>UMID01039974.1_pt1 | contig 98594 bp, 79 predicted proteins | sample 1965691 | NCBI WGS metagenome assembly UMID01 (sample SAMEA4836115, study PRJEB28245) | human gut metagenome | biome: gut microbiome; material: fecal sample | place: Denmark | collected 2008 | reverse complement strand
GATACGAAGAAAGTAACAGTAACATACGGCGGACAGTCGGCAGGCGTAGCCGTATCGGTGAAAGCAGATCCGTCAGAGGATAAGAAGCCGGTAGATCCGGATAAGAAACCGAATACAGAGAAACCGGACAAAGGCGGAGCGGTTCAGACAGGAGATAATTTTAACGTAACGCTGCTGATCGGACTTGTAGTTCTTGCAGGCGTGACTGCAGGCGGAACGGCTCTGACAATTTTCAAAAGGAACAAAAGAAAATAAGCTTCATCCGTAAACAGTACGGAAAAATACAGGGTTGTCACTTAGTGGCGGCCCTGTTTGTATATGGATTTTTATGAGATCGGTTTTTCGTACATTTTTAGGGGAGTTTCTCGATTGAAATAACGGAAAATATGTGAATTTCTGACAATGCTCTTTCATAAATTGATGTAACTTCTCAAAGCCTTGTATTTACTGGTGTTCTGCAAGATTTTGAAAAACGGTAAAGTGGTGTATTGTATCATAAAGTGGTGTGGTTTGATATGAAAATGGTGTACTAAATGGTGTAGTAAATCGGAAAGAATTATTAAATTTGATAGCAAAATTGTAAGAGCGTCAGATTTGACATTTGAATAGGTATTTGTTTAAATAATAATAAAAAAAAGACACTATTGATAGTTGGTTAGTCCAAATTATCTAATTACTCAAAAGAGTAACCGCATTCCTTGGGCGAGGGGCGGTTACTTTTTTGATTGATTTATATACGCTATCAAAATCGTTACAACAATACTAAGTATCATTAGTACGATTGTAGAGTAAGAAAAGGACTATTTGACAGTTTTTCGTACATTTTTAAGGAAGTTCCTTAATTGAAATAACAGGAAATATATGATAAAATTGAGAAGGTTTAATAGTTTTTTCCCGATTTTGCCCCCTTTACATTGCACACACTTCGGCATACTTTTGCTACAAGAGCAATCGAATATGGCATGAACCCCAAAATATTGCAGAAACTTCTGGGACATGGCACATTACAAATGACAATGGGTTTGTACTGCCACGTAACAGAGGATACGCTGTTTTTGGAAACGGAGAAGTTTAAGAGAAGGTGTAGTTGAGCATGAAGTGGTGTAAAAATGGTGTAGCAGGGGATGAAACATAGAAAGTAAGGGCGAGAAAAGCCCGTAAATACGGAGGTTTTAAGAAAGATGGAAAGTTATAAGCAGGAATTTATTGAGTTTATGGTGGACAGCGATGTGCTGAAATTTGGAGAATTCACATTGAAAAGCGGAAGGAAATCTCCGTTTTTTATGAATGCAGGCGGATATGTGACAGGTTCGCAGCTTAAAAAGCTCGGCGAATATTATGCGAAAGCGATCCATGACACATACGGAGATGATTTTGATGTGTTGTTCGGACCTGCTTATAAGGGGATTCCTCTTGCGGTTGTAACTGCGATCGCTTACAGTGAGTTGTATGGAAAAGAAGTACGATACTGCTCGGACAGAAAAGAAGAGAAAGATCACGGAGCAGACAAAGGAAGCTTCCTCGGAAGTAAATTTAAAGACGGCGATCGAGTTATCATGATCGAAGATGTAACGACGTCAGGAAAGTCGATGGAAGAGACCGTTCCGAAAGTAAAGCAGGCCGCTGATGTGGAGATCGTCGGATTAATCGTATCTCTTAATCGTATGGAGGTCGGAAAAGGGGGAGAAAAATGCGCCCTTGACGAGGTGAAAGATCTGTATGGTTTCGATACGGCCGCGATCGTGACGATGGAAGAAGTCGTGGAACACTTGTACAACAAGCCGTATAACGGAAAAGTTGTGATCGACGATACATTAAAGGCTGCGATCGATACATACTATGAAACATATGGAGTAAAATAAAACGGGGAGGCGCTTTATGGAAAAGGCATATCTTACAATGAAAAACAGTGGTGCAAGCAGCATTACACTTGGGATTATCGTTCTCGTTGTCGGAGTGGCAACAGGAATACTTGCAATCGTGAACGGAGCAAAATTACTCAAACATAAAAAAGAGATTACATTTTAAGCAGCTTGACAGCTTTCAGGGAAACTGTGAAAGGACACGGATGAAAGAGAGATAAATAAACAGAAAGAAAAATAAGGGACTAAGCCGGAATACAGGCAGTCCCTTTTTGCAACGGCGGCGGAACGAAGTCTGGGTTTGCCTGAGACTTTGCGGCCGTGTATAGTCCCGGAGCGCGCTTTTTTAGCGCTTCCGGTGATTTGAAAAAATTACTGATAGGGAGAGTTCCTTGTGTGAGGAGAGTTATTTTTGAGTATAAAAAAAGAGCGGATTTATAGGATATTTGGGAAAATCCTGTTTTTACTATATATTGTTTTTTTGATTTATTTTCTGTTTCTTGCGGAATGGTACGGAAGAACGGAAGTGACGGAAGAGTATAGATATAATCTTGAATTATTTAAAGAAATCAGACGTTTTCTTACTTATAGAGAACAGCTTGGCATGTTTACGGTGCTTGCGAACCTTCTCGGGAATATTATGATCTTTGTTCCTTATGGTTTCTTTATTTCCATGGCGGGAAAGTCCATGGGATTTTTTAAAATATTATTTTTCAGTATGGCGCTGAGTCTGGGCGTGGAAACAATACAACTTTTTACGAGAGTAGGAAGTTTTGATGTCGATGATATTTTATTAAATACAATCGGCGGAGTTTTAGGATATATTTTGTTTGTGGTATGCAGTCGGATAAGGAGAAAACGTTATGTTTGGAAAGGAAAAAAAGGCAGAAGATAAGAAAAAAGAAACTGCTTTGAAACGGGAGGAAAACCGGAAAAAAAGCGGGGTGAAACATAAAAAGCCAAAGCAAAAACAGGCGGGCAACGGAAATCTTTCGTGTCTGTTCGGATTAGGTTCGGCCGCAGTGTTGGCGGGATGTATAGCATACGCGTTTGTCCGAAGAGGAGAAGCCCCCGGGATCATAGGAGGTATTACGATTATTTCTTTGATACTGGCAGGATACGGAATTTATTCGGCAATTATAGGATTTCGGGAGAGAGAACGCAGTTATCTGACGTGTAAGATCGGTATTGTCATGAATGCGGCGGCGATTATTTCATTTTTTGCGGTATTTATCAGAGGTTTGAATTAGTAAGCAAAAGATAAAAAGTAGTGAAAAAAGATAAATAATAAAGAAAAGTAAACAGATGAGCGGGAGGGAAAGGAAAATGCAGGAAGTGTCAGAAAAATACAACAACGATTCATATAGGGAACGGCATGCGTTGTCGGTAGAACGTCTTCGCACGCTGCCTTTTGAGGAATCTGTGGAAGATTCTTATATCGCGTATTTCAGATTGGTTGCCCTGTTTTTGCTTGAAGTGGAAAATGTGCGGATTCAGGTGGAAAGCGGAAAATGGGATCAATATAATGAAGAAGACATGAGACAGATCAACGAAATCCTTTATAGTGATATTGTCGGGGATGCTTACGAAAAAAGCTATGCAAATCCGAAATATGCATGCAGCTGGTTTGAGCCGGAGATGGGAAGGCTTTTGAGTTTTCTCTATGTGGAAATGCGCTCCGGCATCCCTTATGCGTTTGAAGGCAGACTTGATTATCTGACGATTTTGTATGAATTGTTTATCGAGGTATATACGTATTTTGAAAATTGCCGGGCAGATGGCGCTGAACCGGAAATACGAAGAGTAAGAGATATCGTGTATTGGTATGCAAGCGATTATTGCGACGTATTTTTGGCAGATCGGATTAAAGAACAGATCGATCCGTCGTATTCGTTTGCGGCAGATATTATCGAAAATGCAGATTTGAGCAGCGACAGGTATTTGTATCGTTTCGGAGAATATATTACAGAAAATGAGCTGGGAACTGCGCGCCGTCTCAGGTCGCTTCCCGAAGAGACGATTCAAAAGATGGCGGACGTTTACACGGAAGGATATCGGATCGGATTTATCAATACAGGAAAAGATCTGTCCAAAAAATCAGTCGTAAATATTCGTTACAGCCTCGGATTTGAACGGGTCATAAGAGCGGCGATCGCAAATTTTCGCGCTATGGGGTTAAAACCCGTAATATACAGGGCGGCGTCGGGTGTGATCACGAAAAGAGAGCATCACAAAATCGGATATTTCGGCGCTGTGGCAAACTGGCAGTATGAGTACGATCACAGACAAGATCAGGCGTTATTTATGGATAAACGCTATATTGAACGGCGTCTGGAAGTGATGCATACTGTTTATGAACAAAATAAAGAACAGGCAGCGCAGTTCGCAGGACCTGCCGTGATGGAAACATTCGGAGAAAAGCCGTTTTCACCGAAAGCAGTACCGGAAGCTCCGGCTTACTGTGAAGAGCAAAGGGAGCTTGCGCTTCAATACGACAGCAGATCCGGTCAGATCACAAATGAATATATCAAAGGAGAAGAGAGAAGTTTTACGATCATTGCATATCCTGTGCCGGAGATCGGTCCGAAATATGAAGAAATTTTCGATGAAGTAATACGAATTAATACGTTAGATGCAAAATTATATGAGAAAGTTCAACAGACGATGATCGATGCGCTCGATCAGGGAGAAAAAGTCCGTGTGATCGGAAAGGGAGAGAACCGGACGGATATGGAGATTCGGCTTTGGTCGTTAAAAGATGCTCGGAAAGAGACGATTTTTGAAAACTGTGTGGCAGATGTAAATATTCCGGTAGGCGAGGTGTTTACATCACCGGTGCTGGAAGGAACGAACGGAGTTTTGCATGTCAGCCGGGTGTATCTTGACGGTTTGCAGTATAAAGACCTTGAATTGAAATTTAAAGACGGAAAGATCGTTGATTATAGATGCGGCAATTTTAAAGACGAGGAAGAAGGCAGACGATATATTTTTGATAATGTTTTGAAAAATCATGATACTCTTCCGCTTGGCGAATTCGCGATCGGAACAAATACGACTGCTTATGCCGCGGGAAAAAAATACGGGATCGAAGATAAGATGCCGATTTTGATCGCAGAGAAAACAGGACCTCATTTTGCAGTGGGCGACACATGCTATTCATGGAGCGAAGACGTCCGTGTATATAATCCGAACGGAAAAGAAATCGTTGCAAAGGATAATTCTTGTTCGCTGAAAAGAAAAGAAGATCCGTCTGCGGCATACTTTCAATGTCATACAGATATAACCGTACCTTATGAAGAGTTAGAAGAAATAAGTGTAGTGACAAAAGACGGGAAACACATTATACTAATTAAAGACGGAAGATTTGTGCTTCCGGGAACTGAGATTTTAAATGAACCATTAAAACAACTCGAAAATTGATTTGAGATTTTAAGGAGGAAATAACGTGCCAAAAGTAGGAATCGTAATGGGCAGTGACTCTGACCTGAAAGTGATGAGCAAAGCTGCGTCAATGTTGGAAAAATTCGGAATTGATTATGAAATGACGATCATTTCCGCACATCGTATGCCGGATGTATTTTTTGAGTGGGCAAAAGCTGCGGAAGGAAAAGGGATTAAAGTAATCATCGCAGGAGCCGGAATGGCTGCACATCTTCCGGGAATGTGTGCGGCGCTGTTCCCGATGCCGGTGATCGGAGTGCCGATGTCAGGAAAGAATCTGGATGGTATGGACGCTCTTTACTCGATCGTTCAGATGCCGCCGGGAATTCCGGTTGCGACTGTTGCGATTGACGGTGGAATGAACGCTGCGATTCTTGCGGCAAAAATCCTCGCTGTATCAGATGAAGAGGTATTAAAAAAGTTAAAAGACTATTCGGCAGAGATGAAAGATACCGTTCAGGCGAAAGCCGATCGTCTTGCCGAGGTCGGATATGAGGAGTATTTAAAGTAAAGGAGAAAGTGGTATGGATTATAAGAAAGCAGGAGTTGACATAGAGGCCGGTTACAGATCAGTAGAACTTATGAAAGAGCATGTGAAAAAGACGATGCGTCCGGAAGTGTTCGGAGGACTCGGAGGATTTTCGGGAGCATTTTCTCTTGATAAGATCAAAGAAATGGAAGAGCCGGTACTGCTGTCGGGAACAGACGGCTGCGGAACGAAAGTGAAGCTGTCGATGGTGCTTGATAAGCATGACACGATCGGAATCGATGCTGTGGCAATGTGTGTGAATGATATTGCCTGTGCGGGAGGAGAACCACTGTTTTTCCTTGATTATATTGCATGCGGCAAGAATGAGCCTGAGAAGATCGCATCAATCGTAAGCGGAGTGGCAGAAGGATGTCTTCAGTCGGGAGCGGCGCTGATCGGAGGCGAAACGGCGGAACATCCGGGACTTATGGCAGAAGACGAGTACGATCTTGCCGGATTTGCGGTAGGAGTATGCGATAAAAAAGATATGATCACAGGAGAAAATCTGTCTGCCGGAGACGTTTTGATCGGAATGGCGTCTACGGGAGTTCACAGCAACGGATTTTCACTTGTAAGAAAAGTATTTGATATTACAAAAGAATCTCTTGATACATATTACGATGAATTGGGATGTACTCTCGGAGAGGCGCTTCTCGCTCCGACAAGAATTTATGTGAAAGCGCTTAAGAGTATTAAAGAAGCGGGAATAACGGTGAAAGCATGCAGCCATATTACAGGCGGCGGTTTCTATGAGAATGTTCCGCGTATGCTGATCGACGGTACTCGAGCGGTGATCGAAAAAGACAGTTATCCGATCCCGCCGATCTTCAAGATGCTTGCAAAAGAAGGCGATATCGAAGAGCAGATGATGTACAATACGTTTAACATGGGACTTGGAATGATCGTTGCCGTTGATCCGGCAGATGTGGAGAAAACTCTGGAAGCGATCAAAGCGGCAGGAGATGCGCCGTATGTAGTCGGCCGCATCGAAGCGGGAGAAAAAGGAGTAGACTTATGCTAAAGGTCGTTGTGCTCGTATCCGGAGGAGGTACGAATCTGCAGGCGATCATTGACGGCGTAAAAGGCGGCGTCATCAGGAATACAAAGATCGTCGGAGTTATCAGCAATAACAAGAATGCATATGCGCTTGAGCGGGCGAGAGAGAATCACATCCCGGCAAAATGTATCTCGCCGAAAGATTATGAATCCAGGGATGTGTTTAATGAAAAACTTTTGGAAGCCGTCAACGAGTACGAACCGGATCTGATCGTTTTGGCAGGATTTCTTGTTGTTATCCCTCCGGAAATGATCGCAGCTTACAGAAACCGGATGATTAATATTCACCCGTCGTTGATTCCGGCGTTTTGCGGGAAAGGATATTATGGATTAAAAGTGCATGAAGCAGCGCTTGCAAGAGGTGTTAAAGTAGTCGGCGCGACCGTTCATTTTGTAGATGAAGGAACCGATACAGGGCCGATCATCCTGCAGAAAGCAGTAGAAGTTGAGCAGGATGACACACCGGAGATGCTTCAAAGAAGAGTGATGGAGCAGGCAGAGTGGAAAATCCTTCCGGAAGCGATCCATTTGATCGCGAACGGAAAAGTGCATGTTGAAAACGGACATGCTTTTATAAAAAATTTATAGAATGTCGAAACATTAAAAAATGACCGCCGGGACGAAAAAACCGGGCGGTCATTTCGGAACGTAAAACGGTTTGTACAGACAGGAGGAATCTATCATGAAAATATTGATCGTCGGAAGCGGCGGAAGAGAACATGCCATTGCGGCAAGTGTGGCAAAAAGTCCCAGAGCAGATAAGATATACTGCGCGCCCGGAAACGCGGGAATTGCAGAATACGCAGAGTGCGTGGACATCGGAGCAATGGAATTTGAAAAACTGGCAGAATTTGCCAAAGAAAAAGAGATCGATCTTTGCATCGTCGGAATGGATGATCCGCTTGTCGGAGGTCTTGTGGACGTATTGGAAGATGCGGGAATCCGTACGTTCGGTCCAAAGAAAAACGCCGCTATTTTGGAAGGATCAAAAGCGTTTTCAAAAGATCTTATGAAAAAATACGATATTCCTACGGCAGGATATGAGAATTTTACAGATCCAAAGGAAGCAATCGCCTATCTTGAGAATGCAAAGTTCCCTATCGTATTGAAGGCAGACGGACTTGCACTTGGTAAAGGAGTGCTGATCTGTCAGAATTTTGAAGAGGCAAAAGAAGGCGTAAAGACGATCATGCTTGACAAAAAATTCGGCACAGCCGGAAACGAGATGGTCATTGAAGAGTTCATGACAGGTCGCGAAGTATCTGTTCTTTCATTTGTAGACGGAAAGACGATCAAAACGATGACAAGCGCGCAGGATCACAAACGTGCCGGTGACGGTGATACAGGGCTGAATACAGGCGGAATGGGAACATTTTCACCAAGTCCGTTCTATACAAAAGAAGTAGAAGAATTTTGTGAAAAATATATTTACCAGAGAACGGTAGATGCTATGGCTGCAGAGGGCCGCCCGTTTAAAGGCGTTATTTTCTTCGGTCTGATGCTTACAGAAGAAGGACCGAAAGTGTTGGAGTACAACGCCCGCTTCGGAGATCCGGAGGCTCAGGTTGTGCTTCCGCGTATGAAAAATGATATTTTGGACGTTGTTGAAGCATGTGTGGACGGAACTCTGGATCAGATCGATCTTCAGTTTGAAGATAATGCGGCCGTGTGCGTTGTGCTTGCATCTGAAGGCTATCCGGTTCAGTACGAAAAAGGCTATCCTATCACAGGTCTTGAAGAATTCAGTAAACATGAAGGGTATTACTGTTTCCATGCAGGAACAAAATTTGAGGACGGAAACATCATGACAAACGGAGGCCGTGTGCTTGGTGTAACTGCAAAAGGCGCTAATCTGAAAGAAGCAAGAAAAAATGCCTACGCAGCGACAGAATGGGTACAGTTTAAAAACAAATATAAGCGTAATGATATCGGAAAAGCGATAGATGAAGCTTTTTCTGACGGTCAGTAATGCAAAAATAAAAGAAAATCCATATTCAGAATGACTGCAATCCCCCTTACTATTTAGAAAATGATAGTAAGGGGGATAGTTTTTTGTATATGGTTTTCAAAATAGGAATCTTGCTTATGATATAGCTATACTATCTTTTGAATCCTCCACCCGGAATTAATCAGAAAAAAACAGTACAAAACAATGCAAAACAGAAAAACATAAAACAATACATAAATATTCAGACAAATATTGACAAATATATATTTTATGATATTATTTAATTAAATTAATAAATGTACTTAAATAAAAGAAAGGAGAAAAGTATGAAAAAGATTTCTGTGGTGTTGATTGCGGCGTTGGTCGTATCTTTGCTTTTTGGATGTGGAAAGAGCGACGATGCGAAAGGTACAGGGAAAACAACTTTGAGCGTTTGGTATTGGGGAGAACAAGAAGTGCCGGGATATAAGGCGTATATGGAAGAGATGGTAAAACGGTATGAAAAAAAGAACCCTGATATTAAAGTGGAAGCTGTTCTTCAGGAAAGTGATAATCTGTATACGGCATTTCGTACGGCAGAGGCGGCAGGGGAAGGTCCGGATATTCAATATATGTGGGGCGGAACTCAGGCAATGGAAGATGTTTGGAAAGGAAACGTAGCTCCGATTAGTGATTATATTTCTGAAGAAGAACTCTCGGTTATTCCGAAGTCGGCATTGGCTCAGACGAATTGGAACGGGAAACAATGGGGAATCCCGGCATATGGATTTACATATGGGATTGCCTATGATAAAGAAGCAATGCGTACTGCCGGAGTAGATCCGGAAAATCCGTTTACTACATGGGATGAATTTTTAGAGTGTTGTGAGAAATTAAAATCATCAGGAATTACGCCGTTAGGAATGGGGTTAAAAGACGGATATTTACCGGCGTGGATCGGGATTTTTTTGGGACAGCAAAATATGGACAGCGTGAATGATATGATTTCCCTTATGAGTGGACAAGAAAGCTTTACAGATAAAAAATACTCTGAATGGCTGGAAAAAATTGCAGAGCTGAAAGAAGCCGGATATATTAACGAAGATATACTTTCATTAGACTTATATCAGGGGCAGCAGTTGATCGAAAGCAAAAAAGCGGCAATGACACTTCATACACAGCCGTATGCGGTATCATTGGAAAAATCATTAGGGGCAGATCAGATCGGTTTTGCAAAAGCGCCAGTATTCGGAACCGGAAAATTTGCGGATTCAGTTGCAACTCCGAGTCAGGTATATGTAATACCAAACAGTGCGAAACATAAAGAAGAGGCGGCAGACTTCTTATTGTTTTTACAGGAAGAAGATAATATTAAATATCTGTATGAATCGGCAAATGCGATGATGCCGAATAATAACTTTGATGAAAGCTGGGTATCCAGCGAAATTGACAGAAAAGTTTTGGAATGGCAGAAAGAAGACAATAATTTTTGTTATCAGTTGTATTTTGCACCTATGTTTGAAACAGATGGTCTGATTCCGACGGTACAGAAAATGTTTTCAGAAGGGTTAGCGCCAAAGGATGCAGCGGTGGAATTAGATGAGGCACTCGGGAAATGTATGGAACAAAATCCTGAGGTTCATGATGCGTTTTTAGAATGGAGTGTAGAAGAATAGTTCTGAAAAGAGGAAAGCCTCTGTTTCAAAGGAAGGGATTGATATGAAAACGAACAGGATGAAAAAGTTCACGCCGTATTTCTATATATTACCAACCTTTATCATTTTGGCGGTTGTAATTGTAATTCCGATTATCTATGTTATTATCCAAAGCTTCTATACGACCTTTGCAAATGAGAGTGTTTTTGTAGGTCTGAGAAATTATAAGATGGCATTTGAAGACGAACTTTTGCTGACTGCGTTGAAGAACAACTTGAAATTATTTTTATGCGTTCCGATATTGACAGTGCTTTCACTTGCCATTGCATCAATTTTATATAACAAAATCAGAGGGTGGAGGTTTTACAGAAGCGTTATTTTTATTCCGTACATACTGGCAATTCCGGTTGTGGGCATTGTATTTTCATATTTACTGCAGTACAACGGAGTTATCAATTCTATTTTGCGGACAATCGGGTTGGAGAATATGGCGTTGGATTGGTTGGGAGATCCGAATTTGGCATTCCCGAGTGTGGCAATAGTTATTATGTGGAAGCAGATCGGTTTCGGAGTTGTTTTGTTTTTGGCGAGAATGATGTCAATAGATAAAACATTGTATGAATCGGCTGATGTAGACGGAGCTACATGGTTTCAGAAATTTATGCACATTACCGTGCCGCAGACAAAATCGATTATTGAATTTTATGTGATCATCACTCTTATTGAAATGTTGAGTTGGGTGTTTAATTTCATTTATGTCATGACGGCAGGCGGCCCGGGAAATAAGACACTTGTGTTGGAATATTTGATTTATAAGAAAGCGTTTGGCGGTGGTGATTTCAATATTGCAATGGCGATCAGCGTAGTACTTCTTGCTATTGCGGCAATATTGATTGTAATACATCAGATTGTTATGAGAAAAGAGGAGTGAAAGAATGAAACGAAAAAGAGGAGGAATAGTCTCCCAGCTATTGATGATTTTACTTGTGGTCGTTATTATCTTTCCGTTATATTTTATGACAGCGAATTCGTTTAAAACGCATGAAGAATATGTCAATAATATGGCAGGCCTTCCGCAAACATTTACAGTACAAAACTTTGTGGAAGCTTTCCGGGGAAAACCGTTCGGACAATGGTTTATGAATAGTTTGATTCTTACAGTTGCAGCGGTTTTTATTACGGGAATCATTGCACTGCTGGCAGGATATGCCTTTGCAAAGATGAGGTTTAAAGGGAAAAAAGTGTTGTTCAACATGATCGTTCCGCTGATGTCTGTTCCTCCGGTTGTTATGATTATACCGCAGTTCCGGATTATTAAAATATTGGGTCTGGTAAATACACGTGTTTCTGTGATATTAATATATATAGGAATTATGTTGCCTATGACGATATATTTGATGAGAAATTTCATGAAAACAGTACCGGATTCTTTGTTAGAGGCAGCGGAGATTGACGGGTGCAGTAAGCGGAAGGCGTTGACAAAGATTATGATTCCGCTGAGCGTTCCGGCGCTTATTACTTCATCACTTGTAAATCTTGTATGGGTATGGAACGAGCTGTTGATTTCGCTTGTTTTTCTTCAGAAAGAAGAATTGCGAACCTTAATGGTAGGGATTACTTTATTTAAAGGACGTTTCACATTAAATATACCTGTTATTATGGCAGGGTTGGTTATTGCGACAGTGCCGATCGTGTTGATATATATATTTGCGCAGAAATATCTTGTTGAAGGTATGTTGGCAGGTTCGGTCAAAGAGTAAGAAATAAAGGGGGATATGCTTTGAAAATCTATAATCCGACAGATATAGGAGATCGAAATAAACTAATGATCTTACGGCTGATAAAAGTATATGATGGAATTTCCAGACAGGAAATTTCAAAAAGGATGCATTTAAGTGCACCGGCGGTAAGTAATAATGTAGCGGCCTTGATCGAAAACGGGATTGTATATGAAAACGGCTGTGACGATACGAGCTTGGGAAGAAAGCCGAGACAATTAAGTTATAAAGGAGACCTTTATTATGTGATTTCGGTTGAATTGATGCCTAAAAAAGTTCGTGCAGGTATTGCAGATCTGTACGGTGAAGTTCAGCAGTGGACAGAAAAGGAGATCATAGTAGAAAACGGAGTGGACGAGGTTCTCGGGCAGTTGGATTCTGCGATAGACGAGTTGCTTGAAAAGCGAAAAAAGGATGTAGATGTGATTGCGATCGCAGTAGGTGTTCCTGCGCTGACAGGCCAGAATGATTTAAACGATCTCTTTGGAACATATTTGCCGGAATGGAAAAATGTCGATTTGAAAGAGCATATTTTGCAGAAATATAATGTAGAAGCGATTATTGTAAATGACGTTGAATTGGCGCTGATCGGAGAACGTGAAAGAGGCGTAGGAAAAAAACAGACGAATATTGTTTACATAAAATACGGAGAAGGCTTTGCGGCAAGGGCGATTGTAGACGGATATCTTCTAAAAGGAAATAATATGGCGGCGGGAGAATTAGGTTATTATCTAGAATCATTGGAAGAGATGACAGATGAGTTTGTATGCCCCGGACGATTTGAAAAAAAGGTGTGTCAAAATATTTTCTCAGAATGCGGTGAAAAAAACGGCTTGTCAGATCTTATTTTGCGAGCTGAACAAGGTGATGAGGCGGCAGATGCCATTGTGAAAAAAATTATAAGAAAAATCGCCGTTGTCATCGCCAATACCGTATTGATGTTAAACTCTGAGATGGTGATATTAGGCGGAGATTCAGAAATTTTTACAGAGGAAAATATTGTTGAGATCAAGAAAATATTAGAAAGAGTTTGTCCGTTTGTTCCTGAAGTCGTAACTTCAAAGTTAGGCGCAGATGCTCCGATCATAGGTGGGATAAAAGTTGCATTGGATTATGCGGAAGAGCAGATCATTATGCTCTGGAAATCATAGGAGAATGATATGGAGGCATATATGGACATATTACTGAAAGAAAGACTGGTATCTTATTATGAAAAACATATTTTAGAAGATGTGATGCCATTTTGGGATCGGAGGTGCATAGATAAAGAATACGGCGGATATATTACTTGTTTTGACAGAGAAGGAAAGATGACAGATGATAAGAAATATATTTGGTTTCAAGGGCGTCAGCTATATATATATTCACTGCTTTATAACAAAGTACGCAAAAAGAAGGAGTGGTTGGAAAATGCAAAGCATGGTTTTTCATTTCTTGTAAAATATGGGTATGCGGGCGATGGAAGATGGAATTATGTATTGGACAGAAAAGGGAATGTTTTGGAAGGTACAATCTCAATATTTTCTGATTTTCATGTTTTGCAGGGGGTGGCAGAATACCTTAAAATAGAAGAAGTAAGAACGCCGGAAAATATGGAACTTTTAAAAACTTGTTATGAAACGATGGAAAAAAATGTATTTGATCCATGGTTTAAAGAAATATATGAAAATACATGGAGCCCGGTTTTTATATGGCATGACATGTATCTGACATGTCTGTCTACAACGGAAACATGTGCGGAAGTATTGGGGACGGATGTTACAAAAAAACTTTTGAATGAATGTGTCGATAAGATTGCTAACTGGTTTGCAAATGATGAATATAACGTAGTGTTTGAAGCGGTTACAAGAGAAAATAAAATTGATATTGAGTCAGACAAAGGCCGCTTTATTAATCCGGGACATATGCATGAATCAGCATGGTTTCTTATGAAGGCAGGAGTATTGCTGGAAGACAAGCAGATTACTATGCGCGGTATACAGATTGCCCGTTGGGCAAATGCCGTCGGAAAAGACGAAGAGTATGGTGGAATTATTTCATATGCAGACGCATTGGGGGAAACACCTCGCCCGATCGACTGGTTTAAAGAAACGAACTCTTTATGGAATGAAAAAGTATGGTGGCCGAATGCGGAGGCGTTGACAGCTTATGCACAGGCGTATTGCTATACGAAAGACAGTTATTTTCTTCAAGAATTTTTAGATCAGCATAATTATTGTAAAGAAAAGTTTTTTGATTCACAATATAAAGAGTGGTTTGAACGACTGGAATATGACGGAACCGTAAAAAACAGTGCAAAAGGAACACCGTGGAAATGTGCGTTTCATCTTGTGAGAGCGCTTGTGTTTACATTAGAAGCATTTTCGGAAATGGAGGCGGTATAGTGTATTTTCTGGGGATTGACGGAGGGGGAACAAAAACTGATTTTTTACTGTTAGATGAAAACGGAAAAACGATTGCACAGCGCAAGATAGGAACTATTTCTTATAAGCACGTTGGAATGGATTATGTGACAGAATTACTAAGAGAAAATATAAATCAAATATTAGACGGGAATGATGCCTATATATGTCTTGCCTTTCCGAATTGGGGAGAATCAAGAGTAAATGATGAACGCTTTTTATGCCGGATTGACAAAATTACAGATAGGCCGATGAAAATTGTAAACGACAGCGCCGCGGGATGGGCAGGATCTTTGGGATTAGAAGAGGGGATCAATCTTGTGGCAGGAACAGGTTCGATCGCTTATGGACAAAATAAGTTTGGCACAGAAGCTCGTGCGGGCGGATGGGATGATGGTTTTTCTGATGAAGGCTCTTGTTATTGGTTGGGAAAGAAAGCGTTGGAGCTGTTTTCAAAAGAGAGTGACGGAAGGGTAAAAAAAGGAAAGTTACTCGAGATTTTCCGATACAATTTTAATTTAAAAAATGACTTTGACCTTATAGACATTTTTGATGAAGTGTATAAAAATAATCGTACAAAAACAGCTGAACTTCAAAAATTGCTTTTACAGGCAGCGATGCAAGGAGATGAAGAAGCAATACGTTTGTATGAGGCTGCGGCAGAAGAATTAGCGCTGATCATAGGCGCTGTTTATAGAAAACTGGAATTTTCGGGAGACACGATCGTATCTTATTCAGGTGGATTGTTTCATGCAGGAGATTTTATATTAAAGCCACTGGTGCGGAAGCTCAAGGAAAATGGAATTTGTCTTTGTCCTCCTAAATATTCGCCTGTACAGGGAGCGGCGCTTTTGGCGGCGAGAGAATATAGCAGAGACGGTGAATTTTTATCACGAATAAAAGCAGGCTTAGAATAAGAAAAAGAGAATATCCGCGGCAGATTGCGATTTTTTGCTGCGAGATATTCTCTTTTATTTTATATTATGTTTATAATTATTTTGCCGGATATTTTTATTTGGTGATAAAATCACAGACATAATTTCTATTATGTGTTATTATACTTATATAATGTGCAATGAAAATTATAAGAGAGTAAGATCGACACATAAAAACAAGAGAAAAACAGGAGGAACGATTTATGAGATTAAAAGATAAAGTAGCGATTATTACAGGAGGAAGCCGTGGAATCGGATTTGCGACAGCAGATGCATTTTTAAGAGAGGGTGCGAAAGTTGCTGTTGCGGCGAGCAGTGAAAAAAACGCGGAAGCGGCAGTCGAGAAGTTAAAAGCGATTCATCCGGATGCAGAAGTGGTAGGGATCAGTCCGAACCTCGGAAGTTTTGAAAGTGTGAAAGAAGAATTTGATAAAGTAGAGAAACAGTTCGGACGTATTGATATTTTGGTGAATAATGCGGGGGTTTCCGAGAGCACTCCGTTTACATCTTATACAGAAGCTGATTTTGATCGTGTGATCGATCTGAATGTAAAAGGTGTATTTAACGCAACACGCGCGGTAGTTGACGGAATGATTAAAAATCACAGCGGGGTTGTCCTGAATACGTCTTCAATGGTAAGTATTTCCGGTCAGCCGAGCGGATTTGCTTATCCGGCGTCTAAGTTTGCGGTAAACGGTACGACGATCTCTCTGGCAAGAGAGCTTGGGCCAAAAGGAATCCGTGTCAATGCAGTTGCTCCGGGAATTACGGAAACAGACATGATGAAAGCCGTTCCGAAAAACGTGATCGAGCCGATGATCGCACAGATTCCGCTTCGCAGACTCGGACAGCCGGAAGACATTGCAAATGCATTTGTATTTCTTGCATCTGATGAAGCGTCCTATATTACAGGCGTAGTTCTTAGTGTAGATGGAATGGCGCGCGCGTAAATATGGCGTTGCAATATTGTTTGCAAAATAATTTACCGGGAAGGGATTCCTTTTCATATATTTGAACATGTGCTAATATAATATCTCAGCGGAAGTTGTTCCGTTGAGATATTTTAAATTTCTGGGATGGTGAATATATGGCGCGTCAAAATGAGCGGAAAATGAAATTATATATGGAAGCGGGTCTGGCGGTACTTCTTGTTTTAACGATTGCACTGGCATCAGTATCAGGGCGGCTCTCTTCGCAGGCACATGAGAAGGACAAGAATAAGCAGGAAGCGGCTGTACAAGGAGAAGCGGAAGTTTACGAAAAAAACAAAGGAAATGATCAAGGGAAAAATGAAGTGAAAGACCAAAGGGAAAACAACGCTCAAAATACAGCGGGAAATGCTGAAGAATCACAGGAAACGATCGCTGATGGACAGTATCCGATTATGGGAAACAGCCGCGTAACAGTTGATGAGATGGTAGATTATTTTCAGACGGCAGGAAAACCTTATCCGAAAGAAGCTCTTTCCAAAGGTGGAGCAGAGTCTATAGAAGTGTTTTGCAGGATGTATTATGATGAAGCGGTGGCAGAAGGCGTTCGTCCGGAAGTTGCTTTTGTGCAGACGATGAAAGAAACGGGATTTTTGCAGTATGGCGGAGATGCTTCTGTCGAACAGTTTAATTTTGCGGGATTAGGTACAACAGGCGGGGGTGTGCCCGGGAACTCTTATCCTGATGTGCGGACCGGGATCAGGGCGCAGATTCAACATCTGAAAGCATATGCCACAGCAGACCCTTTGAATGGGAAGTGTGTAGATGATCGGTATGAGTATGTAAAAAAAGGAGCGGCTCCATATGTGGAATGGCTGGGGCAGCAGGAAAATCCTGAAGGGCTTGGCTGGGCAACGGGAGATAACTACGGATATGATATCGTCCGAATGATCCGCGATATGAAGAAATAGAAATATTGTTAGCTAAAATTGTGTAAAATACACAAAAAATTGAAGGGAAACACTGTTGTTTAGCACGAAAAATTCAGTGGTTTTGTCAAGGGCAATCTCATTGAAAAACAATATGGCGAATAGTATAATTAAAAATAAGGTGTAAAATGGAAAATTGTAGATGGTTTAATACGGTTTTCCTTTTTTGTAATGGCGATAAGCCAAAGTCTGAGTTCGCCGAGAACTTGGCGATCGCTTACAATCCCGGAATATGCCTTTTGGCACTTCGGGGGATTGACATGAGCCTGAAAATAAACGGAGGGAAAAAGTATGAAAAAAAGAGGAAGGGCTTTAGCGCTTCTGCTTGCCGCGGTTTTAACGGTTGGAAGCGTGCCGGGAACAGTTATGGCGGCAGATGGCGTGAAGCCTCAAGACGGAACAACGAAAGAACAGCCGTTTTGGAGTGGGACGGGAGGAAGTTCAAAATTCAGAATCCCATGTCTCGTATCTCTTAATGACGGCACACTGGTAGCCGGATGTGATGCCAGATGGAATACGGGTGGAGACGGTGGTGGACTGGATACGATCGTATCCCGTTCAACAGACAAAGGAAAGACATGGCATTATACTTTTGCTAATTATCTTGGAGATAATGGAAATGTTTGGAATGGAAATTCCACAGCATTTATCGATCCTGCAATGGCAACGGACGGAGAAAAGGTGTACATGATGGCAGATCTTTATCCGGCGGGATATGCGCTGAATAGCGCAAGTCATTCGCCGGTTGCAGGAAAGAGCCATGATGAGAACGGAAACATTCTTCTGGCAGATGCAAGAGGATGGACAAACTGTTGGGTTGCGGATCGTCAGAATGCGGCTAATTACACATATCATTTGGAAAAGAATGATAAGAAAAAATCTGACTCCGCATATGTGATCAAAGATGCAGAAGGTAAGACAGTAGCCGGTTACACGGTTGACGCTTATTTTAATATCAAAGGAGAGAATGTAGATACAAACTTGTTTGAATCAGATTCTCCGTTCCAAGTATGGCCGACAGATTATTTGTATCTGACAACATCAGAAGATGGCGGAGCGACATGGTCTGTTCCTTCTATTGTTAATATGAGAAAAGAAACAGAGCAGTCTCTCTTAGTAGGTCCTGGACGCGGTATGGTTACTTCTAAAGGAAGAATCTTATTTACGGCATATGAATTTACTAGTTACGATAGAAATAGTGTAGCTATCTATTCTGATGATGGCGGTAAGACATGGACAAGAGGTCAGTCTGTGACAAGTCAGAGCTCAGAGGCTGTTGTGACTGAGGCAAACGGAAAATTGTATATGTTTACCCGTCATGGCGGATATTATACATCTGAGGACTTTGGCGCGACATGGTCAAACAGACAGAATATGGGAATTAATTATTGCCAGACTTGCCAGTTGACAGCAATTACATATCCGAAGAAAATTGATGGTAAAACAGCAATCTTGTTTGCTGCTCCGTCTGCAACAAACCGTGCAGCAGGAAAGATTTTCGTAGGCTTAGTGCAGGATGACGGAACACTTGACTGGAAATATAACTACAGCATTAACGGATCTGCATATTACGCATATTCTTGTCTGACAGTTCTTCCTGACGGAACGATCGGTCTTCTCTATGAGAGTGACGGAACTGTAATCACTTATGAAGATTTCGATATTGAAGACGTTGCAAAAGGTGCGGCGATCGGAAATATCTGGTGTACAGACGAGAACGGTACTGTGGCAGATGTTACAATGACATCTAATATGTCAAAAGAACTGACAGTAAACGGCTTGAAAGATGGCGCGCAAGTGAAAGTTTCTTCTGACAATGAAAATGCAGTAACAGCAGCTTACGCAGGCGGTAAAGTGACATTGACTTCCAAAGCGGTAACCGGAATGGAAAAAGCGACTGTAACTGTAGAGTCTGAAGGTGAAAAGACAACAGTCAGCGTAATCGTAACAGATGAAAAAGATTATGAGATCGTAGATCTTCGTGTGGGAGATACGAAAACATATACAGACAAGACAGGAAATTACAGCGGCAGTGCATTAGAAGGTCTTAATAAAGATATTGCAGATGTGACATTGACAGGAGAAGATGCACAAGCAGTTGAGAAACAGGTAAAAGCACAGCTTGCAACAAGTGAAGCACATTTTGACGGAGCAGAGAAGTCTTTGGATGAATGTTTGTTTACATTTGCAAGTGTAGAAGGACAAGATAACACATATACAATGTCTGCTAAGGATGGAGACAAAACAGTATATGTAAATTACAGAAGTGCGGCTTCAGCCGGTACAGTATGTGCGGAAGCATCAGCGAATATTAAGTTAGAGGAAAGAAGCGACGATCAGACGTTTGAATTATTGGATCAGACTGCAGGTGCTAACGGAAACCGTCTGTATTTCCATAAGGATAATGAAAGTAAACTGTGCTTCGACAGAAACACAGGCGATCACGCGAACTGTCGCATGGAATTGTATAAAAAGGCTGCAAACAGCAGTGCAGAGTCTGCAATTCCGGGATATGAGAAAGTGACAGGGTTATCGCAGATCACAAGCGGCGAAAAATATTTGATCGCGGCAAAAGCAGCTACAGGAACTTATTATGTTGTAAATCCGTCGGCTGCCGGAGAAAAGTATAAACATGTTGCAAAAGTAGTTGAGGAAACGATTCCGGTGAAACAGGAAGCTGCCGTAGCGCTCGGAAGCAATGCACAGTTTAATGACAGAGGCGAGAAAAAAATCAGTAAATGTCTGTTTACATTCGATAAACAGGCAGAAGAAGGAAAGTATAAAATTTCTGCAACAACAGAAGATGGACAGAAAGTATATCTCGGACCGAAATCTGCAGCTTCAGCACAGACTCCTCTTACAACAACAGAGGCGGTGATCACAGTTGCAAAAACGGACAAAGGATTCACATTGAATCAGATGGAAAATTCTGCAAACGGCGGATATTTGTACTTCTGGAAAGATAATGAAGGTAAATTCCACTTTGACAGAAATAGCAGTGTAGATCCGAATGGAAAATGCGAATTTGAGCTTTATAAAAAAGCGGATAATGCAGAAGCAGCTGAAATACCGGGTTACGAGAAGCTGAATGACATGTCAGAAATCGAGGCAAACGGTCAGTATTTGATCGCTATGAAAGCGAAAGATAATAAGTATTATCTGTTGAATCCTGCGACAGGAAATGATAAGTACAGCTATGTTGCAAAAGTGACAGGCGAAATGTACAAAGACGAAACGATCGGAGCGAAAACAGATATTGCGATCACCGGAAAATCAGAAGGTAAAACATCTGTGAAGATCGGTAACAAGACATACTTCATCTTCGTGAAAAATGATGTAGAAGAAGTAACAATCAAGATCGGCGAGACATATAACGTACCGGGCAAGATTTTAAATGAATCCGAAGTGACAAAAGACGGTATCGTAAGTTTGGAAAAACGTGAGAACATGCCGCCTTACAAAGCAATTTCGGAAATCGCAGAAGGAACATATTTGTTCGGAAATAATAGTCATATTATGCTGAATACGGAAAGTACAGCAGCAGGTTCGGAAAAGGGTCTTGGAATGAAAGCTGTCAACTTCAATAACGATGAGACTGCGAAAGATTTCATGTGGACGCTTACCAAATCAGGCGAAGGCTATACGATGAAAGATGTTAAGTCAGGCAAATACATTAATATTTCCGGAAATAATGTGGAACTGAAGGATGCAGAGCAGGTATTGACGATCAGAGCAAGAGCAAACGGAGGATTCTCTGTTTCGGCAAATAATTCTTATCTGAACAACTGGGCAGGAAATAATAATAAAGTTGCAGCTTATCCGAGTGATGATAACGGATGGAGCTTCTACAAAGCATCTGCCGGAAACGTAGTAACAGGTGTGAAAGAAGGAACAGTAACTGTAGCGGCATCAGAAGGAACAAACTATAAGATTACGGTTGTAAAAGACGTTCCTGAAGTAAAAGAGTACACAGTAACGGCAACAGTAAACGATGAAGCGATGGGTACGGCAAAGCTTAGCCCGGAAGCTGATAAGTACAAAGAAGGAACAGAAGTAACGGCAACTGCGAAAGTAAAAGACGAAAACAAATATGAGTTCGTAAACTGGACAGTAGGCAATGAAGAAGTTTCTAAGAAAGCAGAGTATAAGTTTACAGTAGACAAAGACATGGAACTTAAGGCGAACTTCAAAGCAAAAGAAGAGCCGCAGCCGCCTGTAGAAAAGACATACACAGTAACGGCAACAGTAAATGATGAAACGATGGGTACGGCAAAGCTTAGTCCGGAAGCTGATAAGTACAAAGAAGGAACAGAAGTAACAGCAACTGCGAAAGTAAAAGACGAAAGCAAGTATGAGTTCGTAAACTGGACAGTAGGCAATGAAGAAGTTTCTAAGAAAGCAGAGTACAAGTTTACAGTTGATAAAGACATGGAGCTTAAGGCGAACTTCAAAGCAAAAGATCCTGTAGAAGAGACATTTACAGTAAAAGTAAAAGCAAATGACACTAATATGGGAGAGGCGAAACTTGATCCTGCAAAAGCAGAATATGCTAAGGGAGAGAAAGTAAAAGCCATAGCTACAGCTAAAGAAGGACACGAGTTTGTAAACTGGACAGTGGACGGAAAAGCAGTTTCTGCAGAAGCTACATATGAATTCTTAGTAGAAAAGAATGTAGAACTGACAGCTAACTTCAAAGAGACAGAAAAACCGGTAGAGCAGTTTACAGTAACAGTAAAAGCAAATGACGACAAGATGGGAACTGTAGCGATCGATCCGGTGAAAGAAAATTATGCAAAAGGCGATACAGTAATCGTGATCGCAGAAGCAAAAGAAGGATATGAGTTTGTAAACTGGACATCGGAAGGTAAAGTATTCTCCGATTCTGCAGCGTACGAGTTTGCTGTAGAAAAGGATATGGAACTGACAGCGAACTTCAAAGCGAAAGAAGAACCGAAACCGCCGGTAACAGAAGATACATTCAAACTGAACGTAACTGTAAACGACGACAAGATGGGAACAGTAAAACTTGATCCTGCAAAAGAAAGCTATAAAGCAGGAGAAATCGTAACGGCAACTGCAACGGCAAAAGACGGATACAAGTTCGTGAACTGGACAGTAGACGGTAAGGAAGTTTCCGATAAAGCAGAGTATGCATTTAAAGTTGACAGAGATGTAACATTGAAAGCAAACTTTGAAAAAGTAGCGGCAGATCCGAAACCTGAAACTCCAAAACCGGAGAATCCGAAGGATGAGGACAAAGCAGTTCAGACGGGAGACAACGGCGTATCACCGATCATTCCGCTTGCAGGATTAGCATTAGCGGCAGGCGCGGCAGTTACAGTTCTTTGGAAAAAAGAAGACTAATCGCCGGATATTCAAACTGATGAGAATAATTTGAAATCAGAATGAAAAAATAAAGATTTAAAACAGTGGGACGGCGCTGATCTATTTTACGGATCAGCGTCGTTTCTCTATTGCCGCCAAAGTGTAACAGTTCCGCCCGCGCCATTCGTAAAACCGCACTGCGTGCTTATTGTGGCTGCCGCCACTGTTTTACTCATAAAAAGGCGCTCAGCACATACAGATGTCCGTTCGCAAAAACATGTAAGCATGTTTTGTGCTTCCCGAACACTGTATGGCAGGTTTAGTTGAGAGCAACAGTTCCGCCCGCGCCATTCGTAAAACCGCACTGCGTGCTTATTGTGGCTGCCGCCACTGTTTTACTCATAAAAAGGCGCTCAGCACATACAGATGTCCGCTCGCAAAAACATGCAAGCATGTTTTATGCTTCCCGAACACTGTATGGCTGAACTGTTGCGTTAAAGTCTTAAGATTCTCTAAAAATCTTGACAAATACGGCGCTTATGTCTATAGTATGTGGTAGTTATTTTAAGGTAAAGGTATTGATGAAGAGGAGTACATCATTCCAACCGCCAGAGAGAACTGCCCGGAAAATTATAGGTAAGATCGCGTGAGATATTGCGTGAAAGCAAAAAGAGATCCGGCTGAAAGGCAGTTTCGGAAAAAGGATGATGGAAGGTAGCTTCTGAACCGGATGATTGAACGATTGAAGTAGGTTATCCCGGAGTAGTTCCCGTTATAGAATGTGAGAGATATATGTGTGACAGCATATATGAAATAAGGTGGTACCGCGGAGAATTCGCCCTTTACAGATGTAAAGGGCGTTTTTTGTATAGGCGACGAGCCAAAGTCCGGGCTTGCCCGAGACCTTGGCGACCGCTTACAATCCCGGAATGTGCCGTTTGGCACTTCCGGTGATTGTTGCCAAGCATGCGATAAAACAGTCCGGTGGACTGTTTTGAGTATCGGCGGCCGGTCAAAGTCGGGTTTGTCCGAAATTTTGGCGCGTGCAAAGTGCCAAGCCCCTCACTTATGAGGGGCGGAGAGTTGAAGTGGGCTTGCTCACTTTGTTCAATAAAATGAGGGAAAGCAAAGAAAGGAAAAAAGAATGAGCAAAGAACTGGCAAAGACATATGATCCGAAAGCGATCGAAGAAAAATTATATGAGAAGTGGTGTGAAAACAAATATTTTCACGCTGAGGTTGACAGGAGCAGAAAACCGTTTACAACGGTGATGCCGCCTCCGAACATTACCGGAAAACTTCATATGGGCCACGCGCTTGACAATACATTGCAGGATATTCTGATCCGCTATAAAAGAATGGAAGGATATAATGCACTGTGGATTCCGGGAACAGACCATGCTGCGATCTCTACAGAAGTAAAAGTTACGAATCAGCTCAAAGAAGAAGGAATCGATAAGAAGGAACTCGGCAGGGAAGGATTTCTCGAGCGTACATGGCAGTGGAAAGAAGAGTATGCGGGAACGATCGAGAATCAGCTTAAAAAGCTTGGTATTTCCTGCGACTGGGACAGAGAACGCTTCACAATGGATGAGGGATGCTCGAAAGCAGTTGAAGAAGTGTTTATCAAATTATACGAAAAAGGGTATATTTACAAAGGTTCAAGGATCATTAACTGGTGTCCGAAATGTAAGACGTCTCTTTCGGATGCAGAGGTAGAGCATGAAGAGCAGGAAGGACATTTTTGGCATATTAAATATCCGATTGTAGGAACAGATCGTTTCCTTGAGATTGCGACAACGCGTCCTGAGACTCTTCTTGGCGATACGGCGATCGCGGTACATCCCGATGATGAGAGATATCAGGATATTATCGGCAAAAACGTGATCCTTCCGCTTGTAAACAGAGAGATTCCGATCGTAGCGGATTATTATGTAGACAAAGAGTTCGGAACAGGAGCGGTGAAGATCACTCCGGCACATGACCCGAATGATTTTGAAGTAGGAAAACGTCATGATCTGGAAGAAATCAATGTGATGAACGATGATGCTACAATCAACGAAAAAGGCGGAAAATATGCAGGTATGGAACGCTACGAGGCGAGAAAGGCAATCGTAAAAGATCTCGAAGAGCAGGGATATCTCGTGAAAGTTGTTCCCCATACACATGCGGTTGGAACACACGACAGATGCGGTACGACGGTTGAGCCGCTGATCAAACAGCAGTGGTTCGTGAAGATGGAAGAGCTTGCAAAACCGGCGATAGAGGCGCTTAAAAGCGGAGAATTAAAATTTGTGCCTGAGCGTTTCGATAAGATTTATCTTCACTGGTTGGAAAATATCAAAGACTGGTGCATTTCCAGACAGATCTGGTGGGGACACAGAATTCCGGCATATTACTGTGACGAATGCGGAGAATTTGTCGTAGACAGACACGCTCCGGAGAAATGCCCGCATTGCGGATGCACGCATTTTACACAGGATGAAGATACGCTTGATACATGGTTTTCATCAGCGCTCTGGCCGTTCTCTACACTCGGCTGGCCTGATAAGACGGAAGATCTTGATTACTTCTATCCGACAGACGTGCTTGTGACAGGATACGACATCATTTTTTTCTGGGTGATCCGTATGGTATTCTCAGGATATGAGCATACAGGAAAATCTCCGTTCCACACAGTACTGATCCACGGACTTGTAAGAGATTCACAAGGCCGAAAGATGAGTAAGTCTTTAGGAAACGGAATCGATCCGCTGGAGATCATCGACAAGTACGGCGCGGACGCACTTCGTCTGACTCTTGTTACCGGAAATGCACCGGGAAATGACATGCGTTTCTATAATGAGAGAGTTGAGGCAAGCCGTAACTTTGCCAATAAAGTATGGAACGCATCCCGTTTCATTATGATGAATATGGATGAAAATATTATTGACGAACCGTCTCATGATCTGTTTACTCCGGCAGACAGATGGATCTTATCGGCTGCGAATACGCTTGCAAAAGACGTGACGGACAATATGGACAAATTTGAGCTTGGTATTGCGGTTCAGAAAGTATATGACTTTATATGGGATGAGTTCTGCGACTGGTATGTAGAGATGGCAAAATTCCGTATTTACCACAAAGAGGAAGCTCCGGAGGCCGCAAACTGCGCTCTCTGGGTATTGAAAACTGTGTTGGCTCAGGGATTGAAACTGCTTCACCCGTTTATGCCGTTTATAACAGAAGAGATTTACGGGGCGCTCGTTCCGGAGGAAGAGTCGCTTATGATGTCCGAGTGGCCGAAATACAAAGAAGAGTGGAATTTTGCGCAGGATGAGTTTGTCATGGAACGCGTGAAAGCGGTGACAAGAGGCATCCGAAACATCCGTGCGGAGATGGACGTTCCGAACAACCGTAAAACAAACGTATTCATCGTCAGCGAAAAAGAAGAACTGACAAAAGCGATTGAAGGATTTAAACAGTCGGTAATGCCGCTTATGTTGGCGTCCGACATCATCGTGCAGAGCACAAAAGAGGGAATAGAGGACAATGCGGTATCCATCGTAGTTCCTGATGCGGTCGTATATCTGCCGCTTGAGGATCTTGTGGATTTCGAGCAGGAAAAAGAGAGACTTACAAAGGAAGAAGAGAGACTGAACAAAGAGATCAAACGTGCGAAAGGAATGCTTGCAAACGAGAAGTTCGTAAGCAAAGCTCCGGAGGCAAAAGTTCAGGAAGAGAGGGACAAACTCGAGAAATACGAGCAGATGCTCGCACAAGTAAAGGAGAGAATGGTAGGTCTTGGCTAATATAAAAGGTTTTTTTACAAAAGTCAGAAATCTGAAAAAAGAAGATATTAAGGAACACTTTAAAAAGAGGAAAGAACGCAGGCAGATGATCTTGGAAAAACGGCTCAATGGAAAGTTCGCCAAGAAGATGCAGCCGGTTTATAAGTGGATGAACCGGCTGTCTGTTCCGCTTCAGTTTCTGCTTGCATGTATCATTAACTTTTTCATCGAAGTCATCTCAAGACTTTCGTTTGGAGAGGCGTGGGCGTATCTTACAAAAACGCCGCTTGTGTTTTTGTATAATTCATGCATGATATTCGTTACATTTACGATCGTTTATCTGGTGCGAAGGCGTGTGTTTACAAGAATATTGCTCAGCGTGTTCTGGCTGTTTTTGGGAATCTGCAACGGATATCTGCTGACGAAGCGTGTAACCCCCTTTAATGCACAAGATTTGAAAGTCCTTTCAGACGCATTGGAGTTGACGGGAAATTATTTTAACACGTTTGAGCTTATTATGATCATTATCGGTGTGACCGCTTTGATCGTATGGGTCGTTTCGATGTGGAAACGGGGCGGACAGTACACAGGAAAGATGCACCGCTGGATCGCGCTTGGCGGAGTTGTCGCTTCCTTTGTCGGCTGTATGGCGCTGACAAATCTGGCGATTGACAAACGTGTCATTTCTAATTACTTCGGAAACATTGCGTTTGCATATGAAGATTATGGATTTCCGTATTGCTTCTCGGCAAGTTTGTTTAATACAGGGATCAACGAGCCGACAGGATATGGCAAAGAGACGATGGAGAAGATCAACGAAGAAGAAAAACTGACGAAAAGTTCGACGGGAAGATCGGAAGAACAGCGTCCGAATATTATTTTCGTACAGCTTGAGTCGTTTTTCGATCCGACAGAGGTAGAGTGGCTTCGCTTCTCCGAAGATCCGATCCCGAATTTGAGAAAAATGTTCAGCGAATATTCAAGCGGATACTTTAAAGTGCCGTCAGTCGGCGCGGGAACGGCAAACACAGAATTTGAAGTTCTCACAGGAATGAGTATGCGTTTCTTCGGACCGGGAGAATACCCATATAAAACATATGCAAAGACTCGTACGTTAGAGAGCGCGGCGTCTGCCCTTAAAGGGCTTGGATACGGCGCCGAAGCTCTTCATAATAACGGAGGAAATTTCTACAGCCGCGCCCAGGTATTTAACAACATGGGATTTGATCATTACACAAGTAAGGAGTTTATGAATATACTCCAGACAACGCCGAAAGGATGGGCGACAGACGATATTCTCGTTCCGAATATTATGGAGTCTATGGATACGACCGAAGGGCAGGACTTTGTGTTTACAGTCAGCGTAGAAGGTCACGGAGAGTATCCGACAGAAAAAGTGTTGGAAGATCCGGAGATCGTTGTAAGCGGCGTGGAAGATGAAGGCGAAAGAAATGCATGGGAATATTATGTAAATCTTGTCCATGCAATGGATGAATTTGCCGGAGATCTCGTACGCGCCGTGGAGGAAAGAAACGAGCCGACTGTACTTGTGTTCTACGGCGATCATCTTCCGACGATGAATCTGGAAGCAAAAGACCTAAAGAGCAGATATCTGTACAATACAAATTATGTTATATGGGATAACATCGGGTTAGAGAAAAAGGACGGAAACGTAGCGGCATATCAGGTGATGGCAGATGTGTTTGAAAGACTGGATATCCATGCCGGAACAGTATTCAACTATCATCAGCAGCGCCGCCATACGAAAAATTATCTGGCAGACCTGGAACTGCTGCAGTACGATATCATGTACGGCGATCAGTACGTTTACGCAGAAGAAGGCTCTCCGATGAAAGAAGGCCATATGTATATGGGCGTAAAAGACGCCGTGATCTCACAGGTGACAGAACAATATAATAAAACATACAGTATTTACGGAGAGAATTTTACGAAACAAAGTAAAGTATTTATTAACGGGGAAAAGCAAAAGACGACGTTTTTAAATAACACCCGTCTGGATCTGAAAGAGTCAAAACTTTCCGACGGAGACACGATCATGGTAGCGCAGGTCGGATCGAGCAATACGACGTTTCGGACGACGAAGACGTATAAGTATAACGCCGGAACGCTGACCGAGATGCCGCCGGAAAAAGATGCGCCGGAAAACGGCAGACAGGCGTTTGTCGTTGAGAAGGAAGAAAAAGAAAAATGACATACAGTGAAGCAGTAGACTATATACTGGACATTCCCAAATTTACAAAAAAAAATGATGCGGCACACACGAAAGCTTTTCTGAAAACGCTCGGAGATCCTCAGCGGAAAATGAGGATCATCCATGTGGCGGGAACAAACGGAAAAGGTTCTGTGTGCGCGTATCTGGACGGAATGCTCCGTTCGGAACAGAAACGAACGGGGCTTTTTACGTCTCCCCATCTTGTAAAGATCAACGAGAGGATCGTTATAGACGGACAGATGATTTCGGATGAAAGATTTCTCGAAGTATTTGAAGAAACGATGCAGGCAGTGGACAAGATGAAAGAAGCAGGGCTTTCTCATCCTACTTTTTTCGAGTTCCTTTTCGGTATGGCGGTGCTTGCATTTGCAGAAAGCGGCGTGGAATATGCCGTTCTTGAGACAGGACTGGGGGGAAGGCTTGACGCGACGAACGCCGTGGAATCTCCGGCGGCATCAGTGATCACTTCGATCGGTTTTGATCATGAACAGTATCTCGGAGATACGTTGGAGAAGATCGCATCTGAAAAAGCGGGCATTATCAAGCCTCATGTTCCCGTATATTATGCGCAGACGACGGGAGAAAGCGATTCGGTAATTGAAAAAGAAGCAAAAAAGCGCGGAAGTTTCTGTAAAAAAATAGGGAAAGATGCGTACGAAATTCTTGGAATCGAAGACAAACATATTGCATTTTCATGTTTGAATGATTATTATGGAACTACCACGTGGAAATTGAACAATATCGGTTTGTACCAGCCGCATAACGCATTGCTTGCGATGGAGGTGATGCGTGGTCTGTTCGGAGAAAACGGACATCCGCATTTATGGAAAGAGGCTCTTGAGGCGGTGAGATGGCGCGGAAGGATGGAAGAAGTTCTGCCCGGAGTATATGTGGATGGAGCACATAACATAAGCGCGGTCAAGGCGTTTGCAGAGACAGTGGAAAAGGCCGGGTTTGCAGATGCGGTTTTGTTTTCCGCGGTTCGGGATAAAGACTATGAAGAAATGATAAAATATCTCTGTGAGCATACAGAGGCGGCATGCTATATCGTGACGCAGATTGAAGACGCGAGGGGGACGCGGGCGGACGAACTGGGAGTAGTTTTTCGGAAGTACACCGACAAACCCGTCCGTGTGATCGGTTCGGTGAAGGATGCTTTTGAATATGCGGTGAGCAGCAGAAGAGGCGGCAATGTATACTGTCTTGGGTCGCTGTATCTGACCGGAATGATCGAGGGGTATCTCGGCAGCAGGGAAAACCAGATTCGGGGAGGTAGATAAAATGCTGGATTACGAAGAAGAATTAAAAAAATTCAAGCCAAGCCTTGAAGTGGATGATATTGAAAATGCGGTTTATCAGGAAGACTTGACGGATATGACCGATCTGTTAAAGCAGGTAATGGATCAGAAGAAGTAGAAAGATAATGGTGGGTATAAATGGAATATACGAAAAAGATCGTATATCAGTCAAACTACTGGTATAACGACGGTCTGAGAAAGGCGAAGATCCGCGATATGTCGGGAGCGATCATGTCTTTGCGGAAAAGTCTTCAGTTCAACAGGGAGAATATAGCCGCGAGAAATCTTCTCGGTCTCGTGTATTATGGGATCGGAGAAGTGCCGGAAGCTCTTGTGGAATGGATCATCAGCAAGAATTTAAAGTCCCGGGACAACATTGCGGATTATTACATTAAAAATGTTCAGTCGTCCGCCAAGGAGCTTGAGCAGATCGATCTTGCGATCAAGAAATACAATCAGTGTCTTACATATTGCAGACAAAACGGGGAGGATCTGGCGGCGATTCAGTTAAAACAGGTGATCGCGGCACATCCGACATTTTTAAAGGCGTATCAGCTTTTAACCTTGATCTATCTGCATACGGGGCAGTATTCTCAGGCGAGACAGACGATCAAGACGGCGAGAAAACTTGACACGACGAATGAGATCACTCTTTTGTATATGCATGAGCTGACAAAAAAGGGGAAAAAGAAAACAAAAGAAGAGAAAAAGAAAGAAGAAGCGGTTGAATACAGTCTTGGAAACGAGACGATCATACAGCCGAAGCATTCCAGATTCAGACAAGTTACGGCCCAGCTTGCGGTTGCCAATATCTTTATCGGAGCGGCGATCGGAGCGGCGATCATCTGGTTTCTTGTGGCGCCTGCCGTGAATCAGTCCAGATCTGAGCGGATGAACGATCAGATGAGAGAATACGCAGACGAGATCAAGTCGTTAGAAGCGCAGGTCAGCGCTCAGACGCGGACGCTTGACAATTACAGAGCTTCAGGCGAAGATGCGCAGGCGAATGCCGAGCTGGCACAAAAGACAGCGGAAGGCTATGAAAAACTGCTGAGTGTGGAAGGGCAGTTCCTTTCAAATGATTATGATGACGCCGCATTGGCAGATGCTCTTCTTGGGATTAGCAGAGACACGTTGAAACAGACAGGACAGGTCAAGTATGATGAGATAGCGGCTGCCGTTTATCCCGGAGCGTGTGAGGTGAAATTAGCAGAAGGAACACAGGCGCTGAATTCAGGTGATTATGCAGGGGCGATAGACCCCTTGTCTAAAGTTGTGCTCATGAACGAAGGATATAACGACGGGCAGGCGCTTTTGAATCTGGCGCAGGCTTATAAAGGAAGCGGAGATAACGAAAACGCGACAGTTTATTTCCAAAAAGTGATAGAAAAATACGCGGGTTCGGAATATGCCGCAGAAGCTCAGAGCGGACTTGATGAGATTACAAATGAAAATAATTAATACATTACGAAAGAAAAGGAGATGCCGGGAGGCATGTCCTTTTTTTGTATAGGCAACGAGCCAAAGTCCGGGCTTGCCCGAGACCTTGGCGACTGCTTACAATCCCGGAATGTGCCTTTTGGCACTTCCGGTGATTATATAGATTTTTGAATTTAAGATGCCGAAAAGGAGACGACGAAGCGATGGAATATCAGGTACAGGAAAATTGTCTGACGATTTATCTTCCGGCAGAAGTGGATCATCATAATGCGGAGGAGATGAAGCGTAAGGCAGATAAACTAATCGATCGAAATCACATTAAATACGTGATCTTTGATTTTGAAAATACAGATTTTATGGATAGTTCCGGTATCGGAGTTATTATGGGGCGATATAAAACGATTTCTCTGATCGGAGGAGAAGTGTGGGCGGTGCATACAAATGCACGCATCCGTAAAATACTGACTTTGTCAGGGGTGACAAAAATAATGCAGATCTATGAGGAGGAAGAAGAATGACACCTGCAAATGAAATGGAATTAAAGTTTGACAGCAGGTCGGCGAACGAAGGCTTTGCCCGCGTGGCGGTAGCGGCGTTTATGACGCAGTTGAATCCGACGGTAGAGGAGGTTGCAGATGTGAAAACCGCCGTGTCGGAAGCTGTGACAAACGTCATTATCCACGGATATGAAAAAGAAGTACGCAAAGTATATATCAAATGTATGATTGAAGAAAACATATTTACAGTGGAAGTGTGCGATCAGGGAAAAGGAATTGAGAATATCGAGGAGGCAATGTGTCCGATGTATACGACCAGACCGGATCAGGATCGGTCAGGTATGGGATTTGCGTTTATGGAGGCGTTTATGGACAGCGTGGAAGTAGAGTCTGAACTCGGGAAAGGAACGCGGGTGCGGATGAAAAAGGCAGTCGGAAAAGGCAGGGATATATGGACGACACAATCGCTTTGATCAGAAAGTCACACAGTGGGGATAAGGCGGCAAGAGAACAGCTTGTAAAAGAAAATGTCGGACTGGTGCACTGTGTCGTGAAACGTTTTCTTGAAAGGGGCGCGGAACGCGAAGACTTGTTCCAGATAGGGAGCATCGGCTTGCTTAAGGCGATCGATAAGTTTGATCTGACATATAATGTAAAGTTTTCTACTTATGCAGTTCCGCTTATTTCCGGGGAAATCAAGCGTTTCCTGCGGGATGACGGAATGATAAAAGTGAGTCGTTCGCTAAAAGAGATCGCTTATAAAAGCGTACAGGCAAGAGAACGTCTCATCAGTTCGCTGGGGCGCGAGCCGACAATAGAAGAGTTATCAGAAGAAGTCGGAGTGGAAAGAGAAGAACTTGTACAGGCGATGGAGGCGGGATGCGAGATTGAATCCATTTACCGGCCGGTTCATCAAAAAGAAGGAAGCGAGATACGGCTTCTTGATAAATTAGAAGAAAAAGAGAAAAGAGAAGACAAGATCTTGGATCTGATCGTTCTCAAAGAACTTCTCGAGACACTGGATGAAGAAGAAAAACAGTTGATTTTTCTTCGGTATTTTGCTGATCGGACACAGAGCGACGTAGGAAAGATCATGGGAATTTCTCAGGTGCAGGTGTCGAGATCCGAGAAACGGATCATTGAAAAATTAAGAAAAAAAGGAGGAAGATAAAAGAATCGTATAAAATCCGGCAAAGGCAGCATACTACAGTAAAAAGAAGTGGATTTACTGAAAAATGCAGTGAAAAGGAGTCGGATCATATGATGGAAGATGGAAACGGACGAAAAAAAGTATGGATTTGTCTGTCGATTGTCGTGCTTGCGGCGGTTGTAATCGGAGCAGTGTATTACATGAATATGCCGAAGGAACACTCGGAAGAAGGATTTTTAATCCGGAGAGAAAGCGAGGACTGTGCGGATGGCATCAGGGAAAACGCTCTATATTAAAGGCGATAGAGATGTGGAGGTGACTAAGCCGGATGTAACACTTGCAGATCTGCTTTCTATGGAGTGCTCCGATCAGTCGCTTCTTCCGAAGCTTAAAACAATGAAAATATTGAAGTTTAAGAAAACGGGCAATCAAAGATGTGTGATTTCGGTGCTGAAAATAATCGCATGTATCCACGGCCAATATCCGGATATGGAAGTGCAGAATCTGGGAGAAACAGATATGATCGTAACATACGAAGATCAGAAAACACCGTCTTATGCATGGCATCTTACAAAAACTGCCTTTGTGACGGCTGTGACATTTTGCGGGGCGGCATTTTCGATCATGGCGTTTAATAACGATGTAGATGTAACGAAACTGTTTGATCAGATTTATCATCTTGTCACCGGAAATAAGCCGGGCGGCATAACGATTTTGGAAATCGCATATTCTGCCGGGCTTATGATCGGTATTTTGATCTTTTTCAATCATTTCGGGAAACGCCGTTTTACAGTAGACCCTACGCCGATGGAAGTGCAGATGCGGGTGTATGAAAACGATATTCAGACAACGCTTATTGAAAATGCGGCAAGAAAAGAAAAAGAGATCGATGTCGGAAAAGGAGGCGGTATCCATGGGACAGGCGGCTGAGGTGATCGTGGAAGAGCTTGTGCTGGCTCTTGTCGGATTGAGTGCAGGGGCGGCTGTGGCAGGCGGCTTATTTTCTTTTATCGTGGAACTCGGAGTGATCGCTGATTTTGCCGATCGGACACACACGGGAGACAAATTGCTTTTCTATGAAACATGTGTGGCGCTTGGCGGAATAATCGGAAATATCGTTTTTCTTTTTTACTCTTTTGCGCCGAATGCGGTATCGTTTGCTTCTGCGTCTTTTGCGTCCGGGGCGGTACAAGTTCTGTTTGGGATTTTTGCCGGGATTTTTGTCGGATGCTGGTCGATGGCGCTTGCGGAGATATTAAATGTTTTTCCGATCTTTATGCGCCGCGCGCGAATCGTCAGATACGCGTCTGTTTTTGTGATCGGCGCAGCCATAGGAAAAGGATTGGGAGCAGGATTGTTTTTCTTAAAAGGCTGGTAGAAGATGAAAGACAAGGCGGGATTTCAACAGGAAAATTATCTTGAAAGAGGCAGGGTTTTGGACTATCATTAATCTTAGTATTCTGAAAACAGGAAGCCCCTTGGCTTCAGACAATGGTAGTTCACTGCAGAAAGTCTGTCATATAGGGTGTATGAGATATTGTTTGGAAGATGACGATAGATTTAAGACACGGAAAGGAACGAAAACAGTATGCTTCAGATAAAAGAAATATGTAAGGAATACCGGACGGGAAGTCTTGTTCAAAAAGCGCTTGATAAAGTGAGCCTGAATCTGCGTGATAATGAGTTCGTGGCGATTTTAGGACCAAGCGGTTCGGGGAAAACGACGCTGTTAAATGTCATCGGAGGATTGGACAGGTATGACGGCGGAGACTTGATCATAAACGGGATTTCGACGAAGAAATACAAAGACCGGGACTGGGATTCGTATCGGAATCACACGATCGGTTTTGTGTTTCAAAGTTATAATCTGATCCCTCATCAAACACTTTTGGCAAATGTGGAACTGGCGCTTACGATTTCGGGAGTAGGCAAAGCGCAGCGCAGAGAACGTGCGAGACAGGCGTTGGAGAAAGTTGGCTTAGGCGAGCAGATCCACAAGCGCCCGAGTCAGCTTTCCGGCGGACAGATGCAAAGAGTTGCCATTGCAAGAGCGCTTGTAAATAACCCGGATATCCTCCTTGCCGATGAACCCACAGGGGCGCTTGACAGCGAGACAAGTATTCAGGTGATGGAGCTTCTTAAAGAGGTTGCGCAGGACAGGCTTGTTGTTATGGTAACTCATAATCCCGAGCTGGCGCAGCAGTATGCTACAAGAATCGTTGAGTTAAAAGACGGAAAGATTCGTTCGGACAGCGATGCATTTTATGTGGATGAAGAAACGGCAGACGTTCCGGAACATAAAAATATGGGGAAATCATCCATGTCGTTTCTGACGGCGCTTTCACTTAGCTTTCATAATCTCAAGACGAAAAAAGCGAGAACATTATTGACTTCTTTTGCCGGATCGATCGGAATTATCGGCATTGCGCTTATTCTCTCTTTGTCCGCAGGAGTGAATGACTACATAAAAAATATAGAAAGAGAAACGCTTTCCCAATATCCGCTTCAGATCCAAAGTACAGGATTTGATTTTACTTCGATGATGACAGGCGGGGAAGATTCGGAAGAAGTAAAAGCGGTGTCTGCGGGAACGGGAACATCTTCAAAAGAGCGGCGGGAAAAAGAAAATATATGGGTGATCGACATGGTCACGAATATGTTTTCGACAATGGATTCAAATGATCTGGAATCTTTGAAAAAGTTTTTAGACAGTAAAGAAAGCCGGATCGATCAATACACAAATGCAGTTGAGTATTCTTATCAGGTTGTTCCGCAGATCTATGCGCAAGACGGAGAGAAAGTCCGTCAGGTACATCCGGACCGCTCTTTCGAGGCGGCAGGGCTTGGTTCGTCTGTCGGCTCAAACAGTCTGATGTCTTCGATGATGAGTACAGACGTTTTTTATCAGATGCCGGCAGATTCCGATCTGTATAAAGATCAGTACGATGTGAAAGCCGGCAGGTGGCCGAAATCATACAATGAATGCGTACTTGTGCTGACGTCCGGCGGAGGTATGAGCGACCTTTTGCTGTACACGCTGGGCTTAAGAGATCCGTTGGAGCTGGAAGAGATGGTTGCGGGATTCGTCGAGGAAGAGCAGATCGAAGTTCCGAAAGATTCAACTGTCTATACATATGATGATATTCTCGGAAAAGAGTTTAAACTGGTAAACAGTGTGGATTACTATGAGTATGACAACAGTTATCATGTGTGGAAAGATCGTTCGGGAGATCAGACGTACATGGACAAAGTTGTGAAAAATGCCGAGCCGATCCGGATCGTCGGCATCGTTCAGCCTGTAAAAGATGCAAACGGAGCAGCTTTGATGTCAGGCATCAATTATCCCGCTTCATTGACAAAACATGTCGCAGAAGAAGCGGAAAACTCAAAAATAGTCAAAGATCAGAAGGCAGATCCGAAACGAAACGTTCTTACAGGGGAACATTTCGGGACAGAAAATGTAAAGGGCAACGTTAATATGGATTCTCTGATTACGATCGACGAACAAAAACTTGCCCGGGCATTTGCATTTGATCAAAATGCCTTTTCGGGAATGCAAAAAACGGATGGTCTTTCTGAGATTTTCCGTTCTGCCGGAAGTTCAGTCAATCTTTCGGGAATGTTAGATCTAAGTAAGATTCAAGTTCAGCTTCCCGAACTGCCGCAGATGAATCTGGAAGAATTGCTGGGAGACCTTGATCTTACAGTTTCGCCGGAAGGATTTTTGCCGCTGGCAGAAAGCCTGACAGAAGGGTACGCAGAATATGCGGCCGCGCATCCGGAGGCGGACTATTCTGCGCTTGCACAACAGTTCGGACAATACCTTGGAACGCCAAAAGCGCAGGAAATCATACGAAGAAATATCAGTGAGATCATCCAGTCGGGCGGCGGGATGTCCGTGACGATGGAACAGCTTCAGGCAATGGTGAAAGAAATAGCGGAAGGATACGGAAAATTTATCGTTGAAAACGGCTATCAGGATCCGTCTAAGTTTGATGAATATTTGGCGGAATATATGCAGACAGAAGAAGCGAAAGCGATATTGAACCGATATGCAAATGAGATTTTCGGAGGTATTGCAGGTAATGTTCAGATTACCGCAGAACAGCTTCAGAAGCTTTCAAAAGAGCTCACGGAAGGGTATCTTCTCTATGCGGCGGAAAACGGGCTGGCTGATCCGACAAAGATCGGAGAGCATTTTATTGCATATTTAAAAACGGAAGACGGACGGCAAAGACTGTCTGACGGGATGAAAGGAATCGTAGACGCGGACAGTCTGGAACAGCAGATCACAGACGTGTTCGGTTTTTATATGAAAGGCGCGGTTTCCTCTTATGCGGGAGCCGTAGGAACAGCGATTGAGAGGCAGATCACATCGGCTATGGAGCTGGTTATGAATCAGATGGCAGAAGGACTGCAGTTTTCTGTAGGACAGGCAATGACACAGATCGGAAGCAGTCTGCAAAATGCTATGCATGTAGATGAAGATGCGTTTGCCGAGGCGTTTCAGATGAATATGACAGGAGAGGAACTGGCAGAACTGATGATGTCTATGGGAGCTGCGAAAAATGCGACGTATGACAATAATCTCAAACAGTTAGGTTATGTTGATTTCGCTGTTCCGACTACGATTTCGATCTATCCGAAAGATTTTGAAAGCAAAGAAGAAGTCGTCAGAATTCTTGATGATTATAACAGAAAAATGGAAGAACAAGGAAAAGAAGAACAGGTTATCACATATACGGATATGGTCGGCGCGCTGATGTCGTCTGTGACACAGATCATAGACGTTATCAGTTATGTGCTCGTTGCGTTTGTAGCGATTTCCCTTATCGTATCATCGATCATGATCGGTGTGATCACCTATATCAGTGTTCTTGAGCGAAAGAAAGAAATCGGGATACTGCGCGCAATCGGAGCTTCTAAAAGTAATATTTCACAAGTATTTAATGCCGAGACGTTTATTATCGGTTTGTGTGCGGGCGTGATCGGGATCGGGATAACGCTTCTGCTTTTGATCCCGGGAAATGCTCTGATCCATCATTTGGCAGGAACGAATGACGTAAGTGCGGTTCTTCCGGTAATTCCGGCGATCATACTTATTATTCTCAGCGTAATACTGACGCTGCTCGGAGGACTGCTTCCGTCTAAAAAAGCTGCGAAAAGTGATCCTGTAACTGCCCTTCGGACAGAATAATTTCTTGCATAAGCAATCAAGACAGATAACCAATGCTTGCGGCTGTGTATGTATAGAAAATCTTGATATGAACTATAAAAGCGATGGAGAAGTGATTTTTGATTATGGAAAATAAAATTGTCATACAGAATTTTGGACCGGTAAAAGAGGCACAGATTAATTTGAATAAAAAATTTCAGATATTTATAGGCGCTCAGGCTTCCGGTAAAAGCACAATTTGCAAGGTGGTATATTTTGTTCAAAATATAGAAGAAAATATATCTTTTGTCTAAAGAACGGATGCCATATTACAAAAAGAAATACCGATAAGATATGAGGTGGAAGAAAAATGAAAAATTTAATCTTTAGTTTAAATGCGACAGTACCGGTTTTCCTGTTAATGGCGCTTGGGTTTCTCTTTCGGAAACTCGGATGGCTCGACGAAGTATTTGCATCGAAAATGAATCAGTTCGTCTTTCTTGTGCCGCTTCCGCTTCTTGTGTTTGAAGATCTTGCATCTGTCGATTTTCAGAAAGTGTGGAATTTAAAATTCGTTTTATTTTGTTTCTTCGTGACTCTTGCAAGCATTGCTCTTGCCGGTATACTTTCGTTATTATGGAAGAACAGGGGAATAAGAGGAGAGTTTATACAGGCGTCATACAGAAGCAGCGCGGCGCTTCTTGGGATCGCATTCATCCAAAATATATACGGAGATGCGGGTCTGGCGCCTCTTATGATCATCGGAAGCGTGCCGTTATATAACATGATGGCAGTCGTCGTCCTGTCCTTCTTTCAGCCGGAACAAAGAAAACGAGATAAGTTGTTATGGAAAAAGACGCTGAAAGGGATCGTGACCAATCCAATCATAATCGGCATAGCCGCAGGTCTTTTCTGGTCGGCGCTTCGGATACCGATGCCGTATGTAATAGAAAAAACAGTGTCAAATATAGGCGCTGTCGCGACGCCTCTTGGATTGATGGCGCTCGGCGCTTCTTTTGATGTTCAAAAAGCGCTTGGAAAGATCAAACCTGTCATTGCTGCCTGTATGTTGAAGCTTGTCGGATTTACAGCGGTGTTTCTGCCTTTTGCGGTGATGCTCGGATTTCGCAGAGAAGAATTGATCGCGATTCTCGTCATGCTTGGATCGGCGACAACAGTAAGCTGCTATGTTATGGCAAAAAATATGGGACATGAAGGCACGCTGACGTCAGGCGTCGTCATGCTGACTACAGTATTCAGTGCGTTTACATTAACAGGGTGGCTGTTCATTTTAAAAAGTATGAATTTGGTATGAATAAGAATGGTTTCCTTATAAAGTGAAACTTCGTATCCGCTTCTCTTTGGAAAACCTGAAGTTGGTCTCATACAGTATAAAATTATCTGTGTGAGATTAGGAGCGCATTGCATCAGTTGTGTTTTGTGTACAAAACTCACATAAAACAAACGAAAATAGGCACATATTATTACGGGAAATCATAAAAAATTCCGTTTTTACTCTAATCTATAAGGAAAAATGCATAAAAAACTTTAAAAAAAATTAATTTATGATAGAATATAAACAATACTGGTCTTTCGTGGGAGGAGAAAAACCAAAAGACAGTTTAGCAATAGCAGAAAAAACAGTATCGTAGAATGGAGAAAAAGTATGAAAAAGAAAATGTGGAGGACGGGGTTGTGCGGATTGACAGCGTGCAGCATGTTGTTCACTATGCCGGCGTTGGCATGGGCGGCAGATGAACCCCAAAACACGAACATTGATAACGGACTCATTGCGTATTATGACTTTGAGAATGTGAATGAGAAGAAAGTTCCGAACGTAAAAGATCAGTCAAAATATGAGGGTGAATTGAAAGGTTCAAATGTTTCGATTGCATCAGATACGATTTTTGGGAAATCCCTGAAATTTACAGAGGGAACTGAAGGTACTATGGAAATCCCTCAGATTATGAATACGTCTCAGAACAGTTATTCGATTTCTTTGTGGTTCAAATATGATACGAATACAAATAGAGAAGGGAAAAATACAGTTCTGCTTCAGCAGAGCGGACAGGGGCGTACATTTTTACAGTTTACGAAAGATAATAAGTATGCGACTTATGTAAATGCGACGAATGTATATAGCGATAAGACGGTTGATCTTAGCCAGTGGCAGCATGTAATGGCTACATACAATAAAGATACAAAGAAAATTGCGTTTTATATAAACGGAGAAAAGGATAGCGAGAAAGATGCAGGTAATCAGGTTGTTAATGAGTTGACAAACCTTTTGATCGGGCGTCATAAAAATGCAGGAAATGACCCGCTTTCTATGAGAGGTCTTGTGGACGAAATCCGTGTATATGATAAAGTTCTCACAGCAGAAGAGGCAAAAGCTGTTTATGAATCAAAAGCAGGAGCAATGCTCTTCCCACAGTTACAGGAAACTCTTAAAGAGGCGAAAGCATTAGATGAATCGGGAAGTTTGGGCGCAGAAGTAGAAGAAGCGAAAGTTTTGAAAGAAGCGATTACAGAAGCGGAAAAATTAACTTCTCAAAGTCCGTTGTCTGAAATATCCGAGATGATTGAAACTCTTGAAGAAGCAATGAAGAATTATCGTGCTGAGGTCGGAGTTGTACTTACAGTTTCTCCGACAAAAGAGGAGCGCTCTATTGACAGAGGAACAATAGGTATCAACCACCGTTATGCGTTCAACGGATATGGTTCTTTTGACAGCACGACAATGAAAATGAAAGATGAGTTTACAGAGCTTTACAAAGATGCGGGATTTGGTTCTATCCGTTATCCGGGAGGAACGATCTCAAACCTGTTCCGTTGGAAAGATACGATTGGGGATAAAGAAGACCGTGTAAATCAGATCCATGGCTTTTACAACAATCGGGGGCAGGGTGGAATCGCTCCGAACTTCGGATTGACAGAAGTTGCTGATTTCGCATATCGTGATGACGTTCAGTCAGAGATTGTTTATGTATACGGTTTCGGACGTGGTTCTGCACAGGATGCTGCAGATCTTGTAGAGTATTTGAACGCTCCGGCAGGAAGTAATCCGGGCGGTGGTGTTGCATGGGCAGATATCCGAAAAGCAAACGGACATGAAGAACCATATAATGTACGCTACTTTGAAATTGGAAACGAGAATAATCAGGGTGGCGATGACGGAACAGCTTCTCAACAGTATTGGATGTCAAAGGTTGAAGGTGGAGCTGAAAAGGCGTATGTAGAAGGTGGAGTGGCAAGCTTTACAAAACAGTATGCGGTGAAAAAAGATGACTGGAATAAGACAGCATCTGTCAGTGACGGAACAGCAAATCAGGTTCGTTACATGCGTTATGCAAACCCGAATCCGATGACAGGAAAAGATGGAAAGACATTGGTTGAGAACTTTGAAGCTGTTCAAAAAGGAAGCGTTGAAGTATGGGTAGGCACTGACGGAGAGGGAAACAATCATAAATGGGAGATTGTGGATAGTCTCGAAAATGCAGGTGCAAATGATAAAAAAGTAACGATTGATTACAGAGACGGATCCATTCACTTTGGTGACGGAACACATGGTAAAATTCCGGATAAGGGTCAGCAAATCTATGTGACATATAAAGTTGACAGAGACGGATTTGTGGATGTTTCTAAAGCAATGAAAGATATGACGGCAGAGATTAACGAAATCAATGCTAAAAGCGGAAGTGCAGAAAAGGCATCCTGCTATGTATACTCCAGTTGGGAAACAAAAGGTTTTATTGATAAGATGGCAGCAGGTAACTGGAACGATTATTATGATGGTCTGACAATTCATCCATATTGTGGAGATCCGGGTGCGGATCAGGACAAAGGTGCGTTTTATGACTCGGCAATGCGTCTTGCGGAAAATGTAGGTATTCAGAAAGTTAAAAATTATGTAAACATGCTTCCGCAAGGAAAAGTTCCGGTTATATCTGAGTATGGTATTTTCAGATCTACATCGCCGCTTCTTCGTTCTCAGACACATGCAGTATATATTGCAAAAGTGCTTATGGAGTATGTTCGTCTCGGTAGTCCGTACATCCAGAAACACTGTCTTGTAGACTGGTATAGTAGTGGTGCAGACTCACTTGGACCTACACAGCAGGCGGTTATCCAGGCAGTACCGCAGACGGGCGCTAATCAAGGAACAGGAGAAGGGAACTTCCGTTTCTTCTCAACACCTTCAGCAAAAGTGTTCGAGTTATTCTCTAACTCATTTGCAAAAGGAACGAAAGTAGTCGGAACAGAGTTTGAACACGTAGAAACATTGGCAAACGGAACAAAAGCATATTCCGCAATCGCAAGTAAAGGTGATGACGGAACGTTGTATGTAACTGTAGTAAATACAGACCGTGAAAATGATAAGAAACTTCGCGTGAAAGTAGACGGCGTAGATCTGACAGGAAAAACAGTAGAAGTACAGACGCTCGCGGGTGAAAGCTTCGTTGATGAAAACAGCTTGGCAGAGCCGGATAAAGTAACGATTGAAAACTCAACAGTTACGGCAGAAGGCACAGATCTTGAGCTGACGGCAAAAGCACACTCCGTAATGTCAATTACAGTGAAAGAAAAAGTGGATCCGCCTGCACCGGAGACATATACAGTAACAGCAAAAGCAAACAATACGGACATGGGAACTGTAACGATTGACCCTGTAAAAGATAAATACAATGCAGGCGAAAAAGTAACAGCAACAGCGACAGCAAAAGAAGGCTATGAGTTTGTAAACTGGACAGTAGACGGTCAAGAAGTTTCTACAAAAACTACATATGAACTTACAGTAGAAAAGAACACAGAACTGACAGCTAACTTTAAAGCAAAAGCTCCGGTAGAAGAGAAGTTTACAGTAACAGCAAAAGTAAATGACTCTAAGATGGGAACAGTAAAACTTGATCCTGACAAAGCAGAATATGCTAAGGGAGAGAAAGTAACGGCAACAGCAACGGCAAAAGAAGGCTATGAGTTTGTGAACTGGACAGTAGCCGGTGAAGCAGTTTCAACAGAAGCTACATATGAATTTACAGTAGATAAGAACGTAGAACTGACAGCGAACTTCAAAGAGACAGAAAAGCCGGTAGAGAAGTTTACAGTAACAGCAAAAGTAAATGACTCTAAGATGGGAACAGTAAAACTTGATCCTGACAAAGCAGAATATGCTAAGGGAGAGAAAGTAACGGCAACAGCAACGGCAAAAGAAGGCTATGAGTTTGTGAACTGGACAGTAGAAGGGAAAGCGGTTTCTACAGAAACTACATATGAATTCTTAGTAGATAAGAACGTAGAACTGACAGCGAACTTTAAAAAGACAGAAAAACCGGTAGAGAAGGTTACAATAACAGTAAAAGCAAACGACTCTAAGATGGGAACGGTAAAACTTGATCCTGCAAAAGAAAGCTATGAAAACGGCGAAATTGTAACAGCGATTGCGACAGCAAAAGAAGGATACAAGTTTGTGAACTGGACAGTAGCCGGCAAAGTAGTTTCTGATAAAGCAGAGTACAAGTTTAAGGTTGACAGAGCAGCGGAGCTGCAAGCAAACTTTGTAAAAGTGTCAGAAGATCCGAAACCGGAGAATCCGAAGGATGAGGATAAAGCAGTTCAGACAGGAGACAACGGCGTATCACCGATCATTCCGCTTGCAGGGTTGATGTTAGCGGCAGGAGCGGCAGTCGTAGCTCTTCGCAAAAAAGAAGACTAATCTGAATATTTGAACAGTCTGAAAAACAGATCGGATAGCATAAAGATTGTCTTGATAAAAAGCAAAAAATGAAACAAAACCAGAGGCGCCGCGCTATGCGGCGTCTCTTTCTGTATAACGAATGGCGTGGGCTGAACTGCTACATATTTATAATCAGGTATCAAATAAAGATAGGAAAAGAAATAAAAATCGGTTATAATAAGTATAAGAAGGTTGACTGGTGGAGCAAATAAAAATGGATAGATATTTGAAATGAATGCTTATGAACGATTGATTTCGTGGAATAAAGGATAATGTTCATAAAATACAAATTTAAGGTATTGGAAAGTATGATTTTTAATAATAGAGAGTTGGTAAAAGAGGTGGTATATCTATGACAACAAGAGAGTTAGTGAGTCAATATGTTGAAGTGCTCTGTAAAATATACGGAAAACATTTGAAAACAGTTATTCTGTATGGTTCTTATGCAAGGGGCGATTATACAAAGGACTCGGATATAGATATTATGGTGCTTTTGGATTTAAGTGATATAGACATTAAAAAGTATCGTCATGAGTTATCTAGTGCAACCTATGATTTTAATATGGATTATGATGTAGATATTAAGCCGATAGCAAAGAATCAAGAGCATTTTAATAAGTGGGTAGAAGTGTATCCGTTTTATTCAAATGTGGCAAGTGAGGGGGTAAAGTTATTTGACGCAGCATAATGAAAAAGGCACAAGGCGAGATTTGGTTCTATATAGGTTGGAAGTTGCTAAAAGTGATATAAAATCAGCAAAAATTCTTTTAGATGCAGGAGAATGCAGGGGAGCGAATAACAGAGCCTATTATGGAATTTATCATGCTATTTCAGCTATTCATGCTTTAGATGGAAACGCATATAAGAGGCATAAGGATGCCCTTGCAAATTTTAATAAAAATTATATCAAGACAGAAATCTTCCCAAGAATTTTGGGAAGGAAAATTGCTGAGGCTGAAGAAATACGACATGCCAGCGATTATGATGACTTCTATATAGCGACTAGAGAAGAAGTTGAGGAACAAATTGACACAGCAGTAGAATTGGTTGAAAAAATAGAAGAATACGTCTTGAAAGAGATGGGATAATCGTTTTTGTATCATTCATGAAATATCTATGGAGATTTTTGAAGAGCAAAATGCATTGTGGGTATTGGAAGATACTGATATATATAAATATAGACTTATAGAATTGTGACAAAATAATATATTATTATCCTACACAGAAAGTGATATCGTTTGCATAAGCGCGGAGGTATCACTTTTTCGTTTGTGTTATAATCTGATATATAAAAATAAGAATAAAGAAAAGGAGACTGTTGCTATGAGATACATAGAAGAAAGGTGTTTTGATATGAAAGAAAACAAACGAACAATTTCTGTAGATTAACTTCTTTTTTGTAAAGATTGTGAAAATGAAACACTGTTTCTACATACGAAAAGACTCTATGCAGACAACGAAGAATATCTCTGTTATCCTCTAAACATTCTATTGTGAAATTACAGTGCAAATTGTCCGTAAAATGTGTTACACTTCTAATACAGCAAAAAATAGCTTTTGATTTATCACCGCAGGCTGATCGGTTTCTATAATGGCAGAACGATGAGCGCGGCGGAGCTGATAGGCTGATTTTTGTATGCTGTGTTGATATAGGAGGGAACGACTGTGGAAGCGTATACAAGTTTTGCGTATGTTTATGATACATTTATGGATAATGTTCCTTATGGCGAATGGGCGAGGCACATCCGCGAGAAGCTTTGCGAACATGGCGTGACAGACGGGATCGTGCTCGACCTCGGATGCGGAACAGGAACGATGACGGAACGGCTTGCCGGATATGGATACGATATGATAGGGGTCGATAATTCGGAGGAAATGTTAGAACTTGCGATGGAAAAGAAAACGGAGTCAGGATATGATATCCTCTATCTGCTTCAGGATATGCGCGGGTTTGAGCTGTACGGAACCGTTCGGGCGGTCGTAAGCGTCTGCGATTCCGTTAACTATATAACAGAACCAGACGAACTGGAAGAAGTCTTCCGACTTGTAAACAATTACCTTGATCCGAAAGGGATTTTTTTATTTGACTTCAATACTGTTCACAAATACCGCGATGTGATCGGTGACAGTACGATCGCGGAAGACCGCGGCGTGTGCAGCTTTATTTGGGATAACAGATACTATGAGAAAGAACAGATCAACGAGTACGATCTGACGCTGTTTATCGCGGAAGATTTTAACCCTATGGAAAATGCATATGTCTCAGAAAGAACGGCAGATTCGGAAGATGCTCTGCTTTCAGAAGAAGGAGCGGGTGACTTGGAAGATACTATGTTTTCAGAAGAAGAGGGTGGCGAAAACGGAAGTTTATATCGGAGATATACGGAGACGCATTATCAAAGAGGGTATACGCTTGCCGAGATACAAGAACTTCTGGAACGTGCAGGTCTTGTATTTATAGAGGCTTACGATGCGGATACGAAAGAGACGCCGAACGATACGAGCGAGAGGATATGCGTGATCGCCCGTGAAAACGGAAAATAAACAGAATGAGTAATAATAAAATAACGATAAATTCATGATAAATAAACAGAGCAAGCGACAAAAAGAAAATAGAATGAAGTAATGATAAAATAAAACAGAACAGGAGAAAGATTGATGAAAGATTATATTGTAAGAGCATCTGCGGCGAATGCACAGATTCGCGCATTTGCGGCAGTGACAACAGAACTGACAGAGGAGGCTCGCAAGCGTCATGAGACAAGTCCTGTCGCAACGGCGGCTCTCGGAAGACTGCTCACAGGCGGAGCAATGATGGGAAGCATGATGAAAAATGACACAGATATGCTGACGATACAGATCAAATGTTCCGGTCCGATCGGAGGTCTTACAGTGACAGCGGACAGCAAAGGGAATGTCAAAGGTTATGTTCATGAACCGAATGTGATTCTTCCTCCGAAAAACGGAAAACTCGATGTAGGCGGAGCGCTCGGACAGGGCGTAATGACGGTGATAAAAGACATGGGGCTTAAAGAGCCGTATTCAGGACAGACGATTCTTCAGACAGGGGAAATCGCGGAAGATCTGACGTATTATTTCGCTACGTCAGAACAGGTTCCGTCTTCCGTAGGGTTGGGCGTTCTCATGGAAAAAGACAATACGGTGCGCTGTGCAGGCGGATTCATTGTGCAGGTAATGCCGTTTATCGAAGATGAAGTGTTGAACAAACTGGAAGAAAATATTCAGAACATCCGATCTGTAACTTCTATGCTCGATCATGGACATACGCCGGAAGAAATGCTTGCGCAAGTATTAGAAGGACTTGATCTTGAGATTACAGATACGATGCCTGCAAAATTTTATTGCAACTGTTCAAAGAAGCGGATCGAAAAGGCAATTATCAGCATCGGTAAAAAAGATATTCAGTCAATGATCGATGATGGAAAAGATATCGAAGTAAAATGTCATTTCTGTAATGAAGCATATAATTACACTGTAGACGAGCTGAAAGAATTACTGAAAAAAAGCAGATAAGGCAGAAAATCAGGCAAAACAGTTATTACGGATGAAGATAGAAAATAGAGTAAGACGGCTTGTGCCGATGATGGGGAAACCAGAAAAGCCGGGAGCGGAAAGGTGGAGTTAAAGATGAGACATGGTTTTGTGAAAGTAGCGGCTGCCACGCCTGATATTCGAGTGGCAGATGTGGAATATAATACAGAACAGATATGCAGGGCGATCGATCAGGCATATGAAAAAGGGGCGAAGATCGTCGCATTTCCCGAATTATGCGTAACAGGATATACATGCGGAGATCTTTTTACGCAGAACGTTTTGCTGAACGCGGCATACGGCGCAGTGAAAAAGATTGCAGGGCATACAAAAGGCAAAAACATTCTGGCGTTTGTGGGAATGCCGCTTAAAGAAGGCGGGAAACTTTATAACACGGCGGCGGCAGTCAACGATGGAAAAGTGATCGGATTTACAACGAAAACATTTCTTCCCAATTACGGAGAGTTTTACGAGATGCGTCAATTCACTCCGGGACCGGACAGTGTGAGGTGGATTCAGTTTGACGGAGAAAAGGTTCCTTTCGGGCCGAAGATCCTGTTTCAGGATGATGAGACGGCGGATCTTATAGTAGGCGCGGAAATATGCGAAGACGTCTGGTCTCCTGTTCCTCCGAGTATTGAGGAGGCTTTGGCAGGAGCGACGATCATTGTCAACTGTTCTGCAAGTGACGAAACGGTCGGAAAAGGAAGTTACAGAACCCGTCTGATCGCAGGTCAGTCCGCGCGCCTGATCGCGGGATATGTCTATGCGAACGCGGGAGAAGGAGAGTCAACGACGGATCTCGTTTTCGGAGGACATAATATCATTGCGGAAGACGGAACGATCCTCCGGCAGTCAGAACGTTATAAAAACGAGATCATTTATTCAGAGATCGATCTTGAAAAAATTGTAGGAGAGAGACGTAAAAATACGACGTTTTCACCGGAAAAGCTAAATTGCGGTTGTCCGGTAGTTGTGCCGTTTCATGTGGGAATATGCGATACTGTTCTTACGAGAAACTTTTCACAGCATCCGTTCGTGCCGTCTGACGAGGCGGCGCGAGCGCATATTTGTGACGAAATCTTGACAATTCAGGCAATGGGTCTGAAAAAAAGGTTGTCGCATACGAATGCAAAATCAGCGGTTGTCGGCATTTCGGGCGGTCTGGATTCTACATTGGCTCTGCTTGTCACGGCAAAGGCGTTCGATATGCTGGGACGGGATAAAAAAGAGATTATTGCGGTTACGATGCCGTGCTTTGGGACAACAGACCGCACATATAATAATGCGTGTGAGATGACGAGACAGACCGGAGCGACGTTGATTGAAGTGCCGATCGGAGAAGCGGTGAACGTTCATTTCAGAGATATCGGACATGATCCCGATGTGCATGATGTAACTTATGAAAATGCACAGGCAAGAGAGCGGACTCAGGTGCTTATGGATATTGCGAATCGGGAAGCCGGTATGGTGATCGGAACAGGCGATATGTCGGAGCTTGCTTTAGGGTGGGCGACATATAACGGAGATCACATGTCTATGTACGGCGTCAATGCGTCTGTACCGAAAACGCTTGTGCGTCATCTTGTTCAGCATGCGGCGGATACAACAGAAAATGAATCATTAAGACAGGTGCTTTATGATGTGCTTGATACGCCTGTAAGTCCTGAACTTCTTCCGCCGAAAGACGGAGACATAGCACAGAAAACAGAAGATCTTGTCGGACCGTACGAACTGCATGACTTTTACCTTTATTATATGCTCCGCTTCGGTTTCTCACCGGAGAAAATTTTTACTTTGGCGGTGAATGCGTTTGCAGGCGTTTATGAAAAAGAGACGATTTTGAAATGGCTGAAAATATTTTATCGTAGATTTTTCTCGCAGCAGTTCAAACGTTCTTGTCTGCCGGACGGACCGAAAGTCGGAAGCGTAGCTCTTTCGCCGCGAGGCGACTGGAGAATGCCAAGCGACGCATGCGCGGCGTTATGGCTGAAAGAGTTGGAACAACTGCAATAACTGTAAATAACAGGAATAACCGGAAACAACAAGGATAGATAGAAACAACAGGAATCATCGGAACATCTCTTTGGGAAACGAGGTGTTGACGGAACTGTTATATAAAATGAGTGGGAAAGTGTGAGAATATATGAAACTGATCAAGACAGAAGAAGCGGTCGGAAGTGTACTCTGCCATGACATTACACAAATCATTCCCGGCGTTGTAAAAGACGCAGTTTTCCGAAAAGGGCATGTGGTAACGCAAGAGGATATTCCGGTACTGCTCTCGGTTGGAAAAGAGCATCTGTATGTATGGGAGAAACAAGAAGGAATGCTTCATGAAAACGAGGCGGCGGAAGTTTTAAGACGAGTATGTCAGGGGAGATTTCTGAAAGCGTCAAAGCCGAAAGAAGGGAAGATTGAGCTGACGGCGGAAACAGACGGACTGCTTAAAGTTGATAAAGAAAAACTGAACGCGGTAAATGGGTTAGGACAAATCGTGATCGCATCACGCCACGGGAATTTTCCTGTGAAAAAAGGAGACAAGGTCGCAGGAATGCGTGTCGTACCTTTCGTGATCGAAGAAGAAAAGATGGAACAGGTTAACCGGATGTGCGGAAACGAACCGATTTTTACGATTCTGCCGTTTTGTCAGATGAAAGCGGCGGTCGTGACAACCGGAAGCGAAGTGTATCACGGAAGGATCGAAGATAAATTTACTCCTGTTGTAAAAGAAAAACTAAGAGAGTGCGGTATGGAAGTAATCGGCGATACTCTTTGCAGTGACGATGCCGATATGGTTACAGAAGCTGTGAAAAAGTGGATCGAACAGGGGGCGGAACTGGTTGTCTGCACCGGAGGAATGAGCGTTGATCCTGATGATCGTACACCTCTTGCAATCCGAAATGCGGCAGATGAAGTGATCACTTATGGAGCTCCGGTTTTACCCGGCGCGATGTTTATGCTCGCATATGCAGGAAAAGTTCCGATCATGGGACTCCCGGGATGCGTAATGTATGCAAAACGGACGATATTCGATCTGATACTGCCGAGAATTGCGGCGGGGGAACGGCTGAAAGCAGAAGATTTTACCGCGCTCGGAGAAGGCGGTTTGTGTTTGAACTGTCCGGTGTGTACTTTCCCGAACTGCAGTTTCGGAAAATAGGAAGAAAAATAAATCATAAAAGGAATGAGAGGAAAATTTTCGGAGGTAGTAAAATGAGAACCGGTATACAGGAAGAATTAGAATTGTATATGAGTAAATCTGTGGCGCAGGCATCAAACAGAGAGATTTATGAAGCGTTGCTTTTGTTTGTGCAGAAACTGGCGGCAGGAAAAGAAAGAGCTGCAGGGAAAAAGAAGCTTTATTACATTTCGGCAGAGTTTTTGATCGGAAAACTGTTGTCAAACAATATGATCAATCTCGGTATTTATGATGAAGTAAAAGAAATGCTCTTTCAAAACGGAAAAGATATATGTCAGATCGAGGAGGTTGAGCCGGAGCCATCTCTTGGAAACGGAGGGCTTGGGAGACTGGCGGCATGTTTTCTTGATTCGATCGCAACACTCGGACTGCCCGGAGACGGGATCGGACTGAATTATCACCTCGGCCTGTTCAAACAGGAGTTTAAAGACCATCTTCAAAAAGAGCTTCCGAATCCGTGGATTGAGAAACAGTCATGGCTGACAAAAACGGATGTTGTCTATCCGGTTTCTTTCAGAGGATTGAAAGTTAATGCAAGAATGTACGATATCGCAGTGACGGGATATCATGATCAGACAAACAAACTGCACCTTTTTGACATCGATTCTGTTGATGAGGGAATCGTGGAAGACGGAATTCATTTTGATAAAGAAGATATCGCAAAAAATCTGACGTTGTTTTTATATCCTGATGACAGCGATGAAAAAGGAAGGCTTCTGCGCATTTATCAGCAGTATTTCATGGTAAGCAGCGCCGCACAGATGATCTTGGATGAATGTGTGCAAAAAGGAAGTACATTGTATGATCTGCCGGATTATGCTGTCATCCAGATCAACGACACTCATCCTACAATGGTCATTCCCGAACTGATCCGGCTTCTTGTGGAAAGAGGGCTTGATATCGATGAAGCGATCGATGTCGTATCCCGTACATGCGCGTATACGAATCATACGATTTTGGCAGAAGCGCTTGAAAAATGGCCGATCGGATATTTAAAAAAGGTTGTGCCGCAGCTCGTTCCGATCATTGAGATACTTGATGATAAAGTTCGCAGAAGATTCAGCGATGAATCAACAGCCATCATAGACAGAAACGATACTGTTCATATGGCGCATATCGACATTCATTACGGATTCAGCGTTAACGGAGTGGCGGCGCTTCATACGGACATCTTAAAACAATCGGAACTGAATCATTTTTATAAAATCTATCCTGATAAATTCAATAATAAAACAAACGGGATTACGTTCCGCAGATGGCTTCTTCACTGCAACCCGCGTCTTACGGCGCTGCTTGATGAAACAATCAAAGACGAGTATAAAGAAGATGCCTCTAAACTTGTCAAACTGCTTGAATACAAAGACGACGAGACTGTTTTGAAACGCCTTTTAGAGATTAAAAAAGAAAATAAAAAAGATCTTGCCGCGTATCTGAAAGAGACACAGGCAATAGAGATAGACGCAGATACGATTTTCGATATTCAGGTAAAAAGACTTCACGAGTATAAACGGCAGCAGTTAAATGCACTGTATATTATTGATAAATATTTGGAGATCAAGGAGGGGATTCTTCCGAAAACTCCGATCACAGCGATCTTCGGGGCGAAAGCGGCTCCGGCATATGTGATCGCAAAGGATATCATTCATCTTATACTTTGCCTGCAGGAGATCATTAATAATGATCCGGAAGTAAGTCCTTATCTGAAAGTTGTCATGGTAGAGAATTATAATGTGACAAAGGCTGAAAAACTGATTCCTGCATGTGATATATCCGAGCAGATCTCTCTTGCGTCAAAAGAGGCAAGCGGCACGGGGAATATGAAGTTTATGTTAAACGGTGCAGTCACTCTCGGTACAGAGGACGGGGCAAACGTAGAGATACATGAACTTGTAGGAGACGATAATATTTTCGTGTTCGGAGCGTCAAGCGACGAAGTAATCGAACATTATAAAAAAGCGGATTATTCGGCAAAAGATTATTATAAAAAGAATCCGAAGATCAAAGCGGCGGTTGATTTCATTACAGAAAAACAGATGATGAAGATCGGATGCAAAGAAAGTCTGGAGCGTCTGCAAAAAGAGCTGATAGGAAAAGACTGGTTTATGACATTTCTTGATTTTGATGCGTACAAAAAGGCAAAAGACAAGGCGCTGGCGGCGTATACAGATCAAAAGGAATGGGCGAAAAAGATGCTTGTCAATATTGCCGAAGCAGGCTACTTCTCATCAGACAGAACGATTGAACAGTATAATAGAGATATTTGGAAATTAACCAGATCATAAGATTAAAGAAAAATATTAGTAAAACGGTATATTGATGAAAAGGGGGATGGTTATGGAACGGGCAAGCGGCGTGCTGCTTCCGATATTTTCACTGCCGTCAAAATATGGAATCGGATGTTTTTCAAAAGAAGCCTATCAATTTATTGACAGGCTTAAGGCGGCAGGGCAAAGTTACTGGCAGATTCTTCCGTTAGGGCCGACCGGATACGGAGATTCTCCGTATCAGTCTTTTTCTACATTTGCAGGCAATCCGTATTTTATCGATCTTGAAACGCTTACAGGAGAAGGTTTGTTGACAGCGCAGGAGTGCGAATACGGATGTGAGAGAATACGGGAAGATAAGATAGATTATGAAAAAATATATAAGATACGGTTTCAAATACTTGAGAAAGCGTTTTCGCGTTTTGGAGAAAATGACGAATACCGCGCATTTGTTTCGGAAAATCAATTTTGGCTGGAAGATTATAGCCTCTATATGGCGATCAAAGACCGAAACGGCGGCGTGAGTTGGAATGAATGGGAAGAACCGCTTAAAAACAAAGAGTCACAGGCGATTGAAAATGCAAAAGCAGAGCTGTCGCGTCAGATTGCCTTTTACAAATTTCAGCAATATGAATTTGACAGACAGTGGAAACGCCTTCGCTCTTATGCGAACGAAAACGGCATAGAGATTATCGGAGATATTCCGATCTATGTTGCGTTTGACAGCGCGGATACATGGTCGGCGCCGGAGATGTTCCGTTTTAATGACGCTCTTGAACCGATCGATGTTGCGGGATGTCCGCCGGATGGATTTTCGCAGACAGGACAGTTGTGGGGGAATCCGCTCTACGATTGGGAATATCATAAAAAAACAGGGTACGACTGGTGGATTCGCAGGATCGAACACTGTTTCCGGCTGTATGATGTCGTGCGGATCGATCATTTCCGCGGTTTTGATGAATATTATGCTGTTCCGTACGGAGAAAAAACGGCAGTACACGGAAAGTGGATGCCGGGACCGGGGATAGAGCTGTTCCGGACGCTGGAAGAAAAGATCGGCAGAAAAAGGATTATTGCCGAAGATCTCGGCTTTTTAACTCCGAGTGTGATACAGCTTTTAAAAGAAAGTGGATTTCCGGGGATGAAAGTGCTTCAGTTTGCATTCGATTCAAGGGAAGATTCAAACTATCTCCCGCATACATATACAAGAAACTGCGTTGTATATACGGGAACTCACGATAATGATACGACAAAAGGATGGTATCACACGGCGGCAGGATCAACACGGCAGTTTGCAAAAGAATACATGTATAAGCCCCGTCTTGATGAAGATACGCTTGCGGGAGATTTTATTGCTATGGCAATGGGAAGCGCGGCGGATCTGTGCATCGTTCCGATGCAGGATTATCTGGGACTTGGAAGCGATGCACGAATTAATACGCCGTCCACACTTGGCGGGAATTGGGAATGGCGTATGAAACCGGGCGAGCCGGATGAAGGGACAGTTCGGGAGATGGAGCGAATGACAAAAATATACGGACGGCTGCGTTTTACTTAAATAAAGTTCCGAACCAGTAGATCAGTCCCAGTCCCCAGCTTGTGAAAATACCGTACAGGATAACAGGACCGGCGATCGTAAAAATTTTACATCCGATGCCGAATACCTGACCTTCTTTTTTGTATTCGATGGCAGGGGCAGCTACTGAATTTGCGAATCCGGTGATCGGCACGAGCGCTCCGGCGCCTCCCCAGGCTGCAAGTTTCTGGTAAATTCCGGTTCCGGTGAACAAAACGCTTAAAAGGATGAGCGACAGAGACATCCAGCGGCTGCACTCATCGGGAGAAAGATTTCGTAATTCAAAATAATGATAAATAACTTGTCCGAGCAGGCAGATCAGCCCGCCGAGGAAAAACGCTTTGCACATATTCAGAAAAAGATTATGTCGGGGCGTTTTTTCTTTTACATATTGTTCATATTGTTTTTCTTGTTTCAGTTTTTGTATTTTATCCATAGATGAAACACACTCCTTGCATTTCGCGCAACACGCGCGTTTTTAATTTCTTTTCTGTTAGTATCTGAAATAATTTTCCGAATATGTATATAAATTCATAATAATTTTTCGCAAATATGCCGACAATAAAAATAATAAAAATAAAACTGTAACAGTTCAGCCCACGCCATGTGTAAAACGCAATGTGTGCGTAACGTGGCTGATGGAAGACGGAGTCAGGGAAAGGAAGGATTATGGATCAGATAAAAGGGGCGCAAAGCATTATGTTTCGGGAAGCGCCGTATCTTATCAGCGCTGCGTCTGTCGCAGGCAGCAAAGAGGCGGATGGACCAATCGGGAAATTATTTGACGTGACAGATAAAGACGACCTGTTCGGAGCACAGACATGGGAAGAAGCGGAGAGTAACATGCAGAAAGAAGCGTGTGTTCTTGCGGCAGGAAAGGCACATGTGGACTTGAAAAAGATCCGATATCTTTTTGGAGGGGATCTTTTGCGGCAGGGAATAGCAACTTCAATGGGGGTAGAGGCTTTGCAGATTCCGATGTTCGGCCTCTACGGAGCATGTTCTACATCAGGAGAAGCGCTTGCGCTTGCATCTATGAGCGCTGCCGCAGGATACGGAGGAACGATGATCGCCGTCACATCAAGTCATTTTGGAAGTGCGGAAAAAGAGTTTCGCTTTCCGTTAGGATATGCGAATCAGAGACCTCTTTCTTCACATTGGACAGTGACGGGAAGCGGCGCGTTTCTTGTGCAGTCGGCAGAGGAATACAGAAAACAAAATACAAAGTCGTACTTTTCTAATATTCGCATTACAGGAGTAACTGTCGGAAAGATCGTAGATTATGGCTTGAAGGATTCTCAAAATATGGGCGCGTGTATGGCTCCGGCGGCCATGGATACGATTGTACAGAACTTTCAGGATATGGAAAGAAAAGAAAAAGATTACGACAGGATTATTACAGGAGATTTAGGAAGCATCGGAAGAACGATTTTATTCGATCTTATCAGAGAAAAAGGGTACGATATATGCGAAAAACATATGGATTGCGGAATGACGATTTTTGATAAAGAACGGCAGGATACGCATGCCGGTGGAAGCGGATGCGGCTGCGCCGCCGTAACGCTGGCATCGTATGTACTTCCTAAATTAGAAAAAGGAGAATGGAAGCGGGTGTTGTTTGTTCCTACAGGGGCGCTTATGTCTACCGTCAGTTTCAACGAGGGGGCGAGCGTACCGGGGATCGCTCACGGAATTGTTCTGGAAAGCGATGCATAGCATAAGGAAATTAAAAAGCAAGAAGATAGAAGGCAAAATGATAAAAGCAAGAAGAATGAGCAGAGTAGAAAAGAGAAAGGGTGAAACAAAATGGATTATGTAAAAGCGTTTATCGTAGGAGGTCTTATATGCGCGGCTGTGCAGATTTTATTAGACAGGACAAAGCTGATGCCGGGAAGGGTTATGGTGCTTTTAGTATGTGGCGGAGCTTTGCTTGGATTTTGCGGACTGTACGATCCGTTTCAGAAACTTGCCGGGGCAGGGGCAGGCGTTCCCCTTCCGGGATTCGGCAATGTGCTTTGGCAGGGCGTGAAAGAAGCTGTTGACAAATATGGATTTATGGGTGTGTTCATGGGTGGATTTCAGGCGAGTGCCGTCGGTATTTCCGCAGCGCTGATCTTCGGTTATATTGCGTCCTTTATCTTTGAACCGAAAATGAAAAAATAGATTTTTATGAAAATGTGTACAGAAATCAAGAAAAATAAAATAAAGAAGATTTCTGTACACACTGTGTCTGCAGAGAATTATAATTGTTTTTCTCTATATAAGTCGCTTCGGTTATTGGGGTATTTCAAGATGAAACTGTTCGATCAGGCGTCCGATATTTTCTTCCGTATCTTCAAGCTCGTCTGCAATCTGGGAAAGAGTTTTTCCTTTCTCGAGTTTTTTCTGAATGAGATTGCAAGTTTTCCCTTTTTCGCCCTTCCGAATACCTTCTTTAAGTCCTTCCTTTTTTCCGTCTTCCCAGGCGTAACTGCGTTCCAGCCGGATATGTTCTTCTTCGTCATATTCGTAAATGCACACGTTTTTCACCTCCGCTCGATTTTTCTCAAGAAATGATTTTAAAATCCCTTCGTGGATACATTCTGTGATGGCATGTTCAACCGCATCTTCAAGCGACATTGTTTTTGTGTACCGACGAACCCGGTCTGTATACTCTGCGTATTGATGCAGCATCGTACATGCATTCATTAAGGCTGGATTATGTCCGAGATTAATGTTGAGCATGACAGCTTCTAATTCTAATTTGCAGTGTTGATCCCGTATGGAATATAAATCGGATAATCGTAAGATCCGGCGGTCCGGCTGATCCTGGATCCCATTATAAAAGATGACGAATTCCGGCGGCGGAATCAAAATTTTTCGTGAACCGTATAATTTGTTTTTGTCGATCATACCCGAGTATAAGTCCGAAATATAAAACAGATATCTCAGCGGTAAATTAGGATTAAAAGTTGACTGATGTTCGTATAAAGACAGCCGAAGTCCGATCATGAATGAAACATCGTTCTGCATTGCCATATAGATCGCGTTTTCTAAGGTGTTGATTTCCAACAGTTCGGGATCGGTATAATGCTTTATCGACATCATAGCATGAAAGTGTAGAAAACGCCAGTTTTTTATGTGTATATTACATCCACAAAACGTCTGTGAAAATTGCGCTAAGAAAATGCAAAGATTTTGTTGTTTTTTGACGCTGATAATGGTATCGTAAGAATGCAGGGTTGCACACTTTTGCAGCTCTGCATAAATTATGTGAAAAAAGTGAATGAAAAAACTCTTATAGCTACGGAGGAAAGAGTAGAATTATGAACTATGCATCTATTATCATCCCGTTTGTGGGTGGCTTGGGAATGTTTATCTACGGAATGCAGATCATGGCGCAAGGTTTGGAGAATGCCGCGGGCAGCAGGATGAAGTCTCTATTGGAAGCGCTGACGAAAAATAAACTTTTTGGAGTGATGCTCGGCGCATTTATTACGGCAGTGATCCAGAGTTCGTCGGCAACGACAGTTATGGTCGTAGGGTTTGTAAACGCAGGTATCATGAATCTGTCTCAGGCGATGGGCGTCATCATGGGAGCAAATATCGGAACGACGGTAACGGGCTGGCTCGTGTCGAGTGTGGAATGGGCGAAGTTTTTAAGTCCTGCCAATCTCGCGCCGATTGCGATTATTATCGGTGTGATCATCATGCTGACGGGCAAGAGACGTTCATCAAAAGATATTTCCAGCATTATCGTAGGGTTCGGTATCCTTTTCGTCGGAATTACAACGATGTCGTCGGCGGTTGCGCCGCTTCAGGAATCAGAAGCATTCTGCAGCATTTTCGTGAAGCTTGGACACAATCCGTTCCTTGGTATTCTTGCAGGTGCGCTTGTGACGGCGATCATCCAGAGTTCGTCTGCATCGGTCGGCATCTTGCAGAGTCTCGCGGCAGCAGGACTTGTACCGTTTAATGCGGCGGTATATATTATCATGGGGCAGAATATCGGAACATGTGTGACGGCGATCATGTCAAGTATCGGAGCGAAAAAGACAGCAAAGACAGCGGCGATCATGCATCTTTTGTTCAATGTGATCGGAACAATCATATTCAGTGTTGCGGCGATCTTTTTCTTCAAAGTGCTCAACCCGGGTATGGGCGCGGGTATGATTACGCAGACAGAGATCAGTACGGTACATACAATTTTCAACATCGGAACGACACTGCTGCTCTTCCCGGTATCCGACTGGATCATCAAACTGGCAAGAAAACTCCAGAAAGAGGAAGACGGAGTAGTAGATGAAAGCCGTGTGCTCCTTGATGAAAGGATGTTAGAGACTCCGAGTATTGCGATTCAGTCTGTTGTAAGCGAAGTATGCCGGATGGGATATATTGTAAAAGGAACGATGGACAAGACTCGCCGAGTATTATTTACTCAGGATGAAGAGACGATGAACGAGATCCGAGAGGAAGAAAGTATCGCGGACCGGCTCTGCAAGGGAATTACAGATTATCTGATACGGATCAGCTCTCTGGCGATTAATGAAAAAGAGCATCAGCACGTGGCAAGCCTTCTTCAGATTGTTTCAGACATCGAAAGAATCAGCGACTATTGTGAAAATATTTCCGAGTATGCAGAAAACCTTGCGAACCAGAAAAAGAAGTTCTCGGGTGTCGGGGCAGCAGAAATGAAAGAGATGCTGGAAGTCTGTTCAGACAGTTTCACTTATGCGGTTGAAGCATTTGAAGAGAACAGTGCGGAGAAGGCGCTGAAAGTGATTGAAAAAGAAAGAAGCGCCGATGATCTGGAGATCCGCCTTCGGGCAGATCATATGCAGCGTCTTGCAAATAAGCAGTGCGATACGGAGGCGGGAATCGTATTTCTTGACGCGCTTGTCGGCTTAGAGAGGATTTCCGATCACTCAAGAAATATTGCGGAAGAAGTGCTTTCGGCAAGTAATAAATAAAAACTTATTCCGGCTGCATGGCAGTGAAAGCTGCGGTGCAGCCGTATTCTTTATCGTATACTGACGTTAGAGTGCAGATCCTTGTAATAAAATATCATTGTTCCTGATTTGTAAATATGTTATGATAAATCCACTCACAGAAATTCTTTCTGTGAAAAGCGCCGGCAGTCTCGTCTGTCCGCGGAGAATGCTGACAGTATCGTCAGTCCGAGGAATTCCCTCAAAGTTACCCGATTAACAAAATTATTTTTGCATGGAGAGTCTTGTAGAGCACCGCTTTTTTTCGTATACTGATTCTTAAGAAAGAAAATAAAGTTTATTGTGAAAACTTTTCTCTTAGTTCATAGGACTCGTTCATGTGCATGAAAGGAGAAGCCTATGACAGGAAAAGAAAACAGAGAAATCAAAAACAGCGTCTTCGTAGATCTGTTCTATGAAGACGAATCAGCAGAAGCAAATGAAATCGCGCTCTTTAACGCCATCCACGACGAGCCCCTCCCGGAAGGAACGAAGATCCGGAAATTCCGCGTAGACAATACGATCTATATGAATTTTCAAAACGACATTTCTTTCGATGCAGGTGGGAAAGTGATCGTATTCGGCGAGCATCAGTCTACGATCAACGAAAACATGCCCCTTCGCAGTCTGTTGTACATCGGACGGGCATATGAAAGGCTCGTGCCGCCGAGAAGCCGATATAAAAAGAAACTCGTTCCCCTTCCGACGCCGGAATTTTACACATTTTATAACGGAAAAGAAAAATGGGAGAAGGAAAAAGAGCTCCGTCTGTCAGACGCCTATATTGTAAAAGACGGTGAACCGAGTCTGGAATTAAAAGTAAAGGTCATCAATATCCGCCCGGAAGAGCATCATGAGATCCTGGAGAAATGTCAGGTGCTGAAAGAATACAGCCAGTTTATGGAAACGGTACAGAACTATCAGATCTCCGGCGTGGAAGAACCGTATAAAAAGGCAATTAAAGAGTGCGTTGAAAAAGGAATTCTTGCTGATTATTTAATGCGAAAAGGAAGCGAGGTTGTCAATATGCTGTTGGATGAATATGATTATGAAACAGATATCGAAGTGCAGAGAGAAGAAGCAAGAGAGCAAGGGCGAGCAGAAGGCAGAGAGGAAGGACGAGAACAAGGACGAGCAGAGGGAAGAAAGCAAGGGAAGGAAGAAGGCAGAGAAGAAGGTCGAAAAGAAGAAAAAAGAGCTCTCGTTCAGAAAAAACTTGAAAAGGGGAAAACAATTTCTCAAATCGCAGATGATCTTGAAGATACAGAAGAAAATATTGCTCACCTGATCGAAGAGTTTCATCTTCGGGTGTAGAGCGGCGGCAGTTTATCAAGAGATCGGATAGCGCCCATATGCAGACAGATTTTCCCGAAACAGCAAAAGAAATAAAAAAATTCGTTTGTTCTATTGACATTTCATAAAAAGTGGTGGTACTATTATGCACAAAATTTTTATGTATAAATACAGGCATCAAAGGAGGATGTGGAACAATGTGTGGAATTGTAGGATTCATCGGAGAACAGCCGGCAGCGCCGATTCTTTTGGAAGGGCTTTCAAAGCTGGAGTACAGAGGGTATGATTCGGCGGGAATCGCGGTTCGTAATGAAAAGACGGATAAGATCGCGATAGTAAAGGCAAAGGGGCGTTTGAAGATCCTTGCAGAAAAAACAGATAACGGGAAAAGTGTGCGAGGCACATGCGGGATCGGTCATACACGATGGGCCACTCACGGCGAACCTTCCGAGAATAATGCACATCCTCACTGCACGGATGATAAATCCGTTGTTCTTGTGCATAACGGGATTATCGAAAACTATCAAGAATTAAAGACAAAGCTTCAGAAAACGGGATATACGTTTTATTCACAGACAGACACGGAGATCGCGGTAAAACTGATAGATTATTATTATAAGAAGACCGGAACACCTCTTGAGGCGCTTACAAGGGCTATGCTTAGAATAAGAGGATCATATGCTTTCGGAGTGATGTTCCGCGATTGTCCGGGCAGATTGTTTGCGGCCAGAAAAGACAGCCCGCTTATTATCGGAAAGAGTAAAAAAGGCTGCCTGATCGCGTCAGACGTTCCGGCGATTCTGGATCGTACAAGAAACGTATATTATATAGGCAATCTTGAAATAGCGGAGATGACTTCGGAGGAAGTGCATTTTTATAATATCGACCGGGAAGAGATACAAAAAGAAATGACAGAGATCAAGTGGGATGCCGAGTCAGCCGAAAAAGGCGGGTATGAACACTTTATGTTAAAAGAGATACATGAGCAGCCGAAAGCCGTTCAGGATACGCTGGGCGCTTATATAAAAGACGGTGCGATTGACTTTTCGGAAGCAGGTCTGACAGACGAGCAACTAAAAAGCATTGAGAGGATCTATGTTGCGGCATGCGGATCGGCGTATCATGTCGGAGTTGTCGGAAAATATGTGACGGAAAGTCTGGCAGGTATTCCGGCAGAAGTGGATCTCGCATCTGAATTCCGTTATCGCAACCCGATTCTTGCGCCGAATTCGGCGTTGATCGTCGTATCACAGTCAGGAGAGACGGCAGACAGTCTTGCCGCCTTGCGTCTTGCAAAAGAGAAAGGAATTCCGGTTATCGGGATCGTCAATGTGGTCGGCTCAAGCATTGCAAGAGAAAGCGATCATGTCTTATACACATATGCAGGCCCCGAGATCTCGGTTGCGACGACAAAGGCGTACAGCGCACAGTTGGCGGCAATGTACCTTCTCGCCGTACAGATGGCAAAAGTAAAAGGCAGAATAGATGAGAAACGGCATGGAGAATTGCTCGAGGAACTGTGCAGAATTCCCGATAAGATTCAGAAAGCGCTTGACGATAAAGAGCGGATACAGTGGTTTGCAAGTAAATATGCGAATGCAAAAGATGTATTTTTTATCGGGCGCGGCATCGATTATGCAATCAGTCTGGAAGGAAGCCTCAAGATGAAGGAGATCAGTTATATCCATTCAGAAGCATATGCGGCAGGAGAGCTGAAGCATGGAACAATCAGTCTCATCGAAGACGGAATTCTTGTCGTGGGAGTCTTAACTCAGAACGATCTGTTTGAGAAAACATTGAGCAATATGGTCGAGGTAAAAAGCAGAGGCGCATATTTGATGGGACTTACGACATATGGAAACTACAGCGTGGAAGATACGGCGGACTTTTCCGTTTATGTGCCGAAAACAGAAGAATATTTTTCCGCAAGTCTTGCGATCGTGCCGCTTCAGCTTATGGGATATTACGTCAGTGTCGCAAAAGGTTTGGATGTTGACAAACCGCGGAATCTGGCAAAATCCGTAACAGTAGAATAATTTTTACATCGTGTGAAGAAATTATACTTTTAATATCTGAATAAAAATGCATATTCTCTCTTTTTAATATATTTATAAGAGAAAATATGCATTTTGTATTTGAAAATATACATTTTGGAGAGTTGACAAGGAACAGATGTTAGCCTATTATTAAAAATGTATCGTGAAAATTATGATAAAAGTAATGTTTGTTTATAGTGAATTTAAACAGCGGTCTATAAAAGGCAGCATATCTATCTAATGTGTTTTATTGAAAGTTGATAAATGACATAGGGATATGCTGTTTTGGCGTGTCATGAAAAAACTTAAACACATTAATGCGTTATCGCAATGATAGAATGAAGCGCCGTGAAAATGTTGAAACTAGGTATTGGAATTCAAAGTTAAGGAGCGGCGCACAAAATGGCAAAAATAATTGATACACACAGTCATATATTACCCGGGATCGATGACGGGGCTGGTTCATGGAAAGAAGCGCTTTGCATGTTGAAAACAGCGCAGGCTCAGGGAATCAGAAGAGTGATCGCAACTCCTCACTGGGGAGGACCTTTCGGTTATACCGATCCGGTGCAGATCAGAGAACTCTGTTTTACATTACAGGAAAAAGCAAGACGTCACAATATCAGTGTGAAAATTTATCAGGGGCAGGAAGTGATGTACACCGAGGAAGCGGCGGACAGGATTGCAAACGGCGAGATCCTTACATTGGCGGACAGCCGGTATGTACTGGCTGAATTTTATCAGGGAATCGGGTATTCGGGAATTTTTCGGGCAGTACAGCGCTTTACACAGTCGGGATACAGTCCGATCATCGCTCATGCAGAGAGATATGAAGCGCTGAAAGATATCGGGCGTCTGGAAGAACTACGAAAGCAGGGAGCATATATACAGTTGAATTTCAGGGCGATCGGGGGAAAGTGGCATGATTTTACAACACGTTGGTGCAGGAAAGCTCTGAAAGAAGGATTTGTTCATTTTGTCGGAACGGATATGCATAATATGAGAACGAGAAAACCGGAGACAGAATCCGCAGTAGTGTGGATGGAGAAGCATCTGGAGCCGGATTATGTAAAAAAACTGTTTTTAAAAAATCCCGAGAAGATTTTAAGAAACGAGCGTTTGTAAGAAAAACATTGTAAAACATAGTCAATTTATGTAAAAAAGACGCATTGTAAAATGAGAAACAGGGAAAAAGTGAAGAAAATACTGGTAAATGGAATTAATTTATTTCCTTATAGAAAAATATGATATATAATTAGAAGGATTAATATATTACGAACAGAGAGACGGATAATAGAGGAAGTGATAAAATATGGAAAAAACACATGATGAAGAAATGGCAATCGACCTGTGGGAGTTAATTTCCGCACTGAAAAAGCGGGCGCTGATTATTTTGGCGGCGTGTCTGCTTGGCGGTGTTGTGGCAGGTGTATATACAAAACTTTGCATCACCCCGATGTATACGGCGACATCATCGATGCTTGTGACAACACAGGAAACAACGCTTACGTCTATTGCGGACCTTCAGCTTGGAAGCGCTCTTACGGGAGATTACAGTATTCTTGCGACAAGCCGGAGCGTTCTTGAAGAGGTGATCGAAGATCTGGGTCTGAACATGAATCATCACCAACTGAGAGGAAGTATTACGATCACCAATCCGGAAGGAACGCATATTATGGAAGTGACGGCCAGAAGTTCCGATCCCGAGACCGCAAAAAAGATTGCGGACACTATGGCGGTTGTTTCAGCGCAGTATATAAAAGAAAAAATGGAGGTGGCTCCTCCTAAGATCATCGAAGAGGCGGAAGTTCCGTCATCCCCGGTCAGCCCGAGTATGAATAAAAACGTTATGATGGGCGCGCTGGCAGGATTTGCTCTTGCGGCGGCGATCGTGATTTTGTTTGCGATCATGAATGATTCGATCAAAACAGAGGATGATATCGAAAGAGCGCTCGGCATTCCGACACTTGCCGTGATTCCGGACAGAAAAGATTATATAGATGATCATGGCGGCAGTAAAAAGAAGAAAGGCAAAAGAAGGAGGCAGAGTAAATGGCGGAACAAAAGGTGATAATGACAGATCCGAGACAAGAGGATTATTTTTATCAGGAAGCAATTAAGACGCTGCGAACGAATATCCAGTTTGCCGGGATGGATGTAAAGACAATTCTGTTTACAAGCTGCTATCCGAACGAAGGAAAGAGCGATATTACGTTCCAACTTTCGCAGGAGATCGGAAAATTAGGGAAAAAGGTACTTCTTCTCGACGCCGATATCCGCAAGTCGATACTCGCATCCCGGTACGGAGTGGGAAAACAGGTTCAGGGATTATCAAATTACTTGAGCGGTCAGGCTTCTATCGCGGAGATTATTTATCGTACGAACTATGAGAATATGGATATCATTTTTTCAGGTTCATTTGCGCCGAATCCGTCAGAACTGCTTGGGCAGGAAGCGTTTGGAACGCTTTTGGGAGCGGTGAGAGAACATTATGATTATATCATTGTAGATACGCCGCCGATCGGAAGTATTATCGATGCGGCGATCGTCGCAAAACAGTGCGACGGGGCGGTGCTCGTATTTGAAAGCGAACTTGTGAGCAGTAAGGAGGCGGCTCGAGTCAAAGAACAGCTTCTGATGACAGGGTGCAGACTGATCGGAGCCGTGCTTAATAAGGTAGATGTAAAGAAGAATAAATACTATCACAGATATGACTATTACTATCATGGATATCAGGAAAAAAAGGAAGTTACAAAGAAAAATAAAGAAAAATAAAACGGTACTCAGATAATGGGAGGGGATCGGAAAGAAACAGATGAAAAAGAAAAAATATTTGAAATGGTGGATCGCGGCGGTATCAGCGGTTTTCATTGTAGGAGCGGGAATATTTGTATATACGCAGTATAAGGCGGCACAGACGTCGGGAGACGTCGCCACGAAAGACGGAACATCCGCCTCGGCATCGGATATTACATGGAACGGCAAGACATACAGTTACAATGAACATTTGAGTAACTTTTTGTTCCTCGGTATTGATACAAAAGAAAAGGCAGAGACAAAAACAGGTCAGGCAGACGCCGGGCAGGCGGACGCGTTGTATCTTCTGTCATGGAATCGGCTGGAAGGAGATATTACAGTGATCAGCATTCCGAGAGATACGATGACTCAGATCGAAACGTTCGGTCCGGGCGGAAAAAGTCTCGGAAAGAGCAAAGATCATATCAGTTTATCTTATGCATACGGTGACGGCGGATATGAAAGCTGTGAGCTGGCGGAAAATGCAGTTTCCGAATTGCTTTACGGACTGCCGATAGACGGGTACTGTGCTTTGAATATGGATGGACTTCCTGTTTTGACAGACAGCGTCGGAGGCGTAACAGTAACCGTGCCGAACGACAGTCTGGCGGAAGTTGACCCCGGATATGCAAAAGGAGCGGTGGTCACTTTGAAAGGTGAAGATACAGAACAGTTTGTTCGATACAGAAATACGGAGATCAGCCAGAGCGCGATCGCACGTATGGAGCGCCAGCAGGAATATATCAGAGCATTCGGCGAAGCTTTAAAAAAGGCATCTGCAGATAAAGCGCTTGTTACCGATCTGTACAAGGCGATTGAACCGTATATGGTAACGAATATGGGGAAAAGTCGTTTTGTTGATCTGACGGAAAGTGTATCAGAAGGCAAAAAGGTGAACCGATGGACGATTCCGGGAGAAGGAATTCAAGGTAAAGAATATGATGAATACGTCGTAGATGATGATGCTTTGTATGAAAAGACAGTTGAGACATTTTATGTAGAGAAAAAATAAAGTGCAGAAAGAACAGAGACGGCATATGAAAAAGATATCTAAGATAATAGGAAGCGTTCTTATCACAGCCGCAGCAGTTTGCCTTGGCATCGGAGTTTATCAATTTACGAAAGAACAAAACGCCGGAAAAGGGTATCAGGATCTTTCGGAAGAAGTGAAAAAAGAACCGGAAGATGAAAGTTCAAAATCAAAAGTTGATATCCCGATCGATTTTGCGGCGCTAAAGGAAAAGAATCCCGATGTGTATGCGTGGATCAGTATACCGGGAACGGCGATAGACTATCCGGTTCTCCAAAGGGAGAATGACAACACATACTATTTGGATCACACGATCGATCATGAAGAAAAGACCGAAGGAGCGATTTTTACGGAGAATTACAACAATACTGATTTTGAAGATCCGAATACGATCATTTACGGGCATGACATGAGAAACGGTTCGATGTTTAAAGGACTGCTCGACTATCGGGATAAAACATTTTTTGATCAAAACAAAGAAGTGCTGATCTATACGCCGGATGCAATACGACATTATAAAATATTCGCTGCGTATCCGTATGACAGCAGACATTTGCTTAGAAGTTTTGACTTTACAGATAAAGAAGTGTATCAGCAGTATTTATACCGTATCTTTGCAATCCGCGATATGAATGCGAGCATTGATACAACAGCGCAGGTGGGGACGGACGATAAGATCCTGACCTTATCAACATGCTATGCAAACCAGCCGGATATGAGGTTTCTTGTTCAGGCAGTGTTGGTTTCCATAGAACAATAAGGCAAAAGAAAATCATTTATCAGAGAAAGGAAGAGTGAACAATATGAAAAAGAAAATCATGGGTGTAATTTTGGCGGCAACGCTTATCGTATCACAGGCAGTAACGGCGTTTGCAGGAAGTAAAACGTCAGAAGTTGTGCTTCCGAATGATTTTGCGGCTTATTATACCGTAACGGAAGGAACAAGAGAGGCATTTGCAGAGGCAGAGGCAGTTTCCCCACAGACAGTTGACGCGATCATAGAAGTAAATAACGGAAGCATGACTCTTGCACAGCTTGTTGCAGATATGAAAGAACTGCTCAAAGCAGAAGGCGCAGCAGGACTGAAGATGACAGAAGAACAGGTCGACGCTCTGGCGGCAGATCTGGGTTCCAGAACGTTTGTCACAAAGTTTTTTGACCTTGAGCCTGTAAACGGCGGGATTAAAGATGACAACGGAGACTACCTTGTAACATTAAGCGTGCCGGCAATTTCCACAGCTATGACAGAAGTAGCGTTTCTTCACTTCAGCACAGACCGCGCGGCATGGGAAGTTGTGGAAGCGTCAGACGTAGATTATACAAACAAAGAGATCACTGCGTCCTTTAAAGATCTTTCGCCGGTTGCCGTGATCGCAAAAGTAGATACGTCCGCAGACAATGCGATCGGAACGTCTCCGCAGACAGGAAGATTCCCTGTTTCCGTACTTTGGATCGGTGCAGCAGTAATCCTTGGTGCGACAGGCGTTATTGTGTTAAGAAAACGCAAAGAAAAATAAATATTGAATGTGCCTTGAAAGGCTGACGGTAAGGAATGGCTCGATGATAAGAAATATTTTCGGGCTATTTTCTTGCAAAAATCAGGGGAAAAACGGCTATTTTCCGGTAATGTATAGTAACAAAAGAACCGGATACGCAAAAGACAAAAATTTACGAAACAGTAAAAAGAAAAAGAAAGAAATAGCAGTTAAAGAAGTATGAAAGATAAACTAGAGGGACAGCAGTTAAAAACATCAAAACATGAAAGATGGATTTGGAGAGATAACAGAGGAAATTACAGATGAGAGGAAAGACTACATTTCATATAAGATGGAAATTATTTTTTTACGATGTGATCGTATTTGCAGTGACGTCTGTATTTCTGCTTGTATTATATGAAGGACCGGTAAAATTGACGCAGAGAGGGGAATTGCAGCAGATGCTTCTTGCATTTGTATGCGTATCTGCCTGCCGGCTGGTCGGAAAGATATATGGGCAGATATGGAGATACGGGGGAATTCAATGCTACATGCGTTTAGTTTGTACGGATTGTGTGGCATTTTTAATATATGTGATTTTGGAATCTGTTCTTCCGGTCGCTCATATCTCATTTCCGCGCCTTCTGGCGTTGAGTACGGTAAACACCATGGGAGCGCTGATCATGAGAATGTCTTACCGTTATGCGTATAAGTGCAGCAACCTGGAAACTTTTTCAGGTAAAATTTTAGCCGCACTGCTGAAAATATTTGCCGGAATTGAAGTGGGGGAAACAAGAGACGATCAGAAGATCAAAGTGGCGATCATAGGGGCAGGAAATGTCGGAGTTACTCTGGCAGGGGAACTGTTGGCAAACAAGATGGCATCCTATGTGCCGAAATGTTTTGTGGATATCGATAAATCAAAAGGCGGACGAGAGATACAGGGACTTCCCGTATTATCTGAAAACGAGGCGACGTTTCAGAAACTGAAAAAATACGGAATACAGGAAATTATCTTTGCGCTGCCGTCTATGGCGGATGAAAGAAGAACAGAGCGATATCTTTATTATAAAAATGCCGGATATAAAGTGAAGATGTACGATTATCCTAAGATGCAGATGGCAGGCGGAAAGAGATCGCTTCGAGAATTTGATATAGAAGAACTGCTATTTAGAGCTCCGAGAAAGCTTACGAACGAAAAGACAGATGCTTATTATAATGATAAAGTAATCCTCGTCACAGGAGGAGGCGGGTCGATCGGATCGGAACTGTGCAGACAGATTGTAAAAATGGGGCCGAAAAAATTGATCATCCTTGACGTTTATGAAAACGGAGCTTACGATCTTCAACAGGAGTTAAGAATCGCATATGGCAACGAACCGGGCATCAGTGTGGAAATCGCTTCGATTACAGATTCAAAAGCAATGGAGCGTGTATTTTCAAAATATCATCCCCAGATCGTTATTAATGCGGCTGCCCATAAACATGTTCCACTTATGGAAAATAACTGCATCGAAGCGATCAATAACAACGTGTTCGGAACGGCGGTTGTCGTTGAGATGTGCGAGAAATACGGCGCAGAACGCTTTATGATGGTTTCGACAGATAAAGCGGTTAATCCGACTAACGTGATGGGTGCAACGAAGAGAATGTGCGAAATGATCGTGCAAAGCGCCAGCATTAACGGAAAAGTAAAATACAGCGCGACAAGATTCGGAAACGTATTAGGAAGCGCAGGAAGTGTAATTCCTCTGTTTAAACGTCAGATCCAAAACGGTGGACCGATCACACTTACAGATAAAAGGATCATCCGCTACTTTATGACGATTCCGGAGGCGTCTCAGCTCGTGTTGGAGAGCGGCGTGATTGCTCACAATGGCGAACTGCTTGTTCTCGACATGGGAAAACCGATCAAGATACTGGATCTTGCAGAAAATATGATCCATCTGTCAGGAGCAAATAATATTAAGATCGTAGAGACAGGACTCCGTCCGGGAGAAAAGCTGTATGAAGAACTTCTTGTTAAAACAGAAGAACTTGATAAGACCGAAAACGATCTCATCTTTAGAGAAAAAGATAAGCCATTGCCGACAGAAGCAATCCGTGAAAAATTAAGAATGCTCAAAGACGTCTGCGAAAACGGAGACGATGAGCAGGCAAGAGAAATGCTGCGCAAAGTTGTGCCGACATTTAAAAGACCGGAAGAAGTGAACCGGGAAGTAGGCGATGAAGTAGAGCCGGAGGATAACAGCTTCCTTCGGTGAAGAATGAAAGCCTGAAATTCTTGGATAAGGTGAAGAGATACGATGAAAAGTGCGGATCGGCATTGGCAGATAAAGTGTGCGGCAGGAGTAATCAAAAGGAAAATAATATAATAAACATAAGTAAAAAGAAAGAATCTACAGGAGAGAGAAAATGAAGAGGAAAGCTTATGACGGGATTTATAATCAATACATTAAGCGGGGAATTGATTTTTGTCTTGCATTGGTCGGTCTGATCATTGCAGCAATTCCGATGGCAATCGTTGCAGTTGCTATTAAAGCGGAATCAAAAGGTCCTGTGATCTTTAAACAGGATCGAATCGGTTATAAGGGAAAAGTATATAAAATGTATAAATTTCGCAGCATGTGTGTCGGAGCAGAAAAAGGAGGCGTTTATTCGGATAATAAAGACAGCCGCGTGACAAAAGTCGGAAAATTCATACGCGCAACGAGTATTGATGAACTGCCCCAGCTTGTGAATGTTTTGAAAGGGGATATGGCGCTGATCGGTTTTCGCAGTCCGCTTACATATCATCCGTGGCCATGGAGTGAATATACAGAGGAACAGAAGAAGATGTTTAACGTACGTCCGGGAATTACAGGCTGGGCGCAGGTGAACGGAAGAAAAACAGTTGAATGGAATAAACGTATCGAATTGAACGGTTGGTATGCAGAGCATGTTTCCTTTTGGTTGGACGTAAAGATTTTATTTATGACAGTATTTAAAGTACTTACAAATGCCGACAACGAAAACGTCGGAGAAACAGTGAAACAAAAATAGAAACAGATATTGCTATAGAAAATGACGGAAGATCAAATAAAACGATCAAAAGAAAAGCAGACAAAAACAGAGGGGATGATCAGATGCCATTAAAATTGATGTATATTACAAATTCAGAAGATGTCGCTCACATTGCAGAAGAAGCAGGCGTTGACCGTATTTTTGTCGATATGGAATATATCGGCAAAACCGACAGGCAGGGCGGGATGGATACAGTACAGTCCAGACATACGGCAGATGATGTGAGGCGGCTTGCACAGTGTTTAAATAAATCAGAGCTGTTTGTAAGAGTAAATCCGATTCATGAAAAAACAGATAAATATAGCTCGTCAAAAGAAGAAATCGACGAAGTGATCGAAGCCGGAGCGGATCTCTTGATGCTGCCTTATTTTAAAACGGCAGAGGAAGTTCAGACATTTGTAAAATATGTGGATGGCAGAGCAAAAACAGTTCTTTTGGTTGAAACACCCGAAGCGGCGGCTATTGCAGAGAATCTGGTAAAAATTCCGGGAATTGACGAGATGTTTATCGGATTGAATGATTTATCATTAGGTTACGGTAAAAATTTTATGTTTGAACTGCTGCTTGACGGTACGGTTGAAGAACTCTGTCTGAAATTCAGAAAAGGAGGAATTCCTTATGGGTTCGGAGGAATTGCTTCGTTAGGAAAAGGAATGCTTCCTTCGGAATATGTGATCAAAGAACATTATCGTCTTGGTTCTACATGTGCGATTTTGTCACGGAGTTTCTGCAGGACAGATCAAGTGACAGATTTAAAAGAAATCCAGAAGATTTTTGAAACCGAATTGCCGAAAATACGGCAACTTGAAGAAGAATGCAGTGTACATAGTCAATATTTTTGGAAAAACAGACAACAGGTTGAGACAAAAATAAGACAGATCTGCGAATGTGAGGATGCAAAATGAATTTATTAGTAACAGGAGCATGGCAAGGAGCAAAAGACGGGATTGAACAATTAAAAACATTGGGGCATCAGGTAGAATTTTTGCAGTTTGAAAAAGATGAGCTTCCATGTTCATATGAATGGGTTGAAGGAGTTATATGCAACGGACTATTTCTTTCGCATCCGATCGAGCGATTTACTCATTTAAAATATATTCAACTGACAAGCGCCGGATTTGACAGAGTTGATATGCAGTATGTAAAAAAACATAATATTGAGATACATAATGCAAGAGGGGTATATAGTATCCCAATGGCAGAGTTCGCAATATTCGGAGTATTAGAACTGTATAAACAAGGCAAATTCTTTCAGCAGAATCAGGCGGAAAAACGGTGGGAGAAACAAAGAAATCTGTCAGAATTGTTCGGAAAGCAAGTATGCGTTGCAGGCTGCGGCAATGTCGGAACAGAATGTGCAAAACGTTTCTCCGCTTTCGGATGCAGAATAACGGGCGTAGACTTGTATCCCAGAGAAGATGAAAATTATGGAAAAATGGTTGGAATCGAGAACCTGTCCGACGTTCTCTCCAAAAGTGATATCGTCATATTGACTTTGCCGCTGACTAAGGAGACAAGGCATTTGATGAACGAAGAAAAATTCAGCCAAATGAAAGACGGGGCGATCCTTGTAAATATTGCAAGAGGCGCTGTCGTAGATACAGAAGCGTTGATGCGGGAGATGCCAAGACTTGGCGGAGCGGTGCTGGATGTGTTTGAAGAAGAACCGCTGAGGGAAGATAGTCCGTTATGGGAGATGGAGAAAGTTATAGTGACACCGCATAACAGCTTTGTCGGGGATGGAAATGCCCGGAGACTGGCAGGAGTGATCTATGAAAATATAAGGAGAGAATTAAGTGATAAATATACAAGTTTTAAAAGTAATGTTTAATAAAATGGATTCATGTATAAAAATGAACCGGGGGGGGGTAAATCTTTTTTACAGAATGCGTTATGGAATGGGAATTGTTTGGAATTATCTAAGATATAAAGCGACTATTTCCGATTATTTTGAGTTGAGGTTTTTTGAAAAAAACAGCAAAGAGAAAAAGGAATATTTGACATCTAAAGATGGATTGCGTTTTGCACAGTATGTCGATTCACAAGAGGTTTTTACTCAGTTATGCAGTAAAAAAGAAATGTATCGTGAATTGAAAAAATATGTGAAGCGAGATCAATTATATTCAGCCGAATCTAAAAAGGAAGATTTTGAAAAATTTGTAGATAAGCATAATTCATTTTTATATAAGCCAGATGTGGCTGATTGCGGTAGAGGGATAGAAAAATGGACAGTTTCAAAAGGAAGTATTGAAGATTTGTATAATAAATTTAAAGAAAGTCCAGCAGTTTTGGATGAATTAGTAACACAACATCAAGAATTGAGTAAATTAAACCCTAGTAGTGTAAATACAATAAGAATATTTACAGTTATGATCGGGAATGAATGTGAAATTATAGGGGCAGCTTTAAGGATGGGCGTAGGAGATACCGTTATAGATAATTATTCAGCAGGGGGAGTTGTAGGCTCGATAGATGAAAAAACGGGGATTGTAAGAGATGATGGGGAGGATGCAATCGGAAGAAGATATGAGATGCATCCAACTTCAAAAATAAGAATGAAAGGATTTAAAATTCCGAATTGGGAAACTGTTATAGAATTTGTTCGAGAATGCGCACAGAACTATCCGCTGAAATATGTGGCTTGGGATATTGCTATCAGAGAAAATGATTGTGTATTGATTGAAGCTAATCCAAATGGAATGGCAAATGTAATTCAAATTGCGGGAGCAAAAGGAAGAAAGAAGCAATATGAAGAATTAAGAAGAAAAATAGAGGAAATAAGGAGAAACTAATGTCATATTATAGTGCAGAAGAAATGAAAAAAACTTTGAAGGATTACCCAAAGTTTCAAAAAAGGTTATATTGCAGAGGATTTTTAATTACAAATGAAAAACAAAATGTAAATTTAGAATATCCGTTTTATGCAAATTGGAAAGAAGAAACGATAGGACATTTATTTTATATGTATACGCATAAGGAGACATATGCTTATACATTTGAAAAAAATCAAGTTATACATTTTATAATAGGACATGCATATGATCCATATAATATGCTTGTTAATGAAAATGAAATTTTGAAAAAATTAGCTTCGGCTAGGGAAAAAAGTGAAGCTGATTATTGGGATGCAGAGAGCAATTTGACGGGTGTTTTTTGTGTAGGATATGTAACGGAAAATCAAATTGTTTATACAACTGATTGTGCAGGAATGCAGCTTGTTTATCATGGAATAATTGGCGATAAGCTCTATATTACTTCACATGCAAAGTTAGTCGCAGATTTAAAAGGGTTGAAACAACCTGAATATATAGAGAGGCTTACAACAAATAAGTATTGGCATTATTGGGGGACATGGCTTCCGGGGGATTTGTCACCATTTGATGAACTGAAAAGAATGGTTCCGAATCATTTTGGATCATATGAAAAAAAACAAAATAGTATAGAAGTGGTAAGATTTTATCCAACTGAGAAAATTGTAGAGACGAAGACACAAGAAGAATATGAAAATACAATTCATGAATTAGGAAACATTATGTCGAATACAATGGAATGTATTGCAAAAAAATGGCCTGAAAAGAAAGTGTCTATTTCGGTGACTGGTGGAAGGGACAGTATGACAGCATTGTCATGTGCTAATAAAGTGTATGATAAGCTACATTATTTCAGCTATATATCCAATGTTGATGAATCTGTTGATGCCTATGCGGCGAAAGAGATTTTAGCACATTTAGGACTTGAACATGAACTTTATGAAATTCCTGAAAACTGGGATGGATATAAAGATTTGCCAGTGTTTAAAAAGGTTATGGAATGTAATAATGGATGCATTGGTGCAAACAATACAAATGATTTGAAAAAACGGTTATATTTTACAGAGAATCCTCCATGTGATATGGAAATTAAATCATGGGTAAATGAGATGGGACGCGGATGGTATTATAATAAATATAATAAAAAGAAATTTCCTCAATATCCGTATGCAAGTTATTGGAGAGCAATGCACAAAGTTTATGTTGGTAAATATTTGATCAAAGAGACAGATAATGTATTTGCAGAATATTTAAGAAAGTATTATGATAAAAAAACTTTTGATAATCTTTCGTGGTTAGAATTATATTTTTGGGAATTTGCGTGGAGTGGCGGAGAAGGGATTTTTTTGACTACAGAACATAGAGTTTCTTATGATATTACGATTCCATTTAATAATAGAAAATATGTGGAATTAATGCTGACAGTTCCATTAGAAAAACGTAAGGTAGATGATATACCGATTGATTTGATTACATATATGGAACCGAGAATAGCTGAGACAGGAATAACTGTGCATGATATTTCACATACAAATTTTCGGGCGTTTGTTGTGCGTAATTATTTGGAAATATTTTCAAAGATTAGGTTTGGAAGAAAAAGGGAGAAGTTTTAATGGGGTATGGAATAATAACACTGTTGCCAGCATTGCTGGTCATTGTTGTTGCGATAAAGTCTAAAAGAACGACAGAGGCATTGTTGATAGGATGTGTTTCATCATATTTGATTATTGCTGCTGCAAATAAAAGTAATCCGGTAACATTAATGGTAGATTCATTTTTTAAAGTAGTTACAGATTATGATACAGTATGGTTGTTGATTGTTTGTGGACTTTTTGGCAGTTTGATAGCGGTTATAAATGCTGCGAGAGGAACTCATGCGATTGCTAATTTATTGGGAAAAATTTGTAAAACAGGTAAAAGTACATTATTTACGTCATGGTTATTGGGAATTATTATTTTTGTTGATGATTATATGAATATTATGACTATTAGTGCTTGTACCAAAAAATTATCTGATTTAAGAAAAGTGCCAAGGGAAGCACTTGCATATGTTATTGATTCTACTGGTGCACCTGTATGTGTATTATTGCCATTTTCAACGTGGGCGATTTTCTTTGCAGGAATTTTTTATGAACAGTCAGAAATTGTAGATTTGGGATATGGTAGTGCGATGGTAACGTATATACATGCGATTCCATATATGTTTTATGCATTAGTAGCAGTCATTATCGTACCATTATTTATATTTGGGGTAATACCGAGATTAGGCGCTATGAAAAGAGCATATAAGCGCGTTGAAGAAACAGGAGAAGTGTATAGCAAAGAAAGTCAGAAGTGGAATAAAAATGAAAATGAAGAAGTTAATAAAGAAGCAAAAGTTGTGGATTTTCTTTTGCCAATCTTGACAATGATTATAGTTCAATTAACAGTAGGAGATATGTTTATTGCAATTATAGCGGCGATACTTGCAGCAGGAATTATTTATATCCCGCGCAAAAAGATGAGAACGAATCAGTTCTGTGATTTATGGGTTCAAGGATTTGCGGATTCAGTTTCTGCATTGGTAATTATTGTTGCTGCTTTGTGGATGAGGCAGGCATCAGCAGATATTAATTTGCCAGACTATGTGATTAGTGTAGTTGAACCATTTGTAAATGCTAATATATATCCTTTGGTAGCATTTATTGTTGTAGCAGTGTTGGGCTTTATAACAGGAAGTAACTGGGGAATACCGGCGGTTTGTGCGCCTATTATTATTCCATTAGGTGCTGCGTGTGGAGCAAATTTATTAATTGTAATAGCGGCTATTGTATGTGGTGGAACTTTCTGTAGTCATGCTTGTTTTTATTCAGATGCTACAGTTATAACATCTTCCAGTTGTGGGATTGAAAATATGGAACATGTTTATTCACAGTTGCCATATACGATGATTGCAGCAGGTATAGCAAGTATTTTGTTTTTAATAGCCGGTTTCATTTTTTGATAAGGGGGAAAGAGCTAAATGAAAGTGCTTTTGACAGCGACTGTGCAAAGTCACATTTGTCAATTTCATAAACCACTTGTTGAAGTATTACATAAACATGGGTGTGAAGTCCATGTAGCTGCAAGAGATAATTTGGCAGAAAAAAATGGATTAAAACTTGATTTTGTTGAGAAAGTTTATGATATACCATTTGCCCGTTCGCCTAAAAGTAAAGATAATATACAGGCTTATAAGGAATTAAAACATATTATTAATAATGAAAACTATGATGTGATTCATTGTAATACTCCAATGGGAGGAATTGTTACTAGATTGGCTGCAAAGCAGGTCAGAAAGCAAGGCACTAAAGTTTATTATACAGCACATGGATTTCATTTTTATAAAGGTGCGCCGAAAAAGAACTGGATTGTGTTTTATCCCATTGAAAAATACTTTTCAAGAATGACAGATAAGCTGATTACCATTACGAAGGAGGATTACCACCTAGCAAGCCAAAAGTTTCATTGTAAAGTGGAGCGGATTCATGGCGTAGGCGTGGATGAAAACCGATATCATTCCGTACTTCAAGAAGAACAAATGGAAATCAGAAAACAGTTTGGCTTTACTGATGGACAAAAGATTATTTTATGTGTAGGGGAACTGCTTCCAAACAAAAATCAGCAAATGATTATTCACGCTATGCAGAAAATTGTAAAAAAATATCCGGATGCACAACTGCTTCTTGCGGGAAATGGATCAGAAAAAGAAAATCTTGAAAATTTGATAAAATCTTTGAGATTGACTGAAAATATAAAAATGCTGGGATATGTTACGAATCTTCAGGAATATCAGAAGATTGCTGATGTGTCAGTTTCTTGCAGTAAAAGAGAAGGACTTCCGCTGAATATTGTAGAAGCTATGTTATCAGGAACTCCGGTTGTGGCTTCTGTAAATAGAGGACATAGAGAATTGATACAAAATGGGAAGAATGGATTTCTTATAGATGTAAATGATTGTGAAAGGATGGCTGATAAGGTTTTACAGATATTGACCGATACGCAGTTGTATGGAGAAATTCAAAAAAATGCTAATGTATACGCACAGGCATATACATTTAGAAATGTAAAAAGAGAACTTTCGAAAGTGTATGGTTTTAAAGATGAATGAAAAAATAAGTGTGATTATGGGGATTTATAATTGTGCAGAAACATTAGAAGAAGCACTTGATTGTATTGTAAAACAAACATATACAAATTGGGAAGTAATTATGTGCGATGATTGTTCTACAGATCATACGGTTAAAATTGCAGAAAAGTATGTTATAGAATATCCGAATCAATTTGTGTTATTAAGAAATGATGAAAATAAAGGATTGAATTATACACTTAACAAATGCTTAGAATTTGCAGATGGTGATTATATAGCTCGTATGGATGGTGATGATTTGTGTGCGGAAGACCGATTTGAAAAAGAGGTAGAAGCGTTAAGAAAGAACCCTGAAATTGCCATTGTTAGTACAGATATGTTATTTTTTGATGAGAATGGTGTGTGGGGGAAAACATATGCAGAATTGTATCCGATAAAAGAAAGCTTTTTGAAAGGGACTCCCTTCTGTCATGCGGCATGTATGGTAAGGAAAGAGGCATATGAAAAAGTAAAAGGATACAGTATAAGTGATAGATTATTAAGGGTAGAAGATTATCATTTATGGATTAAAATGTATGCAAAGGGGTTCAAAGGGATGAACCTTCAAGAACCGTTGTATTCTATGAGAGATGATCGAAATGCACAAGGACGGAGAAAATTCAAATATAGATTGAATGAAGCATATGTGAAGAAAGTTGCGATAAAGGAATTAGGATTAAAAAAAAGAAATTATGTGTGGTGTCTCAGACCGATTATTATAGGATTATTACCAGGAAGCCTATATAGAATTCTTCATAGAAAGAAATAAGAATAGAAGGATATTGAATTATGTTTGGTGGAGTTATATTTATATGGTTGTTTTTTGTTGGATTGATGGCAAAACAATTGAAGTTGTATAATATAGAAAATGTGAATGGAGTCATAGTAAAGAGGTGGCACTGGATTAGTGCGGTTATTTTGTTCTTTCCAATATTTTGGTTAGCGTGTATGGGACCGGCAATTAATGATATTCCAATGTATTTGTCCGCATACAAATTGCTCCCATCTTCTTTTATGGGGATTCTTCAATATCTTTCCACTATGGAATCAGGACAAGGCTTTGTAATCATTGAATGGTTGATTAAGAGTGTGTTTGGAAACAGTTTTACAGCGTTTCGTGTAATCATAGCATTGATTCATAGCATTCCTATCATTTATATTTTTAGAAAATATTCGGAAGATTATTGGATCGCGATATATCTTTTTGTGGCATCATCAGTTCATATTGGATGGATGATGAATGGACTAAGACAGTTTATTGCTGTGGCAATTATACTCTTTGCACTTCCTTATGTAATAAATAGGAAATATATGAAGGCGATTTTCATTATATTGTTAGCATCAACAATTCATGTTACTGCCTTATGTATGTTGCCAATTATTTTTATTGTACAAGGGAAAGTGGGAAACAAAAGAACTATGTTTTTTATTGTTATGGCTATAATTGCAATGTTCATTTTAAGTAAAAACCCTGCACTGATGGATACGATTTTAGGAGAAACCGAATATGCAGGTGCGGTTACAGAAATGCAAAGATTGGGGGATGATGGTGTTAATCCACTACGAGTATTGGTCACTGCAGTCCCAGTACTACTGGCTTTTGTGCAGAGAAGACGTATTTTAAGAGAAGAGAATCCGGTTATTCATATATGTGTAAATATGTCGATCATTACAGTAGGCTTTAATTTAATAGCTATGGTTACTAGTGGTATTTTGATGGGAAGAATGGCAATATATACGAATCTTTACAGCTTTATTATTATGCCATATTTGATTAGAAATGCGTTCACAAAAAAATCTCAAAAAATAGTTAATATGTTAATGATTGTATTTTATTTTATATTTTACTGTTTTGAAATGGGAGTAGTGTAGAAGGAGAAATTATCATGTCTAAAATAATTCATTATTGTTGGTTTGGTGGTAGTGAAAAGCCACCAATTGTTAAAAAATGTATAGACAGTTGGAAAGAATATTTCCCTGATTTTGAAATTATGGAGTGGAATGAGCAGAATTTTGATATTCATAATAATCGATATGTAGAAGAGGCATATCAAAGTAAAAAATACGCATTTGTAAGTGATGTGGCGAGGTTTTATGCACTGGAAAAGTTTGGAGGTCTATATTTTGATACGGATGTAGAAGTAATAAAAGATTTTGCTCCATTATTAGATCAAGAAGCATTTGCGGGATTTGAAACAGATGAATATATTAATCCAGGGTTAGTGCTTTGGGTAAAAGAAAAAAATAATCGTTTGATGAAAGAAATGTTAAATTATTATGAAGGATTGTCATTTATAAGGGAAGATGGATCATTTAATACAACAACAATCTGCATTTACTTTACAGAAATTTTAAAGCAATATGGATTGATTGGAAATGGGAAGATGCAGCGGTGTGGAAATATTACAATTTATCCGAAAGAGTATTTTTGCCCATTTAATGATCAAACAGGTGTTTTAAACAAAACAGAAAATACATATGCAATTCATTGGTATTCTAAGACATGGATGGAACCAAAACAGAAAATCAGAAACAAGATCACAAGAGTATTACATAGGTTTTTTGGAACGGAGTGCTTTAGGAGATTCAGAAAATGAAAAGCATATTGATTTTATCACACGCGATGGAATTGGGAGGAGCAGAAAAAAGTCTTTTGGGACTCTTAAATGCAATAGATTCAAAAAAATATCAAGTTGATTTGTTCCTTATGAGACATGAAGGAAGCTTATTAGAAGATATTCCGGAAAATATAAATTTATTGCCTGAGATCCCTGCATATACGGTGTTAGCAAGACCTTTAAAGGATGTAATTAAGGAGAGACATTTTATTTTAGCTTTTGGACGTATTGTAGGAAAGATAAAAGCGAGGAGTTATGAGAAGAAAAGAAATATCATTGATAGTGGCGTGGGGTTAGAATATAGTCACAAATATACAGTACCATATATGCCTAAGATCCAAAAGCAAAAGGTCTATGATATGGCAATCAGTTTTTTAACTCCGCATTATTTTGTTGAACAAAAGGTACGAGCGAAAAAGAAAATTGCATGGATACATACAGATTATTCAAAGGTTCAGATTAATGTTGAATCGGAATTAAAGATGTGGAAGAAATATGACAAGATTGTGTCAATTTCAGATGCAGTAACAGAAAGCTTTTTAAAGGTTTTTCCTGATTTAAAAGATAAAATTGTGGTGATAGAGAATATTTTGCCGGAACAGTTGATTTACAAACAAATGGATGAGTTTGATGTTTCAGAAGAGATGTTCTCAGAAGGAGTAAAGTTACTGTCAATTGGAAGATATTGTTATGCAAAAAACTTTGATAACATTCCTAATATCTGTTCGCGAATGTTAAATAAGGGAATTAATATTACTTGGTATATTATCGGGTTTGGAGTAGCTGAAGAACTTATAAAAGAAAAAATCAGAGAAGAAAAAATGGAAAATCACGTCATTCTTCTGGGGAAAAAACAAAATCCATATCCGTATATAAAAGCTTGTGATATTTATGTACAACCAAGTCGATATGAAGGAAAGAGCGTAGCGGTTAGAGAAGCGCAGTTGATAAAAAAACCGGTAATAATTACGAATTATTCAACTGCAAAGAGTCAATTAGAAAACGAAATAGATGGCTTGATTGTTCCAATGGAAAATAAGGACTGCGCCGATCAGATGGTAGAAATCATTCAAGATGTAGAGAAATTGAGAAAAATTTCGGAAGCATGCTCTAAAAGAGATTATTCAAATAAGAGAGAGGTGCAAAAGCTTTATAAATTATTTGAATGAAAAGGGGGGGGAAAGAAAATGTTGAAGTTAAGTGTGATTGTTCCAGTGTACAAAGCGGAACAATATCTAAAAAGATGTATAGACAGTATCTTAGGGCAAAACTATAAAAATATTGAATTGATATTAGTAGATGATGGATCGCCGGATGCTTGTCCGGGAATCTGTGACCAATATCAGGAAAAGGATGAACGAGTTATAGTTTTTCATCAACAAAATTCTGGTGTGGCGGTTGCGCGGAATTCAGGGATGAGAATTGCAACTGGTGATTATATTACTTTTGTAGATAGTGATGATTATATTGGTAAAGAAATGTATTCTTCTATGCTTAAAAAGATTGAACAATATCAGTGTGATGTTGCGATGTGTGATTGCATAAAAGAATTTAGAACACATACAGAACTATATACACATGATATCCGAGGGGGATATTACAGTAGAAAGCAGTTAGAAGAAGAATACTATCCTCATCTATTGATGATGGAGAATGTAGAATATCCGGCTACTATTTCGAATTGTCTGCTGGTATTTAAAAATGAAAAAAAAGAAAATAGCTTCGGTATAGAGTATGAACCCGGAATACGATATTCCGAAGATTTGTTGTTTGGGGCAAGACTATTGCGACAAGCTGATTCGTTTTATTATATGAAGGGGAAAGCATATTATCATTATTGTATGAATCCGGAATCAGCTACACATAAATTTGTTCCTGACAAATGGAACGATTATCAGAAACTCCATATGAAAATAGAAGAGTATTTTGGGAGTGATGAGATATTTGATTTTCAACATCAGATAGATTTATGTTTATTGTTTTTCTTATATAATGCAGTAGGTGATATTTGGAAAGAAAAAAGTTTAAATAGACATGAAAAACAAATAATGATCTTAAGTATTTTAAATGAGTACAAGGTCAGAAATATGTTTAAAAGGTTAAAAATATTAAAATTACCAATTTCAAATAAATTGAAAATAGTGACATTAATGTATAAGTATCATATCCTTTGGATATTGAATTTGGAGAAGAGGTAAAGGAACGGAGCTATGAATGAAGTAAAATTAAGTGTGATCGTGCCTGTATATAATGCAGAACAATATTTGCGAAGATGTGTGGATAGTATTTTAGATGCAACAATTTTTTTAGGGGGGGGGGAAAAGTGAGATTATTCTGATAGATGATGGTTCGATAGATGATAGTTCTAGAATATGCAACGAATTAGCAGAAAAAAATAGAGAGATAAAAGTGTTTCATATTTCTAATCAGGGGGTAAGTAAAGCACGTAATTATGGAATAGAAAATTCTAGGGGTAAATATATTGCTTTTGTGGATGCAGATGATTATATAGAAAAAAATATGTACAAAATAATGATTGCACAAATGGAGAGTGATTCTACATTAGATGTAGGGGTATGTCTTTGGAATTTCATTGACCAAAATGGGAAGAAGGTGGTTAATAAAGAAAATATTTCATTTTCGGCTTATGGAAAACAAACAGGAAGGGATTTTTTGAAACACATATATGATGATTCTTATACAAATGGAATAGTTGTGTCTCCTTGGAATAAAATTTTTAAGAGAGAATGTATTGTCAAACATAAAATGGTGGGACGATATGCAGAAGATGACTACCTGATGAGTAAAGTTTTTAGTAATGACGATTGCAGAATAGTTGTTATTAAAGAAATACTTTATAACTATTGCGAAAATGATGACCAGATGACAAAGAAAGAAGATAATATTAATAAACTATTTTTTTTGGATGTTTTAAAGGAAAGAGAATTATTGTTTAGCTATAGTGATGAACTTGTTTTCAAAACGCAAAAGCTATATGTAGAAATGTGTATAGAATACTATAGCACTTTTCATTGTAAAGCAGATATGGAGCGATATATCACAATATTAAAAAAATATTTATGTAAATTACTGAGAGATAATAGAGTTAAAGTATCTACAAAGATAAGATGGATAATATTTGCACTTATGCCGAAAGCATATTTGAAAGTTATATTAAAAAAATAATAAGACGGATAGATGAAAATGAAAAAAATAACAATTATCATGCCGGTATTTAATAAAGAAAAATATATACGGGAAACAATAGAATCGGTTTTAAACCAGACGTTAAACGAATTTGAATTTATTATCATTGATGATGGTTCAACAGATAAGTCAGGAATTATTTCTGACGTGTATGCAAGAAAAGACGAAAGAATAAGAGTTATACATATTCCGAATGGTGGCGTGTCAAATGCCAGAAACATTGGTCTGGATATGGCAGAAGGAGAGTATATCACTTTTATAGATGCAGATGATAGAGTTACTGAAGGATATTTGGAAAATCTATATGACTGTATTACAAACTCAAAGGCGGATATGGTAATTAGCGGTTATAAAAAAGTTTGGGAAGATTCAGATAAAGTGGAAATTAGCAGCATGAATATTCTAGGGTTAGTAGAGATGGATGATATTTTACCATATTTTGCAAAGTGGCAAAAGGAAACGGGAATTTTTGGGTATTGTTGGGGGAAAGTTTTTTCTAGAGAATTATGTCAAGGAATATATTTTGATACATCCATCCGGCTTGCAGAAGATTTCGACTTTTATTTAAAATTATATAGAAGGGTAAAAACGATTTATTTTGATAATAAACATAATTATCTGTATCTTCAAGAGGCACAAAATTCATCGGTGGCAAAGAGCGATTACGAGATAGATTATGTGGCTCAGTTGAAAATCAATTTGCGATATAAGGAGTTTTTGGAATTAAAAAATTTTTTTGAAGGTAATAATCAAAAAATCTTACTCGAAAAAATTAGTAATTACTTTTATTTCTCCTTGTTTTATTGTGACTTGAATAATTTTGAAAAAGTTTTCGACAGCTTATATAAAATATATAGTGATATAAAAATAAATTTTGTGACGAAAGGTTTCTTTCCGAAGACATTATTATTTTTATTAAGACATAATAGAAAAAAAGAAATTAAATATTTAATGGGGATGAGAAGATGTGTAAGGAGAATAAAATAGTTTCGATTATAGTGCCGGTATATAATGTTGAAGATAAATTGAAAAGATGTGTGGAAAGTATACGAAAACAAACGTATAAGGATATAGAAATAATTTTAATTAATGACGGGAGTATAGACGGAAGCGGTTCTATATGCGACATGTATTCCAAGATGGATCGAAGAATACATGTATATCATCAAGAAAACAAAGGAGTATCGGCAGCGAGAAATACAGGGATTGAAAATTCAGGGGGGGGGTATCTGTTTTTTGTAGATAGTGATGATACAATTAATTTTGATACAATTTCTGAATGTGTCAGACTCATAGAGGAAGAAAACGCGGATTTAGTAATGGGCGGGTATTCAGGAATTGGTGAAAAAGGATATTTAAGATGGTCAATAATTCCTCAAGGAGTAAAATGTTACACAGGAATAGAATTGTTAGAAAAAAAAGAAAACGACGTCCCTGTAGGCTATGTGTGGTCGAGTTTATATAAGAAAAGCTTATGGAAAGATGTGCGGTTTCCTGTAGGATATAAATATGAAGATTCGTGGACTACTCCGGAAATTTTAATAAAAGCTAAAGAAGTCGTGACATATCCAGGAAGTATTTATAATTACTATGAAAACGAAGGATCTTTTATGCATTCAGAAATGACTGTAAAGGAATATCAAATGCGTTTGGCACTGTATGATCATTTGATTTTGCTATATGAGGAAAATAAATTGCCAAAAAAGATGATAGAGTGTATGGAAATATATATGAATCATTTTGATATTTGGAGAAAAAGAGGAGTCATTTTTGAACAAAAATACATAGAAAGAAACAATGAAATAGTGAAAAAGTATATTTGTAAAACAAAAGGAATTCCTTTGCAGAGGAAAATTAAAGTAATCATAAAACAAAGTTTGAAAAGGTTAAATCAGAAAAATGGAATTCGAGAATAAAGAAGTGGTAAATCGTCCTTTGGTTTCTGTCATTATTCCTATATACAATGTTGGAACTACGATTTATAGAATGATAGAATGTCTGGAACAACAGACATTTCAAATGTTTGAATTAATACTTGTGAATGACGGAAGTACGGATGAATCGGAAGAAATATGTAAAACAATAATCAGAAATCATCAAAATTATTATTTGTATTCTAAGGAAAATCAAGGCGCATTTTCAGCAAGAAATCTGGGGATTGAGAAGGCGAATGGCGCCTATCTTACATTTTTAGACGCAGATGATAAAATCGATTCTAATTATTTGGAGATTTTATTTCATAACTGTATGGGAACTGATATTGCGGTTTGCGATGTTGCGGTATATAAAGAAGATACTGAAATTTCCAGGTTTACGGGTGGAAATCAAAAAATAACGCAGACACAGGCATTGAATAAGCTGCTTGTAAGAAAAGAAATTAATTCCGGACCATGCGGTAAAATGTTTAGCCAAAAGATTATCGAAGAAGTTCGTTTTCCCTTTTTGCGTGTATACGAAGATATATTGTTTGTGCTGGAGTGTTTTTGTAAAGTAAGAGAAATAACAGTAACAGATAAAACAACTTATTATTATATGCAAGAAGATACAGGAACAATGGGAAGAATGGCAAAATCACCGTCCGTGGACATCATTGCCGCAACAGAAAAGATTATGGATTTTATTGCTGATCGGAGGGACTTGTCAGAAGAATGTACTTACATAACGATTTCTCATCTATATCAGTATGCATTACCAGTGGCGATACAAAATAATTACAGAGGGTGCGAATTTATATTAAAGACACAAATATTGTATCGGAAGTACATGGAACAGATTTTAAAGTGTAAAGCAATGCCATGGAAGGAAAAAGTCATCTTTTATTTGTATGCGCATGGTTATGTGTATACAAATAAATTTATAAAAAAAATACAAAGGTGAAAGGGAAAATTATGAACAAAATATATATGTATGCTCATGGGGGAAGTGGAAATCATGGATGCGAGGCAATTGTACGTTCTACATTAAAAATTTTAAATGATGTAAATGTAAAGAAAGAGCTGTTTTCGACTAAACCCGAAGAAGATCAGAAATATGGTATAGGTAATTTGTGCAATGTTATGTCAGAAAAAGGCACTTATTCAAAAAAAAGTATAGAATTTGCAAAAGCATACTGGGCGTTAAAAGTGAAGAAAGATTATATGCCGATGGATAAGATGGAATATAGACACGCAATCTCAAAAGTACAAAAAGGAGATATTGCATTATCAATTGGTGGAGATAATTATTGTTATGCAGATAATAAACGTTATACAATGCTCCACGATTTATTTTTAGAGAGAGGCGCTAAAACAGTATTATGGGGGTGTTCAGTAGAACCGGAATTGATAAAACGACCAGAGATTGTAAATGATTTAAAACGATATTCGCTTATTACGGCACGGGAAACAATATCATATAATGCATTAAGAAGTGTAAATCCTAATACGGTGTTAGTTGCGGATCCGGCATTTGTTTTGGATAAAAAAGAAATTCCAATACCGAAAGTGATGGAAAGTCAGGAGTTTGTAGGAATAAATTTGAGTCCTATGATAGTAGATAATGAATCAAATAATGGTATTACAGTTAAAAATTATGAAATGTTAATAGAGCATATTTTAGAAAAAACAGACTTTAGCATTATGTTAGTGCCACATGTGGTATGGGAGTTTAGTGATGATAGAATACCGCTTAAAAATCTTTATGAGAAATATAAAACATCAGGACGTATTGTTTTATTAGAAGATATGTCATGTGAGCAGTTGAAAGGGTATATTGCAAAATGCAGATTTTTTATAGGAGCCAGAACTCATTCCACAATAGCAGCGTATTCAAGTTGCGTTCCCACCCTTGTAGTTGGATATTCAGTAAAAGCGATCGGGATAGCGCGCGATTTATTCGGTATCGAAGATAATTATGTTATTTCTGTTCAAAGCTTAGAAAAAGAAGAGGATGTTTTGAATCATTTTCGATGGCTTTGTGATCATGAAAAAGAAATTAAAACAAAATTAGAAATCAAAATGGAAACTTATAAAATTAAATCTTATAGTGCTGGTGATGCATTAAAGAAACTGTGGTAGGTAGAGAGATGTCATCAAGAAGTAAATATATAGCAAAAAATATTACGTTTGGGTATATAGCCAATATAGTCGCTTTATTTTTAAATTTTGTATCTAGAACTGTTTTTATTTATACATTAGGAGATTCTTATTTAGGCATTAGTGGATTGTTTGGGAATGTTCTTGGAATTTTATCCTTTGCAGAGCTGGGTATTGGAACTGCAATGAATTACGAATTATATAAACCGGTTGCAAACAAAGACTATGAGAAAATAAAATCTTTGATGAACTTCTATAAGAACGCCTATCGAATGATAGCGCTGATTGTTGCAACGGTTGGTTTGGCTATCTGCCCCTTTTTAAAATATATAGTTCATGATAGTAATGGTGTTTTAAGTGGAAATGAAATTTATGTGTATTATTTGATCTATCTATTTAATACGGTGATCAGTTATTTTGTTACATATAAATTCAGTTTGGTAAATGCAGAGCAAAAAAGCTATATATTCACAACGATTAACGCAATCACTAATTTTTTGACAGTAGTTTTTCAAATTATTGTATTATTGGTGTTTAAAAATTTTCTTCTTTATCTTCTGACAGCATCAGTTATCGGTGCATTGCAGAAAATAGGAGTTAGTCTATATTTAAGGAAGATGTATCCATATCTTTTGGAAAAACCAGTACGAAAATTAGATAAAGAGGAATTATCGCCGATTAAGAAGAACGTAAAGGCATTATTGATCCATAAAATAGGAGAAATCAGCGTATATCAGACAGATAATATTATTATTTCTATGTTTGAAGGAATAAAGACCGTAGGATTGGTATCAAATTATATTTTAATAATTTCATCGGTAAAAGGCTTTGTAGATATTATTTTTAACTCAGCTATCCCAAGTTTTGGGAATTTAATGGCGAATAGTGAAGATGAGCGGAAATATGAACTATTTCGTTGCTATAAGTTTCTTGGTTTTTGGGTGTATGGATTTTGCAGTATTGCTTTTTTGATTCTGGCATCACCATTTGTTACTCTTTGGGTAGGCAGTAACAGAACGCTTGATCAGTTGACCATATTTTTGCTTATAGCAGATTTTTATCTTGTAGGTCAAAGAATATGTATGAATAATGTAAAAGTAGCGGGCGGCGTATTTTGGCAAGACCGTTATGTGGCATTTTTACAGGCAATTGTGAACTTAGTAGTTTCGGTGGTTATGATAAATAAAATAGGATTGCCGGGCGTATACGTAGGAACGATTGTGCAAGGCTTAATAAGTACAATTATTAAGCCCATTATAGTATATAAAGATTTATTCAAAGTGAGTCCGTTTTTGTATTTTAAACAAGGATTGGGGAATTTAATTGTGGTGGTTGCAGCATATATCGTGAGTCTTTTTATTTGTAATACATGGCTAATGGAAAATACTATTTTGAATTTTGTTCTTCGTATGCTGATTGTTGTGATAGTTCCTAATTTAATATTTGTAGGTGCATATTTTAGAACAAAAGAGTTTGCATATTTGAAAAACACGATTTTAAGGATAGTAAAAAGGAAGTGATAAGGTTGGAAAAAGAGAATCCATTGGTAAGTATTATTACACCTTGTTATAATGGAGAAAACGTAATGCATCGTCTGTTAGACAGTATTCTGTCGCAGACATATTCTAATATAGAATTTATTTTGATAAATGATGGGTCAACAGATCATTCGGAAGAAATTTGGTATCAATATGAAAAAAAATTTAACGAAAAAGGTATAAAAACCATTTATATTCATCAGAGAAATCAAGGACTGGGAGCGGCAATTAATGCCGGATTGAAAGTTTTTACCGGGGATTATTTATGCTGGCCGGATATTGATGATTATTTTGAGGATACTTCAGTAGAAAAAAGAGTAAATTTTTTAGAAACCCATAAGGAATATGGAAGTGTCAGCAGTGATGCAAATCAATATATGGAAGACAATCTATCAGAGCCGGTAGGAACAATGGCAAGCTGGCTGAAACATAAAGAAGATGAGTGGCAATTTGAATGGCTGTTAAAAGGACAGTCTCTATTTTGTCCAGGTTGTCATATGCTTCGAACAACCAGTTTTCTGGATGTGAATCCGGATAGATATATTTACCCAGCGAGAAGGGGACAAAACAACCAAATGTTACTTCCGATTTATTATAAATATAAACATGGATTTATAGATGAACCGCTTTATAACTATATTGTATATAAAAAGTCGATGTCAACGCCTGACATAACGGAAGAATCAGCACTCGATAGAATTAATGAGTATTTGGAATTGTTACGTTGGACGTTTAAGCAGATCATGTTTGATGAAAAAACAGAAAAAATGTGCATGGAAGAATTGCGAAAAATACAATGGAATGATATGTCAAAAATATTTGTTGAGTATGGACATCCCATATTATTCTTAAAATTGTATTTTAGTTTAAAAATGTATCAGACAGAAATGAAGAAAGAACTTAAAAGCGTATTGTTGTCAATGAAACAGAAATGGAGTAACTGGAAGTATGTTAAATGAAAATATCGTAAGTCTATTAATTCCTTGTTATAATGGAGAGCAATTTGTTGAAAGATGTTTGATAAATGTATTGGAGCAGGAATATGCACAATATATAGAATTAATTTTAGTGAATGATGGTTCCACAGATAAAACAGAGGAAATTATTTTTCAATTACAAAAGAGATTAGACAATGAACTGTGGAGATTTTGTTATATAAAACAGGAAAATCAGGGCGTAGGATCAGCGATGAATGCTGCATTAAAAGAAGTGTCAGGTGAATATCTAACGTCACTGGATATTGATGATCTAATGACTAAGGATTGTATTTCGAAAAAAGTAAGCTGGTTAAAAGCTAACCCATCATATGCACTGGTACGAAGTAATGGATATTTTTTATTTCCAAATCAAGAAAAAAGACTTTTTTATGCAGAAGACTATAAGGCATCAGAAGATGTATTTCTTGATATCTTGAACGGTAGAATCTATAATTGGGCAGGTTCTTATATGATTCGCACAAAGAAGTTCTTGGAAAAAATTCCATCAAGAGAAATTTATCCATCCAGATATGGACAGAATCTTCAACTATTGTTGCCAGCAGCATACCAAAATGAGGGGGGATATATCAGTTCTCCACTGATGATGTATTATATTCATAGTGAATCTATGACCCACCAAGAGGATAAATCGGGAGAAAAAAGGTGGAATTATACATATGGTTTTCAGGATATTTATATGCATGTTATTGAAGAGATATGCAAAGAAAATCAAAAATCAAGCATATATGAAAAGATGATAAAAGCCACATTTTCTAGGCAGAGGATGGAGTTGGCGATTGAATTAAAAGATAAAAATCTGTGTAAGCGAGCGTATAAAGAATTGAAGGATACAAAACTGCAAACAGAGCAGGATAGAATTAGAATGTATATGTTTGTGTCACCGATAAAAGGGATTATTTTAAGAATAATACGGAAGCTTGGAGAAAAATAACAAGAAGTTTTTTAGAAGAGGTGACAAATGAAAGAACCTATTACGAAAGTGAAACGTAATTACGGAATAGATATGCTCCGTTTAGTAGCAATGTTTTTTGTCGTAATATGCCATGTATTAGGTCATGGTGGAGTAATGAAAAATGCAACAGGGTATAATTATAGTGTGAGTTCATTGCTGCAGATAGTGGCATATTGTGCAGTAAATTGTTATGCCATTATCAGCGGATATGTTGGTTATAAAGAAGAAGATAATTATCATTACACAAAATATTTGAAATTTTGGATTCCCGTTTTTTTCTATAGCGTGGGAATTACAATTATTTTTTATGTTATAAATTCTGGAAGTGTTGGTATTAAAGAGATTATATGGGCTTTTTTCCCTGTTACTACATATGAATATTGGTATGTGAATGCATATACAGCTTTATTTTTCTTAATACCATGGATCAATAGATTAATACAAAATATTACGGAAAAAGAATTAAATAGATTGATATTTGTGCTGTTTATGTTTTTTTCTGTGTATCTGACATTTTCTACTTGGTTTGCAGATACATTTACACTCGGGGGGGGGTATGATTTTGCCTGGCTTATAATCTTATATATTGCAGGTGCATGGATAAAGAAAAATAAAATTAATGAAAAATGGCGTGTATCATTTTGGATTACTATGATTACTATTTGTATAGCAGCAACGTGGCTGTGGGAAACATTTGCTCCGGTTGCTAAGCGGCTTTTTGTATCCTATATTAGTGTTACAATTGTTTTAATGGCAGTTGGAATGGTAGCAATATTTTCACGACTTCAATTAAGTTCAAGAATGATTTCTATCGTACGTTTCTTTTCACCAGCAGCTTTTGGTGTTTACTTAATACATTCACAGACTTGGATATGGAGGGAGCTTATGTCAGATAGATTTTCTTGGATTGCAAATTATAAGGTATATACGCTTCCTTTTATTGTAGTAGGATGTGCAGGCGGAATTTTTATAATATGCCTTTTAATTGAAAAATTAAGACTTGTCTTGTTTGAAGTTCTAAAAATCAATCGATTGATACAAATTTTGGAGAGAAGATTGGAGTCAGTGTTGAATAATTGCTTTAATAAAATTGGTGGATAAGGAATGAAATAGTAGGGAGAAATCATTTTATCTAAAAAGTTGAGAAAAAATATCAGTTATAAATAGAGGACTGGAGGGTGGTTTATATGAAGCCAATTTTAACGATACATACAGCGACATACAATCGTGCATATATTTTAGAAAAAGCATATCGGTCGTTACAAAAGCAGACGGAAATGAATTTTGAATGGCTGATTACAGACGATGGTTCTACCGATGGAACGGAAGAACTTGTTGATGGTTGGATAAAAGAGCAGAATCCTTTTAATATTAGATATATTAAATTAGAACATCAAGGTTTGATTAGAGCTGTAAACTATGCAATATCTGTTGCAAATGGTAAGTACTATTTCCGGTTGGACTCGGATGACTATTTGCGTTATGATGCAGTTGAGCAAATTGTCAAAAGACTAAATGAAATTGATGATAAAGAAGAGTTTGTAGCGGTAGGGTTTGTTAAGGTTACAGAAGACGGAGAACCGCTAAAAGGAGTGTGGCCAAATGTAAACAAAAAGGGGTTTGTAGATTGTACTAATTTAGAACGAAAAAAATATAATCTGGATGCAGATATGTGTGAAGCATATAAAACGGATATTATGCGTAAATATAAATTTCCTGTTTGGGAGGGGGAATTATTTGCGCCGGAGCAGTTACAATCTGATAAATTGGCTATGCTTGGATATAAAATTCGATGGTACAATGAAGGAATTTATATTTGCGAATATCAAGACATTGGATTAACAAAGGGAAATTGGGATTTGTTAAGAAAAAATAAAATGGGTTATGCGATGTTAAGCAACATGCAAATGATAACGAATGAAGAGTTTAAAGAAAAATTCAAGGCGGCAGGACAGCATATAGCCCTTTCGATTGTAGCGGGATATCCATCTTATATTTTTAAAACTAATAAAAAATGGCTTACAGTATTGGCATTACCTTATGGAATATTATTGAGCTTTAGGCGGAGAGAGCAGTTTAAGTGGGATGATCCTATAAATAAAAGAAATTATATTTAGATTTAAAGTGATTTTTGTTCGGAATCGATATTTATGAGGGAAGGGGAAGGAAAATGATATTAACGAAAAAACAGACCAAGTCTTTACAAGGAATCGCAATTTTATTTATGCTGGGATTGCATTTGTTTAACAGAATTGATATTGCAGGGTTCTATGATGTAAAAATTTACTGGGGGGGGATACCGCTATTAACATACATTTCATATATATTTGATGCGTGTGTGCCAATTTATCTGTTCTGCAGTGGGTATGGTCTTTATGTCAGTGAGGCTTCCGGGAACACTATGAAAAAGAGGATACAAAGAGTTTTTAAACTTCTGATTCGTTTTTGGATTATTATGATTCTGACATGCTGTGTAGGATATATAATGGGAATGCGGGAGCAGTTTCCGGGAAGTTGGTTGAATTTTGTTTTAAATGCGTTTCTGATTAAAAGCAGTTATGTGGGCTCTTTTTGGTTTGTACAGACTTATACAATACTTGTTTTATTATCCGGAGTATTCTTTAAATTGATTAAGAAGTATTCCTACTGGATCGTATTACCGATATCACTTATACTTTATGCTGGTGCATTTGGTATTGAATATATTGTTTTGGAACGAATTCAAATAGAAGCGGTGGCGCTTTTGGTAAATGCGCTGATGCTCTTTATGCGTTCGCAGTTTTCTTTTGTCATTGGAATGATTATGGCAAAAGAAGAAATTGTGGATCGTTGGAGGCTCTTATCTAAAATCAGAAACAATCCGGTATTGCCATGGCTGCTTTTGATACTTGTGATTGTAGTGAGAGCGAATTTACGACACATGATTTTTGCTCCGTTTTCCGCAGTTGCTTTGATTGTGTTATTTGGCACATACAGTTGGGGCGGAGCCGGAGAGAAGATATTATTGTTCTTCGGAAAACATTCTACGAATATGTGGCTGACTCATATGCAGTTTTATATGATATTTGCGCCAACACTTGTATTCGGATCAAGGAATGTGTTTGTAATCATGTTGACATTAGTATTGTTTTCACTTGTGGCATCTTATGTAGTAGACTGGATATATGATAGAGTGAGTGATATGATTTTTAGGAAGTGATGCATAGATGTGTGGGAAGTTTAGGAGATGGAATCGTTATGGTTAAAGGTTTTAGGATTTATGCGGAGTATTTCTTTTCTTTTATCATATTTTCCACATTTCTAACTTTTTTCGTAAACGTCAAATAGCAAGTACCTGTTCAAAATCATCTTATGTGAGATAATAGGCTCATTACTATAAATAAAGTCCAAATAGTTTAGCACTTAACATTTTAGACTTTGCTACAGGAGACTCCGGAAAGTCCGTGAGGCTTATCTAGAAACTGCGGATCATTTGGAAGGTGGTTTTCATGAATCAAAATTTTATGCGTTTTATGGTGGGGAAAACGTCTTTTGGAATTTCTTGGTGATAGATAACAATCAGCTCCTTTCGCTGGGCTTGGTTTTGTTAATTTAATTATATCACAAAGAATTGATTGTTATATAAATTTAGAGTGATAAAGAGGTTTGTTATGCTTCGAAACACGCATAGATATTGAAAGTGTGAAGTCAGTTGATTTTATGCCGAGGATGGTTTGAATGGGACGATATGATTCATAATACATTAGGGTGTGTGTGCGGCTATTTGATTGTGAAAAAGTTGTATGTTTTAAAACGTAAAAAGGCAGATTATTAATAATATTTCTCAATATTCAGGAGGAGATGATTTGATTAACAAGAAAAATAAGACGTATTTTTTTGTTGTGATTTCATTCGTATGCATTGCTTTTATTGTGGGTTTTCATATTTTAGACGGCAGAAATATTACATTATTTGATCCGATCATAGAATATATTAAACAATATCATATCAAAGATGTTGTAAATATCGTTGCTATTTTATCAGGGATTTCCGCTATTCTTGTTGGTATTGCAAGTATCAGAATATCTAATCTTGGCGCGGTAAAGGAGTATTTTCAGCAAGGGGATAATAAAGAGTATACAACTGCCAGACATAATTTATATAAGAAATTTGACGAAAATGTACCGATTGATCCTAATGATGCGGATGCCAGTAATACAGTTTCATTTTTTCACTTTTGGGGATTAATGGTAAAGAAAAAATATTTGCCTTTTTGGGTTTTTAAAAGTGCATCCGGATATGCAGTCATAAGATTGTATGAGGGACTTCAGGAAATGATAGAAATAAGGAGAGTTGATAATCCGGAATATGCTGAATATTTTGAGTGGATATATAGAAAATGTCGGAAAGTTTTAAAATGTTCAGAAGCAACAAATCCTGTGCAGGTGGAGAAAAAACAGAATGAGGAAACCAGTTTCCTTAGTGAAAGTGAATTAAAGACAATCGGATTTTTAAAATATGGTACAAATGTACTTGTAAGCAGAAAGGCAAGTATTTATAATCCGGAACAGATCGTACTGGGAGATAATATTCGAATAGATGATTTTTGTATATTAAGTGGAAATATAAAACTTGGTTCGTATATACATATTTCTGCATATACATGTTTGATAGGCGGTGTAAAGGGAATTATATTGCAAGATTTTGTAACTGTATCATCAAGATGTGCTGTTTATGCGGTGAGTGATGATTTCTCGGGAGAACAATTAAATAACTCTATGATTCCTACAGCTTATCGCAGCGTGATCGAAGGACGAGTTATTTTAGAAGATTATGTGAGCGTGGGAACAGGAAGTACAATTTTGCCAGGCGTTAAATTAGAAGAAGGAGCAGCCGTAGGAGCAATGAGTTTTGTGAAACATACACTTGAAGGATGGAAGATTTATGCGGGAGCTCCTTGCAGATATGTAAAAGACAGAAATCAAAATATGAAGCAGCTGCGGGCTGTATTGCAGAATTCAGGTGAATATGAAGAAAGCAGGTGAAAGGATGAAACCTAGAATCTTTATTGGTTCTTCTAAAGAAAGCGTAAAGATCGCGGAAAAAGTAAAAAGTCTTTTAGACGGTGAGTATGTCTGCCAGTTATGGTGCGATAATTTTTTTGATTTGGGGCAGTGTACTTATCATGAATTGCTTAAGAAATCGCTTAGTTTTGATTATGCGATTTTTATTGGCGGGAAAGATGATTATGTAAGAAGAGAATCAGATAGAACCCACAAATATGCCGCTCGTGATAATGTTTATTTGGAGTTTGGGTTATATGCGGGAATTCTTACATATGCGAGATGTTTTTTCCTAATTCAAGAAGGCTGTCAAATAGCATCCGATCTGCTGGGGGTCAATGTTGTCTTTTTTGACAAGATGCAGGATTTGAGTAAAAAGATTTTAACGATTACAGAAAAAATACAGAAAGAACAGAAAGTTGCTCGAATCAGTCTTTTACCATCTACTAGCTTGGCAGTTGGATATTTTGAAAATTTTCTGAAGCCGGTATCTCAAGCAATACAGAAATTGGATGCAGTTTGTATTGCCGGAAAAAAGTATGATGTGAAAAACAGTGCTAAAAGATTAGAAGTAGCTATTCCTGCTAAAGTATCTGAAGATTTACGCATGTGGAGCGAATATGTTTATGAAAATCATGCAGTAGAAAAGGTGACAGTAGACAGTAGTATTAGAAAAATAGGTGTTAATATTGATTATGGAAAATTGGAGAACACAGGTGATCTTACGGTTATTGATGTTCCGTTGACATTATCGGCTGCATATAGATCAGTTGAGTTGGCGTTGGGAGTAGATTATATCGGCATTGAAGAGATTAAGGAACTTGCGAAAGAAAAAGAATTGAATAACTTTATAAAAACTGTGAATAATCTGATCTTAGAAGATATTTATACGCGGAAAAGTGTAAGCGTTAGAAAAGTCTATAAAGATAAACTGTAAATCTTCGGATAATATTCTGCCGCGTATGGTTCAATCTGCGCCGTTTTTGCAGGAGTCCACGCTGCCAGCGCACCAATCTCTAAACGGATCACCTGTAAGGTCGCCGTATTTGTAAAAAGGTGCGGATAGGCGAAAATGACCGTCTGTTTATCCTTTTCATCTATGTAGACATTTGCTTCACAACCGATTTTCTGGGATAAGCCGGATCTGACTGCCGGACAGAATGTTTCAGCCAGAAATACCTCCGCACGCGCATTGGCTTCTTTGTTAAAAGCATCCTGTTTTGTATTGGAACGTTTCTCCCAGGGTTCGTCTTTGCCATATCCCAATACACGCCAGTCCAGAATCAAATCAATATCTTCTGAAAACCGGCTGATCAGGTGAAAGGCTTTGGAAAGGCTGGTACCGCCCTTAAAGGTAATGGACTCTTTCCATGGTGAGCGGTGAAATAAATAATCCAGCGTAAAACATACCCAAAAGTCTTTTTCCACAATGGCATCATTCAGCCCCATTTTATCAGCTGTATTTCTGAACAGCTCCCTGCGGTCGTTATCTGAAAGTCTTGCTATATTTCTCATTGTACCTTTTTACCTCCACAAATCTGCCGTATCGTATCGTAAACCCAATCCGTAGACTCGGTTGCTTCCTTCAAACAAGCCTGTTTATCCTTGTCTGTCAGTTTTTCGGTAAGCGCTTAATTTTTAGGTATGATAGAAAAAATCCCCGACTACTTTTCAGTAGCCGGAGCACCTTGACAGTTCACATATAATTGATTTGATTCGTTTACACGATGTTCGATTTCAGCTTTGACAGTTTCGTTCCATGGAGCCAGAAGTTCTAATTCATCATCGCTCATCCTATCATTAGGCACTTTTTCCAGCAGATAAGTAAGATAGTGATAGACGTTTACTCCA
>UMID01014212.1_pt1 | contig 108794 bp, 93 predicted proteins | sample 1965691 | NCBI WGS metagenome assembly UMID01 (sample SAMEA4836115, study PRJEB28245) | human gut metagenome | biome: gut microbiome; material: fecal sample | place: Denmark | collected 2008 | reverse complement strand
CAGCGGCAGCGCCCGTGCCCGCCGCCGGCGCACCGCACCCTGCCAGCATGGATACTGCCAGTAAAGCTGCAGCATAACCGATTAATCTCTTTTTCATAATTGTTATTCCTCCGTTTATAATTTATTCTTATTTCATTTGATTCCATAAACTTTTCCGGGTGTGCCTAACCTTTTACTGCTCCTGAGAACATGCCCCGTATCAGCTGTTTCTGTCCCAATATAAAGATGGAAATGGACGGCAGGATTATCATAACCACGCCTGCAATCATCAAGGTAATGGACTGGGCGTCCACGCTGTTTAACATGCTGATACCAATTTGCACGGTTCTCATTTCGTTGGATCCGGTCACCAGCAAAGGCCACATATACATGTTCCAGGCATTGATAAAGGTATACACCGCCATGGCCCCGATGGCCGACTTTGTAAGCGGAAGCAGGATGCAAAAAATGAACCTGAGATTTCCGCAGCCGTCTATCTTTGCGGACTCGTACAAAGAGATGGGAAATGATTTATAAAACTGCCGGAACAGAAAGATTCCCATTGCCGACGTAAGATAGGGCACAATCAGCACCTGATAGGAATCCAGCCAGTTCCACTGACTCACCGTCAGATAATTTGATATGATGGTGGCCTCTCCCGGAATCATCATGGTGGCCATTACCAGCATGAAAAGTACGTTTTTGCCCTTAAACTCCAGGAAGGAGAAGGAAAACGCTGCCAGGGAACAGGAAATAATCTGTCCCACTGTTATCAGTCCGGCTGTGATAAAGGAGTTGCACACAAACCTCACCAGCGGTATTTTCACCAGGGCCTGCCTGAAATTGTCCAACGTGGGCTGCCTGGGCACCAGATTCATTTCCGTGGTGAACAGTTCGCCAGGCGGCATGAATGCCACGCTGACCGCATACAGCAGCGGCAGAAGAATGAAAAGGGATACCAGCACATTGGCAGCAATCAGGGCTCCGGTCCTGACTCTCCTTACAGTCATGGCTTTTCGGTTGGCTTCCTCCTGTATTTTAATGATTTCCTCGCGGCTGACCCTGCCGCGGCCCTTTATGGCCAGTGTCTGTTCCATTAATAGCTGACTCCTTTCTTCTCTGCCTTAAACATCAAAAGCGTCATGACCATGATGATGGCAAACAGTATGACGGACTGCGCCGCCGCGCTGCCAAACCTGTAGTTAAAAAACGCATCCCTGTAAATGGAGTACACAATCAGATTTGTGGATTCCCCCGGTCCGCCCTGGGTCAGTATCTTCACCTGACCAAAGGACTGGAATGCCTGTATGATATTCACTACGATGGTATAAAACATGATTGGGCTGAGGCCCGGCAGCGTCAGCCGGAGAAATTTCTGAATCCCGTTAGCCCCATCCACGGATGCCCTCTCGTAGATGGTATCATCAATATTGCTGAGTCCGGCGCTGAAATACAGGAAGTTGATTCCACTGTTAAGCCAGGCTGTCAGCAGAGCCACACATACAAGCGCGTATTTGGGAGCATTGATCCAATTGATATTGAGTCCCAGCAGCTTGTTCATAATGCCGATGGAAGGATGAAGCATGATTTTAAATATCATGGCCGCGGAACTGGACGCGATGGCCATGGGCAGAGCATACGCCGTGCTGAATATACGGATTCCCGGAAATGCCTTATTGCACAGTACAGCTGCCAGGAGTCCCAGGGCCATGCTTCCCACCACCACGATTGCCACGAACAGGAAGGTCACTGCCAGACTGTTATAAAAGGAAGCCGACTTGAACAGCTCCACATAGTTGCCCAGTCCCACAAACAGCTTGGCCTGCCCCATTTTATTTGTCTTATAAAGACTCAGGTAAATGGTCTTGAAAAACGGGTAAAACAGGAATACGGCAAACACCAGGAGGGCCGGTAAAATATATCCATAAGGCCCTGCCTTTTTTAATAATGAATCTGATTTCATCACTGTCTCCTAATCAAATAAAATATTTTCTTCTGTCTGTATGTCAAAAAGCTTAATTTGAGACATATCCACGTAAAGACGGAGAAATTCTCCCGGCTTCACCCGGCAGGACGCCGGCATTCTGGCCGACAGCTGTCCCGTATCCCCTGTATTCCCGTGAAGAAGCACCTCGCTTCCCAGCATTTCCCTGACACTTATGTAAGCTCCAATCCACCCGCTGCCATTTCCGTTCAAACCACTGGAACCGTTTTTCCCGCTGCATTCTTCCTGATGAAGATCTTCCGGCCTGATTCCCAGGGTTATCCGTTTTCCCGTGTACCCTTTGTCTTTCAGTTTGCTGGCCTGATATCCTTCCAGAGGAAGCCGCCACCCCTGTCCCAGAAGCCAGACTGTTCCATCCTCTTCCAGCACATCCACATCCAGAAAGTTCATGGTGGGGGAACCTATGAATCCCGCCACGAATATATTTACAGGATTCCGGTAAAGCTCTGCGGGAGGCGCTACCTGCTGTATCATTCCCCGGTTCATGACAACAATACGGGTACCCAGAGTCATGGCCTCCACCTGGTCATGGGTCACATATATGATGGTGGCGTTAAGCTGTTTGTGAAGCTTTGCGATTTCCACCCTCATCTGGGCCCTCAGCTTGGCATCCAGGTTGGACAGGGGTTCGTCCATAAGATAGGCCTTTGGCTTTCTCACAATAACGCTTCCGATTGCAACTCTCTGCTTCTGTCCTCCTGACAATGCAGCCGGCCTGCGATCCAGCAGATGGCTGATTTCCAGGATTCGTGCTGCCTCCCTCACCCTGGCATCGATTTCTCCTGACGGAATCCTGCGTACCCTGAGTCCAAAGGCCATGTTCTCATACACCGTCATATGGGGATATAAGGCATAATTCTGAAATACCATGGACAGATTCCTGTTTTTAGGCTCGACCATGTTCATCAGGCAGTCATCCATCCATAATTCCCCTGAGGAAATATCCTCAAGTCCCGCAATCATTCTCAGCGTTGTGGATTTTCCGCAGCCCGATGGCCCTACAAAAATAATCAGCTCTCGGTCCTTGATATCCAAATTAAAATCCTTGACCGCATTTTGCCCGCCTTTATAGGTTTTACATACATTTACCAGTGAAATATCCGCCATTTCCGTTCCTTTCTCTCTTGCAAATCTATCTATAGATTCTAAATTATTCAGGTAAAATCCAAAAGCAGGTTCGCGTAAAATGGAGGTAAAAACAGGTAAAGTTTCCTGGTTATTCCCGTATGCGGCAATGGATATGGCTTATATGGAGGGCTGAACACATATGAAAAAAGGATTCTGCAATGCGGCGGCTGCCTGCCTTGCAAAATCCTCTGTTGTTTGCTGAAATTGTTATGATTTGAACCGTGAGGTTTGAACTACGGCATTCAATCCTGGTATCTGTTTTATGCCATATTCAAAATACGCTTCATCTTGGTGACCTCGCCGTCCAGGTGATTCACCTTTAAATGATACATGGTGTTAGGATGTAATTCCTTTAAAGCTTCATCCAGTTTACGGTCCAGGTTCAAATGCCCCTCCGCAACCAACTGGATATTCCTGTTTGTCTCATTTTCCAGGGTAATCTCTATGTTTGTTACCCTTTCTTTGAGCGACTGTACGTCCTCTTTGAGTGTCTGCACGTCCTCTTTGAGCGACTGTACGTCTCCTTGCAGCAACCGCACATCTTCTCCTACCGAGGCAAGGCCTCCCTCGATCCCTCCTAACTTCTGAAGGATCAAATCCATCTTCTGATTTTCCGTCATTTTCCCATCCTTTCTCTTATGCAATGGCTGCTAACCATTGCAGCATCCAACACCTCTCCAAATATCAGATGCCCGTAAAGGCTGATTCCATTATACTATACCGGAAGCTCAATAGCTAGGCCGAATTTTTAAAAATTACAGCAGGCTGTTTCAATCCGCGCCCGGTAATTTAACAGAGTGCGGCCGCACCTTATACAGACGCGTGGTTTGGCCTCATATCAGTTGTGGATATCGTTTTTTCTCCTCCTGCCGTCTGCACGCAGCCGTCCGTCACAGTCTCCTGCCGCATTTAGGACAGTACTCAAAATCTTCTTCTGTTTCATATCCGCAATTGCCGCATTTTTTCCAGGTCTTATAGGTCCCGCTGTCGTAATATCCCCTGCGGTGCCCCTCCTGAACCAGCGTAAGGTCTGTACTTTTTATATCCACCTGCTGGCCGTGAAGCAGCGCCTTTCCCACCTCCGGTTCCAGCTCATAGACAGCCTCACAGCAGGACATCTTTACAAAGAACCTCTTATTCCACTTAAACAGGGGAATGAAGAAAAAGCTGAAATACATATAGGTCATGTATACCTGGTAGCGCCCGTATCCTCCGCACCGGTCACATATGACAGTTTTCACATAATCCAGTATTTTCTGGCCCTGGCTGATTCCTCCTATAAATATCATTGGTGTTGTCTCCTATCCCGCATGTATTCCAAAAGTGCGGGCCGGCAAAAGCCGGCCCAATATTTAATCATATGATGGTTATGCCCACTACAGATATGATTTCTTAAGCGCCTTTAGAAGAATCTTAGGCTGCCTGTTGTAAGGTGTCACCGGGCAAATCTTTTTCTTTACATCCAAAAGGCCATAAACCGCAATGCGCGCGGCCCGCACGGAATATTCCTCGGTAAATACCATGTCCTCCGGAATCTCCACAAACTGGCTCACCATCGCAAAGTTGGTGGACCCTGCGGGAATCACCGGCGGCCTGTCGCTCATCTTGCGCGGCTCAAACTGTGCGTCCACATAAGGCATATAGCAGGGAATCACATTGATGACCGTCTTCATCAGCTCCGCAATCCTGTCCTCCGGAATATGCAGATGATGGAGATATTCATTTAACAGTTCCTGTCCGGTACAATCCTTCATTGGCTTCTTTACATAATCGCCTATGGCCTCTGTGTGCAGTCCATATCCCCAGAAAATGGTTTGGTCGGCGGGCTGGTTCACGAAATGAGGCTGCGCCGCAACCACGCTGCTCATAAGCCAGCTGGAATCCCTAAAGGTCATAAGGGCGCCGCTGCCGGGTACATTGCCGGTAAAATTCTCAATGGTCTTTAAGATATCATCGCCTTTGCAGGTAACAGTAAAGCTGAGCCAGTTCGTCTCCTCAGGCTTGGTAAAAAACGGCTCCGGATTTCCCAATCCCGGCTTCTTACCGGCCACCTTTGCCCAGAGTTCGCCGCTGATTGGCTTTTTCTCAGGAGCAGGCGCGGGTTTGTAAAGGCTTCCCAGGGTAGCGCTGTCCGTCATGCACGCATTGGTCATGATACAGATATCACTCTTATTTAACTGAACTTCCTCCGTCACATAGGAAGTCTCGGCCGGAGCGTCTGCTTCCCCGCCTGAGTCATCTGCGCTCTCTACTTTCTTCTTCAGATACAGTGTCTTAGCCGTAATTCCGGGGCCGTCCGTAAAATCTATATCTGTCACTTCACAGTTTTCCCGGAAGTTGACGCCGGCCTTCCTCAGGTAAGTCTCCAGAGGACGAATCACGCTGTCATACTGGTTTAACGGAGTTCTGGTAACTCCCTCCAGCGTTTCAATACGGCTGAACTCAAAAATCATGCGGTTCATATACCGTCTGAATTCAAACAGGCTGCTGTACTTCTGGAATGCAAAGGTGGTCTGCCACATATACCAGAAATTGGTCTCGAATATATGGGGTGTTTCCTTAAACCAGTCCTGAATGGTCAGGTTGTCCAGCTTTTTTTCGTCCGTCATCAGCAGCTTCAGAAGGGCCATGCGGTCAGCCTGGTTAAATCCCATGGATTTCACATCCAGAATGTTGCCGTCCTTATCCACCAGCCTTGCCTTGGCACAGGTGGGATGGGCATGATCAAACTCCAGAATCTCTTCCGTAACGCTGTGTCCGGGCTGACGCAGAGATGGAATGGAACCAAAGAGCTCCCAGAAGTTCTCATAGGTCTCCTCATTGAGCATACGTCCGCCGCGGCATACAAACCCCTGCTCCGGCGTACCGATACCGTCATTGCTTCCCCCAAGTATGTGCATGCCCTCGTAAACCGTTATCTGGTTGGCAGGGAACCTGCAGTCCCGGATCAGATACGCAGCCGCAGCCAGGGTGGCCAGGCCTCCGCCTACCAGATAAGCTTTCCTGTCACCGTAATCCCGGTTATTCATCACCGCCTCCTCAATGGCGGCAATCCTCTCATCTTCCTTTTCCTTCCGGCCGTCCTGCAGCTTCTTCACTGCCACGCCCACAACTGCTCCTGCTGCCGCAGCTGTCAGGATTTTACCCACTTTCTTGTTCATCGACTTACCTTCCTTTCTGTTTTATATATAATTTCTCTGATAATTCAGATAATTGTCCTTCCAGGATTATTCCCCTTTATCCGCGTGAAATACACCGCGCCCCGGTTTTTGTATTCCCGGTGCCACATTATGAACCGCTGGCTTCCTTTCCCGCTGTCCTGGTAAAGTAATTAGCCAGGCTGGCGAACTGCTCCAGCGTCAGCGCCTCTCCCCTGACAGAAGCGGGAACTCCCAGGCTCTCAATGGCAGACGCAATCTGCTCCTTTGTATACGGTACCTCCGGCGAGTTATTTAACCCGTTCTGCAGCGTCTTCCTGCGCTGATTAAAAGAGGCCCTTATAAGACGGAACATGATACCTGGCTCGTCCACCTGCACCGGCGGCTCCTGATATCTTGTGAGGCGGATGACAGCGGAACCCACATTGGGGCGGGGAATAAAGCAGTTGGGCGGCACATTTGCCACAATATAAGGCTTTGCATAGTACTGCACTGCCAGGGACAAGGCGCCGTAGTCCTTGGAGCCGGGCCCCACCTGCATCCGGTCCGCCACTTCCTTCTGCACCATGACAGTGATATTGTCAATGGGTACATTGCTCTCAAACAATCCCATGATAATGGGCGTAGTGATGTAATATGGAAGGTTTGCCGCCACCTTGATGGGCCTTCCATCATTATACTCGTCCACCAGCTTATTCATGTCTAATTTCAGAATATCGCTGTTGATAACCGTCACATTGGGATAGCCCTTTAAAGTTTCGTCCAGAATGGGGAGAAGATTGGTGTCAATCTCCACCGCAACCACTTTTCCGGCATGTTCCGCCAGATATTGGGTCATGGTACCGATGCCCGGTCCTATTTCCAGCACACAATCATCCTCTGTAATCCCTGCGGCACTTATAATTTTGTCCAGCACGCGAGTATCTATGAGGAAATTCTGACCAAATTTCTTCTGGAATGCGAATTGATATTTCTGTATGATTTCAATGGTATTTTTCGGATTACCCAAAGTCGCCATGTATTATAATTTCCTTTCTGCGGACCGGATTCGGCCCTCTTTTAAGAGTAATGGATTCCCGTGCAAAAGTCAATGCCCGGGCAAAAGAACAGGCAGAAAAGAAGCGCTGTATATCGTACATTACAGCGCTTTTTGTTTATTTATCAACTCTGCTTCCCATAATCAGTCAGCCTACAGCCGGTAGAGCTTTTTTCCATTTTCCCAGGTGGCCTTCATGACGGTTTCCGGGTCCACTCCCTTTAGCCGGCTGACAGCCTCCACCACATAGGGAAGCTCAAGGGATGAGTTTCTCTTTCCCCGGTTAGGGACCGGCGCCAGATAGGGACAGTCCGTCTCCAGTACAATGGACTCCAGAGGTATATATTCCACCACTTCTTTCAGTTTCCTGGCATTGTTGAAGGTAAGGACGCCTCCGATTCCAAGGAAAAATCCCATGTCCAGGTACTCTCTGGCCATCTCCCTGGTGTAGGAAAAACAGTGGACGACACCTCCGATCTCCCCGGCCTTAGCCGCCTTCATCATATCCAGGGTATCCTTTGCGGCATCCCTGCTGTGGATGATTATGGGAAGCTTTACCTGCCTGGCCAAATCCATCTGTGCCTCAAACCACTTTTTCTGTATATCGTGGGCCGGTTCCTCCCAGTAGTAATCCAGGCCAATTTCTCCCACGGCCTTTACCCTGGGGTGGCCACACTGTTCCTTAATCCACTGAAGGCCCTCCTGGTCCAGCTCCCCTGTCTCACTGGGATGGACTCCCATGGCCCCATATATCCAGTCATAGGCTTCGGCCAGTTTCAGGGTACTGCGGCAGCTCTCCAGGCTGGCGGCTACATTCATAACCGCACCCACGCCGGCTTCCTGCAAACGTCCCAGAAGTTCTGGCCGGTCCTCGTCAAATGCCTCATCATCATAATGGGCATGTGTATCAAATATCATGATTTAAACTCCTTTTGCAATCCACATGCTCACACCGTACAGCACCAGAAAATGCACCGGGTAAAACACGTAGAACATATATTTAAGCTGAAATGCCCCCCGTCTTCCATTATACAATACAATCGGCACAAAGGACAAGGCTGACACACAATAGCAGCTGATACTCTCCACTGCGCAGATTCCCACTCCCGCAACCACCTGGGCCGTATCACTGCGCCGGAACCAGTACATGGCAGCTATGAACAGGACTCCCACCACATTGTAATCAAACTGCAGCACCCATGACAGCGCGCATCCCGCTGCCAGGGCTCCTGCCTGCAGACCCGGATTTCGGGTGGACTCCATGACAGCCATAACCAGTACCCCCGCAAACAGGGTAAACATCATATTCTGATAGTGGGGATAAAACATGGTGTGGTACACAGCCAAATCAAAGGGCACTTCGGATAACAGGGCAAACAGGAGCATCCTGACGGCGTACCACCGGCGGTCCCTGGTACGCACAAATTCCTCTGTTGTGAGATATGCCAGGATAGGAAATCCCAGTCTCCCCACATAACGGCAGACCTGGCCCGCGATCACCCAGTAATGCCCGGAAGGCGTCAGCAGTACCCCATGATAAAGAGCACTGTCTGTTCCATGAAGAATCCCTCCCTGAATCACCACAGCGCCGATATTATCAATTAGAATTGCCACAATTCCCAGAATCTTCAGCTGGTTTCCCGTAAACCCCTGCCGGCGGCCGCCGTATGGCCCGCGGCTGCGTCCTCTACCCATATCGTACCCTCTTTAGGGCTTTTTAGCCCCCTCATGTTTTAATTTCCTTTCATCATACTCCAAAATGGCAAAAATTTCAAGTTTCTCCCACTTTAGGTTGATTTTTTCAGGATACAGAGCATGATTCTCCCATTTTCATCCAAATTTTGGGGTATTTATATAAAATTACAGGATTCTAATATTTTTTTGCTTATGCCCGCCCAGGATATGCGGCTCAAATCCGGCGGAAGGGAAGCCATTGACGGGCCCGCGGCAGTCATATTTTCCCCGCCGTGCGTACTCAGCCCACCATCATCCGTCTCCAAGCTGCCGCCGTTCATCCCCAGACTTTTGCCTATAGCCTCAGCCAGACGCCGTTCAAACTCCGGCAGCTCCTGTTCAACCGGTTCATCCGCATTCACAATGGCGGGCAGGGACACGAATTTCACGGGACACGTTCCGATATTTTCCTCCAGCCAGGGCCTGACTCCCGGCAGGTCTGTGCAGACCACCTGTAAACCGCAGGCCAGAGCCTCTATCACCACAAGAGGAAGCCCCTCGTAAAAGGACGGAAGCACGAAAACATCCGCCTGATTCATCCGTTCTGCCAGCCGGGGCTGGTCCAGCCTGCCGAGAAATTTCACCGGGTAGGGTGACTGCCCCGCCAGCTTTTTAATGGTTTCATACTCCAGCTGGTTACCATACCCTCCTGCCAGCCATACCTCAATTTTCACAGGCTCCGCAGACTGCCCCGCTGCCTGCCTCTGCTGCTCCCCATCCTGTCTTTGCATCTGTTCCAGATACGCAAGACTCCGCAGCAGGCTCATAACCCCCTTCTTCTCCGACAGCTTTCCAGCGTAAATCAGACGCTTGGCTCCATCATCCTTTTTAATCGGCGTAAAACGGAAAATGGAATCATCAAATCCGCTTCCAATCACTTCCAGCCGCTCTCCGGGCACGCCGTATATCCGGCTGATTTCTTCCCTCTGTTCCCTGTGAAGGCAGAACACCTTATGAAGCTCCTTTATGTGAGCCAGAATATATTCCCGTTCAAGACTGTTTTTCTTTATCTGGCGCAGGCCTGTGCCATGGCATATGGCCGCTGTTTTATATTGGGGAAACGCCTCCCGTACCACGGCTGTCAGCAGATACAGATGATGGCACAGAATCAAATCCGGCCGGAAGCATTCCACTGCCTCCCTGGTTTTCTCCAGAAACGCCTGTTTGAATGCATCCACCATATCCTCTGTCATCTGGCTGTATATGGTACTCTCGTAAGGCATCTCATCCGACATCCCCGCTATGGGAAAGGGCAGGCTTTCTGTCCTGTAATATACCGGATAGAACCGGGTCCCTTCAGGAAAATGTATCTCGTCCTCCTTATAGACCCCTGCCACCACTGCCTGCTCATGCCCCAGTGCAGCAAAACCTTTTACCAGGCCGGTAAGATAAACACCGCTCCCCGTACTGTGGGGTTTCTGGGCTGTTATGCTCAGTATCCTCATAATCCCCTCCATTTCTCCTTAAACATACAAAATACACTTAATTTAAAAACAGGAGCAGGTCATACCGCCCGCTCCCGCCATATTTTTTACGTCTCACAGCTTCCGTACCAACGGCAGACAACCGGCTCCTGCCGGGCCAATATCCGCAGCTCTGTCTGTATTCCTATCAGCAGATTTCGGCTCCTGCCGGCATACTCTTCTCCGGCGTCATAAGGGCCAGGCTGCCCTCTGCATCCTCGGCGCAGAGAATCATGCCCTCGGACACCATGCCTGCCAGCTTGGCCGGCTTTAAGTTGGTCACTACCATGACCTTCTTGCCCACCATCTCCTCAGGAGAATAGTAAGCCTTAATACCGCTTAAAATCTGGCGCACCTGGCTTCCAATCTTTACCTGGGAACAAAGGAGCTTCTTGGACTTTGGAACCGCCTCGCACTTGATGATTTCTCCCACCTGGAACTGAAGCTTCGCAAAATCATCATAGGTAATCTCCGCCTTGGCCTCCAAATCAATGCCGCTGTCCTCTGCGCTGCCGGACGCTCCTTCCTCACCGCCTGCCTGGTTCTGGTCCGCAGCGGTCTCTGCCCCATGCATGGCCTCCGTCTTTTCCAGCACTTCCTTGATGTCCATGCGCGCAAAGAGAATCTCCGGCTTATCCGTCACCCTCTGTCCGCTTGGATACAGTCCAAAGGTATCCATCCGGGACAGCTCACGCTTGCCCGTATGAATCTGCGCCAGAATCTTTTCAGACGTCTCGGGCATAAAGGAATACAGTAAGGATGCCCCGATGGCAATGGCCTCTGTCAGGTTATAGAGCACGGTGGCAAGCCTGTCCTTCTGGCTCTCATCCTTGGCCAATGTCCAGGGTGTGGTCTCATCAATATATTTGTTGCATCTTCTGAAGATGTTAAAGATTTCCGTCATGGCATCCGCCACACGCAGCTGCTCCATCTTGGCATCAGCCTTCTTCACTTCCTCCAGTACTACCTTCTTAAGATCCTCGTCCACTTCCCCGCGGGCGCCCTTATCACTGACCACTCCGTCAAAATACTTGTTGCTCATGGAGATAGTGCGGTTCACCAGGTTGCCCAGTATATTAGCCAGGTCAGAGTTCATGCGCTCCACCATCAGCTCCCAGGAAATGACGCCGTCATTGTCAAACGGCATCTCGTGAAGCACGAAATAGCGCACCGCGTCCACGCCAAAAAAGTCGACCAGGGTATCTGCGTAGAGCACGTTGCCCTTGGACTTGCTCATCTTACCGTCGCCCTGCAGCAGCCATGGATGGCCAAATACCTGCTTGGGAAGGGGCAGGCCCAGGGCCATCAGGAAAATGGGCCAGTAAATGGTATGGAAACGGATGATATCCTTTCCAATCAGATGCAGGTCAGCGGGCCAGTACTTCTTAAACTGATCCGTACTGCTGCCGTCGCAATCATATCCGATACCGGTGATATAGTTGGTCAGGGCATCCAGCCATACATAGGTCACATGCCTGGGATCAAAATCAACCGGTATGCCCCAGCTGAAGGTGGTCCTGGACACGCACAAATCCTGAAGTCCCGGAAGAAGGAAGTTGTTCATCATCTCATTCTTCCTGGATACGGGCTGGATAAACTCCGGATGCTCATTGATATACTCGATCAGCCTGGGGGCGTACTTGCTCATGCGGAAGAAATATGCCTCCTCCTTGGCAGGCTTTACCTCACGTCCGCAGTCCGGACACTTGCCGTCCACCAGCTGGGATTCGGTGAAAAAGGACTCGCAGGGAGTGCAGTACAGCCCTTCGTAATAACCCTTATAAATATCGCCCTGGTCGTAAAGCTTCTTGAAAATCTTCTGCACCTGGGCCTCGTGGTCCTGGTCCGTGGTGCGGATGAATTTATCATAGGAAGTGTTCATCAAATCCCAAATCCGCTTAATCTCAGCGGCTGCCTTGTCCACAAATTCCTTGGGAGTCACACCGGATGCCTCAGCCTTTTCCTCAATCTTCTGTCCATGCTCGTCCGTACCTGTCTGGAAGAACACGTCATATCCCTGCTCCCTCTTATATCTGGCTATGCTGTCAGCCAGAATGATTTCATAGGTATTGCCGATATGTGGCTTGCCGGAAGCATAGGCAATGGCCGTGGTAATATAATATGTTTTTTTACAATCCTGACACATATGATTAATTCCCTCTTTTTCTGAGCGGAAGCTAAGGGCCGGGGCAGAGCAGTTCTTAAAAATGCTCCGGCGGCCACAGCGCCCAATCCGCTTATTTTAATAGTTTTAAGTATAAGCGTTTCCCCCATGTTCGTCAAGACGTGCCCCCTGTTTTTTCCCTCTTTGGAAGTCCCTGCCAGTTTTTTCACTGCTCATAAGTTGTAATTTCCGCTCATATACTATATAATGTCGTAATACAAAACAGAACAGACACCCCAATGGAGGATTTGTTTAGAATGAGACAACGAAAAACCATATTTTTACAATATCTTTTATCCCTGCTCCTGGTTATCTGCCTGACAGCCGGATGCGTGGCGCCCGCGCGTCCTCAGGCTTCCGCTCCTTTGGCCAAGGAATCCGCTGCACAGGAAAGTCCCCAGTCCTATGAACAATATGAGAAAAAGACCATTGATGCCCAGGCGTCCTTTGACCAGCTGACCAACGGCCTGTTCCTGGACGAAGTTGACAATTCCCTTATCACGCTTCACTACACCCTGGCCGATCCGGCCGCCTACGGCATCACTGACTACGATAAAACCCTGGGGACCGTATCCCTGGAGGACAGTAAACAGGCTCTTAATGATGCCAAATCCCTGAAAGTACAATTAAATGATATTGACAGCCGCCTGCTCCGTGAGGACCAGCTGCTCACATACAATATCTTGCTATCCTACTTAAATACCATGTTGGACAGCGAAGGTCTGGAGCTCTACGACCAGCCTCTTTCCTCCTCCCTGGGCATACAGGCGCAGCTTCCCATACTTTTGTCCGAGTATGTATTCTACAATAAACAGGACGTAGAGGATTATCTTTCTCTGCTATCCTCCATTGACACCTACTATGACAGCATCATCGCCTTTGAAAAGGAAAAGGCCGATGCCGGACTGGGGCTGTGCGACACGGTCATCGACCGTATCCTCAAATCCTGCAACGCCTATCTTCTGGATGCAGACCACAGCTTCATGGCAGAAACATTTGCGGAGCGTCTGGAGCAGGTGGAGGGACTGACAAAGCAGGAAAAGGAGGATTTCATTGCCAGGAACCATACTGCCATTGACGAACACTTCGTGCCTGCATACCAGAGGCTGATTGATGGACTGACTCCCCTGAAAGGCACCGGAACCAACGATAAGGGGCTGTATTACTTCCCCCAGGGCAAGAAATATTACCAGTACCTGGTGAATTCGTATACCGGCACTTCCTATCAGGATATCCCGGCCCTGAAAAAAGCCATGAGCGGCCAGATGATGGATGACCTGACCGCCATGGATGAGCTGCTGACTGAAAATCCCGCCTTGGCGAAAAAACTGTACTCCTACTCCTTCGCCCTCACCGACCCCAACCAGATTCTGGAGGACCTGAGAAAACAGTGCGCGAAGGACTTCCCGGCCATCGAGGATTACACATGCAGCATTAAAAATGTACCCGCTGCCCTGGAAGCCACTCTGAGCCCGGCCTTCTACCTGACCGTGCCCATTGACCGCCCCCAGGACAATTCCATCTACATCAACAACGGAAGCACCAACACCGCCAGGAACCTGTACTCCACCCTGGCCCACGAGGGTTATCCAGGCCACATGTACCAAACTCTCTATTTCAACAAACATAACACCTGTAACCTGCGTAAGCTCCTGAGCTTCAGCAGCTATTCAGAAGGCTGGGCCACCTATGTGGAATACTATTCCTACAGCCTGAACAACGGACTGGACCCGGACCTGGGAGAACTGCTCCGGCACAATGCCGCCTTCACCCTTGCCCTGTACGCCATCCTGGATGTAAATATCCACTATGAGGGCTGGGACATCAGGCAGGTGGAGGATTACTTAAACCACTACTTCCGCATCAGCGATTCCTCTGTCATTACCACCATCTATTATGACATTGCGGAGAATCCGGCCAATTATCTGGAGTATTATGTGGGCTACCTGGAAATCCTGGGCATGCAGCGCGAGGCCAAAAAAACCCTTGGAAGCCGCTACACCAACATGGAATTTAACCGCTTCCTGCTGGATATAGGCCCGGCTCCCTTCAGCGTCATTAAACCTTATTTTGCGGAGTGGCTGACGCAGCAGAATACGGATGGAAAACAGAAACATCCCGGCACAGGGCCGCGATAACGCTTCCCCATGCCGGGATACCACTGAAAATTCCATATATAACGGTTAACCTTCCATCTGCCGTCCCAGAAACCCGGCAGCCGTGGATGCCAGCTTCATCTCGGCGTCCCCGAACTTGGCCCTTGGCTCACGGCTCATGAGAGATACGGCACCAATGGCGTCGCCTTCGCAGATAATAGGCGCCACCACCTGGGCGCTGATTCCCTCCAGTTCCTCGTCCACTAACTGGATGAATGCCTTGTCTTCCCTGGCAGCAATGACAGTACTGCGCTCATTGATGGCCTGTTCCAGCTGGCGGCTGATATTTTTCTGGAGCAGGTCCTTCTTGGCCCCTCCTGCCACAGCTATGACCTGGTCCCTGTCCGTGATGCATACGAAAAGGCCGGTGGACTGTGCCATGGCCTCTGCATACTGCACGGCAAATGAGGTGAGCTCCATCATAGGCGAGTATTTTTTAAGGATGATTTCTCCTTCCCTGTCTGTGAATATCTCTAACGGCGTACCTTCCCTGAGCCTCAATGTCCTCCGAATTTCCTTTGGAATGACCACACGGCCCAGATCATCTGATTGTGTCAAGTAAGTGCAAAAAATTTTTCGGCATCCCCGAAAACCCTGATAAAATAGGCATTTGCGGGCTTTCGAGGAAGTCGAAAAAACTCACTTTTTGCGGTACCCATTGTGTGATTATAAGGCTAAAAACCGTAATTTTCTGCAAAATCCATGAAATCATTTCCTATGCTGTACGAAAAAGGTCATCGAATTTCCAGACGATTTCGATGTTCTGACCGTCCACAAAATTCACTCTCTCGACTGCTTCATACATGATTTCCCGAAGCGATTCTTCATCCAGGGAACCTGTTTTTCTGGCAATCGCTCTTTCTTTTTTTGCCTGTTCTTCAGCGTCCAGGTATTCCTGGTACTCCGCTTCGGTTCGGGCAATTTCTTCTTGCAGCTCCCCGGCACGCTGTTCACGCTGTGCCCGGAGTGCAATAAAATCTTCTCTGGTAATGCGACCTTCCCGGTAATCCAAATAGCTTTGCACCTTCTGGCTGTCGCCGGACTTCAGCTCGCCGGTCAGTATTTTCAGCTTCTGTCTGAGCATTGTCCCTTTTGACTGAGCCGCTTTGGATTTCCCACGGGACTGAACGGTCATCATGGCGATCTGTGCTTTCAGTGCTTCCAGAACCACTTCTTCAATCCTTGTTTTATCCCAGCGTACTTCTTTGCAGGAATGTTCTTCTTCATTCCAATAAGGTGTTGCACAGTAGAAATGCACGTCATTCCCAAAGGTTTTCTGAAGCTTTCTGCCGCAGTGAGCACAGTAAAACGGGTAAACATCCCGTTCTGTTTTCTTTTTATAGGGACGAACTTTCCGCAAAGCATCTTTCGCCGCTTCAAATTCTTCCATCGAAACAATGGCTTCATGAGCGTTCTCATGGATGATCCATTCCTCTTCTGGAACCCTGTACTGAGCTTTGTCCCTGATTTTCCTGCTCTCACGGGTGTGATTGACCATACAGCCGGTGTACTTGATATTTCTCAGCATTTCCAGAATCCTCTGATGCGTCCAGAGAGGTTTTTTGTCAGACTGATTTTTTCTTCGGACACCCTTATATTCAAGCGGCGTTGGAACGCCTTCCGCATTCAATTCTCTTGCCACCTGGCTGGTGGACTTTCCTGCGATGATTTCCTCGAATACACGCCGGACAATCGGTGCGGTTTCAGGGTCAATGACCATTTTATGCTTCTCCTGCGGCAGTACCCTGTACCCATACAGACAGCAGGAAACGTAGCCGCCATCCCTCTGTTTTACCCGCATTGCAGTTTTTACCTTTTTGGAAAGGTCTTTGCTGTAGTAGTCGTAAATCAGATTTCTGAAGGCAACGTCCATCCCGGCGGTATTGCCGAGATTCTGTTCGCTGTCGTAGTGATCGTTGATGGAAATCATCCGGACTCCCAGGAACGGGAAGATGTGTTCCAGATAATCGCCAACTTCCAGATAATCACGTCCGAAACGGGAAAGGTCTTTGACAATCACAATCTGAATATTTCCGTCCCGGATCAGGTCAATCATCCTCTGGAAGTCCGGTCGCTGGAAGTTCGTACCCGAAAAACCATCGTCGCAGAATTCCATCTGGGGCAATCCGGAAAGATACGGATTCAGAGCAATATGCCGCTGGATCAGCTGACGCTGGGCGGCAATACTGTTGCTTTCATCCTTTGCCTGATTTGTCCGTTTGTCCACATCTTCCAGCGAAAGACGAAGATAAACCGCAATACACTTTTTCATCCTACGCAACCTCCTTCCTGAGTATTTTGACAGTATCCAGAACTGCCTGGAAGCTGTCCATGTACCTGAACTGAATGCTCAGGGAATTGTCCCCGTTCATCTGCATGGATTCAATCATCGCATCTGCCAGTTCCTCACTGATTTCCTCGGCATGAGCGTATTTTTCAATCAGAGTTTCCCAGATTTTAGCTTCCTGAAGCGGTTCTTCATATTCTGCCTTTGCAGATTTCAGTTCTGCAAGCTGTTTTTCCAGACGGCTGATGTCCTCCATCAGGATTTCACGGGTCTGTGCATAGTCCTGATCGTCGATAAGCCCTTCCCGCAGGTCACGGTACAGCCCGGAAAAAACAGACTTCTTTTTCTCCAGCTGTTTTTTCAGTTCCTTCGCCTGGTCTGACTTTCCAGCCTTTTTCACCTGTTTCTTTTTGGCTTTCAGCAAGCTGTCCAGTGCTTCCCGGCAGTCCAGAAACAGCTCGAACTGTGCCTTGATGCTGCTGAGCACCGCTTCGTCCACATCAGCTTTCCGCATCCGCTTGGCAGTGCAGGCTCTTGCTCCATGCTCCTCATGAGCCGGACACTTAAAGGTAAAATATACCTTATCTTTATTGGTGCTGAAGGAGCGTACCAGCTTCATCACGGAGCCGCAGTCCGCACAGGTGAATTTCTTCCCGTAAATGTTTTTCGCTTTGGGAAGGTGGTCATATTTCCCCCTGTTTGCCTTCTGTACTGCCGCAGCTTTCTCGTTGATTTCCTGTACCTTTTCAAACAACTCCGGCTCAATAATCGCTTCGTGCGTATTTTCAACCAGTATCCAGTCCTGTTCCTCTGTACGGCTGAACGGAATCCCGGCATATAAACACTGCGTTGTTTTCCGCTGTGCCAGATGCCCCAGATAAGTAATATCCTTCAGGATGTCCGTTACCATGTGCTTGTTCCAGAGAATCTTCCGGGGCTTCTGATTATTGTTGGTGACAATCCCCCGATCTGCCTTGTACTGACCGGGAGACGGGATTCCCATATCGTTGAGCTTTTTATTGATTCCCATATAGCTCATACCTTCAGAACGCCACTGATAAATCATTCTGACTACCGGTGCCGTTTCCGGATTCACGATCAGCTGATTCTTGTTCTCCGGAGATTTCACATACCCGTATTTTTCCCAGGAGCCGATATATTCTCCCTTTTCCATTTTGCTTCGCAAAGCCGATGTTACTTTTCGGGAAATATCTTTGGCATAGTAATCGTTGATAATGTTGGAGAGCGACACTGACAGCTGCCCGTTGGCTTCCGCTGTATCCGTATCAAAATTGTCGTTGACCGCAATGAAGCGGATGCCAAAGAACGGACAGATTTTTTCCAGAAACTCGCCGGTTTCAATGTAATTTCTGCCCAGGCGGGACAGGTCTTTTACGATAATGCAGTTGATTTTTCTCTGCTGAACCGCTTCCATCAGACGCTGCCATTCCGGTCGTTCAAAATCGGTTCCGGTAAACCCGTTATCTGCAAAAATATCAGCCAGCTGAAGGTAAAATCGAGCGTCAATGTATCGCTCCAGCAACGCAATCTGATTCTCAATGGAATCGGAATTGCTTAAGTTATCTTCACGGGATAATCGGGCATAAATCGCTGTCTGATAAACTTTGATGCCGGATTCAGCCTTTTGGAGCTGAACATCCTGCCGTTCCCGGCGTTTTGCAACTCTTGCCAATTATCCCACCTCCTTTTCTACAGGCTGTACATTTTTCTGTTGTCCCTGATATTCTTCTAAAAATTCCAATATCGCCTGGAACTGGTCTGCGTGGCTCAGCGTAAGCGAAATCTGTTTGTCCGCTGTAATCTCAATCCGTTCCACAAAATGAATCACCACTCTGCGGGTCAGTTCCTGAATGTTCTGATATTTCCGGAACTGAGAAAGCCAGCTCTGCTGTCCGGTCAGACCGGAATTTACCTTATTCCGATTGCCAATCAAATGGGCAATCGAATCATTTGCATCCTGGATTTTCTGGTCACAGTCCGCTTTTAAGATTTTATACTCATCCAGCGTGATAACTTCCATCTTGAAGTCTTCGTAAACCATCGCCTTCATCTTCTTGTTGTACTCGATGACTTCTTCCTGTCGGGCAATTCCCCGTTCAATCCGTTCCAGTTCACGCCGTTCCCAGGAAATACCGTCCAGTTCTTTTAAGGCGGATTCCAAATCCAACGCCAGAGACACCTGCGACTGGATCACTGCCAGCACCGTATCATAGACTGCCTGTTCCGTGATTCTGTGAGGAGAGCATATCTCTTTATTCTGCTTGTTTGCTCCACAGATAAAATACACATACTCTTTTCCATGGGATTTTGTTTTTCTCCGGATCATGGAGCTGTGGCAGTCAGCACAGAAAACTTTTCCGGAAAATAAATGGACGGCTTCCCCTCCAACAGGGCTTCTGCTGTCTTCCAGCATCAATTTCTGAACCATATCGAATGTTGCCGGTGGAATAATCGCTTCATGGGCGTTTTCTACCCGCACCCATTCCGATTCATCCTTTGTACTGCGAACTTTGACCTTATGATTCGGAGTTGTGGTCTTTCCCTGTACCAAAGTTCCTGTGTACATCTCGTTTTTCAAAATCCGGTAGATTGCTACCGGACTCCAGACTGTCCGAGCCTGCTTGCGAAATCCGGACTGATACCTGGAACCGCAATGCCTTTTATATTCATATGGAGAAAGAACTCCATCCTGATTCAGCCTGTCAGCTATCTGTGCCGGACTGAATCCGTCAATCTTCATCCGGAAAATACTCTCCACAACGAGAGCTGCGGTTTTGTCAATGACCAGCTGATTCTTATTTTCCTCTGACCGCTGGTATCCGTATATCGCATGATTACCGACAAATTCGCCATTCCGTCTTTTAATGTCCAGATTGGAACGGACTTTGATGGAGATATCACGGCTGTAGGAATCGTTAATCAAATTTTTAAACGGAAGGATAATTTCATTTCCTGCCTGCTGATTTGCTGCGGAATCGTAGTTGTCATTGATTGCGATAAAACGGATTCCGAGAGCCGGGAAAATTTTCTCAATATATTTTCCTGACTCAATGTAATCTCGACCAAATCGGGAAAGGTCTTTGACGATAATACAGTCAATTTCCTTCTTTTTGACCAGCTCAATCATTTTCTGGAAATCCGGGCGGTCAAAATTTGCACCGGTAAATCCATCATCACAAAACTCCTGGGTCAGAATGATTTCCGGGTGATGCTTCAAATAATCTTTAATCAGCTTACGCTGATTTGCAATACTGTTACTTTCTTTCTTTTCTCCTAATTGAGAAAAGTCGCCATCTTCCTTCGATAATCTCAGGTAGATGGCGGCATGATAAGTCATGTCTATAAATTTTTGCATAGTTCGCCACTCCTGTCTGATTTTCGTTTAGAAGCCGAAAACAAACCGGAGTTCCGCTGATTTTTGTCCACTGCAATCGTACCATATTTCAATGCGGAAATCCAGTTTGTCACCTCAAAAGTAACACGCCAATTTCTTCCATGAAATGCTCTACATTGTGGCAATCATATTGATAAAATTATCTGTAATGGTGTTCTGCGTATTCGCAAAGGATACTTTCACCACCGTATCGCCCACTTTAAATTGATACGGATTTTTGATCTGCTCAATGAAAGATTTAATCCGTTCTTCACTGGGCAGAGAACGGTCAATTTTTACATTTCTGATGTCTACCAGCTGACTGATGTTTTCATTTTCTTTTTCCATTTACCATTCACCACCTTACTTCATCATTGTTACCAGAAATTTCCTGAACTATTCAGAAAACATCATCTGCAAAAGAATAGGCAGAGCCTTTAAACGTTCTGCCCATTGTTTTCACAGCTGAGATACTTTTTCAAACCCAGGCTGGCAAGCAACGCAGAATCTATTTTCTGCATTTCTGCTTGATCTATTTTTCCCAAATACCGCTGGATTCTATGCTTATCAATCGTTCGGAGCTGCTCCAGCAGCACTACCGAAGAACGGGGGAGCGCCGGATTATTCCGGAGCAGATAATGGGTCGGCTGACCTGCCTTCTTCGCTTTTTGAGCCGTGACAGCAGCCACAATCAAAGTCGGTGAATATTGATTTCCGGTGTTGTTCTGAATCACGATCACCGGACGGACGCCGCCTTGCTCCGAACCACACACCGGGGACAGGTCTGCCATGTAAAGATCGCCTCTGTGGTACTTCCAATTTTGTTTCATCACCTGCAACTCCTCCTTTTCCGGAAATAAATTTATAGTCGATAAAATCCGCCAAAAAGTAATCTTGTCGTCTATAAACGATAAAAATTACTATGTACAGGGAACCGGCAGTCAAATACACGGTTCCCTTTCTTTGCGTTTACTCCCATATTTGTCCTCGACATCCCTGGGCAGCAAGAGCTGTATCTTGCCGGGAAGTCATCAAACGGCTGGCTGCTGACCAGCTCCATAGGAATCTAACCTCCCCGTGGTTCTCACCGGGCTGCCCCCATTGCGTGTTCTTGTTTTTACAAGGCTGTGGCTGGGCAGAAGTATCATTATCCCTGTTGCTTTCATTGCCGTACCGGAAGCAATCCGATATTTACAAGCCAATAGTTCTCGCTCTGACCTTCAGAATGAACAGACAAAATTAACTGACTCTGTATTTCTGATTGAAATCGTCCTGGCGTATTGCTGATGTGGCTGATGCTTTCGCACCGGCAACAGGAACGTGTTTGATGAATGAGTATTCTGTTTTCAAGGTACATCCAGCCGTTTTCCCTGGCTGTATCTAAATTGTACCTGTTCTGAACTCAACTTTTTATGACCTTGTACGGCGGTTCACCCACCGTGGTACGGTGGATTTTCAGACTTTATGCTTCAGAGCAATCATCCTGGCAATAACAGCATCTATATCTGCAACTATTTCCTGACGCTGAATCTCTTCTCCAAGCAATATGTAGTCTGTCGAAACATCAAAGAAGCATCTGATCTCAACCAGCAGGTCGATAGACAATCCCTGCAATCCTCTTTCGAGCTTTCCAAGATTGCTGGTGCTGATGTTCAGCTTCTCTGCAAGCTGTTCCTGTGTCAGTCCTCTTTCTTTTCTCAGTTTTGCAATTCTTCTTCCGCATTCTTTCGAGTCAAAATACATACCGTTTCCTCCTTGACGGCACAAAAAAAGAACCGGAGGAAATCTCTGGTTCTCTTTCGTGCAAATGTCTGGAAGACGGCAGAAAAAAAGCCCCGTACCTGAATCGGCACGAGGCAATTACGATATTTCTGATATGCTGCTGTCTCCCAGCATACCAAGGATAACACTTGACAAGTCGGACTTTCAGTAGGGAAACCGTCGGACTTTTATCGGACCTTCGTCGGGATTATGTCGGACCGAAATCGGTCATCATCCACAGTTTCCGCTATATTTTCCTCGTTATCCACAAGGAAATGTCTCAGCTTGGGGATACTTCCTCCCCAGAGGGATAATCCAAACAGCAGGATTGCTTCTTTCTTACGGTCATAAAAGGTGCTCCTCTCCATGCCCAGCACTTCCAGCAATTCAGATTCCCTGTATTTGAACCGGGCAAGATAACATTTCGACAAAATCTCACAGTACAGATCTCCTCTGCACGGATAGTCCCTGACCCGCAGCATGGTATCTTCCACCAGCTCGATAATCCATTTTGTTTCAAACAGTGAACGAATGCGCTCTTCAAAACGTTCCCTTGCTTCATCCGGTGTGAAAGTCTCCAGATAAACCAGGGCGCTGTCCAGATCGGAGCCGCAATAATAAATCAGCTCCTCATGTACCTCGTCTGCCCGTCCAACTGTTGACCAGCAAACATCCCGATAAATAGATAAAATCAATTTTGAGCGCTCATATAAAACTTTTTCTTCGACCTGCTGCATTCTGCACAGCATACGAATACTGTTTAAGGTCTGAGCATTATTTCTACCCATACACATTTTCCTCCCGTGTTTATGTCATATCAAATTCCTTTCTAAGTCCATATCCAGCCAAAGGGAAAGAAAATGCTGAAGCATGGACAGAATACCGAATATAGATTGTGTTCTCTTCTAAACAATACAAAAATCAGAAGTTATAGTCGGAAGTTATTGACTCACACAAACTTCCGATGTATAATAAACAAGAAGTAAAACTTCTTTTTCTTGATTCTATTATAGTCTTTTTCGGAAGTTTGTCAACAGATAATCGGAAGTTACAGAAAAATTTTACAGAAAGGAAGGAAGAGAAATGACATTTGGTGAAAAGGTGAAGGAAGCCCGGTTGGCGCTGAACCTCTCTCAGGCGGAGCTGGCACAGATGACTGGCATCTCGGAACGTTCTCTCTATACCTATGAACAACTGGGTACACTCCCACGAAAAAATAATATCCGGAAACTGGCGGAAGCTCTGCATATCTCTGTTTCTTATCTTCTGGACGATGAAGAAACGGACTCTCAGAGCCATATTGATGAAGATATGTTCCTTGCTGAAGCAAGGGAACAGTTCGGTGCCAAAGGTGCCAGGGAAGCTCAGGAAGTCCTGGGACGGGTAAGCTCACTCTTTGCCGGAGGGGAACTGGACGAAGATGCCAAAGATGTATTCTTTCAGGCATTGATGGCAGTCTATATGGATTCCAAGAAAAATGCCAGGGAAAAATTCACCCCGAAAAAATACAGAAAACATAAGCAGCCGGAATAAGGCGCATAATATCAGACCTCACTCACAGGGAAATGTTTTCTGTGTCCGATTTGGAGGTGAAACAAGTGAGAACAGCAGCACGCATTATTGATACAGTTGAGAAGCTGACAAAAAAATATGATACCAGAGACCCCTATGAACTTTGCAAATGTCTGGGAATCAAAATCCATTTCTACGATATGGAGAAAAAGCTGAAAGGTTTTTTCTTCTACCAATCCCGGCAGAAGAATATCGTCATTGACAGCAACGTAAACGAGGTACTGGAGCGCATCTTGGTTGCTCACGAACTGGGACATGCCGTGCTTCATACCAAAATCGCCATGATGAAAGGTTTTCAGGAAATGGAAGTACTGGACGGCGGCTCACCGGAAGAAGATGAAGCAAACTTCTTTGCCGCAGAGCTACTCCTGGAAGATCAGAAAGTATTGGACTGCCTGTCAGAATATTCTTTCTTTGAAACCGCTAAAAAGCTCTATGTTCCCGCAGCGTTACTGGATTACAAATTCAGCCTTCTGCACGAAAAGGGGGAACTGGTCAATTCCATGTACATTCGGAAGTCAGATTTTCTGAGAGAAGATCTCGGAGATTATGACGAAGCCAATCATTTTTCATGTGATGATTAGGGGAAATACCCGCTATATATGGCGAAAAAATTAAGATAATTTTCAACACAAAAGCAGACTTGATAAATTTGGTACTCAGGTCTGCTTTTGATTTCACGGGGTATAGCCATCAAACGCATTGAAAAATTCTCCCCCTATTTCCATAATATCCTCGATAGGAATCTTTAAGCCATTCTGCAAAATGACCAACCGTTCATAGTCATCAATTTTCCTAATTCTACCAGCAACGTTTATATATGCACCTCCGGATTTTCGTTCATCCGGTTTGAAATATAGGATTGTGATTTCTGCCTCAGGGTGTTCCAAAGCTATTCTCAGCTTTTCATCCAAAGCAACTTTTTCGTATTCATCCAGTTCAATGCGACTGTCAGTCAATCTCGCAGTTTCTTTTACCGCTGCATCGTATCCTGTCAATGCAGCAAAAGGAGAGAATTGAGCTGCACGATCAATCATAGACATTCTTGGTCTACTGGCAGAAACGTGATGGGGCATATTGATAATATCCTCGTATTTGTGTTCGTCTGAATAATCCATACAGCACCTCCCTTACTCCATCGAATCAAAATCATCGTCTGTGCACTTTCGGATAATATGTTTTGTTTTATCAAGTGGCAGGGGAACTCCATCTTCTGGAAAATATTCCTTTTTCACGACCTTCACAATCACTTCATGATTGTCCGCCCCGGCTGGAACAAGCACAAAATCTCCAGCTTCGATGGAATCATCGTCCGCTATGTAATAATAGCTCTTATATCCCTCTTCAAAGATGACACTACAATAAATAACGTCCCTGCTGGTTCTGCGAACTTTCCCGTACACAGAAGGATTCATAATTTCCCCCCAGCCATAAAAAGTTAAGAACTCAAACACTGAGTCGATAAACTCTGCCCAATCATCCGGCAAACCTTTCTTATCATAGGTTCCCTGAAGAATCTTTTTCTCTCCCTTTTGTGTCAACACCTGAATGCTATAGTCCTTGCTTTCAAGCGGATCAACAAATACATCCTCCGGGTTACCTTCAATATGCCCAAATAATGTATTTACATCTAAACCCTCAAGTAAGCTCTTAACTCCATCCTCAACCTTATATGTCCGAGTAACCGAACAACCAGTGCCAATGTTCTGAATATGTTCAATGGTATCACTGTCGCCGTCAATGACCATTGACTCAGTATAATCCCATACAGCATACTCTATTGTTTCCGAAATCGGCACTTTGGGTTTTATTTTGGTAATGCGGTGGTATTTTATTTCGATTCTTTTTACTAAATCAGGTTTTGTGTTCCCATCAAAAGCATAGAGATCTGGCATATTCAGACTATCACGAAGAAGCTCGGAAAGATCAATCCCGTTTACTTTAAAATCAGAGCACAAAGAACCACGGAATTTATAGATTTTCCCCTCTGTATTCATTAGTTCCATGTCCCAGTCGCCAATATCCGTGGCATAAATTTCATCGTATCCCTCACTGAAATATGCGGTAAATGCCGAAAAAATTTTATCCACACAATCCTTCGCAAGCTTAAAATTCTGTGTCCTGGGCTTTTCATGTCGTCCGTTATTACATACATGACCGAAAACATATGCTGAAAACCATACTTGTCCTTCGGAATTGATGGTTATATGTTGCTCCACTTCCTCATCCGGCTCAGGACAAAGACCATAGCATATTCGGTTAGAAACAAGATGAATTTCCTGGAGTTGTCCAGTGAAAACAAATGGGTTTTCTCCGGAAAGTATCGCCAAACGGCTCAGTGCCAAAATGAACCATGAACGATTTTCATTTTCTAAGATAGTGGACGCATCATAAGCCCAGTGATTGAAGTATCTCCACCGGGAATAGATCGCAGAACCAAGCAAATCAATATCTGTTACATCGTCAATGATTTTGTCCAGCTCATCATATCGACTTGCTGCGTTCCCGTATTTTTCCGAAAAAGCATGACCGCAGTCCATCTGAAACCCCAGGGCTGCACAATCATCTGACATGTAACGATCGACAAGTTCAAAATAATTTATTTTCTGGTCACGAAACTTATCGATCCATTTTGCTGCAAAGTCGTGAACCTGTTTCAGAGTTCTCACCGTGTTCACCTCCAGAATATCACTAAAATTCTTCCCAAGTTCTTCCATTCAAATCTGTCGCAATTTGCTCGGTGTTGGGGATGACTTTATATCCAAACATATCCGCAAGGTTAAAAAATTTGCTCTTTTGAATTGGATTTTTACTGCTTTTTCTAAAATCAGTTGGATAAAACTTCTCAACAATAAAATATCTATGACTTATGGTACGAAGATTATATCCATAATCATCTGCACGGCGGATTGCTTCTTCAATTCGTTTTATTTCTTCACTTGTCACTGTTTCTCCCGATTCCGTTTGATAGGTCATTGCACCATTCATCTCAATAGCAAGAACTGTCTTTTTTATTTTTCCAATAGCTCGGATACTTTTGTCTTTATAGAGTCCGATATAGCCATGTTCTGAAAATTTTCGGGATTCCCGATCATAGAACAAATTCAAGTCCATATTGTCTTTGAATGTAGTACCCGAAACAATGGCTCTCATCCATTTATATCCGTCCGGGATCAGTTTTTCATCAAAACAATATTTTTTAAAATCATCCAGAACAGAAATAATTTCCGTATCTCTATCGTCCACAATATCTTCCATCGCTTCTACAAGCTGCTCGAACGTCAAATTAACATGCTTAATTGGATGAAGCAAACGTTCTGCATTCTCATCATTATATTTCTTTAACTCAACCGTCATCTCATCGAACAGCTGCTGTTTCATCGGTCTCGGATCTAGTGTCAACAAAACCTTTATATCTTCAGATCCAAATTCCTTCAGATGATTCACAAGCTGCCGTTTGTCAAACTGATTATAAAGCTTTGTTTCCACTACAATTTTAAAACTCTTTTGACTGATTACCGCATCTGGCACGCTATCATCGCCAGCCACTTGCAAGTCAAATGTAATTTCCGGACTTTCATCCTCCCCCAGGATAAGGGAATTTATCATGGAAAAAAATTTATCAGCATTATAATTATAGAGACGTGATAACATCAGCATTGTGTTAGATGTATCCACATTCTCTTTTGAATGATATCTCTGAAAGTAGTGTATTTGCATATTCCTTTCTCCTAATCCATCTACGCCTTATGACCGCCAATTTGCTTATTACGGTCTTTAGCAGTCGCACCATCCTGAAGATTCATTCCCTTCAGAATAGCATTTTTCCCAAATTTCTTCTTTATGTCCAACGCCGCCTTTTGCAGTTTCTTTTCACGCTCCAGGGCAGCGTTTTCTTCTTTACGCTGTTTTTCCAATGCTGAATAGTCAGTAAACAAGTCCAACTGTTCTGCATATTCTTCTTTCGGTACAGAATCTTCCGCTATCACGTGATTTGCCGCTATATTCACTCGGCGAATTAACAGGGAAGTATCTACAATCTGGTCAAACAGCTCCATTGTCGCTTTGGTAATCAGCATGGTGGAAGAAGTCCACCTACCAATGTTGGCAGTTCCGTGAGCATGTTTTGGAATTTTACGACCATAACGGTCAGTTGTGACGGGACCCGTGTATGTTTTGTGACGTTCCGGGTCTGTCAGATTCTCTATGTCATAGCCAATGGTAAGAACAATCTGATTGGTAACCAGTCCTTTATCAACCAAATCTAGTACAAGCAAGTCAATCATTTCTCTTACAACCAGCTTAGCTTTCTCAAACTCATAGGGACATTGAAGCACTTGTCCTGAACCAACGCTGTTACTGCTGGGCTTGTATGCTTTTATTTCCTTCATTGTGCAAGGTTCCCAGCCCCAGGCATGGTCTATCAGCAGTTCAGCGTTAATGCCAAACAACCGGTAAAGTAAGTCCTCATTATCCACAGAACAACGGGCTATGTCGCCCATTGTAAACATTCGATATTCCTCCAGCTTCCGGGCATAGCCTTTTCCCACTCTCCAAAAATCGGTAATAGGACGGTGATTCCAGAGCTGACGCCTGAATTCCATCTCGTCCAATTTTGCTATTCGTACTCCATCTTTGTCTGGCTGGATATGCTTTGCAACAATATCCATTGCGACTTTGGCAAGAAACAAGTTGGTTCCGATACCGGCAGTCGCAGTGATTCCGGTTGTATTCAGCACATCCCGGATTATCTTCATAGCCAGCTCATGGGCAGTCAGGTGATAAGTATTAAGATAGCTGGTTACGTCAATAAACACCTCATCAATAGAGTAAACATGAATATCCTCCGGTGCAATATATTTCAGATACACATTATAAATTTGGGTACTGATCTCCATATATTTTGCCATCTGCGGAGGTGCTACAATATAATCTACTGCCAGAGAAAGATTGCTGTTCAATTCCTGCAAATTATAGGAACTGCCAATGAGAGCACGTCCAGGAGCTTTGCTTTTGCGTAAGGCATTGACTCGATTTACAGCCTGAATCACTTCAAAGAGTCTTGGACGTCCTGGAATGGCATAAGATTTCAGCGCTGGTGAAACAGCAAGACAGATGGTTTTCTCTGTTCTGCTGGCATCTGCTACTACCAGGTTAGTAGTCATCGGATCTAAATTCCTCTGCATACATTCAACGGAGGCGTAGAAGGACTTCAGGTCTATCGCCACGTAAATATGATTTTCAGTTGTCATAATCTATGCCCCCTTTCCCAGTCCTGTACATACTTTATTTTCGAGTAAGTTTGTAACTCATATCCAGAAGATTTTTTATTTCATCATCCGGAACACTTCCATCCAAAGCAATACTGACCCATTTTTCTTTATTCATGTGATATGCCGGAAAATATCCTTGTTTGCTGCGAAGAGAGCCAATCAAAAGAGGATCGCTTTTGACATTTAATATATCTATAATCTGATTTCCTGCTAACCCCAGTTTTTGAACAGATACTTCCAAGATAACGGCATACCATTTTTTACTTTCAGCGTGACGAAGAACTGCGTTCCAGTCATTCCAGGGATAATCAGGAGCTGTCCCATAGGTTTCTTTTACCCACTCAAATAATTCGCTACGTTCCATTTTAAGCTTCCAATCCATTGCAAATTCTGTTTATTTCATACAGAGAGATAGTATCCTTGATCAATCGCTGAATTTCTCTGGCATTACTTAATTCAGCTGATGCTAAAACAAGTTTTTCCCTAATTTCACTTGGCAAAATGTCACTGTAATCTGTATTCATCAAAGCTACTTCTGCAATTTTCATCTTAGCATCTTTGGACAGTTGCTTAAATTCTATGATTGCGTCAAATCTATTATATATCGGGAGTCCCAGTTTATCTTTGATCTCATCTTCCGAATGATAATTGGAGGTGCAAAAAATAACAGCATGTCTAACGTCTACCTTGTAGTTTTGATCTTCAAAAACGCCCTCATCAAACAGCTGGTAAAACGCACTGTGAAAAACCGGATTGGCTTTATCAAATTCATCAAGCAGAATAACATTAGAATCTCTTGCTAATAAGTCTTTTGCAAAACTCTTTTGATTATGCTTACCACCAAAAAGATAATTTGAAAATTCATTATTCTGATACATGGAAAATTGTTTTCTAAGCAACACACCGCCAAGCAACTCTGTCAAATATTGTACTGTTTCAGTCTTTCCAAGTCCGGAATCTCCATAGAATAATATTACGACAGGTTTGCACTGCCGGTTATCCATAATGGGATAGAGCGCTTTTAACAATTTCATTTTGACAGATTCCTGACCGATAATTCTATTATCAAATTCGAGATATATTCGTTTAACAATATCTTCGCTTATGATATTATACTTTTGCTCATCGACCTTGATTATGTCCTTTTCGCCGTATATCCTCTCGACCTGATCTCTTAATAATGCCGGTGGATTTTGAATATACATATTGGTCACATTGATTTGTGCAACAAAATCAACAAAATTTGTTATAACATGCTCGTTGACACTATTGTATTCATTCGCATATATTACCAAATTAGAAATACGAGGTTTCTTTTTTTTAGGTTTTTCCGTCTCAGTATCTTGTTTAGGTAATCCTTTTATTTCCATTACAAATTTCTTGCTTTCATCATCTATTTGCATGGCAACACTTAACAAGTTTCTGTGCTCCTTGGGGATTATCTCTGCAAAAGCTCTGTCTGATCCGTAAAACATAACAATTTTCTTCATACTTTAACCCCCGCCAGTACGATGTCATACACTGCAAGGCTATCTTCCTGCTTTTGAGTTTCCCCATCTGCACCTAAGATACTCTCAGCTGTCACCTCTGCTGGCTTATTTTGAAACTCAAACTCTTTATCTATACCCAATTCTCTCTGTTTACATGTACCAACTTGAACACCGTAATATGTAAGATTCATTTTGCTTAAATCTGCAAGGCTATAGTCATTTTTGAATGCATTGATATTAAATCTAAGCACAGACGCAGGCGTACTTTCCTTTTTCAACAACATAGCATAATAGCCTCGTTCACTGAGCACTGCTTCATTTAATTTTTCGATATCAAATGGTAATTGCTCCTTCGGGATGACAGAAAGATAAGAACTATACATCTTGTATAATGTCACTGAATTTTGAGGAGCATAAACTCCGGAATCTTCAAATTTTATGATCTTATCATCTGTACAAGCCGCAGATATATAATCTGTCAGCAATGTATTTTTTATCGTTGTATCCAACAATTTTGAAACTTCGCCTTTTCCTGTGGCATCAAGATTTCCCGATATACTTCCTTTCAAAAAGCTGATAATATTAAATCCGCCCTTTGCCTGAGCTTCGATTTCGGCTAAAATTTCTGCAACACGCTTCTTATTTTCTTCTTTGCTCCAGTCAAGCCTTCCACCATTTGTAATATCCAAATAATCCTGTGCAGCCGCTTCATCGAAATATGCGATTTTGAGAAAACTTGGACTGTCTTTTCCCATTCTATCCTTCTCCTTGTAATTGTTAATTTATTATTTCTTTTTGGGGAAATTTATTTCCCTTTCAGTATTCAGAACAATGCTATCATCAACTGGAAAGATACCTTTTATCTCATCCATGTAGTTATTCCACCCCCAAAGCCTTAAACACCGCATCCTCCGCACTCTGATACGGAATCAGCTGGAATGCACTCATCAAATCTGGCGGTACCGTTGCAAAATCCACGAAAGATGTGCTCGGTATCAGCACTCGTTTTGCGCCGCTGTCCAGACAAACCTGCAATGTGCTTGCAAGCTCGTCTACTTTTATCATTGTACCGCTGATACTGATTTCTCCCAGCACTACCAGAGAACTTTGTACCGGTCTGCCCAAAGCAATAGAGCATAATGCAATCAGCGTAGGCAATGCCAGCTTCCCAGTCATACCGATACCCTGTAAATCCTGATAATTGATGATGTAGTCCTTCGTTGTCGTACTGATATTGCCGCTAATCCTGCTTCCGTTTGCCTTTAGGAAATTAAATGCTGTATTGCTGGATTCTTTCGCATCACGATCCGTCCCAATACCAGTCCTTTCAAATTTTCCGTTACCAGGCAGCATCTGGGACTCCAGTCGGAATACACCGATCATACCGCTTTTTCCCTGAGAGACGGTATAAACCTGTCCAGGATTGCACATTCCTTCAGGGATCAGCTTTCCTCCGCCCTGTTCTGGTACAGACACATAATGCTCAGACATATCATCCATGTCTATGTAAGAGAAGTTTACATCGTAGAACTCCATACCGCCCAGCTTTTTCAACTGCTCTTTGACACGGCGGCGCATTTCCAGCGCCAGCTGAAGAACTTCTTCCAGCTGCTCTTTCGTAAACTCTCCATTCGGATAGACCAGCTTCAGATATCCGTCAACCATTCTTCTGACTGCGATAGTATCTCTCTGATTCAGGTTCTTTCCAAGCCGGAAATAGTGGTCGATGGCATCGCCATACTGTTCTTTCCGCAATTCACGGATAAACTCAGCCAGATAATCGCTGATGAAACCATAATCGTTTGTAAAATGCTCCGGTCTGAACTTCGGGATCTCCCAGCCAGGCAGATAGCAGTGCATACGGTCTAAAAAGGCTGTGTCTGTTCCCATTTCAGGAGGAAACGGATCAAACAGGCTGGAAGTTTTCAAAAGAACTTCCACACTCTGATTGATGTTTCCCACAAATACCATAGAAGCAGAAGCCGCTTTTTCCTCTTTGCCACGGGCAAAAGAACCGGATGCCATATAATCTTTCATAATCTGTATGCCATCTTTATCCTTAAAGCGGATACCTGCTACTTCGTCAAAGGCAACACAGTCCCACAGACCGACCAGACCGACTGTCTTTCTTCCCATGTTATAGAAGAGGTTGGCGACCGTTGTCTGACCGCCGGAAACCAATATGCTGTTCGGAGAAATCTCTTTATACAAGTGGGATTTACCGGTACTGCGGGGTCCCAGTTCGCAAAGATTGAAGTTATTTTCCACCAACGGAATCATACGGGTCAAAAGCAGCCATTTTTCACGGTAGGAGAGTGCATCCGGCTCCATACCGATAGAACGGAGCAGTACGTCCATCCATTCCTCTTTGGTAAATGCCTTCCGCCCCTGCTTTAGCTCCGCAATGTCAATATGGGGCATCTGAATTGGCGTCAGCTTGCGGATGCTGATCGGGGTAATTTCCTTCTGCTTTTTCTGTTTGGAACGTAGCGGATTTCCGTTGATGTCCTCGATTCCAAAGTTATTATCGCCCTCCGCTTCATAATCCAACTGGACAATACACCAAATACCTCCGCAGAGAAGGCGATCGAATTTCTCCGGATATTCGTCTGCGATTGGTACATTTCCCAAACCGAGATTGGAAAACTCAGTAAAATAGCAGTTCTTTTTAATATCCAGATGTACCGTCACCATATCAATGATGGTATGACTTCCCTTCTTCCGCAGCTGGGAAAGAATTTTCTGAGCTTCATCCGGACGGACGAAATTGTCAGCAAGAATCCTTTTGACCTTCTGAACGCCGTCCTCGATCACTTCTTCATCATCGGAGCTGCAATACTGTCCCAGCAAGAACTCCAGAACATAAACCGGGACATTTGCGCCTTCTTTTATTTTTTTCGTCAAATCCTTACGGACAATCTTTCCGTCAAAATATTGGCGAAGTTTTCCTTTTATTTCTTCACGGGTGCTTTCACACTCATTCATCTGTTCCATTCTCTATTCCTCCTGCCAGCTTAACTGAAGAAGTCGAACTCATCCACCGCAAAAGCAATATCAATCTGAAATTCCTCACGCTGCGGAAGCTGAAGTCCCTGTTCCTCCGCAATCACAAGATAGTAGGTTTCAGTATTGCTGTATTTTAACGGTTTCAAATTGAAGGTACACCGGAATGTACGCTCTGTTCCATTCTCGCTTGTTTTATCCGCAATGATCTTCTGAACGTCACTGATCTGTTTGCCGTTAGAATCCACAAAGTAAGCCTGATAAGTTGCGGCTTCCCGATTCGCTCCCACCGCATCCTTCTGGTAAAAGTTCAGGTTGAAAATCATATTGCTGATTTTCCTGCTTGCGGACAGCAGGCTCACTGTAACCGGCTTGGTATCGTATTTCTGCTTGTTCCGTTTGTATTCCATCGAGTCATTTCTCAAATGGTGATAGTCAATCACTGGAACTACCATTTCCTGCAAGCTGATACCGCCATGAACGAAGTTCAAACCGCCGCCGTTCATCTTGATCCGAATGCTCCCTTTCGGTGTGAATCCATCAAAATCAGTTTCGCCATCCAGGAACTTCACCGGCATCAGATAATCCGGCGATGCACCTTTCTGCATGATAGCATACCGTCTGCCGTATTCCACGTCCATGCTGTTAAAGCTAGTCTTATCCGCTTTGCTGTCCTCTGTCAAAGGACTATATGTATATAAGAATCCATGATCGGCAGTAATCAAAATATTGGCTCCACCGAATTCATTCACAATGATACGTACCATATTTTTCAGCTCAGAAATCGCTTTCTCACAAGCCGAAAAGACAGCGGTATCGGAGGTATGACTTGCTTCATCAATGGTATCATGGTAAATGTAGACCACTTCCATGCCCTTTACCAGAGCACTTCTGTCAGCCCGTTTCATACCGATGATATTTTTGTACTGCAACGCCACACTTGCCGGGTTAGCTGCTTTCAGCACTTTGTCACGGTTGGTGCTGGCTGTGGATTGCCCATCTGCCAATACGCAAAGCAATTCGTTTTTCACTTCAACAGAAAGTTCGGAGTGCGGAAGCAGAGCAGCCATGCCAAACTTTGTAATGGACGGGAAAATGCTCTGCATATTCTGGAGCTTTACCTGGCTCTGGTTCTCTCTTTGCAGTTCTTCTGCAAGGGTAGCCGCCACTTCATACCGCATCGCATCTGAAATAATCACAAACACTCTGGAATCTGCATTTTTCACACGGCTGCGGTAGAAATCTTCCTGATGAGGAATTTCCATGATTTTTCCGTACACAGCCAATTCCTCTGCACAGACATCCGACCAGTTATTCCCAAGTTCGCCCAGGAACCAGTGGGAATACAGCCCTTCCACTTGGTCTACAACGTGCTTGAACAGATCATCCAACAGAAGATTGGAGGTTTCCAGACTTCTCTGGAAACAAAGGTGGAACTGCCGGTAATAACGATCCATCTGATAATAATCTTCCGTATAGTTCTTCCAGATTTCACGAGCCTGTGCCAGATGAAACCCGGCAGAATGTTCCTTGAAGAACTCCTGCATCTTCGCCACCTGCAAAATACCATCATAGAAGTTGGCAAAGCCTTCATACCAGGCACAGGTACGACGTTTTTCCACTACTTTTGTAATCATATCTGCATCAATGATCTGATTACTGATTTCCGTCATCAGCTTTGTCAGAATGATTTCATTGATACAAGGGAAACATTCCGTATCCACCAAATCCTCTAATGACAGCTGTCCAAAACGTTGGGGAAGATGAGCTTCTTCTTCCACATAACGGGCGATTTCATAAAGCTGGCGGTCATCGTCGCTTCTCAGCCAGTCCGATACAAAATCATAACAGTATGCCTGATGAGGAAGGGAGAGGAATTTGTCCAACCCTGCCAGATGCTCCTGGAACAACGTGCGGGTGGATGCAGTCAGCAGCAAGTGGATCGCAAGCTGACCAATATCCCCGTCCTCTTCGCAATAACCGGTTCCCTGGCGAACCATTGCCCAAAACGCATCGTTTGCTCCATAATTCACGAACTCTTGATACAGCGCATTGTTGTTTTTATCGAAACCGGAACGGAAGATACTCTGTATAATCTGATTCGGCTGAGCTTCTTTCAAACCGCAGATTGCCGCCATCACTGCCAAATGCAGCTGTGCCGGATTGGAAGGTGTTTTGGTCTGTGCCACGATCCTTGCACGGCGGTCTTTTGCATTAAAAAATTTGCGGTAATGTTTTACCTGTTTGCGCATCGCAAAGCTCGATACCAGCCCCATTTCATCCATCCAGATGGAAATGAGGTCGGCACGGAACTCCTCGCTGTACAGTTTTATATCCATGAGCCAGTCATCATCCGGTCTGTCAAAAGACAGAGGATTATAAACCAGATAATTGGAAGTCAGGTCGTCATGGGAGAGCAGCTTTTTCACCATGAAAGTATTGCTTCCTGTCAAAGCAACGATTTTTGCATCATTCAGCTGAATCTCATCCAGCTTATCCTCAAACTCCCGATCCTCGTCATGCCAGAAGATAATGCGGCGGTGATAATATTCCGGCAACGGCAGCGCAAACCTTCCATTTAATTCCTGTATTACTTTTTCTATGTCCATGCTGCGTTACCTTCCTTCCATATTGTTTACATAAATTGTACTACGTGCCGCACCTTCTTTTCTCAGATAATTTCCTTCAACCATATCCTGTAAAATAGCTCTTGCTCTACGCTGTTTTATTTCTAAAAGCTCTGCAACCATAGAGGTTGTAATGGAGCCATTTTCCAATACATATTGATAAATCTTCCGTTCCTTCTCATTATCCGGCAGTCTTTCGATAGTATCCGGCACTTTTTTATTGATATCCGGCACTCTATCGGCATTATCCGGCATCATGCTGGCACTATTTGGCACTGTACCGGCACTATCCGGCACTTTGTCAGCATTATTATCTCCACTGGCATCGTCAATCTGTCCCCGGTAGATATTGATACGCAAATCGACTTCACCGCCAATGAACTCCGGTTCACGCAGACCAGCGGCTTTTACCTTGCCAATGATTCTTGGAATACCGCTTCCCCAGTGCTCAATCAAATTCATATAAGAGAATGCATACGCAAGAGCCTCGTTACGAATCTGGGAATATCCCTCTTTCATACGCTCCAAAGTTTGTCCCATTGGTAATTTCCCTGGGGAAGTGATTTCTAACCGGTTGTCATACACCGCAACCTGTATATTGCCATGATCCAGATAACTGCGGTGCACCGCTGCGTTGATGATCAGCTCACGGATAGCGTCCGGCGGAATTTCATAAACATCCTGACGATAGATACCCACAATGGTAGCACCCAGATGAATATTCCGCAGAACAAACTGAAACGCTTCCTCTATTTGTTCCCAAATCGGACCGGTATACTCCCGACGATCAACAAATACTTCTTTGGTCGTTCCCTTGAACACGCCGCATTGCATTGCGACATGAAGTCCTCCGCCCCCTGTTAAAATGGCGTAGGCATTGGACGGATAATCTTTTCCATCACGCTCAATCAAAACACCCCAGGAACGGAGCTGCTGTCTGCCGACATCTTTGACAGCTGCTTTCTGCTCCTCACTATGAGCGTTCTTGATTGCCTGCTCTTTCATAGCTTTGCAAAGAGCGTCAATATCTTCATCCGTGACATTCAGCCCGGTACACAGAGCCTGATCGAAGTAGCGGTTGCTACCCTCAAACATCAGTTCTTTTATCATGTACTCATCGGCAGGGCGGGTCGTTCCGGCGACACGGACATATACGCCGCCCTCTTTACCGAGAGCCTTGATATAATATGGCCGTTGTCTGCCCCCGGAAACCTCTACTACAATGATCGTCTTGCCGTCAACCGTCTGTAGAGTAATATCCGGAATGATCGCCGGTTCACAGCTGTCTGACACTGCATTAGCAATGGCATCCATTTTTTTGAACACATCTTCCTTGTCAAAGCCAATCACTTCTCTGGTTTTATCAGCAATTCCAAAAATGATTTTTCCTCCGGTTCCGTTTGCAAAGGCAACCACAGACTTCATATATTTAATACTTTTTTCCGGCAGGTTTTCCTTAAATTCCACATTTTTCGATTCCCCGGTGAGGATTTCTTCTATAGTCATTGGATACACCTCTCTCCTTAATAATATTATGATTCAGTGTGCTCGAACTTATGAGTTCGCAATGGTTCTATCACATTCATCAATAATATAATTCGGAATTGTATTAAATAAAACTGGGTTCAGCTGAAATAAATAGTCGTTTTCAACATGATATGTTTCGTTAATAAACTTCCGCATTACATGATTCTCATCCGTAGCATCGTAAAGTAATCTATATATTTGCAACTTCTCATAATTGCTCTCCGAGTGCCAGTATAAGTCAATCATTGCTGCACGATTGCAAACAGTATCTAACAATTGAAAGTAGTCAAATTCTGGTATAAACTCTTGAATCTCCTCTGTTGCTTGTTCTATCTGCTCTTGAGACAATTCCACACCATTTTGTCCGATTGTTGGTCTTGGTCGTTTATGAAGTAAATCAGACAGCAGGTGCCATGCCAAATCTTTCCCTCTGTTCACCTCGATGTATTTTCTTAAATAAATAGATTTAATCACTGGATTTTCTGTGCTCCGTATGTTTTCAATAGCCAACTGCGCAAATGACTTGATATCATCTACGTTAATAGATTTTTCGTTAAGAACACCTTGATTGTTCTCTACAAAAGTTGCTGATGGTATTCCTTGAAAAAAACTTGGATGATTGTATATCGCATCAATAACAGGCTCGAAATCATGCGTAAGAAGCAAAGTAGTTTTCCCTCGAAAACTTCCACCTCGAATAAAAAGCATATCAAGAATAGCAAACTTTTTATTCTTGTCAAAAGATGAAATCGGATCATCAAGAATAATCAAATTTGCATGCATATATATTGCTTGGTACATAAACAAAACGAGCGCAAATGCATTTCTCTCCCCAAAGCTCAGATGTTTTTTCACTCCAGAAATTCTTGTATTACTTTCACCAAACTTCAGCATCAATTTATAGGAATGATCGGGCGTTTCATCAATAGATACCGTATAGCCATACCCAGCGTTTTTAAGAAAATCATTGATTTCCTTATTATATTTTTGTACAGTTGTCTGTATTTCTCGTTTCTGCTGATTTACCGCTCCCTGGAGCCGCCCTACTTCACCAATCAACTGATCTATAGAAGCATTAATTATAGCAATTTTCTCGTTCGTGTACTCAGAATTAAGATGGGTAAAATAAGACATATCAATTTTAAATTCCGGGATTCCATCTGCAAGTCGGTCAATATCTTTTAATGAATCAAAACCCAAGTGTTTTAACTGATTCAGTTTCTTATATAACAAATCAACTTGTCCCTTTATTTCAACAAGATAATTTTTCTGTTCATCAGATAATCCTTGTACACTTTGAGTTATCCTCCGAACTGCTTGATTGGTCTCTTCAATGAAATAGTGCCCCAATCTTTCAAAAAGTCCTAAAATTTTTGAAAGATGTTCAATTGTCTTAGCATCATATTCATTCTTGATACGTTCGATCTTCTCACGATGAAGAGTAAGTTCGCTGGCACAGAATGGACAGTTGTCCCCTAATTGCATAAATTCTCTACCTGTAGCCTGCCATTTCAACCATTTAGAATTTTGATCATTTTTCAAAAAAACTGTATAGTCCTCTAACCCTTCCGGTATATTTTGAATCAGATTGCCTTTACTTAGTCCTTTCACAAGTGCTCCATTATTAGCAATTCCAGTCCTAGCGTTATTTCCAAACACAGCGATAAACTCATTCATATCCTGAAGTAGCATATCCAATTCAGGATTATTTTCAAAAATTGTTTGTACATTCGCAATTAATCTATTAATCTCAGCAAGTTTTCGTTCATAATTCTCCGTTTTTACAAATACTTCAAAACTATCTTTCAAAAGTTCATCGTCTAAAAAGACATATTGATTAACATAGCTTTCGTTGAAAACTGCTATATTCAGATTTTCTGGTATCCCCGTTACGGAGGGCTGATGTTCTTCCTGGGCATCTCCAATGTAAGGGTACGGCGTTAGCTCCTTCAGACCAATATCATCATGTTTTGCCGCACTCTCTATTGCCTTTGCTATAGTTGATTTTCCAGTTCCATTAACGGCATATTTTATATTCAACCGATTTTCAATTAATGCAACAGTTCCCGTTAAAATATTATTACAATTTGCAATATTAATTTCCATATCCATCTTAATCCCCTTAGTATTGATTACTTTATTTTCGATAAAACATCCTGGAACTTTGCATAGTTGACCTTTACTCCATCATCCAGATCAATGGCAATCATCTGGTCTGCCAGGTGGTGAATTTTTTCCTCGTAAGTACGCAGTTCGGAATCCTGATCTTTCAGACGGTTCAGCGCTTTGTTCAGCTTCACTCGTTCGCTGGTAGACGCATTGGCAATGCGGTTCTCCATGTCCGCAATAGCGGTGCGGTAGCGGCTCTGCTGTTCGTGTACATAGTCGGTACGGATGCGGGCAATCGTATCCGGCTGATAGCGATGCATATAAATAAGCGCTTTGAAGCCGTTCTTTTTGCCGCTGTCAAACAGCCAGTAAATCGGGCGTTTCTGGTAAATCTTGCAGTGATCGGCATAGAAGTCATTCAGGAAGTAATTGCGAATGACCTCTCTCGGCTGACCTTTTCCACCCAAAGCATCAGCGATAAACTTGAGATTTTCTTCCAGAGTGTCGCTGCCGTAAACCGTTTCGATGAACTTCACAAAACGACCAACCATATCATCATCAAAGTATTCATCGTCGCAGATCGGGATAATATTGTCCTTGTCAGCAGGATAGGTGATATATTTGCTATCGTCCCACTCACCGCCGGCATAAGCAAGCCCTTCCACATCCAGAGAATATCTGCCGAATATACAGCCCACAGCATAGGAAATCAGGCTCTTGATGTCACGCTGTAAGTCAGCCTTGCGGACGGTCACGTCCTTGTCCTCCACTTCTGGAGTCAGCTCCTCCTGTAAACCGTAGATGTCGATGAAGATATGGTTCAGTTCTTCCTCGTTGGCTTTCAGCTGGTTGAAACGATCGTCGCACTCGCCTTCCCACTGAGCAAAGGCATCAGAGATAGTAGAAACAGGGCGAATGAGAGGATGTTTACAAAAATCCCAGGAGGTTTCAAAAGAGTCCCAATCCCAAGTGGAAATTCTCAAATTGGATTTTGCTATATTAGTTACATCATCTTCTTTTTCTGAGATGAATGGAATGTTTGGAATATGTCCTGTGCTATAATGTAAACCTTGGCATATAACATTCAGAAAAGCTTGCGCTACACTTGAATTTAAAAATCCAAGTAAATACATTTCGTTCCCTGAGTAAAAGCAAGTAGGTCCAGCTGCATCAAAGACAAAACCTTTATCAACATATCTTGCACAATATAGTGCAGTCGATAAGTCGTTCCATGTAATACCGCTTTGATAGTAATACTGTCTTGAAGGCAAATGATTCCCCATCGTTAGAAGCAAGTTGTAATTATATTCATCCATCTTAATAACATACTCACGATTACCGTACCAACGTCGAAACGATCCTCCCTTGTTATATGGTGCATAAAGTTTACCACTTGCAACCATTTCTGATTGATTTGACGCCCCAAATCTTACCTTTTCAATTTCAACTTCATACCAGAAGCGTAAGAACATATCATTGTTTCCAGTTGCTATTCCCTGGCGACAATCTGCGGCGGTCCCCAGTAGCTGAGTGTTAGAAAAATGATGACCAATATGGTCGCTAACCCAGTACGCAATAATATTATCAACCATATATAAATAGTTGTTCTGATGGCAACAATATAAAAACTCCGGATTATCAAAATTGAGAATTTTTTCTTCTGAGCTATTGAAATCCGTTAATTTTTCATACTTCCCAATATAATCTGAGAAATGTGTCTTTCGAACTACAAATGCCGCAGTTTGTACTACTTCACCACCTATTTCTTCAAATGCTCTGGCTCCAAGGTGTAAGATATTTTCAAAGCTGTAGCCAATTAACTGGGAACGCAATGCCTGATAACGAGACAAAAACATCCATGAATGCATTGTTATCATTGATACAAACCTATTGTGTTTTGCCAAGTCAATATTTTTCTGCATTAATACGGAGAAAAGGTCGTTCTTCGCATCTGAATAATTCTTTTTAACATATTTCAATAACTTACTGCCCATATTGGAACTACTCATATATGGTGGGTTAGTTATTGAAATGTCATACTTCTGAGCCAGTATTTCCGCCACCTGTACCAACGGCAGCAGGTCATTCAGCACAGTCTCACGGCTGATATGAATGTCCTCCCGCACCTCGTCAAAACGGGCGTAAAGGGCAGCAAAGTCCACAGGAGTGATGTTCAGAATAGAACCATACTCCTTGGCATCGTGCATTTCCGTAATAATGCTGTCCAATGCTGCTTTCAGCTTGGAATCATCGTTACAAAAGTATTCCAGAGCATAGCGGTCAATGTCGTTACTTTCCTGAATGGCATAAACGTTGGGCTGAATCTGGCGGCTGAAAAAGCGTCGGTCGTACTGGCGAGCTTTCATCATCACTGCAAAATAGGCAAGCTGGGCGGCACGGTCGTCAATATCCAGACCATAGAGGTTATTCTTCACAATGCTTTCCACAGCTTCACGGGTGGTGTAGCCGTAGCTCTCGTAAATCTGCACCAGCACATCAAACAGATAGGCAAGGATATGACCGGAACCACAGCAGGGGTCAATGCACTTAATCTGCTCCGGAGTCATAGCGGCATATTCTTTGCGAATTTCTGCCAGCTGTGCCTGCACTTCCGGCTCCTGTTCGGCTTCTTCCAGATAATACTTCCAGCTGGATTTCAGTTCGTCATTGGGGTGTCCTTCCACCCACAGGCGACCGAGAGAGTTCTCCACCATATAGCGGACGATCCAGTCCGGGGTAAACAGCTGGGTTGCAGCCGGAATATTTTCTTTTGTGATTTTAACGTTCTTTTTCAGCGCCGCAAAAACTTCGTCCTTTTTCTCAGCATTGTAATACTGATACAGCCAGCCGATGATCTGCACCGCATCCTGCCAATCCTCTTCTGGAATCAGCGAAATCATCTGCTCGATGACGCTTCCTTCCCGAAGCAGGTTATCCGGCAGCAACAACTCTGTGTAGTCGGAAATCCGCTGGAACATCCCAGGCAACACGCTGTTCAGGGCGTTGCACTGGGTAATCAGCAGATATTTGTAGAGTTCTTCCGTTTGGTTGGCGTTCTTGAACTCATAAACTTTATCCATATTCAAGCCGTCCAAATCCAGATGCAGGGCTTCGTCAATGATCTGCGGTTTGAAGTTGTTTTCCTCGTCCGTAAATACACGCACACGGGTCGGAAGGTAGCCGTTGACCTCCATAAAACGCAGAGCGATAAAGCGGTTGAACCAGGTATAGGCAACCTCCTCCATCACTTCTTCAAAACCTTTATGGTTAATTTGCGAAATCAATGCTCTGCGCTGATTTTTCTGAATATCCGTCAGGACTGTACCATTGATGCTGTCAGCTGCAGCATCAATGATATTATCCTTTTCAATTCCATATTGCATTGCTTTCTGGGACACACGCTCAATCAGTTCTCGTCTTGCCCAGACAGCGAATTTTTTAATTGCATTCTTGTCCATTAGTTTTTTCCTTCTTCATTTTTCTGAACAATTTTAAAATTTCACTATAATTATCTGAGCCATTCAATAGTATAATATCGTTAATGGCTGATAGAATAAATGCTTGTCCGCTAAACACCTGGTCCCGATTATAGTCAACAGGAATTTCGTCAGCCGATGTAGGGATTTCTATTTCGTTTATCCACCAATTATCAATTTTTTGATATAAATGAACCATATTACTAAAAAGTTCTACATCATTTTCATTGAAACCCAAACTCAGGTTTTTCAACAGTTCATGTATTATATCATTTCGTCTTTTTCTACATGTATGATACAAATCAAGTTCTTGTTCTGTAATAGCTCCTGCATCCATAAACCACTTCATAGAAGCAGTGTCTATTTGCGTGTCCAGCTTACGTACTTGTTTCTTGTATTCATCAGATTCTTTATACTTTATCTCATCTCCATCAAAAGTTATTGCTTCCGCATAAAAACCTCTGACTTGATCTACAACATATTGCTTCAAAGATTCATAATTTAATACAAAAAGTGCAGCGAATTCAACATTTCTTTTTAGAATAGGCTCAGCAAGTAGATTTTCTAATTCATCCATATATTAACCCTTCACTACTTAATTCAGTTTAATCCCATCACAGTCCCTCAACATATCCGTCAGATATTTTCTCATACGCTCCACATAAGCATCAATATCCGCCTGGCTTCCCAACGTCTTTGCTGGAAACGCCATCTGGCGATATACTGTCTTAATCACTTTTTTCGGAACTGTTTTCTTCTCGCCATAAGCTACTTTTTCTTCAGCAATAACAGACGGTTGCTTTGCAGTTTCAATACGCTCGCAGATATCATCCTTGTAAGACCAAATCTGCGGCACCAGACCATCCAGCAGGGCAAGGCTCTGAAGCTCGTTGATTTTTGTTTTCTGCTGGGCTAAGTAATTATCCGCCTTTCTCACAAATTCAGCGCAGTCCACATTTCCATCCGAAAGGGTATGAACCTCCGCCATACACTGCCGTATGATTTCCAGAAGCTCAGCCCGCTTGTCATCCAACAGTCTGCCGTGTCCTTCCCGTACTTTATCCATCAGCCCATTCAGTTCCGGGATTCTGCGGTAAATGCTTTTTGGGTCGCTCTGCACCACAGTGATCAAACGGATCTGGTTCAGTGCTTCGTTTGCTTCCTCCTCTTTTCTGAGGTAGTTCAGGTCATTTTTCAGGTCTTCCTCCATTTTGGCTGCGGAGTCAAACACCTGAACCTGATTCTTAAAGAAGCCTTCCACACGCTGCATTTTTTCTTTATTGTCAAAGAGGTTATCTTCCTCTTTCAGAATCGCATCAATCAGGGCGATGTTATCTTTTCTCTGAGAAAGGATTTTGTCCATCTGCTCGATGGAAACAAGGACAAGATTCTGTTCCGGATATTTATGCCCCTCGTATCTGCCTTTCAGTTCGAGATAATGGTCTTTCAGATCGGTAAATTTCTGCACAACAAATGCAACCAGACCGTCCTCATCGTCCGGCACATCCATCACGTCAAAGTATTCCCGGAGCAATTCTTTTACAGCCCGCATTTTGGTAGCAGTGATCATCTGACGTTTGCTGATGCTGGTTTTACCGATTTCGCTCTTTTTACGAAGCATATCCGGCAGTTTCGGATTGTCCGGCTGAATGGTAGAGCCTGCGTATTTGATGGTAACTTTCTGGTCATAAATCAATCGGGCAACCACAGCCGCAATATCAATTTCTTTCCAGCCATAAGGGATTGCACTGTACCGGCTTTGAATATCCGCCATTGAAGTCGGAAGATTTTTCATTGCCTGCATTTCCAGATATTCTTCGATTTTGGTAGCAGCACCACGGTTCGGTTCCATACCAGGCATCATGTTATCCGCACCGGTCAGAATTTCAATAATATCAGCATCAGTATCCGCATTTTTCTCAATCAACGACAACTCACTATATACATGGGAAACCAGGTATTCCAAAGACTGCTCAATCTTGCTTTTTGCATTGCCGCCTTTGATTTCAATGTGTTCTCCGTCCACATAGAACTGTGCAGATTCAATGGCTTTTACCAAATCCTCCATTGCCGTCTGTTCATACTTGGTCGCTTCTTCCTGCTGGTCACGGATAATGTCCTGAACCGATTTTGGAAGCTGATTGACATTTCGCTGCTTGACGTACTTACGAATCTTCATAGCGCTTTCCAGAGATTCATAGTACGGCGTTTCAGCAAGCACAACAATCGCTTCTTTACCTTTGGATTCCGTCATCAGGCGCAGCTCCGATTTTTCCGCAGTATCTGTGGCAACTGTCAGGAAACGCAGACGCATTCCGCCTGTAATATTTCCAATGGTAATACCGTCCACCATCTGATCAAAGGCAAAATCGTATTTTCCATAGCGGTATTTCTTTGTAGTAAAAATATCTGCGAAAATCATCTGCCCGATACGGTCTACAATAGAGGCGGTATCCACAGGAGTGCTTTTGATTTCTCTCTGAATATCCTGTTCTTCGTCGGTCAGGAAATTATACACTTCGCCTGTTCTTCCAATGTAGTTCTGGCTCATCAGGCGGTTCAGGCAGTCACGGATGGTTTCACGCATGGTGATTTTGTCCATGCGAATATCATCCGCCATCAAAATCACGATGTTATCCAGATTGGCAGGAATGTCATCAATATAACGAATCAGGTACAAAAGTTTCAGCACATCCACATCCAATGCTTCAATGCCATCTCCATTGTCCGCAGCTCTCTGGCAGCGTTCAATGACACGGCGGATAGAACCATCCAGGAAAGTATGTACGGTATCGTAAAAACGGAAGAATGGTACAAGGGCATACTCATTCTTTTCCTGTATTTTCTGTGTTGCTTCCTGGAAACCGGAAAGCATGGAACGTTCACCGCCAGAAAGATGCTTGCCGGAATTTCCGTGCTTCCGTATTTCAGCAAACACTTTCTGCATGATGATAAACTGGTACGGTACAAACGGGAAGTTTGCCGCAAATTCTCCGGGACCGGAGTAGCCCTTAATATCCAGGATCGAATCAGTAAAGCTGAACAGATTGCGGAGGACAGAGTCGTTCTTATTATAAACTCTTTCCAGTTCTGCTTCTGCGTCTTTATTCTTTTTCAGAATACGCTTCTGGATGACTTCATCCACAGAGGAAGAAGAAAGGCTCAGACGGGTTTTGAAACGAGCCTGAATACGGGAAAACTCATCTGCACGAACTTTGATGATCTCATCAATCGCTTCCTGTCCAGTGCAGGCAACCCACACTTTGCCGCCACATTCGCTTCCGATTTTCTCAACCAGTGACTGAAGGTTCAAAAGCATATCGGTATCTGTACCGACGTACTGACCAACTTCGTCCACCATGAACAGCAGGCGGAAGTTGTTTGGTTTCGTTTTCAGATAATCTTTGATGTCCTCTACGAGCTGAGCAATGGAAAACTCAATGGCAGACTTGTCAGTAAACCACGCCCTGGCATCTTCTTCACTCATATCCAGAACTTCCATCAGGGTAGGGATAATATGTTTTCCATTGAACGCAAACGCCTTGCGGGATTCCAGCCAGGACATTCCTTTCTTTTCTTCAAAGATACGACGGAACTGTTCCGTTTTTCCCTGCTGGTCAATGTATTGCTCCAGCTTGGCAACTTTCAGGTTATCCCCGAAAAAGCCTAAATGATTATAGAAAGTCTTGGCAAAAACACGAAGGACGGCAGTTTTGTCTTTGTTGATAGACCCTTCAATGTCAATATTGAACAGGATAGTTTCCGTTTCTACCTTCGTGGAACGGTCAATCATCATATAGGTTGCCGGATCGTCCTCGAATTTTTTGCGGAAGCGCTCCACACTGCGAATGCCATTTACCTCTTTGTTCTCCAGCAGATAGGAGAGCATTTTCAGAAAGTGAGATTTACCACTTCCAAAGAATCCGGAAATCCACACGCCAGTATCAGCGGTAGGTTCATCCAAAGCGTCACTATAATAGTTGAAAAATGTGATGAAGTGCTTTTTCAGTTCTCTGGTAATGACGTACTCATTTAATTCCTGCTCAATCACTTCATCAGCAGCCTGATCAACTTTGATGACACCATTGATTTTTCGATTGATGTCATCTGCGAACATATCACGAATTATCATAACTGTAGCTCCTTATACGATATTGAAAGCCCTGTAATAATCATTGGGCTGTAATCTGTTAAACAATTTCACATGGCGACCGTCAAACTCACCAGGATACATCACCAGAATGGGGACGTCCGAAAAATGCGGCTGTAAGGCTTCCAGCAGCGTGTGGATTCTCATAAACGGGAAAACTTCCCCTACGCCAGTAAGCATCAGCACATCGCCGTTTTCGTGCGAATCATACTGGATTTTGTCAATAAACTCTCCTTCGCCAATGGCAGAATGAAGCTGCTCCAAGAGAAAAATACTTCCATCTTCTGCCTCCATATCTGGAATCGCATCTATAATATCCATATCCTCGCAGACCGAAAGGAAGGTCTGGTACAGATTGCAGATTTTCAACCGGCAGGAAAGGGAATGGTCTGTTTCCAGCTGCTCGACAAAATGGCGAACCACCATTTCATCCTCTGGTTCATAGCAGAAAATACGGATATTGACCTCGTTGCTTAACCCTTTTCCTTCTAAAAATTCAGGTTCCTGAATTAAAGCCCTGACATGATCTAAACGTTCTTCAATATGACTCATCTCGCTGCACCTCCCTTATGAAAAACAGTTAAATGCTGGCAGAACCGCCAAATCGCCATGACTTCTGATTGCATTTTCTAAAATCGGATGTAAGTACACCGGATTCAGATGGTCTGCACGGACATCATCCAGATACTCCGTTTCAACCAGAATTTTAGCAAGCACCTGCTTCAACTTCGTAATCGTTCCTTCACTCCAGGACGCTACTGTATCGTCCTGTTCTTGCAAGCGAATAAAATATGTATTCAAATCAATTCTGCCAAAGGAGCTGTCCTTTGATCGGTATTTTTCTCCAATGACAGTCAGCATAAATTCCCAAACCAGACGGCTTTGCTTCATCAGCGCATACAGACAAATCTGTTTTGCGATCTCTGTCGGCTGTGTCGCAATCGCATGGATCAAGTCCGCATCTTTCATTACTTGAAGCCTTTTAACACAAGCCTTTGCCATACGGGTGATCGACTTTTCGGTCGGATATTGAAAAAGATTCTCTGTGACAATCTGTGCCACAGTATCTTCAGTGCTTAATCCACTGGTCAATAATTTTGCCGTTGTTCGCATCTCATAAAACAAAAAAGGCTCTCTTGTCAATGATGCAATATACGGATAGGTACTATTCATATAAATCCCCCTACGATCTTTCCCTGGTTTCCGGGAGAATGTCCATTATGTCATCTACGGTGCAGTTTAATTTTCTGCAAATCCTTACGAGTATCTCCATCGACACAAATTCATTTCTTGAAAGTTTTGCAAGAGTGTTGGTACTGATGCCAACTTCCTTTGCAAATTCTGTCTTGCTCCATTCTTTATCTATGAGCATCTTAAAAAGTTTATTGTAGGTTACATCCATGTCTTTTCCTCCTACCAATTCATCTTGCTTGATGCAGATTATAATAGCCTTATTTTACATTATACCATATTTTCTCGAAAATGCTTAATTTTTTTTGCTGTTTGAGGATTTATTTCCCCGAATGCAAATGATAATTCCTTGTTTGGGTAACTCATTTACCTATTTATAGGAGAATAGATCATACCCGGAGATTCACAAATTGGCAAGCAGTGTAAACCTGTACAGGTTCACTCATTTTCTCGAATTTCCCTCCGGGTCATTCTTCGCAAATTTGCTTGTTGGGGCAGCGTCCCCAATCCCCTTTGAACATCATCTGTGATGATGGCTGCACGGTCATTCTGACCGTTTCATAACCTGTATGCAGAGCATAAATATCACATTGGATATGACGAAAAAGAAAAAACCTGAACAGCCGAAGCCATCCAGGTTAATTGCATTCCAAACTATTTACTAATCCAGTCTATGAAAGTGGCGACCTTCTTCAGATCGTCGTCACTTAAATTTCTCAACTGTTCGCAGAGTTTGTGGTAAAGAGATTCGTCCTCTTGTAACGGAGCGAAGAAATCCGTTGGTGTCATGTCAAAATATGCAATGATATTAAACAATTCTCTGAGTGACGGCAGGGCGGCTCCGCTTGTTATTCCACGGATATATGAACCGCTTTTTCCCAAATCCAGGCTCATGCGATGCTCTGAAACAGCTTTGGACATTCGTAACTCTGTAATCCGAGAACGAATGAAATCATCATACTGTTGTGTATCAGCCATTTCACGTCCTCCCTTCACTGACTATTTTATTATGAATCGGGAGCTGACGTTGGTAGTGTGAAAATGAAATTTTGCTTTATTCATCTCTGTATCAGTAGTATAATCACTAATATCAAAATATATTTATGATTCTACCGCTAATCCACACTTAAAATGAAATATTCAGCATTTCACAGGCTGGTGGAGTTACAAACAGGAGGCAAAATGAAAAAAGAAGTTGACTTCATCGCAGAATTTGAAAAAGAAAACTCCGAGTTAAAACAGGAGGAAACTAATCCATCCCCTCCGACAGAAGAAGAGTATCGGAAAATGCGGCTCGGCATGAAACTTGTAGATTTAAAAAAGGCTCAGTATCAGAAAACAAAAAATGAACAGCTCTGGAATCTATGGACAAATACTTTTTACCAAATGATGTGTGATACTGCCCGCATACAGGGCGGACGTGTTACCCTTAAGATTGACGAAGAGAACCTGACCGGTTCCCTGATTTATTTTGGTCATGATATTCTCATAAACTCCTATGCCAGAAACCAGAAATGTTTTGCTGATATGATGGAAAAGGCTCAGGAGGTTTTTATTGATTCCATCGATGGACTTTTAAAAATCACATTTCTGTTCCATGTGTATGATAAAACAAAAATTGCGGATTACTCCGATGAAATCAAAAAGCTGGCAGCGCAGATTTACTCACCGCAGTATTTGAAACATTTAAACCTAGATGACGACGAGGATTTTATTTGATTTTCTTTTTTATGTTCCATATAGTTTTTATGAAAAAAGCAGCCACAGACCGCATCCAATACTGCAATGCGATCTGTGGCATTCTTTCTTTTAACGTTCTTTCCGCTGTTGCTCCTCTTTCTTTTTCCGATCCATTCCAAGGATATGCTCTACCGTTTGCTTCGCAGTCAGATATTCCTGCATATCCTTCCGTACTTGCCGGTATTCAACATAGGCTTTTTTCTTTTCTGTCAAAAGGCGATTGTATTCTTCATGCAGTGATTGTCTTGTCGGAACCTTTTTCCCGGGCAGTTGATCGAATGCCTGCTTTGCGGCTTTATGAATCTGAATCTCTTCCCGATGTTCTTCAAAAAACTTTTTGCTGTATCCGGATTTCCGGTAGGCTTCATATACTGGTCTGGTCTTGGAATAGTTATTGATGTGCGTCTGCAATGCTCCGATTTCAACCATCCTCTTTTCATCAGCCTTAATGATTTCGGACAATTCTCCAAATCGCTGGCTCAGACGTTCTGCCAATGCAGACAGTTCTTCATAGTTACCGATTCCTTTTTCTTTCAAAAGGCAAACGGTACGGGCAGCTTCCTTGCGGTTATATTTCTTCGCCCAGCGTTCATAACCTGCTGATTTTCCTTCAGCCAGCTTTGCCTGAATATCAATCAGAAGATTAAATTCTCTTTGCGTGTGAACTTGTTTGCTGGCTCTCGACGTTTTCTGAACGGATTTTCCTGACAGGATTGCGGTTATATCCTCCAGGCTGTATCCATCTCCAAGAGAGCGTAAACGAAGAAATCGCTTTTCTCCGCTGTGCCGGAAAGCCGGATTCTTCCCATCTTTAAATTCGTATCCTAACTCCGAGAGCTGAAAAACAAATTCAGAAAAATCTTTCGGCTTCTTTTTCAGCACCTGGTCAATCGCCGTACAAAGCTCATCCCGTTTGGAACGCTTTTTTGGGAAAACTGTCCTTTTTACCCGTTCCCGGTATGGTTTCGGCTCAATAACCGACAACCCATGTTCGACACAGACCATGTCGCTTAACCTCTGAACCGCAAGTCCGGAAAGGAAAAAATTCTTAAATTTATGGGTGCAATCCAGCGAGGTCGAGTTGTAAATGATATGGTTATGAATATGCGCCCGGTCAATGTGGGTTGCCACAATAAAGGCGTGTTTTCCCTTTGTCCAGCGCATTGCCGTTTCATAACCGACCTGGTTCGCTTCTTCCGGAGTAATTTCTCCCGGCTTAAAGGACTGTCGTATCTGATAGGCAATAATGTCATTTTTCTGCTGTCTGCCTGTGATATGCTGATACTGGCGCTTAGACAGAAGAAATTCCTCATCGGCAGTTTTTGGATCGCATTCGTAGGAACTGATATATTTTCCATCATCTGTCTTTGCAGCATTCTGGGAATAATCCGTGCGATCTGCCAGACATTGCGCCACCGTTTTCCCTTTGTTTACGTGAAGGGCAATCAGCCTTGTCGCCGCCATTTTCTCACCATCCTCTCAAAAAAAAAAAGACTGCCCGCAGGCAGCCTTACCAATCACTTTATGAAAAAATAAAATCATGCAGGTTCTCTTTAAGCCGTTCCCCGATTTCCTGGAACAAAACAAACAGGAACAGTGCCGCATATACGACAAGTCCAATTCCCACAAGCAGGGCAAGCTGTAGCCAAAGGGACTGGAAAACACAGTAGATACAACATCCAATGATGTACAGGATCAGCGCTCCTATGGCAAAGGATGAAATATCCAGAGCGAGCTTTGCCAGAAAACAGATCAGGCTCAGAACGAACAGCACCGGAAGTACAATCAATTTTAAAATCAGTTTCAATAAAAATTTCAGGAATCTCATAGAAGCACACCCCTTTCTTACTTCTATTATACTGTCTTGAAAAAAGAAACACAACGATGTCAATATGTACGGCTGCTGCATTTTCATACAACAGCCACCCTTTGATTACTGAATACTGGACAGGCGAACCAGCACCTCCTTCATGCCTGTCCAGATTTCCTCCAGCTGTTCCTGTAAATCCATGATATCCGACTCATAAATATTTCCGGTTTCATTGGCTCTTTTAGCGTATTGATTCAGATTGTTACTGCATCTTCTCAGGAGGGAAACCAGTGCCTTCACATCCTGCAAATCCAGATTGATGCAGTATCCGTCCAATGCCATTTTCCGAAGATAGGCTCCCATGCTCCGAATACCCAGTTCATCCATTTTTTCATGGATTCGCTGTACTTCTTCCTTAGATGCCAAGAAGTGAACATCCTGATCCCGTCTGCTCAACACAACACCTCCTCACGTCCCACAGATGCCCGATACGGAATAACATGCTCCGATTTGGATTTCAGGTCAGCCAGAACAGACGGCTTTTCCGAATGCCCCACTTCCTCATGTTCAGGTAACGTATCTTCCATATTCAGAGCCGCATCCAGTTCCGCCAGACGAGTACTCTTTTGAGCAAGTTCCGCTTCCTGTGGGAATGGTTTACCCAATTCTGCTTTTGTTGCTTCCTGCTGATTATAGAGATTTTCCAGCCTGTCTTTAGCATTTTCCAGTTTCCCTGTGATGCTGGAAAGCGCATTATCCAGTCGAATGATATTTCCCCTGGCATCGCTTCCAAGCGGTACATGATGGCTTATAGCGCCTATCAGGGCGATGTCAAATTCATGCCGGAAACTGTCAAATGAAAGTTCCATCTGAAAGCCACGATAATTGCCAAGGGGAATTGGTTCAGTCCCTTTCATCTCTTTACAGACGGCGAGAATCATCTCACCAGCATCTGCTTTTTCTGAATAATGTTTGCCCAGAATCTCCATCCCACAGAAGCCATCAGCAATCTGCGGATGAGATTCTGCTGTTTTGCTGTCCACTTCAAATCTCTGAGCATAAACGGTCTGTTTTTCAATTTCTGCCGGGAAATATTTCAGAAGCTTATCCTCCATCCGGTACTGCTGGCTCTGGTAATCTGCTTTCAGCACCTTCAGCCTTGCCACATCAATATCCAGGTCCATCTTTTCCTTAATCAGCGGATTCCCGGCACACAGAGCTTTGATCTCCGCATAGGACAGCGCCTGTTCATCTACATCATCACAGGAACGGACAGGAGATTTCGATGTCATAATCTGCGAGATAAATTTCTGTTTATTCTCCAGAGTCTGATAGAGATAGGCATCAAAGGTTCCTTCTGTGACATACTGGTAAATCTGCACTTCCTTATTGCGATTGCCCTGGCGGATGATACGCCCGTTTCGCTGTGTCATATCCGAAGGACGCCAGCCCACGTCCAAATGGTGGAGCGCAATCAGCCGATCCTGACAGTTTGTCCCGGCTCCCATTTTCTGCGTACTGCCAAGCAGTACACACACCTGACCGGTACGAACCTTCGCAAACAGTTCCTTTTTCTTCGCTTCTGAATCGGCATCATGAATAAATGCTATTTCATTTTCCGGAACACCTCCTGCAATCAGTTTTGTCTTAATATCATCGTAAACATTGAAATTTCCATCGTTCTTCGGAGTAGAGAGGTCACAGAAGAGCAGCTGTGTCAGCTTGTCCTCTTTTCCTTCTTCCCAGATACGGAGCACATTCCGGACGCAGGCGTTGAGTTTGCTGTTTGGGTCATCGGGAAGAAGAGGATTCATCAGACGCTGATCCAGCCCCAGTTTTCGTCCGTCCGACGTTATCTTGAGCATATTATCTTCCGTTGGGTCAACCATACCGGAATGCACCGCCGCAGCACGTTCCGAAAGCTCTGCCACCATATCTTTCTGATAGTCAGACGGCTGTACAACAATGGTTTCAAACTTTGCTTCCGGAACCGGGAGATTTAACTGGTCGGAAGTTTTAATGTCAGCAACTTCCTTGAACATATTCATCAGTTCAGGCAGATTAAAGAACTTCGCAAACCTGGTTCGGGCACGGTATCCCGTACCTTCAGGAGCCAGCTCGATGGCAGTGGTGGTTTCCCCGAAGGTAGACGCCCAGCAGTCAAAATGCGTCAGATTCTTTTTCTGGAGCGTATCATATTGCAGGTATCGCATTACCGTATAAAGCTCATAAGGTAGGAAACGCCACGCCATACTTCCTTTCGTCCGTGGTCTTGGCGTAACCCCCTCCAGAACCGTGCTTACACCTCTCGATGTACACGGCTCGCCATCTTTCATAGTTTAAGTGATTTTGTCTTTGCTTCTTCGTAGCATTTCGGGCAGAGAGCCAATGACTTCCGCCTTTTCAGTAACATCAGTTCATCAAATTCATTATCAGCGTTCAAATCTTTTAAGCGCTTTACATGGTGCATATACACTTTCACGGGGTTTGCTCCGCACATCTCGCATTGTCCGCTTTTTAAACGTCCTGCAAGACTATTCGGTTTTATCTGCCCTCTGTATTTCGGCATAATGTCTACAAATTCAGGTGCGATATTGTTATTACGCCTAAATCCTTCATTGTAAAACTCACACCGCTTTGTTCCACTCTTGGTTTTGTAATCTGCGCCAAAGTCGCCCTTTACGCTACGGTATTTCTTATACATCTTCATAACAGAAGAATTATATTTTGCCGCCAACGTCTTTAAACAGCTTCCACGCATGATAGAATGAAATTTCCCCAGATTGCATACATTGATTGCTAACCTGTAATAATTGTACAATCCTCTGATTTCAGAATTATATTTACTGATGATTGCCACATCGTCTAATGGCATAAGCGCCCCTCTGTGGAGTGGCTTCCAAATCTCTTTGCCGTTTTCGTCTTTTTTGATTTTAAACGCACCGTATTCGTGCAGTTTCGCAATCCATTTTTCTTTCGGCATATATAACTGCACTTTTCCATACCACACCCGTTGCAGACCTTTTTTCGTCCGCTTTGTGTCCTGACTTCTTGATATTCTTATGTCGTATCCAAGATACCGCACCTTTTCAGAGGAATGGGTAACGTGAGTTTTCTCCTCCGACATTGTGAGATTTAGCTTGTCTTTTAGAAATATCTTTACCTGTTCCTTGATATTTTCAGCATCCTGCTTTGAACCTGTTATTGAAATCAGGAAATCGTCAGCGTAACGGTTGTATTGAAGTCTTTTGTAATTCTCATCCATCTCGTCTAAATGTGGTGTGGACAACATCACTTTCCTTGCTTCTTTAAATGCTGCTAGGTTTGCTTCTGTGCGCTCTATTTCCAGATTTTTCTGCGCTTTCCGATAAGCCCAGCGTACCTTATCATGGTCTTTGTGGACTTTACGGCTTCTTGTATCGCCTTTGTCAAAACTCTTTTTCATCCTTGCCATGAACTCATCAAGTTCATTCAGATAGATGTTGGCAAGTATCGGACTGACACCGGAGCCTTGTGGACTGCCGGAGTACGTTTCATGGTATGTCCACTGTTCCATATATCCTGCCCTTAGAAACTTCCACATCAGCGATATGAACGCTTCATCTTTTATGCGCTTTCTCAAAAGCTGTATTGTGATATGGTGGTCGAAGCTGTCAAAACAAGCCTTAATGTCTCCTTCGATTATCCACTTTGCACCAGTGAACAGCGTTACGATTTCTTTTAACGCTGTGTGGCAACTTCTTTTCGGTCTGAAACCATGTGAATTATCAGAGAATGTCGGCTCATAGATTGCTTCAAGTATCATACGGACAACTTCCTGTAACAGTTTATCGTCCGTTGACGGAATCCCCAATGGGCGCTTTTTACTGCTGTTTTTCCTCGCAATATAAACACGCCTTGCAGGGTTCGGCTGGTATGAGTGGTCTCTCAGCTTCTGAATGAGCTTTTCAATGCGCTCCATGCTCATACCGTCAAGAGTGAATCCGTCTGCACCTGCCGTCATGCTCCCCTGAGAGGTCGCAATATTCTGGTATGCAAGCAGATAGAACTCTGGGTTGTACAGGTTACGGTATAATCTCTCGTACCTGTACTCTTTGTTTTTTGCTTTTTCACTTAAACTTTTCAATACATTTTCGGGACTTCTCATAATGCCTCACGCACCTTTCCTTATTATTTGTATTGAAGAAAGACTGTCTCCCTTCGCCATGTGGACGGCTTTCCCGTCCTCGGACTACTACGGAGACTCTGTTGCCATAGTAAATATTCAGAGTCACTTTTCTCATAGCACTCATAGCCGATTTTCGGCATTTTACCTTAGGCAATCCCCGTTTAGAACTGTAATAACATAAGCCTGTTATGATTTCGGATGTGACGTTCGTCGTTTTCCATTATCCTATGGCTGATTTACTCTGGGTATCTTGTGGATACGCATGGCCGACTCATATCCACCAGAGTACATGCGAGTATAACTTCCTTACGCATGGAGCAACATTTTGCCCAATCTCCGACTGTCATTCAGGCAGTTTAGCTTTCATCCTTATTCATAACTTTTCGCCACTACCACGCAAACACTTTGGAAGTTTCCGTGTTTCGTGCCCTCCGACATGCTACACTCCCCATCGGGTTTCCCCTTTTGGATAAGTCGGGTGACGATAGGGTGCGGATTATTCCGCTTTGATACCTTGCCCTATTACTTGCTCAAGGTAAGATTATTACAGCCCCTTACGGGCGCACGGTCATGGAGTTGGATACAGGAGTACCTGTTGCAAATACTACGCCACGCCCGCCGGTCAGCTCATCCATATAACGGCACTTCATGAACATATCCGAAGATTTCTGAGCTTCCGAAGTGGACAGCCCTGCCACATTCCTCATTTTTGTGTACAAAAAGAGGTTTTTGAACGCATGGCTCTCATCCACATACAGGCGGTCAACACCTAACTGTTCAAAAGTTATCACATCATCTTTGCGGTCGTTGGCAAGAAGTTTCTCCAGCCTGGTTTCCAGTGATTTCCGTGTTTTCTCCATCTGCTTAATTGTGAAATTTTCACCACGCTGAAACTTCAGTTCTGCAAGTGCATTTTCAATTTCATCAATCTGTTCCCGGAGCTGTCGTTCCTGCCGTTCCGCTGAAATTGGTATTTTTTCAAACTGACTGTGTCCGATAATCACGGCATCGTAATCACCAGTGGCAATCCTCGCACAGAATTTTTTTCGGTTTGCCGTTTCAAAATCCTTTTTCGTCGCTACCAGAAGTTTCGCACTGGGATACAGCCGCAGAAACTCATTTGCCCATTGCAGTGTCAGATGATTCGGCACGACAAACAATGCTTTCTGACTTAAGCCCAGACGCTTGCTCTCCATAGCGGATGCAGCCATTTCAAAAGTTTTTCCTGCACCAACCTCATGCGCCAGAAGAGTATTACCGCCATAAAGCACATGGGCAATCGCATTCCTCTGGTGCTCCCGGAGTGTAATATCGGGATTCATGCCGCCAAAGCGGATATGACTTCCGTCATATTCACGGGGTCTGGTCGAATTGAACAGCTCATTATAGGTTCTGGTCAGATCTTCCCGGCGCTGTGGGTCTTTCCATACCCAGTCACGGAAAGCATCCTTGATTGCCTGCTGTTTCTGTTGTGCCAGCGTTGTTTCTTTTTTATTGAGAATACGTTTCTGTTTCCCATCGGCATCCTCAACCGTATCATAGACACGAATATCTTTCAGATTCAGTGTTTCTTCCAGGATGCGATAAGCATTGGCTCTTTCGGTTCCATAGGTCATATATGCCGCTACGTCATTATAGCCCGGAGAGCTTTTTCCGGTAATTTTCCATTCCGCAGTATATTCGGAGAACTTTACTTCAATATTTTTCCGGAGATAAAACGGAGTTTCAAACGTCTCCTGCATGAACTGCTGGATATACCATGGAGAAACCCAGGTTGCCCCAAGCCGCACATCAATTTCAGAAGCGTCCAGATCTTTCGGTTGTGCTTTCTGCAAAGCCTGCACATTGATTTCAAAGGAAGCATCATTTTGTGCTGCCATTTTGGCAATTCGGAGCTTACTCCGTACCTCGCCGGAAAGATACTCATCGGCAGTCTGCCAGCCGGAAACAGGGTCATCCGGAGCCATCGGGTCTTTGAAGATGACACCTTGCAATTCTGCCTTGATAGAATCATATTCGCCTGGAGTCCCCAGAAGTTCCGCCATATAGGGTAAATCCACCTTGCCACGCTCACCAATGGAAACTGCCAGCGCTTCAGACGGGGTGTCCACATTCTTCACCTTACGTTCCGGTTTAATGGTACGTTTGGTGAACATATCCGCCTTGCTTTTCAACTTTCCGTCCTCATCCACATTTTCCAGTGAACACAGAAGATAATAGCTGGAATCATCGGCAAAAACCTGACTGTTTGCCCGGTTGTTGATTAACCCGTTTTTTTCGGTGAACGCATCATAGGCAGTATTCAGCTCCGCCTGCTTTGCCTGAATCGTCTCATCCGGATAATCTTCCAGCTGATATTCAATCAGCTCGTTGACAATCCGGCGAAGCTCTACCATTCCGCAGACTCGCTCTTTGGCTTTTTCATTCAGCTCTACCAGACGCATCACGGAATTCTCACGGAAATATACGTCCCCATCTACCACAGCATAAGAAAAATTCTTTACATCCGGTCTGGCTGGAATCGTAATCTGCTCCTTTTTCTGAGCACCAGTTTCCTCAGCAAGTTCCACAGGCGTATAAACGCCCCCAATCTGAAGAACTGCTTTATGAAGCAGTTCTTCCAGCTCCACACCTTCACGGGGATGCACCGTAAGATCATCCTTGCCATATTGTGTGCTCTCCGACGAAAGCTCCCCGAGAATCATCTCCGGATGCTCTGCGAAGTAGCTGTTCAAAGTATAACCATCCGGCGTAATATCCAAATGAACCCAGTCCGGCTCAATGTCGATCGGGTGGTCACGCTTCTGAAGAAAAATAATATCAGACACAACCTCCGTACCGGCATTTGCCTTGAAGGCATTATTGGGCAGACGGATTGCTCCCAGCAGTTCTGCTCTCTGGGCAATAAATCGGCGGGCATCGGAGTTTTGGGAATCCATTGTAAAACGACTGGTCACAAAGGCAACGACACCGCCCGGACGCACCTGGTCTAAGGCTTTGGCAAAGAAATAGTTGTGAATCGAAAATCCCAGCTTGTCATAGGGCTTATCCGAAACCCTGTAATTTCCAAAGGGAACATTGCCAACTGCCAGATCATAAAAATCACGGCGGTCAGTAGTTTCAAATCCTGCTACCTTAATTTCCGCATTGGGATATAGTTTCTGAGCGATACGCCCGCTGATGGAATCCAGCTCCACACCGTACAGATTGCTGTTTCTCATGGTATCCGGCAGCATTCCGAAAAAGTTTCCGATTCCCATTGCAGGCTCCAGAATATTCCCGCTTTCAAATCCCATTTGTTCAACAGCATCATAAATGGCACGGACAACGGCAGGACTGGTGTAATGAGCGTTCAGGGTACTGGCTCGTGCCGCCGCATATTCCTCCGGAGACAGAGCTGCATGGAGTTCCCGGAATTCCCCAGCCCAATTTGTCTTGTTTTCATCGAAAGCGTCCGCAAGTCCGCCCCAGCCCACATACCGGGAAAGGATTTCCTGCTCTTCCGAAGTTGCGTTCCGTTCTTCAGATTCCAGTTCTCGGAGCACCTGTATGGCATCCATATTGGCTCGGAATTTTGCCTTCGCCCCGCCTTCGCCAAGATGATCATCTGTGATATGAAAATTGACTGCCGGAACATCCGGGATTTCCTTTGTCTGAATCGTGGTTTTAATTTTCTGTACTACATCCAGAATCTCCGGATTCTGCCAGCCGTCTACCTTCGTATAGTCCTGAACGATTGTATCCTCGCCATCCTTGCACTGAATCAAATCCAGGCTGCCAGGGAGAGGCGTTCTTGTGTTCTGTACCCCCAGAGTTTTCACTTTATCAGCAGAAAGAGACTGGTATGCCCTCATTGCTTCCTCAAACGTGCCGTACTCTCTGAGCTGAAGCGCCCCCTGAACCTGCAAATCTTCCACAACATAGTAATGGTCGATAAAATGGTCAGGCTCGGATGGTACATCTGCTTTTACCTGTTCTGCACCTGAAAGAAATCTGTCATTTCGTTCATCCTGCCTCAGAAGGCGTTCAAAATTCTCCTTGCTCTCCGCCCGATAAATAGGGTAGGTCATGCCCGGTGGCAGCAACTGTACATCAGAAGCTCCAATGGAAGTGATATTGTATGCTTCTCCCTCCAAAAAAACAGTATCGCCCACCTGATAGGCTGGTTCCAATGTTGCTTCAAATTTAGAGTGTTCGTTGTACACCCACTCCGCAGGTTCTTCGCTTTCCAGATCCGGTATACGTTCTTGTTGAATCTCTTTCAGAACTTCAGGAGAAATATAACGTTCCTGCTTAATCAACAAATCAATGCGGGAAGCAACCTGTGTCCATGAAAGGTGGACGTTATCACATCCGCCCTTTGTATAGATAATTCCCTTTGCATCGTGATCTTCACCACTGTTATCTGAACCAGAGAGAGCGTGAGTGTGTCCCCCTGTGCCATACTCGTTTTTCAAAAAGTCCGCTTTTTCTTTTGCCGAATGTCCTTCCTGCCAATACTCATAGATTCTGGCTTTTCCACCAGAGATACCACTGCCGCCAGACAGGGATGCATTGATTTCATCATCGGTGATAAACTGGCGTACAACGGGCGGCATCGTCATAGCGCTCTGATATTCTCTGAGTGGCAGATTAAGCTCATCCAGCCGCTGTTCCAGGCGGTTCAGCTTATGATAGTGGAACCGTAGCAAAGAAGAGTCCTCGCTGTGTGCCTGCAAGAAATCCTGATATTCAGCCTGCAAGGCAGTTCTGAACTGACTGTCATTCAGTTTTTCAGCCAGTGTAGCTGTTTCCTCCGGAAATCCGCTGCCACGGATCTCCTGCAAAGAAGGCAGGAAGCTCTGTTCTTTGGCTTCATCAGAAAGGTCATGGTACAGATACCAGAATGATTCTGCCACCTTTATTCTCTCATAGCCGAAAGTCTCTGCCAGTTCCACATTCGTTGCGTATTCGCCGTCATCCAAAAGCTCCCCGATACGCTTTGCAACGTCTTCCCATGAAATTACCTGAGCACGCTCTGCATATTGTGCGGAATTTCCTTTGGCGAGATAAATCCCATCTTCGCCATACCAGACAGCAAGATTATGAGTATCCTCTTTTAATCCAAATCCGCCATGATAGGTTTCTTTCAGAACCGCTATGATTTCATCCACAGGCTTTTCCTGCATATACGCCAGTGCCACGATCATCCGGGCAGACGTGGTATTGCTCCCAAGCTGAAGCACATGGTCAATTTCATTTTGGGCGAAAGAAAAAGCAGAGGGCGTCTTGCTCTCTGCTTCATCAATAAAGTTAATTTGTTCCGCTTCGGAAAGGAAAAGGTTCAGACTTAACTGTTGATAAGTTCCGCTGTCACGATTTCCTCCGCCTGTGCTTTCAGGCTGTTCATGTGCTGCACCCACGCCATCTGCTGCGTCGCTTTGTCCGGTGCCGGATTCTTCTCCAGCAGCTCGTTCATCAGCTGCCCGACTCTGCGGTGTGCTGTTTCGTCGATCTCCTGAAGGTGCGGAAACAGCTCCTCGCTGAGAATCAGGTCGTTCAGCAGCATCGGATTGTTCTCTTCCAGATACGCTCTCCGCATCCTGCCGTACTTGCCCAGGGGCTTCTCTTCGCTGTTCTTCAGTTCGATGTCCGGAATCTGATAATCCCCGGCTTGCCTGTAAGTCATTTCGCTCATAATCGTGGCTCCTTTCGATGGTTTTCATTTTTTCATAGGCTTCGATTGCTTTTTCAAGTTCAGCAAACATTCGGGAACTGACTGCATTGACCGCTGTGCCAAGTGCGTTGACAGTCTGCCGTGTGTTGAACTCAAAAACATTGACAAAATCTTCATGCTCGAAGTAGTCGTCCGGATTTCCGGCAAGACGGCTGTACATTGCATAGGATACACTGTTTGCCACTGCGGTCTTAAAAGCTACTTCGATGTTATATTCATCATACTCCTCCAGGAAGCTGTTCGCAACGATGTCGAGGATTGGCTTTTTATAATCTGCCCAATATTCAGAAGCCTGTTGCATTGCGATATTTTCAAGCTGATTTTCCAGTATTCCTTTTGCCGGAACCTGAAAAATACGCTCCATCGCCTCCATAATATACGGACGGTTCTCGTTGGTCACCTTCCATGTGCTCAGTGCCGGAGAAGAACGGCGCACACCGGTATCTGACACATCAAAGACATATCTCAGATACGGCTTATCCTGATTCATCACAAAAAGAGCGATTCCTTTGGAACCTCTTTTCACATAACGTCGATACTGCTCAGTGTTCCATTCCTCATAAGGCTTGCAGAGTGTAGCATCGGGACGCTGGGCGTAAATCATAACCTGTTCCGGGTAGGTGAACTCATAATTCCGTGCCATTGTGGTCAGAAAAGAAGTCCAGTTTTCCCGATTGGCTGTGATTCTGTTGATGGTTTCCCTTGCTACACCGGAATAAAACCTCGCTTTAGCGTTCATTGTTTCCCTCCAATCTTCAAAAATCCAGAGAAAGATTCAGATTCTCAAAGGTTTCATCATCCATATCGGATAACTTTTTCAGCACCGACTCTGTCAAAGACAAAAGCTCTGTCTCGTCATTCTGAAGCTGCTCCTTCATCTCTTTCAATACTCCGCACAGTCCCATTCTTGTCCCTGGGCTGTACAACATAATCAACATTTTTTCATCACGGGTCAAATCCATTACTCCATCTCCCTTTCCGGATGGGATTTTACAGGCTTATATGGGGCATCCAAAGCGGAGCGCTCTTTTAGCTGCGCCAGTACAGAAGAGCGTTCTTCTGTTACAGGAGCCTTCCCGTTATTGACAATGCCATCCAGCATCCCATAATCGTCCTCCACAGCCATCTCTGCATTCTTCAGATAATTTTCCGGTTTCATAAATCCCCGAAGTTCCCTGAACCCAATCGAATCCACATAGTGGAAGGATACAACATCATCCGTTTTCAGCGCCACGATGTCGCTGACAGACAGGCTGTGCCCCCGAAAGTCCTCCGGCTGATCCACATTAAATTTTGTGTACAGCCCCTCCAGCATAGCAGTCTGGTCCGTATAAGAGGAAAGCGGAGCCATATATACCACATCATAGTGGTCAATATCAGGCTCTTCCCCCTGGCGTTTCAAAGAATCATAAGATTCAAAGCGTTCATATACCGTTTCATCAATGTGCCTGAGCTGTAAGATTGCATACGCATCAGTGGTACTGTCCAAAAACGCCTGCATTTTTTCCGAATTATCCAGATTGCCGTCCACTTCATTCCAACGTTCAATTTTATCCTGCGACATAAACATCCCCCTTATCTTTCCGGTTCTTCGCAACTGTGCGGCATTTTGGATGGTGCTGGCTGTCCTGAAATCTGCTTCAACTGAGCGATTACTGATAATTTCTCCGCAGCTTCTACCTTTTCCATAATCTCTTCATATACCTCAGCCCGCAGCTCCCGCATCTGAAGCCCGAAGTCCTCCAAAATCTCAGTCCTTGCTTCCAGCATGGAAAATTCCGGATTATCCAGCTGACCGCCATCAATTTCCCGAAAGTCCCTGTCAAACAGGGTATAGTCGTAACCATCCTCACAGGTCTGAAGTACCAGATACCGATCACGCCCAACCTGCCATACAGCTTCATCCCCCATGATTTCCGGTTCCGCCTGACAATAGCCACCGTTACGTTCCAGGAGTTCTGCGAACTGGCAGATATGAAAAACATTATTGCCAATCTGCGTATGGTACTCATCAATGAACATACAGGGTTTAATGACTACCGAATCATCGGAATAGTGTACCTGGATGGTTCCGCCATCCGGGATATGAAACAAGTCCTTATAATGACTGTCTATAAAACGAATATCTTTTCCTTCCGGGTTAAACTCATTGATCATTTTGTTTTTCCTCCATTTTCAAATTCCATACTGTACTGCGGTTTTCCCTCCGCTGTTACCGTCATGACTACCGTTGCGTCAAACATCCTGCCGGTCTTTGCGGATTTACAGCCTTTCAGCCTGACTTTCCTGTCTGACAGGAGTTTTTGTGCCACTGTGGCTGTCAGGTTCTTGCTGATGCTCTCAAAATAGCGGTTATTTTTCCATAATGCGAACCGGCACTGCCTGTTTGAGCAGAAGAATCCCTTTTGCCGTTCTTCTACAGAACTGCCGCAGACCGGGCAAACGCCGACCGTCCGGACTTCCTTTGCCATCATCACTTCGGAACCCTGTATCTTTTCATAGGTCTGCACCAGTGCGGAAATCATCTCCTGAATCTCATTCAGAAACGCTTCGCTTTCGTATTCCCCACGCTCAATCAGAAGCAGCTTTTCTTCCCAGTCAGCGGTCATGGACGGAGATTGAATCTGTTCCGGCATCACTGTCACCAGTGCCGTCCCTTTATGGGTAGGCATCAGGTGCTTGATTTTCTTATCGCCTTTGCGTTCCAGAAAACCAATCCGTACCAGTTTTTCGATTGTGGCAGCACGGGTAGCCGGTGTCCCCAGCCCTTTACGCTCTGCATCTTTCGGCATTTCCTCTGCACCGGCAGCTTCCATACTCTGAAGAAGCGTGTCTTCCGTAAAATGTTTGGGCGGAGATGTTTTTCCTTCCTTAACTTCTGCGGAATGAACGCTCAGTCCCTCGCCAACCGTAAGGGGCGGAAGCTGTTTTTGCTTCTCTTTCTCCTCTTCATTGCCTTTTCCGGAGAACTGTTTCCATCCATCCTGCACGATGGTTTTGCCCTTTGCAGAAAAGATATAATTTCCATCGGAAAGCTCGATCACGCTTTCGTTGTACCGGAAAGGCTCACCGACCGCACAAAACAGGCGGGTGGCAATCAGTCGAAGAATCGCCTGTTCGCCTTTAGGAAGTTCCTCCAGACTGTATTTCAGGGTTTCTTTGGTGGGGATAATTGCGTGGTGGTCAGAAACTTTTCTGTCATTGATAACCTGCGCTGCATGAACTGGGATGTTTTCTACATCCTTTACCGGAAAAATGTGAAAAAGTGACTGCACCAGTTCCGGAAGCAATTTTTCCATATCACTTGTCAGATATCGGCTGTCAGTACGGGGATAAGTGACCAGTTTTTTCTCATACAGACTCTGGGTATAGTCCAATGTCTGCTGTGCTGTGAATCCCAGCACACGGTTTGCATCTCTCTGCAAAGAAGTCAGATCATACAGGGCAGGCGGTCTTTCGGATTTTTCTTTACTTTCTGCCTTCGTGACGGTCAGCACAGAGCCGACACAATTCCGGCAGACTTCATTTGCCCGGGCTTTCTCCTTTATACGCTCACTGGATGCCGTAAAATCCTGCAAGGTCAGTTCCACGGAATAAAACGGTTCCGGCTTGAAAGCGGAGATTGCCGCTTCACGCATCACAACCATTGCCAGAGTCGGCGTCATGACACGCCCCACATTCAGCGTTTGCCCGTAAAGGGTTGAAAAAAGCCGGGTAGCGTTAATTCCGACCAACCAGTCGGCTCGCTCCCGGCATAATGCCGCTTCGTACAAAGCATCATATTCTGTTGACGGTTTCAGCTGCTCAAATCCTTCTCTGATAGCAGAATCTTCCATAGAAGAAATCCAGAGTCGTTCAAAGGGCTTTTCGCAGCCACACTGATGATACACCAGACGGAAAATCAGCTCACCTTCCCGTCCGGCATCCGTTGCACAGACAAGGCTTTCCACGTCTTTTCTTGCCATCAGCTTTTTGAGAATCCCAAACTGCTTTTTGGTGCTGGCAGATACCTGGTACTTCCACTGTTCAGGGAAAATCGGTAAATCCGCATACGTCCACGTGCTGTATTTCTCGTCATAAGCTTCCGGCTGTGATAATTCTACCAGATGCCCAACACACCAGCTGACCACATAACCGTTCCCCTCCAGGTATCCGTCCTCACGCTTTGTTGCTCCCAGCACTTTTGCAATGCTCTGCGCCACAGATGGCTTCTCAGCCAATACTAATTTCATTTGCATCTGCTCCTTTCCTGGCAAAATAAAAGCAGCCATACACCGGAATGTACGACTGCTATGTAACAGAGTTATCTGCCTCATTTACAAAATATCTCCGTCATTTCATCAAGCAATGACGGAGATAGCTGAATTACTTATTCCTGCAACAGCCACTCTGCAATATCGTGAATTTCAATGCCTTCATAGCTGTATTTTGGATGTCTGGTTCGTGCAATGATCATTTTCGGGTACGCATCTCGAATTTGCAGCAATGGAGAATATTCTCTTTCAAAGGTTTCCTGCCCGGAGATATTATCGCTGACCTGAATATAGATTTTCTCGCTGCCTTTCTGGGCTACGAAGTCAATCTCTTTCTGATACAGCTTTCCAACATAAACATCGTAACCACGGCGCAGAAGCTCAATGCAGACCATGTTTTCATAAACTCTGCCGTAATCCATGTTTCTGCTGCCTAAAATCGCATAGCGAATACCCGTATCGCACAGATAAAACTTCTCGGAACTTTCCAGATACTTCTTACCACGAATATCATATCGCTTAATATCATAGAACACGAAAGCATTGCACAGATATTTGATATATTTGCCCACAGTAACATGGCTTGTTGCCACATTATTGGCATTCAAAAGCTGACTGACCTTGTTCGGAGAGGTCAGATTGCTGATATTGTCCATCAGAAATTCGCTCAGTCTTTGCAGAACGGTTGTATCAGACAAGGCGTATTTCTGCACCAGATCTCTTGTAACAATAGTTTCATAGACTTCCTTGATATAGGAGGTTCTGTCCCTGTCGTTTGGATAGACATAGGAACCAGATAAACCACCTTTGAAAGAGTATTCATCAAAGAGTTTATCCTTGTCGGTAACACCATTGTAGTATTGGCAATATTCCTGAAAACTGAACGGAAACACATGGATTTGAATATATCGTCCGGTAAAGAGAGTTGCCAGATCAGCACTCAGCAGGAAAGCATTGGAACCAGTCACATAGATGTCATACTTGCCTTTGGAATAAAGGCTGTTAATAGCCAACTCAAACTTCGGACACATCTGAACCTCATCTACAAAGAGGTAATTGGTTTTACCTGCTGCATAATGCTGCTCCACATAAGAATGGAGAGCATGATATTCCTTGATTTCTTCAAATGCCAGATCCATGAAGTCAATGAAGATGATATTGATATCCTCGAAATTTGCTTTCAGGTATTCCATGTATGCCTGCATCAGCTTTGACTTACCAGAACGACGGATGCCAGTAATAATCTTGATGTCCGGCGTACCATTCAACTCAATGATTCTGTCGAGGTATTTTTTTCTCACAATCGTTTTCATATATCCACCCACTTTCAAAAGTTGATATTTTTTTGAGTTTTGAAACCGACCTGGTACTTTTATTATACAGTCCCCAAATAGTATATGCAAGATACCACTTTCGAAAACACAATTTTTTTAATTTTTTGAAAGCAGGTATGTAAAGGGCAATCCGAAGATTGCCCCCGGCTCAATGCCTGATTTCAATTACACGGGTTCGTTGTCCTCACTGTCGGAAACGGAGTCGCCATCATCTTCCTCGACATAGCCATAATCCTCGTCCTCATCCACATAATCGGCATCCGGATCAGGCTTTTCCTGTGCTTTTTCCGTTTTTTTACCCTTGAGCTTTTTGAACGCAAAGAATCCGCCGCCAGCAGCAAGAAGAACAATGGTCAAAATAGCCGGAAGCAGATTCGGTTCCTTTTCCGGCTCAGGTTCCGTTTCCGGCACTTCCTTTTCCGGCTCAGGCTGAGATTCCGGTTCATGAGTCGGCGCAGTTTCCTCAACAGGCTGTACCTGCTCCAGCTCCTTCTCATCCATCAGCTTCATCAAATCGGCTTCATCCACCTGATTCAGAAAGTGAACAGTTTCCTTGCCTTCATCATCACGGTCGATAATGAGATAAAAGTAATTTCCGGTTTTCGTCACAACAGTAATGAACTGTTTCCCCGCAGAAGGGTGCTCGCCCTCATCGTCCACCAGTGTCATATTTCCGTCAGGCGTAAGAGGTTCCATCGGCTCACTTTCTTCCTCGGTTGCCGGTTCTTCTGTCTGCTCCTGTGTGGTTTCGGCAGAAGCGTCTGTATAGGCAAATGCCGTTGTAGAAAACATCCCAATGCTCAGAAACAGTGCCATACAGACAGTCGCCAAATATTTAATTTTCATGTGTATTTTCCTCCTCTGTTACAGATTGAATGGTTTCAGGCTTCGGTACGGCGTTTTCCGCAAACATACGAAGCAGTTCTGAAAGCTGGTCAGGTGTCAGGTTGGCGGCGTGTACCATCTCATGAATTTCGGAGTTTTCCTCCTCACGATACCGGCGTTCCAAATCCTTTACCCTGGAATCCCATTCCGCTTTCTTTTTTCGTGCTTTTGCAAGCTCCGTACCGAGTTTCTCTAATTTTGCGCCCATAGCTTCTCCTTTCCGGCAGCTTACGGGATTCTGCCATAGCAGTAAAAATGCTGCTGCCAATAACTTGTTTCGATTGAAGCGTAGGAGATTGGATCGCCGCAGTGAATCATCATCCCATCCCCTACATAAATGCCGACATGCGAAGCGCCGGAGGTATTATAGGTTCCCTGGAAGAAAATCAGATCTCCGGGCTTTGCTTCAGATGGCGGAATAATGTCGCAGAGATTTTTCAGTCCATCCGCAGTTTGCCTGCCGACACTCCAGCCATTGCCGCAGTTATTGATGACCCAGCTTACAAAGCCGGAACAGTCAAAACTGGTGGATGGGGAAGAACCGCCCCAGACATACGGATACCCCAGATACCTTTCTGCTTCCCGTATCATATTGGCAAATGCCGTGTCGGTCAGAGCTTCCCCTGGAATATCATAATCCGTGTATTCTCCGCCACCGCCAGGTGCTGAAGAAATATCATCGCCAAACAGGTAAGAGCGATTTCCCAGCGTTTCCAGCAACAGCTCATACCGTTCCATCTGATCTTCGGTTAAGCCAACGGAGCGAATCACATTGCCCAGTCCATAATTCCGCAAAGTGACATTGAGAATATAATACTCGTATTCGACTTCTACCTCGTATTCATATTCTTCTTCCCACGTTTCACCGGTTTCCGGATCAGTGTGCGTTTGAGTGCCGATTCTGGTTTCTGTCCTTGTGCGGATTTCCACTTCTTCTTCCAGAATCAGTTCATACTGCTGTTCAAAAAGGTGCCGCAAAGCCGCCTGCACTTCTGCACGGGTATAGTCCTCAAAGACAACCGTCAGATAGGATGCCAGTTCATAAGGGTTGTGTCCGATTTCATCCAGAGAGTAACGATACTCGTCATATCCCGGATGGGTGGATTCAATATGATCCACCTGACTCCGCAAATCATTTTCCAAAGCCGTATAATCCTCATCTGTCCCCAGAATGTCCTCGTCTTCCGCAGTAAAGGACGTACCAAGGACAACCTGAGTACCGCCCTGAAACATGGTAGAGCAGGCAGAGAACATTCCTGATACCACCATAAACAGTAATGCCAGTGCCAGTACCCAAAGAAGCACTGTTTTATGGGATACGCAAAAATCAGCAATCTTCTGCGTTACCGTTTTTGTCCCCTTTGCAGTTTTTTCCACACCTTTTGCTGTGGCTTTTCCGCCTTTCCCGGCTCGTGCGGCGGCATATTCCTTTTTGATATTGTGCTTTTGCCGCCAGCGGGAAACGGGATTCGAAGAAGCATCCGGATTCTCTTTTTTGAACTTTTCAAACAGAGCGTTGATATTTGCCTTATCAGATTTTTCAACCAGCTTTTCCGCCTTGTCATAGGCTTTCAGTTTATGGCTGTATGCAGCGTGGCTTGCAACATGATAAGCAGTTTCTGCTCCCAATTCCGTCTGGTGGGCTGCCTGAACCCCCACATTATCATCCTCATATTTGGAGATGGATTTGTGGGCGGCAGCAGACAACGTATCTGCCGGAGCACGAGCTGCAACCCGTTTGATACCGGAAGGCTTCGGCGGAATTTCTTCTGATTTTGCCTTGTCAAATCGCAGTTTTTTCGTCCGGTCAGCGGATATATCCGATTCCTGCCGCAATTTCCGGTGTTTCTTAGGAGCAAGCCTGTCCACCGCCTTTTCAGCCTTTGTTGCGGCTTTATCCGCTTTCCCGGCAGCTTTTTTCACGGCATCACTGGACAGATCGTCTTCTGTAAATTGAAGGCGGGCAGGGCGTTTCACCATGAATTACCCCTCCTTCTCTTTGGAAACCTCAGACAATTTTGTGGTCATAATACGGTACAGCTCAAGATCCTTCGGGAAGTGGTCTACAAACGGCAGAATTACATTACCATAAAACAGAAGCCCTTCTCCTTCACCGGAGTTTGTGACATAAGAAAGCTGATGGGGAGAGATATTCAAACGCTGTGCCAGAATAGCTCTGTCCTCGCTTGCCTGATTGAGCATATAAATGAAATCAGAGTTTTCCAGAATGTTGGCGATTTCCGGGCTGCGAAGCAGATCTTTGACGTTCTGGGTAATACCTGTCGGGATGCCGCCCCATTTTCTGAATCTCTTCCAGATTTCAATGGAATAGGTTGCAGTCTGCTCCTCTTTCAGGAGCAAATGGAACTCATCAATATAATACCGGGTAGACTTTCCGGCATTGCGGTTCTGCGTGACACGTCCCCAGACCTGATCCTGCACGACAAGCATACCAATCTTTTTCAGCTGATTGCCCAACTCCTTGATGTCATAGCACACCAGGCGATTCTGAATATCCACATTGGTTCGATGGTTGAACACATTAAGAGAACCTTTGACATAGATTTCCAGCGCAGTCGCAACATGACGTGCTTCCTTTTCATCCTGTTTCAGCAGGGCATTGTACAAGTCCTCCAGAATCGGCATATTTTCCGGTTTCGGGTCATCAAAATACAGCTGATAAATCTGATGGACACATCGGTCAATAACTGTCTTTTCCACCGGCTGTAAACCGTCCTTGCTGCCCACGATCAGCTCACAGAGCGACAAAATAAAATCAGCCTTCAGCGCCACCGGATTATCGTCTTCTGAATAATTAAGGTTAATATCCATCGGATTGATATAGTTGGTGCTGGAAGAACTGATTTTTACCACCTGTCCCCGGAATTTCTGAACCAGTGCGGTATATTCTGCTTCCGGATCGCAGATGATAACGTCATCATCTGTTACCAGAAAGGCATTGGTGATTTCACGCTTTGCGCTGAAGGACTTACCGGAACCAGGAGTACCCAGAATCAATCCATTGGGATTCTTCAGCTTTTTCCTGTCCACCATAATCAGGTTGTTAGAGAGTGCGTTCAAACCATAGTAGAGCGTTTCGCCGTCGCTCTGGAACAGTTCCTGCGTGGTAAACGGAACAAAGATTGCTGTGGAACTGGTAGTCAGCCCCCGGCGAATCTCAATCAGGTTATGAGCAAGGGGAAGACTGCTCATCACTCCCTGTTCCTGCTGAAAGTCCAGACGCCGCAGATTGCAGTTGTGCTTCTGAGCAATGCTCTGAGCTTGGAACACATTGTTTTCCAGTTCCTGCTCTGTGCGCCCGGTATTCATGACAAGGAACGTCACCATGAACATACGCTCATTCTGGCTTTGCAGCTCTTTCAGAAGTGCCTTTGCATCCTTTCCGTAGGTGGCGAGGTCACTCGGAAGAATATCCATATCATATCCGGAACGAACTGCCTTTTTTTGTTCCTCAATTTTACTGCGGTCAAGCTCTGTGATTGTCCGCTTGATACTTTTGATAGCGGCGGTCTGGTCTACCGACTGGATGTGCATGGTAACAATCTGGCTGGACTCCATATCCAAAAAGTCTGCCAGCATCCTGTCGCTGAGATCGGATGCCGTAATGGAAAGAAAGGACATGGAGCCGTACAGACTGCCCATCTGAAATGTGCGGTTATTTTTAAAGACAAAAGCAGTTGGCGCAATAAAGTCCTTGACGGAAAGACCGGATTCCACCAGCCATTTCCAGTCAAAAAAGAACTTATCATTGTCCCCCATGTGGAACATGGAATGCATAAGCCGCAGACGTTCCTTTCCATCCAGTGCATTGGCAATGACTCCCAATCGGCGGAAATTGTTGAGCAGATCATTCTCAATATGAGTAAGCCTCGGCTTTGCCTGACGCATGGACTCTGCTTCGATACCGAAAGTCAGATATTTTGTTTTCGTCAGACCATTATTCCCCTGAGAGAGCTGCTTTTTCAGCATTTGGCTGTATTCTGCCCGCACGGAATTAAAGTCATCTTTTTTGAATGGGATACGGACACTTTTTTCAAAGCTCTCCGCATCGGTACTCATATTCATGAAGGACAATTCAAAATGGATGGAGCTGTCAAAAAAATTGAGAAAACTGCACCATTCATCGAAGATGGCTGTTTTATCTTCCTGCTGTGCCAGCTGATAGTTGATGTCCTGGAACTGAATGGTTTTGGTGTAATAGCTGTCTGTCACACGGCAAATCCCATCCGGGAACATTCTCTGAAACGGGATAGACTGCTGGGCTGTCTGCGGAATCCCGGTATCTTTTTTCGCCCGTTCAATCACAGCCTTGATTTCTTTCTGCTGTTTTCGGCTGAGATGATTGGGCATTTTTATTTCTCTTTCCTTTGTTTTCTTTCTGAAAAACAATCTGTTCTACCTCCCTTTCGAGCTGATACTGGCGAAGCAGTACATCGTAGTAATTGTCGGTTTGATATGGTCTGATTTTGGGTCGTACAAACTTTGCCTGAATAAAATGGTTTGCAATAACCTCAAGCGGCTGACCGTCCTTTTCGTACATGGCAAGGAAAAACAACGGAAGCATGATGATAATCATGCCTAACGCCGCCAGACTGACGTTGCCATAGGATTTGAGCAGAAAGAAAAACGGCACTCCTATGAGCGCCGCCATTCCAAAACAAATCAGCTGTCGTTTTGTCAGGTTAAAAAACACTTTTGATTTTACCCTCGTCAGGTCACGAGGGACGGGAATATATGCTGCCAACTATACCACCTCCATTTCCGGCAGTTTTATACTGTCTGGAGCTTCATTTCCCCAGACATCCCAGCCTTCTGCTTTCTGTCGTGCAAAAAGTTCAATACGTGGAACGTCTCCCATAAGTTCTACAATCCTCTCTCTGGTTATATCAGGTTTTTTACTATGCTGTTCAACCGGAGAAATGATAAACTGGTGTACCGATGCGGAACTGCGTTTTGGTTTTCCCTTCTTTGCCAGCAGACACACTTCTGCATTTCCTCTCGTCCAGAATCCAAGTCCATAAAACCATGACGGGGTTTTCTTATTCTGTTTCAGCCACACAAACGCCACAGTCTTATACTCAAATCCCCAGGCTTGAATGAGTTTTAATGCTTCCGGCAGCATCGGAAAGGTAGCCCATAAGAATAAGACACAATCTTTATCTGCCAAATCTGCCACAGGCAGAGCACAGATATCATTGATATTCATTGTTGCATAGTGCTTTTCAGCTACCCCCTGTAAACGTTTCTGGTCATATCTCCACGGAGGATCTGCATAAATTATTTTGTATTTTTTCATACCGACCTCCTTAATGAGCATTGAATACGCTTTTAGCAAGCGTACCCGTTTTAAACAAAGTGAAGCAAAGCAGTACAGTGTAACCCATGACACCCCAAATATCTGCAATAATATCGTCCGAAAATGCGACGCTCTGTACCAGTACCGCATAGATAGCGACGCAGACCAGAATCAGAAATCCCTGGAAGCCGAGAGCCAGCAGCGAACGGAGATAATTCTGTCCAAGCTGGTTTTGTTCCCGGTTCGCAAAGGTTGCAAACGGGATCGGAGCAAGGCTCACCATCAAATAGATTTCAATCATTCTCCCGTAGACGATAATAAAAATGATGATAGAAAGGGCATACATTGTGATTTGCACAACAAAAGATTGCAGTAACAAACCGATCAGCGGACCCAAATCCATTCCCTGAAGTGTTTCCTCCAGAGCTTCCAAGCCGGAAGCATCTATGGCTGTGTCACCGGCTATGATGCCGCCGCTGGCGTTTATTACATGCTGTGCCACATCGAAAACCGCCATTGTAATATTAAATGTGTTCGTGATTAACATGACCGCAACAAAGGTTTTGAAAACCCATTTAAAGAAAATCCAGGTTTCAAAGTTTGCCAGATTGTTGTGGTCAATAATCAGCTGAATCAGCTCATAGCAGGCAATGAACGTAAGAATCAAGCCTGCAATGGGAATAATCACTGATTCGGAGATGTTGCGAACCATAGCAAAAATTTCCGGAGAGAAACTCTCCGGAGTTCTGCCCACGGAGGTTGCTATCTCGCCAACCTGATTGTTGACGGACTCAAACATCCCCGACAGATTTCCCATGATGGCACTGATGAGCATTTCTTTCAGCCAGTCTGTGATCTGTTGGAGTATGCTGTCCAAAGGCGATTACCTCCTTTTTGCGAATTAACCAAACAAACCGGAAAGCAGCGGAACCAGAGTGATGCCGATAAGGGCAACACCGCCGCCTGCCATCAACTGTTTCATGCCCTGGCTTTTTGCACCAGGATTATCATTTCCATATCCCTCAAGCAAGTTGATTGCTCCCCAGATACCAAGACCGGCACCGAGTGCTACCACCAGAGTCTGAAGAACGGTTACTGCACTGTTAAAAAACTCCATGCGATTTCCTCCTTTTATCGTGAACGTGTTTCTTTCCTCAATGAATTGTTTTCATTTGCCAGCTGTGTAAGTCGATGGACAATCCTACGGATATCCGGATTTCGCTCTGCACAAAGTGCAGCTTTTTCTTCCGGACTGCCCGTGAGAATGGTATCCATCAGATACTCCACATAATCCTTCCGGTGAATGGCTTCCACATATCGGGGATCAATATCCCAATCCGGATTTTTCGGGGCATATTTAGCCAACCATTCTTGTAACTGGCTGTGATAGCGGGTCAGCACTCCATAGGTGTAACGTTCCCGCTGTTTGGCAATCTGAACTGCTGTAGCTGTCCGTTTCGGCGGAACACAGGGAACCTGACTGTCATACTGAAGTCCGAAATCTGCGGCGATTCTTTCTGCCGCTTCCTTATTGCCAATTTGAAATAAGCGGGCAACAAGGTCGATCACATCGCCTGTTGCTCCGCATCCAAAACAGTAATAATAACCATCGTTCAGCTTCAGGCTGGGAGACTGGTCGGAGTGAAACGGACATTTTGCCATTCCACCCCGCTTAACCTCAATCCCGTAATGTTCTGCGGCAGCTTTTGTAGTAACAGACTGTTTTACCACTTCAAACAGAGACTGTCGCATCGCCACCTCCGCTTAGTATCAGTCCCTCCATTTTTTAACCGAACAGACCGGAAAGGAGAGGAACCAGAGTGATACCGATGAGAGCGACACCGCCGCCAGCCATCAACTGTTTCATGCCCTGGCTTTTTGCACCAGGGTTGTCATTTCCATAGCCCTCAAGCAGGTTGATTGCTCCCCAGATACCAAGACCGGCACCGAGTGCTACCACCAGAGTCTGAAGAACGGTTACTGCGCTGTTGAAAAATTCCATACATTTTCCTCCTCGTGATCAAGAATAAGTTTGCTGGTTTCCCCATCCTTTCGACATGTGCACCTGCCAAAAGAATGTAGACATGAAAATAGCCAGGCAACCGAATAACAGTCCCTGGCTATGTAAAGGCGGCTACGCCGCCTGCGTTTTATATGTCACAGGAATTGAGTTTCCTGAATATTTCTGCTTCTCTGTTCAGTTGCGGAAGGGAATCTGGCAATGGTTCAATCTCAAAATGAATCGGCAATAAATTTTCCATTGTCAGCTTTTCAAGTATTTGTGCCTTTGAAATATCTCCCAGATTTCTAATACGGCATCCGGCACAAGTTCGAATCAGCAGTTCCCGAACTGTATGAATCTGATTTATTTTCAGTGCACGATATATTCTCATTGGAAATGACAGTTCATAAATATCCTGATAAAAAAGATGATCGCTGCTGCAAATCCCTCTTATCTGTTTGTAAAATGATTCTTCTTCAGTCAACTGACGGGTAAGATGCTCAATATTACCTTGATAACCATTTGTAATGTAGAAAAACATACGGTTGTTTCCTTTCAATCCCCGAAGTGCATGAGCAATACACTGACGTACTCTGTTTTCAGTCAGATGATAATGTCCGGCGATCTGCCGTCGGCTTTTATAGTTCTCATAATATTCTCGGATAAGAATCTGGTTTCTCTCGGTCAGGCAGGAAAGGACATAGTCCAATCCGTTCCGCTGATCCGCATTCAGATTCTCATAATCAATGTTTGTTCCCATTTCCTCATTCAGCGATAATTCTGTCAGCAGATTTGCAGGATACAATCTTTTTCTTCTTCCCATTTTTCATTTCCTTTCTTGGATAATATTTGGTATGTAACAGGCGGCATTCACCGCCTGCCCAGGATTTATTCTCCGGCGATCAGGAAAACAGACCTGCCAGCAGCGGAACAAGAGTAGTTCCGATCAGAGCCACACCGCCGCCCGCCATCAACTGTTTCATACCCTGGCTCTTAGCACCGGGATTGTCGTTGCCATAGCCCTCAAGCAGGTTGATCGCACCCCAGATGCCAAGACCGGCACCGAGCGCAATAACCAAAATCTTCAAAACATCAACTGCGGAAGTGAAAAATTCCATATTGTTATCCTCCTGAATCTGAAATCATGAATTTTGGTACAAAAAATCCCTCCGTCACACCGTTGTTCCGGTCGGAGGGTTACTGTTGTAGGTGAGCTTCCATTGGAAATATTCCTCTTCTGAAATCTCGCCAGCTTCATATCGGGTCTTCATGTTTTCCCATTCCCTTATACAGTCATATATGTCACCACCACCTTTCGATTCTTCCATCCAAAAGAGAGACTGCATGAAATCATTTTTAGAAATGCAGACTCTGGAAGAAAAAACGGCAGGCTGTACACAAAATACGTCTGCCATTTTTATAAGCATCTGTTCTTTTGGAGTACGAACTCCGCTTTCATACTGAGCAATGCGAATGTCTCCATGCGCACCAAAGCCCAGTATATTTCCCAGCTCTTTTTGTGTCATTCCACGAAAAAGGCGTATTTTTTTGATACGCTGTCCAATGGTCATAGGCTACACCTTGCTCCTGGCAAACTCCCGATACACCTTTTCATTTCTTGCCCGAAATGCACCTACAGCGCCTGTCGCCGCCAACTCAGGATAAGTTGCCTGTACCTTTTGCCTGCTACGCCTGACGGTTTCAAACGCAGGAAATCCTTTCTGTTCCAGTTTCATCAAAAAATCCGGTACTGAAAGATGATGCAGGTCAATGCTTTTTTCCGAAGAATAATATCTGAGCACTTCCAGATACAGAATATTGTCGCTGTTTCGAGCTTCAACATTCTTTTCCAGAATCTGTTTCACCAATGCTGATACCGTTTTCAAATCTCTCATCGGCTCTGCTCCTTTCTGCTTACAGCTAATCCGCATCCACCACAACAAATTCATCATCGGCTTTCAGCCGCAGGCGATGACTGAGATATTTCTCAATTTTGAACTCGTTTTTCTTGTCGTAATCTGCGGTCAATTTGAAGTTTGGATGCTGCGTAAGGTCATATTTATCCGACAAAAACGGGCGTACACCTCTCAGCTGTAAGATACATTTACTGCCATCCAGTACGGCAAGTTCATCGACCGAAGCAAGGTCTTTTCCCAATTTTTGAAAATTCATGCCATAAGATGGACTGTTGCCTCTGGTATTTGATGTGTTGTACATATCAATGGTTTCTTTTCCAAGCGCCTGATTCAGCTCCTTCAGAGTAGTCGGTTCCGAGCCGCCCAGGAAGATACGAGAATCCATGTTGCCAATGATGGTATCAGCGTTGTCCTTATAGATTGCCTTCAGCTGAGATTGTGCCTGCAATACCAGACAGGCGGAAATCTCTCTGGAACGAATTGTGGCAACCAGTTTTTCCAGATTCGGAATCTGACCGATATTTGCAGCTTCATCAATCAGACAGCGCACATGGACAGGAAGCCGTCCTCCATACACGTCATCCGCTTTCTCACACAGCAGGTTAAACAGCTGCGTGTAAATCATGGAAATGAGAAAGTTAAAGGTGCTGTCTGTATCCGACATGATAAGAAACAGCGCTGTTTTCCTGTCTCCCAGTGTGTCCAGCTGCAATTCATCGTAGGCAGTCACATTCCGCACTTCCTGAATATCAAAGGGAGCCAGCCTTGCGCCGCAGGAAATTAAAATCGACTTAGCCGTTTTTCCTGCCGCCAGCTTGTATTTCTTATATTGGCGAACTGCAAAATGGTCGGGTTTCTTCTTTTCCAACGCTTCAAACATCATATCAACCGGATTCTGAAATTCTTCGTCATCCTCACGCACTTCCATTGCGTTCAGGAACTCAATCAGAGTAGAAAAATTTTGTTCCTCTATGGGCGCTTCATAATGGATATAGCCAATCAAAGCACAGTAGAGCAGTGTTTCCGCTTTCGTCCAGAACTCGTCCCCGGCTTTTCCATCCCCCTTTGTGTTTGCAATCAGCGTTGTCACCAGCTTCAGAATATCTTTTTCAGAATGGATATACGCCATCGGGTTGTAATGCATCGACTTTTTAAAGTTGATGGTGTTGAAAATTTTAATGTTGTAGTTATTCTCCAAAAGAGCATTGCCGCATTCGCTGACGATACTTCCCTTGGGGTCTGTGATCACATAAGAACTGTGCATCTGAAGCAAGTTGGGCTTCAACCAAAATCTGGTTTTACCGGAACCGGAGCCGCCGACGATCAGAACATTTTTATTTCTGGCATTGGCAGGATTTTTCGGGCGGTTGCTCATCATCAATCGCTCCGTTTTTGTGAGAATGATATTATCCTCAAACTTCGGAGCCATGAATGGTTCAATATCTTTGGCAGTTCCCCACCGGGCAGAGCCATACTCTACATTGTGACGATATTTTTTTGCGTTTTTTCCACGCAAATACACTGCCAATCGCAAACCGGCTCCGCAGACGATGCCAATAAGCAAATCAAACGGGTGTAAGCTGGGCAAAGGATTCCCAAACGCCACTGGAAGGGTAGAAAAAAGGCTGAGGATTTTAGCGGAACTGTCCGCACCCTCAGCCACACGCCATGCTTCTCCGAAATTTGTTGCAATCAATCCCACAATAAAATAGGGGATATTCAGAATCAGGAGTTTTTTTATTTTTTTAGAGTCCATCACAGATCACGCTCCTGTTTCTTTTCCCGAATCTTCTTCGGCACTGACGCTACCAGATTTTTAAACTTACTAAGCTGTGCCAGCACACTCGGTTTCCTATCCTTCGTCATCGACCTTGCCTGATGTTCCTTGCAGATGGCATCCAGCGCATCGGCATCCTTCGCACGGACAAAAACAAAATAGCGGGGCGGATCAACCGTCTTATCCTTCCGTACCGCAAAATCCACACCATACTTTTTGGCAAGACGTTCAAAGTCTTTGATGCCTTCTTTTTCAATTTCCGCATTGGCAGCACCCTGATTCTGCCCCAACAGTTTTTTTACCGACTGCTTTCCATGCACAGCCGGATCTCTTCCTTTTTTTGCCTTGACTTTTTCACGGTGCTGCAAATATTTGCGAATACCTGAAATAATCGTCCGCAGAGTCAGTTTGGTCGTACTGATTGCCAGATTGACCGTCCTATTTTCCACTTCTTCCTGCAAAGCAATCTACCTCCTTCCTCACACGATAGCGAGAATAATCCTCAACGGTCTATTCCCTTGGATTTTTGCTTCTGCTTCCTGGGCTGTTTATCAGGAATATCATGACTTTTCTTAAATTCTGCAATCCCTTTGGGATCAAATTCTTTTAATTTCTCCAAATCAAACGCCACCACAGAATACTTTCCAAATCCCTGTTTAACGGTATATGGCAGCACTTTTCCCAGTTTATTCTCTTTGATGAACGCTAACAGGTCTCTGCTGATGTCACCGTTGATGAACGCTTCATTCGGCTCCAAAGAAAAAGCCGGAAGATTTACTGTCATATCAGCAAATGGTTCCGGTCCGTCTTCACCATGAGAAGTGATTCCAATATAAAGCCGATCGTCGTATTGATATTCTCCAATATGCAGCGATACTTTTTCTTCTCCCAGTTCCCATTTAAAGGGTACAATTTTCAAATTTTCATCCACTGTTTCATCCTTTCATTTTATCGAGACACATCTTTTTGATCGTAATACAGATTCCCTCTGGACACTTTGGCATGACTGAGAATTTTGATATGCCCTTTTTCCTGATTCTCCAGACATTTTTCATATCCTGCCTGTGTCAGATACAGCCGGGTTCTTTCGCCTTTCCATCCAACCGGGGAATCATTTGTGAGAACATCAAAAATAATCATATGACGGGTATCATCGGCAAATCGCTCCAGACCCATATAAGAATGTCCGTGATATTCTTTTGCCCCAGCTTTGATCCGCATTTCTTCCATCAATTCTCCAATCGTTTTCCCTGCCATCTCGTATCCCCCTTAAAGAACATCCCTGTCAGGACTGATTTTCTGCGGCATGGTTTCCGCTTTCCGTGGAACATCCGAAGATTTCACCTTGTCATCCGGCAAAGGCAACGCCATAACGCTGCGTCCCATCCGTACAAACATTTCCGGCTGGTGAAATTCCTTTTCAAATTGCTCCATCAATTCCGGGGACAGGGAAGCGAAATCTTCTTCTCCCAAACCGACTACCAGAAAATCACCGGCGATAATGTCATAAATCTGCCCGTTATCATCCCGCAGCGCCCGGTTCAGCTCGCTTCCATTTATCTTGCCTTCCTCATTCACCACGAGAGCAACTTCTTCATTGAACGGATAGACCGCTTCAATATCACCGCCCACAGCTTTCTGCAAATCTTCCAGTTCACCGCCAATCTGAACAGCCTGGGGATACATTCCCGGTTTGACCAGAAGAACATCCATCAGATTCTTCTGATCCTGCACGATCTCTCGTTCCGCTTCCGTATCAAAGGTAACCCCTGCGAAATTTTCGGAGTCCAGAACATATTCCGAATCATAATATGCCTGTTTTACTTGTTTTTCAGCTTCTACAAGGGAAGCGGCTTCCACTGTTACAGTCTTTTCAAACATTTCTGTGATTTTGACATCATATTCTTTCAAAGCTTTCGACCTCCGTTTCTGTTAGATATAGAAAAAGCGACCATCTACAAACCTTACAGTTCATAAATAGTCGCTTCGCTTTCCCATTGAGGAATACACATATCATCCAGTTCTTCCATCAGGCTTTCAGGAGTGAAGAACAGGTCATCTCTTTCTTTCAGCAGCTTCACAATGGAACGGTATTCCGTTGTGTAATAATAGTCCTCAGATTTTACAACCATACTGACATTGTGTACTATTGCGAAACTCATGTCTTCCAACAGCCACAACTCCCGATTATAGGAAGTATCCACCATATCAAAGACGCTGATTTCCATATCGGTGTAAAGCAGGCAGGCTCTCTGCACAAACAATTCCTTGCCACGATACTCAAATCCCCGGTCAAGATTGGTTCTGATTGTGTACTCGTAAGGCGTTCCCACCTTATCTCTCAGAGCCATACAGATTTCCGGCAGGCACAAAACTTCACTGCCGACTTCCTCCTCGTCATACGCTTCATAATCCTCCGGCTGGTACAGATCAAACAGCCATTTCAAAGCATCGCTCATCTCTTTTTCAGTAAACATCCCTATCCTCCTATCGCTCCATAGATTTCTCACGTTTTTTCTGCCACTGTTCCAGCAGTTTAATGATGGTATCCTCCATCTGCTTCGGCGTATAGGACTTCGGAAAATATTTCCGGAGCACATCATTTTTGATGGTGACCTTATCCAGCTCACTTTTCTTTTCTTCGGACATAATGGCACACATGGCGTCCAGACTGCATTTTCCTTCCTGGCTGAATTTCTTCAATCGCTGTGCCTGCGACAGGGAAGGAGTAGCCTGAGCATAGTCCATCGCTTCCAGAAAATCCTTCTGTTCTTCTTTTTTCAGGTAGGACAGCTCTACCGCCGGATTGAAAGCGATTTTCTTTTCGTCTACCATATCCAGCAGTTCAGGAATCAGTTCTGTCAGACGGATATAGCGGAAAATCTGATTTTTACTCTGTCCGACCTGTTCCGCTAAAAGTTCACTGGACTTCTTCCCAGCAGACTTGTTCCCAAGTTGGGAACAAGTTAAATCAACTCGTTCACCTTGATGGTTCATCGCTTCCAGCTTCATCTTATAAGCAAAAGCTCTCTCGCTCGGCAGAATAGTTTCCCTTTGCAAATTGGAGTCCACCATCAAAATCGTAGCGGCATCATCGTCCATTTCCCGCACAATTACCGGCATGGTTTCTTTTCCGGCAAGCTCTGATGCATGATGGCGGCGGTGTCCTGCAATCAGCTCATAACCGCCTTCCGGACGGGGACGGGCAATCGCTGGTGTCATAACCCCAAACTGTGCGATGCTCTCCACAGTTTTCTGCATGGCATCATCGTCCAGTACCTTGAACGGGTGTCCTTTAAATGGATGGAGTTCAGAAAGAGGAATCTCCTGTACCCGTTCCTGCTGGGCTTCTTCCCTTGACTGGTCAGTCTGGAAAATATCATCGTAGCTGCTCAAGCTGATGTTTCCGTTTTTTTTCGGCATTGTGAAGCACCTCCTTTGTCAGTACCCGATAGGCATCCGCCACCTTGCCTTTGGGATCATGCTTAAAAATACTGGTTCCTTCCGCACTGATTTCCTCTGCACGGACAGAACGGGGAATATCTGTCTTATAAACTTTGAGCTTCCCGCCATAGTTTTCCCGAATCAGGCTGCTGATTTCTTTTGAATAATTCGTGCGGCTGTCCACCATCGTCAGCAGGATACCTTCAATTTTTAACTTCGGATTGATTTGCCTGCGTACCTTATTGATCGTCTGTAAAAGCTGTTCCAGACCTTTTGCCGGAAGATAAGCCGCCTGCACCGGAATCAGCACATTGTCAGCCGCAGCCAGTGCATTGACTGTGAGCATCCCCAGAGAAGGCATACAATCCAGAAGGATAAAATCATAGTTCTGTTTCACAGTATCCAGGTATTGCCTGAGAATGGTTTCCCGGCTCATGGCATTCACCAGAGATACCTCCAAACCGGATAATTCGATATTGGCTGGCATCAGGTCAACACCTTCCGGGTGATGCAGAATACCTTCACCCGGAGCAATCGGCTGTTCAAGCAGGATTTTCCCCATCATATCTGACAGGGTAGGAGAGAGCTGATCGGGAACAGGATGTCCCAGGCAAATGGTCAGCGACGCCTGTGGATCGGTATCTACCAGGAGCACCTTCTTCCCCTCCATTGCAAGACCAACGCCGAGATTCTCACAGGTTGTGGTCTTGCCCGTCCCGCCTTTTTGATTCACTACAGCCATGACCGTTGCTTTCGACAATTTCTTCACCTCTCCTTCGTTTTTCGTACTTGTTCAATCTTCATCACCTCCCTTCAGCCCTCAGACAGATCATGCCGCACCAGTGCGTCAAAATATCCATCTATTGTCAGGATAGAATTATATATTGCTGCAAGCAGATACTGTTTGATATTGCGAATCTTCGTTGTATTTTCCTTAAAGCAGTCCATCACAAACTTAATATGCTCCGAATTAAGCTTCATAAAACGACTTCTCACAATCTCTACTGGTTTATCATCGCCTGCAATACGAATCTGTTTTCTTTTGCTGCACATGGTTTCCACAATCAGAGCTACAATGGAATCCAGCAGTTCTTTATCATACGGATAATTTTTGTAGAGGATTTCAATCTCAAGATGTTCAAAAAAATATTCATGATAGTATGAGTAATCCCCATCCGTTCCGTGTTCCATTCCGAAATCTCCGGAAGGAAAGGAAAGATTCATATTATTATCATTAAGATTATTTTTATTAGTATTATTACCGTGTCCTTTTGACATTTCCAAAGATGTCGGATTGCCATTTCCAGAAGTGTCATTTTCACACTTCAAGAAGTGTTCTTCCTGATTGCTCTGTGGAAGAATAAATTTTTTCATATAAATCAGGTTCGGTTTCCCCAGCCCCTGCTTCTTCCGCCAGATGAGATTCCCCTTTTTCTCAAGTTCTGCGAGCAGCTGAATCGCTTTCTTATTCCCACAGCCAAGTGCTTCCATGATGTCTTCAACCGTATAGATGATATAAACTCTTCCGTCTTTATCAACCCATCCGTTTTTCCGGGAAATACCCATACGATCCAGAAATAAGCCATACAGCAGTTTTGATTCCGCCGACAGGTTGCGATACCGTTCATTGGTGAACAGAAGTTTGGGAACCCGGTAAAAAGCATATTGTTCAGATTCCTCAATTCCAAAGAATTCCTCATACATTTTTCACGCTCACCACCTCTTTCGGCGGGAAATTTTCTTTCTTCAGCGGTGTCTTGCGAATTGTGCTGTCCCTGATCTGATAGGGACATCGTGTGTAATAGCAGAAGCGATACCGCCAGCGTGGCTGAAAGTATTCGCACCTTTTACATTCTTTCGGATACTGATAACGGGAATATTTTTTTCTCCTTTGCATCTTCTTTCACCTCTCTAACCCTTGATGCCAATCTCACGCATTATCTGTTTTGTACACCATCCAATACAGGGATGTACTCGTCCGTAAGGGCATCCATCACAATCGCTTTTTTCTTTTTCCGGTTCAAAAATAATAAAATAGCAGTTCTCTTTTCCGAGAGAGCAGCCCTGCCTTGCATTTTTCCAGAAAAAGCACAGCGAGCAATCTTCCGGCTTCTCCGCAGCATATTTTTTGTTACTCACAATCGCTCCTCCTGCCTTCCTTTTTTATTTTGGGTAAAAAAATAGAGCGTTTACCCTTCCCCATAGGGGGATGAATAAACGCTCAATGTAACATTATGTTTGACAAGTTATTCCAGAAAGCCTATCTTGTAAATAGAGATACCAGCTTTTCAGCTCATCCGGACTCTTAATCCGGTAAGCGATGAAGTCGGAATGCCGACCAGATACCAGCCAGTGTCTCCGCAGGCATATTCAATCCGTGTAGGCTTCCAACGGTTGTTTACGAACACCTCCATACAGGTGCCGCAGTGTAAACCTCCGTAGTATTCCTCCAGATTAAAACGAACATCCATGCGATCCGTTTTCTGGTCATAAACCAAAACCCCTTGCTTCATTTTGAACCTCCATTCTTTTAATCTTAGTTTCACCATGTTTACGGCAACCTAATCAAATCAATGGGGTTTTGACCTGAAATCTTGGACAAAAATCAGCGAAAACCCTTTGTTTTCAAGGTTTCTAACCGTTGCCCTTATTATAACTGGTTAGTCAATTCTTCTGACTATTCCTGTAGCTTTCATAAACAAAATTCCTCCATTTTACTTTCTGTCATTTATCTTCTTTGTTGCCCGTAAATGTAGTATCTGTAAAACAGAGGAATTTATACTTAAAGTAACCTTCAAAGTAATTATGAGGCTTTAAGGGCAGGGACTGCTTTTTATTTTTTTGTGGTCGCCCCGGTCAGTGACCACTTCGTATCCTATGGATGCCATTCTGTTTTTTAATTCTTTAATATTGGCCGCCGCCTCCACGCCTGTGCTGATTTTATTGTCGTAGAGCATGTACTTTTTTCTTACTTCCAGCGGAGACAGGTTTGGCATTACCACATTGGCCCCTGCCATCACTCCCTGCTCCCTTCCATCCGGCTCTATGGTCCCCAGGGCCGTGGTAGCGGGCAGAAGCACATCCGGCAGCATGAGCCGTACAATGGCCAGCAGCAGAAGGGTCTGGCGCAGGGTTCCGGCCGGCCTGTCCTTAAAGGGGGTATCGTGATGCGGGATAAAAGGACCGATTCCCACCATCTCCGGCTGAAGGCCGTGTATAAATTCCAGGTCCTGGGCAATATGGGCCGTGGTCTGATACGGCGAGCCTGCCATGATTCCGCAGCCGGTCTGATAGCCAATGGCTTTCAGGTTATGCAGACATTCCTTCCTGTGCTCAGAAGACATCTGAGGCGGATGGAGACTGGCGTAATGGCATGGGTTGGCTGTTTCGTGGCGGAGCAGATAGCGGTCTGCCCCCGCATCAAACCAGCGCTTATAGGTATCGTACCCTTTTTCACCCACAGACAGTGTGACCGCGCAGTCCGGATACTGCTTTTTAATGCACTCTACCAGATACGCAATCTTCTCGTCCGTAAACCACGGATCCTCGCCGCCCTGAAGCACAAAGGTCCGAAATCCCAGTCCATAGCCGATACGGCAGCACTCCATAATCTGCTCTGGTGACAGCCTGTAGCGGGAAGCCTTCTGGTTGCTTCTGCGTATACCGCAATAGTAGCAGTCGTTTTTACAATAATTAGTAAACTCCATAAGCCCCCGGACATATATCTTATTTCCGTAATTAGCAAGCGCTGACTCCCTTGCCTTTCCATACAGATATGCGTCCTCTTCCTCCCCTATGTTATCAAGCAGGAAAATAAATTCCTCCCCGGAAAGCATACGGGACCCGGCCAGTTTATCCACCAGCGTAATCACCCGATCCATCATGCGCCTCTTTCCATCCTTTCTTTTAATCCCAAAGGCAGGACACAGGTATATGTCCTGTTCCTCAACGTTAACGGATACAGTCTGACCTCCACCCCAAACGCCTCATTGAGATGTTCCTCGCTCAGTATCTCACCTGTTGGGCCAAACAGGGTGGTCTTTCCCGCGCCGTTGGCTCCCGGGACGGACAGCACCCGGGTGCCCGGAGCAGGCCTTCCCGCCTCAGATTCCGCCTTTTGCGTAAACCGCTATATTTAACATGTTTTTTCCTTCCCCTCTTGTTCTAACATACAAAAAACCTCTCTCTGAAATTCAGAGAGAGGATATCATCCGCATACCACGGCTTCACCAGCAGGCACATATGGGCGACTTATGCCAGCCATGCCGGCACACGGCACGCACTGACAAACCACACAAACCGATTCCCGCACAGCCGGGACAGTTCCGCTCTCTCTTTATCTCAGGGTTGCTTCGCATCAGAGAAATGTTCTATTTAGTTACTATCATCATATTCCAGCCAGAGGGAAAAAGCAAGGGTTAAAAAATTATCTTGTTCTGTGCCTTGTTTGGGCTTTACGAAAGGCCGATGCCCGTGATATCATAACCACAGATAACTCCGGCTCGCGCAAAAGCATGTATCTGTCTGCGGCAGAAGCCAGCCGGGTAGAAAACAATAAGGGAGGACATACTTTATGGAAGACCGTCTGGCTGTCATCAGCTGCATTATCAGCAATCCCGGCTCCGTGGCAACGGTAAATGAAAAATTCCATCTTCAGTCCGGTCTGATTATTGCCCGCCTGGGTGTCCCCTGCCGGGATTACGGGGTCTCCGTCATCAGCGTGGTTCTGCACGGAACCCAGAACCAAATCAGTTCCTTTGCAGGGGACCTGGGTAAGGTGGACGGTGTAAAGGTAAAATCCATTCAGGTGCCGGTCAGCAAGTAAAAGAAAGGGGCAAATCCATGGAACATTTGGAATGGCTGCTGTCTCTGTCAGCAAACACCGCAATCATTATTTTTGAATTTATCGGCGTGGGTATCATCATATACTCAGGTCTTACAAGCTTCCTTAAATTCCTCCGCAGATCCCCCGACACCAAAATTTATTTGGCGAAGGGCCTGGCCATGGGACTGGAATTCAAGATGGGAAGCGAAATCCTGCGCACGGTAGTGGTCCGTGAGTGGAAGGAAATAGGAATTGTGGCCGGAATCATTGTGCTGAGGGCCGCCCTTACCTTCCTGATTCACTGGGAAATCAAAGAAGAGGAACGGACCGAATAAGGGCCTCCATGCGGTCCAGACGCTCATGCATCAGCTCATGCCAGATGCTCTCATCCACAAACGGATTATGGGTATCTGTAATCTCCCCTATCAGCGGGATGATTCCCACCTGATTGGTGTGGGAAGGAAGGCAGATGTCCACATGAAGCCGGTCCATCATCCTCAGGCTTTCGCAGAACTCCTTCTGAAGGCTCAGGGGCAGTCCATTCTGTTCCAGGAACTCCCTGGACAGGGTGTTAAGCCCTACCCCGCCGTGGATTCCGCAGGTATAGATCCTGCCGTCCTTCTCCTTCACGTCAAATATCATAGAGGTACAGCCCGGCGTGTGTCCCGGCGTGGAAATGGTGCGTACGGAAACATTTCCCTGTACAATAGGTTTGTCATCCAGGTAAATCTCATCTGGTTCAATATCTCCGCAGGTATATCCGTCGCTGCAAATCAGATCCTTACGCTCATGTATCATAAATAAATCCCTCTCTCCCAGATAAACTCTGGCTCCGGTCAGTTCCTTCATGGTCCTGGCTGCCCCTATATGGTCCGCATGTGCGTGGGTCAGAAGAATTTTCTTAATATCCATTGGGTCGTATCCCAGGCTTCGGATGCATTCTAACATCAGATAGCATGTCTCATGCATAGCCGTATCTATAAGAATCAGCCCTGCTCCTGTATCAATGAGATAGCAGGCCACCCAGTCATTGCCAGACACATAATAGACGCCCGGCGCCATCCGAAAGGGCGGCAGATAACTGACCCAGGGGGTGCGGCAGCACCGTTCCATCAGCTTCTGGGGAGGAAGGCTCGTGGCCGAAGTACTGTTAAGCGGCATTTAATTGGCCTCCTTTTGTTTATTATTTTTTGTTTTCGCAGGCAGCGCGCAAAACATTGGCGAAAATACGCACCCTATTCCTATGAGCATCAGCACGCAGGATATGGGTCTTGTGAAGAATGCGGCTGCACTGCCTGAATACTGAAATGCCTTCAGCATATTGCTCTCCAGGGTAGGTCCCAGGATAAACGCCAAAATCAAAGGCGCTGTGGGCAGTCCTCCATAGCTCATCATCAGGCCGATGACAACAAACACCAGCATCATACCGCATTTGTATAAACTGCCGGAATCCACGTATGCGCTCACAAAGGAAATGATGATAAGAGCCGGATACATATAGTGATACGGAACCTTGAGAATCAGTGGAAATACCCGCATCCCCAGAGCCTGAAGAATCAGTATCAGCACAGCGCATACCATAACAGTGGCAAACATAAGGTAGACCACATTTCCGCTGTTCTTAAATACCATGGGCCCCATTTCCAGTCCGTGAATCGTAAGTGCCCCAATCAGGAGGGCTGTGGTGGAATCACCGGGAATACCCAGGGCTGCCATGGGAATCATGGAACCGCCGATGGCCGCGTTGTTGGATACCTCAGAAGCCCAGATTCCGTCAGGACATCCTTTGCCGAACATCTCAGGCGTCCTGGAACCATTCTTGGCGCTGGAGTAGGCCACAAGGTTGGACAGTCCCGATCCCATGCCGGGAAGGAAACCGATTCCCAGGCCAATGCCAAAGGAGCGGACAATGTTCACAAACTGAGCCTTTATTTCCTTTAACGTGATTCCCAGGCCCTTGATTGACTTTGTGTCCACGTCCGGCAGAGCGCCGAATCCCTTGCCGTATTCCTCCACGATTCGGGCCACCCCAAAAATACCAATCAGTACAATGGTCATCCCCAGACCGCTCATAAGGTACATGTTGCCGAACACAAACCTGGGCTCTGCATCAATGGGAGAATATCCCACAGAGGCAAACAGCAGGCCGACGGACGCGGAAGCCAGTCCCTTAAACATATTACCCTTGGAAATGGCCAATACCATGGTTATAGCCACGAAGCAGAGTGAAAAATACTCCCACGGACCCAGGGCAAAGGCAATATCTGCTATTTTCTGGCTTAACAGGGCTCCCAGTATGGCGCTGAAAAAGGTTCCCAGGAAGGATGCCACCATGCCGATGGCCAGGGCCTTGCCAGCTTTGCCTGCCTGGGCCATGGGATAACCGTCAAAACAGGTTGCCACCGCGGAAGCGGATCCGGGTATTCCCAGAAGTACGGATCCGATGAATGCCCCTGAACATCCGCCCACCCATAGGGCTATGAGGAATACCACTGCCCTTGAGGCATTCATGGTATATGTAAGCGGCATGAAAAGCATGACGGCCAGAGTTCCGGAAAGTCCGGGAATTGCCCCGAATATAAGACCGATGACCGTTGCCCCAAACATCAGAACCAGATTAAAGGGCTGGGTAATCTGCCCGGCGATATAAGGTAAAAATTCCATCATACGTTCCCCCTCCTATTCAAACAGCATGCCTGATGGCAGTGTGAGCCCGAAGGCATATACATAAATCACATAAATGATGACTGCCACCGCCACGGAGAACAGCAGCCTTCCCTTAAGGGTGGATGAACCGCCTCCTGCAAACATGGTTGTGAGCACATACAGGGCTGCTGGTGTGGCAATCAGATAACCTGCCGCTGTCATAACGGCTATGTAAGCTGTTATTATAAAATAAGGGACGCCCCCATTCTCACCCATCCTGCTTTTGCCATATATGCCTTCTGTTCTTTCTTGCTCAAGGTGCTCTCCACCAATATACCCAGACCGCATACAGCGAATCCGAAAGCCGCAATGGAGGGCAGCATCCTTGGCCCTGGATAGGCAGCTGTAATGGGGGTGGAAAAGGTAGTGGTCATCAGGAACACCACGGCTCCCAACAGGATTAACACAGCGCCTGTTATCTGGTCTCTTTTTATTCTCATGGCATCTCGCCCCTTTCCTGATATTGCTTATACCTGCTTTACTTCATTATGCGCCTTATGCGCATGTCTTCATTCCTGTTATTTCCTAAGCCCCAGTTCCTCCACCACGGCGTCAATCTGTCCCTGCATTTCCTTTAAGGTGCTCCCACCTTCCTCCAGGCTTAAAAATTCCATCTCCATTCCAGCAGGCGCCAGAGTCTTTACCACCTCCGCGTCATTGGCAGCGGATGCATAGTAATCGTGAATCCTGGATGCCAGTTCCGAATCCATGTCCTTTGGCCCTACCAGGACCACATTTAGCATCTTGAAGCTGAAATCCACGCCCTGTTCAATAAAGTCAGGCACTTCTGGAAGCACGCTGCTGCGTCCGCCCTCATCGGAATTAGAGATGGCTCCCAGGGCTCTGGCCTTACCGGATTCCACATACTGCTTTGCCTGGTTTGCATTTACAAAACAGGCGTCAATGCTGTTTCCCACCAGAGCAGTCAGCTTCTCTGTATCGGATCCTGCCTCCACATATTTGACATCGATTCCCGCTGCCTTTGCAAACAGCCCTGTCTGGATATGTACCGTTCCGCCGGTTTCCACGCCGAACATGACCTCACCCGGTCTTTCCTTTGCAGCCCCAATCAAATCGTCCAGGGTCTGATAAGAAGAACCGCCGGATACCACCAGCACATTGTTGGCCTTGTCCTTGGGAACCGCCACTCCAATGACCGTAAAGTCCTCTGTGGCTGATTTATCGTACAGTCCCGCTGCTGTTTTAATCAGCATGGTCAGATGCCACTGTGTCAGGGTGGAGCCGTCCTTTTTTCCGGCTGCTGCTTTCTCACACGCGACTACTCCGCCGCCGTCCGTATTATTCACAATGGTGATGGTGGAACCGGACTCTGCTGATACCTTATTAGCCAATGCCCTTGCCATCACATCGGTTCCGCCGCCGGCTTTGGCCGGTACCTGAATCTTCACATTCTTGGCCCATTCACCGTCCTTTGCGGCACTGCCTCCGCATCCCGTCACTGAAACCGCCATGATTCCTGCCAATATCATCCCTAATACGCTTCTCTTCATGCTTCTGTCTCCTTTTTTAATTGTGAGAATTCAACATAATTTTCTCGTTTCCATTGAACTCTTTATTGGTTTTGATTATAATGACTGTAATGACTTATTTCAACTTATTGATTTTTATATAATCTCTTAACATAATTAAGTTTAAAAGGAGCCCCCATGGATTTACGCCAGATTGAATATATTGTTGCCATCGAACAGGAACAGAGCATATCCAAGGCAGCTGAAAAGCTGTATCTCACCCAGTCGGCCCTGAATCAGCAGCTGCTGCGTCTGGAAAAGGAGCTGGGTACTCCTCTGTTTGAGCGCAGAAAACACAGCATGATTCCCACCCTTGCGGGCCGTATTTACCTGGCCACAGCCCGCCGCATGGTGGACATGAAACGGGAGACCTACAAAATCATCAGCGACATCACAGAAGAAAACGCCGGTGAGATATCCATAGCCTATACTCCGGAACAGGGTTCCCTCATGTTCTCCTGCATATATCCGTATTTTCGTGAAAAATACCCCAATATCACGTTCAGCATCAGGGAAGCCAGGGTAAAAAAGATGGAACAGATGATACTTCAGAAAGAAGTCACCATGGCCAGCCTTACCTATTTTGGAAACCAGAAGAACCCATTCCTGGAGTATGTAGACATGGGTGAAGAGCTTATGGTGCTGGGTCTTCCTGTCTCCCACCCTCTTGCCCATCTTGCGGGTGATGACAGCTTCCGGACCTTTCCTGAGATAGATTTAAGGCTCCTGAGGGATGACAGCTTCACCCTGATATCCAGGGAGACCAGAATGAGGGATATGATTGACCGTGCCTTTGAGGAAGCAGGCTTCCGTCCCGGGATTCTGTTTGAATCTGTCAGCACCAGGACCGTGGTGAACATGGTGCGGCAGCAGATATGTCCAGCCTTTTTTCCCCAGTCCTACGTGGAGTCTGAAGCCCCCATCGCCTACTTTTCCGTCCGTCCGCGGCAGACATGGATGCGCTGCATGGCCTATCTGAAGGGGTGTTATCTGACCAAACCGGAAAAGTATTACATTGAGCTGGCAACCCGGTATGTGCAGGGATGTCTGTAGGGCGGGCCGCGGTCATAGGGCGCAGCGCAAACAGGAATCAGCAAACAACCACAGACAGAGTGCCATAATTTCTCAAAATAAAAGCAGCCGGGACTGTGATATTGATATGCTCATATCACAATCCCGGCTGCTTTTTATAGTCCGCTATATGCGTATCCCGCACATATCCTTCAAAATCTCCTCCGCCTTCCCCATCATCTCAAGGCTGTCCTGGTTCTTATTCCTCCTGTCAACGTAGTGGAAGGAGGGAACATCCCCTGGCACCAGTTTTAAATCTCCCTTGTAGGACCTCACCAGATCCGGAATCTTCTCCACCTGGAGTTTTGCCTTCTGATGCATGGTAAGCCTTACCTCCTGGCGGTTAATCACCACCTCCGTCACATATGCCCGGTGGGCCAGAGCCCTGATGGCCGCTATCTTAAGCAGGTTCTCCACACTGTGCGGTATATCGCCAAAGCGGTCCATAAGCTCATCCTGCATATCCATGTACTCCTCCTCTGTCTCAATGGCGGAGATACGTTTATAGATATCCAGCTTCTGGTATTCATTCTTGATATAACGTCCGGGAATGTACGCATCGATGTCGCATTCCACAACGGTCTCGTAGGAATCCTCCTCCAATGTCTCTCCCTTAAGGGCCAGCACGGCCTGGTTCAGCATTTTGCAGTACAAATCATACCCCACGGCTTCCATATGGCCGTGCTGTTCTGCCCCCAGCACATTGCCCGCGCCCCGGATTTCCAGGTCCCGCATGGCAATCTTGATGCCGGATCCCAGTTCCGTAAATTCCCGGATGGCCTGGAGGCGCTTTTCAGCCTCCTCCCTCAAAAGCTTATCCCTCTTATACATGAGAAAGGCATAGGAGGTCCTGTTGGAACGTCCTACCCGGCCTCTCAGCTGATACAGCTGGGACAGCCCCATGCGGTCCGCGTCGTGGATAATCATGGTATTGGCATTGGGTATATCCAGGCCGGTCTCAATGATAGTGGTGGATACCAGAACGTCGATTTCCCCGTTAATGAAATCCGCCATAATCCGTTCCAGCTCATGCTCCCGCATCTGGCCATGGGCAAATGTTACCACCGCGTCCGGCACAAGGGCCTGTACGCGGCCGGCCACCTCATCAATATCCGTCACGCGATTGTATACATAATATACCTGGCCGTTCCTTGCCAGCTCACGGTTGATTGCCTCACGCACCATCTCCTCATTGTATTCCATCACATAGGTCTGGATGGGCATCCTGTCCACCGGAGGTTCCTCCAGCACACTCATGTCCCTTATGCCTGCCAGACTCATATGAAGCGTCCTGGGAATCGGCGTGGCTGTCAGGGTGAGTACATCTACATTTTCCTTCAGGTGCTTGATTTTTTCCTTATGGGCAACGCCAAACCGCTGCTCCTCGTCAATAATCAGCAGTCCCAGGTCCTTAAACTGCATATCCTTGGACAAAACCCGGTGGGTGCCGATTACAATGTCCACCATTCCCTTGCGCAGGTCCTCCAGCGTCCTTTTCTGCCTGGCCGGCGTACAGAATCTGCTCAGCATATCCACCCGCACCGGAAAATCCTTCATCCGCTGCACGAATGTATTGTAATGCTGCTGGGCTAAAATGGTGGTCGGCACCAGGTACACCACCTGCTTGCTGTCCTGGACCGCCTTAAATGCCGCCCTCAGGGCCACCTCTGTCTTGCCGTACCCCACATCGCCGCAAATCAGCCGGTCCATGATTTTCCTGCTCTCCATATCCTTCTTCACCGCGTCAATGGCATCCATCTGGTCATCGGTCTCATCGTAGGGGAACAGTTCTTCAAACTCCCTCTGCCACACCGTATCCGGCCCATACTGGAATCCGGCCTTCTCCTGGCGCGCCGCATAAAGCTTCACCAAATCCTTGGCAATTTCCTGGACAGCTCCCCGGACCCTGGTCTTGGTTTTATTCCACTCAGCCCCTCCCAGCTTGTTAAGCTTGGGTTTCTTGGCCTCCGCCCCCGCGTATTTCTGGATACTTTCCAGACGTGTGGCCGGCAGATACAGATTGCCCCCGTCCCCATACTCAATCTTGATATAGTCCTTTATGACCTTATCCCGCTCAACCTTCTCGATACCCTTATATATCCCCAGGCCATGCTCCTCGTGGACCACATAATCCCCCACCGACAGCTCGGTGAAGCTCTGTATGGCCTTGCCCTGGTAATTAGTCTTTTTACGGCGCTTTCTTTTTTTCTCCACGCCGAACATATCGCCTTCTGTGATAAATACAAACTTCAAAAGAGGATATTCAAATCCCCGGTGGAGATTGCCGTAGGTAACCAGTATCTCTCCCGGCCGGACCTTGTTGGCAGCGGCATTTACAGCAACCGGATTCCCGGAATCCGGACTGCCGGTATTGTCTCCTCCCCCGTTCCCGCTATCCGTTTCCCGCACATCCGGGCAATAGGCCCTCAGGTCATATTCCCTCAAGTCGCTGGCAAGCCTGCTGGCCCTGGTCCTGGAAGGAGACAGCAGGATAACCCTGTAGCCTTCCTTCTTCCATCTGGTCAGGTCCTTAATAAGAATCTCGAAGCTGTTCTGGTATGAGTTTACATTTTTAACATCTATGCTGAATTTCTGATTCACCTTCATGCCCGGAAGCTTCTGGTCCAGTCCCGTAAGCATAACCGCAAACGGTTTCTGCATCCGGGCCAGGACCTCGGCCGCAGGATAGAGAAGCCCGGTCTGGCCCGGCAGCAGATAACCCTTCTCCAGCCTGTGCACCATGCTTTCCCTGAATTCCAGCTCCACGGTCTCGCCCTTTTCCTTTAATCTGGCAGGCTCATCCAGATAAATCACGCTCTCACCCTGGGGGAAATATTCCAGGAAGGAAACCGTATCAGGGCAGAAATACCGGATATAGGCGTCCAGCCCGCCAATTCTCCATCCCTCATCCAGTCCGTTTCTCAGCTCCTCGATGATGGTATGGATTCTGTGGGCCTCCTCCGGCTTATGCTGCTCCCTTAACGCCTTCTCATATGTCTTTTCTTCCTTTTCCAGCCTTCTGATTCCGGCTGCCAGCTGGTCCCCTGAGAGCACCACCTCCGCTGCCGGATAAATGGTGATGCTCTCTAACTGCTCCACCGAGCGCTGGCTTTCCAGATCAAAGGTACGGATAGAGTCCACCTCATCATCCCACAGCTCAATACGCACCGGCACTTCCTCGGTCAGCGGAAATATATCCACGATTCCGCCCCGGATGGAGAACTGCCCCATACCGTCTACCTGGGCCATCCTCTCATAGCCCATGGCAACCAGGCGTTCCTTCCAGGAATCCAAATCAATCACCTGTCCGCTCTCCACCGTGATGGACTGTTCCCTCAGATATTTAAGGGGCAGCAGATGGTCCATAAGTCCATCCATGGTGGTGACCACCACGCCCTCCCTGTCCTCCATGAGGCGGCGCAGCACAGCAATCCGCTGTCTGGTCATCAGGTTTCCATGAATGTCCGCGCTGTAAAACAGCAGGTCCTTGGCAGGATACAGCCACACCTGACTGGTAAAGCTGCGGAAATCATCGTAAATTTCCTTGGCCCTGGTGTCGTCATAAGTCACCACCAGCTTCCAGGCAAACGCGCTTGCCTCCCCCAGCTCGTACATCAGATGTACCTTCTGTGAATCCAGGGTCCCTGTTACCTGCAGCGGTCCCTTTCCGGATTTCAGTGCCTGAACCAGATTATCATACTCCTGTAATTCCAATAATGGATTTTCCATTTTATCCCTGCACCCCTTATCAGCCCTTATGGCCGTTAAACTGATTCATTGCAGCGTCAGCGCCCTGAATAATCATCATCTCCACTGCCCCGGCCGCTTCCCGGAACGCGTCCTCCATGACAGCCCTGTCCTCCTTAGAGAACCGGCTTAGCACATAGTCAGCCAGGTCCATTTTCTTAGGTTTATCGCCCACTCCCACCTTAATGCGCGGAAACTCCTGGGTACCCAGGTGGGCAATGATGTTTTTAATCCCGTTATGTCCCCCTGCGCTGCCCTTTTTCCGTATTCGCAGCTGCCCCACATCCAGGCTGATATCATCATATACAATAATAATATGTTCCGGATCCACTTTATAGAAATCAGCCGCTGCCCTTACGCTCTCGCCGCTCAGATTCATGAAGGTCTGGGGCTTTAAAAGCAGCACCTTCTGTCCGCCGATGATTCCTCTTCCGTAACATCCCTTAAACTTTTTCTCCTCCACAGTGGTGCCCAGACGGTCCGCCAGCACATCTATGACCTCAAAGCCCACATTATGTCTTGTCTTTTCATACTCCCTGGTGGGATTGCCCAAACCCGCAATGATGTACATTACCTTGTCATCCTCCTTATCACCTTCTGCCTTCCTGCCAAATCCCAGCCGTTCTTTTATTCTCTCCCATATTCCGCTCATTTTCCGTCACTTTGCCTTCCCGTTTTATAATTTGCCCGCATTTTCCATATTCCTATATTTTCAACACGCCTTTAAGCGTTAGATACAAACCACATGGGGTATCTAACGCTTTTTTCTGTTCCATCATTCTATCAGATTACGCTTAAAATGTAAAGCAGATGGAGGTTCTTTCCTCCAGCTTTCCTCCGTCTGCCAATCATATTCCTGTCATCATCGGCTGCCATATTCCCATCATCACCGGCTGCTTCCAACCGCCATGGTTTCCAAAGCCCGTTCCTCTGTAAAATATCCGCATTTCACCAGACGGTCCAGAACCTGCTGCTGGCGTCTGGCTGCCAGTTCCTGGCTCACAGTGGGCGCATAGCAGGATGGGGCGTTGGGAATCCCGGCCAGCAGTGTGCTCTCATAATCCGTCATGTCCTCAGGCTCCTTGCCGAAGTAGCCATTGCTTGCATCCTTCACACAGTAATATCCGTTCCCATAATAAATGGTATTCACATACAGCTCCAGAATCTCATTTTTGCTGTAATTCCTCTCTAAATCAAATGCCACCAGGACCTCCGCCGCCTTGCGGACCAGCTCCTTTTCCTGGCTGAAATACATGTTCTTGGCCAGCTGCTGTGTCACCGTGCTTGCGCCCTCCACAAAGGACCCTGCCTTTATATCATTGAATACAGCCCTTCCAATGGCTATCACGTCGATTCCCGGATGGTTATAGAACCTGTGGTCCTCCACGGACAGCACCGCATCCACATAAATCTCAGGAAGCCGGTCAAAGGTGGTGTAGTTTTCCTTGGCACGTATGGACGCCACCTTATCTTCAAGGCTCACACTGTCAATGGCCTCCCGGTACAATCCGTAACCCTTCACGGCCACTGTCACGCTGAAACACAGAACCACCATAAGCATTACAGCTGCCGCCCACTTGATACCTGTACGCACCTTCATCCTTTCACCCGCTTTCTCTTCTGAATCATATATTATGGAATCATCCTATCTCATATATGTATCATATCATAAGAGAATACAATAATCTTTGAATTTGCCTTAATATACCGTGACTATTTTCTGACTATTTATGAAATTTTTTCTAAAGGTCTGATTGGTTTTTCTTAAGGTTTCCGGCCCTTATTCCATAATGGATTTTAAGATATTCCGCCCTTGCATAACACCACATACTATGCTAAACTATAACCGTTGTGATGCCTGTATAAGTTCATGATTGGATGAACGTTTCTACCAGCTACCGGAATAGTTGACTACATGCTTCTATTTTGCATACTGGTTTTTTTGTGCCATGAAACCAGGCAAATCAGGCAGTGAAAGAAAGGAGTTTTCCTATGAATCCATCCACAAATTACGACGTAATCATTATTGGAGCAGGTCCCTCCGGCATCTTCTGCGCGTATGAATTAATCCAGAAGAAACCCGATATGAAAATTCTCATGGTGGAAAAAGGACGCCCCATCGAAAAGAGAGTCTGTCCAAAGCGTACCACCAAGGTATGCGTGGGCTGCAAACCCTGCTCCATTACCACCGGCTTCGCGGGCGCAGGCGCGTTTTCCGACGGCAAGCTGTCCCTGTCCCCCGATGTGGGCGGCAACCTTCCGGAAATCCTGGGATATGATAAAACGGTTGAACTCTTAAAGGAATCTGATAACATCTACTTAAAATTCGGCGCTGACACCAATGTATACGGCGTTGACAAACAAAAAGAAATAGAGGAAATCCGCCGCAAAGCCATCGGCGCTAACTTAAAGCTGATCGAATGCCCCATCCGCCATCTGGGAACCGAGGAAGGGTATAAGATTTATACCCGGCTTCAGGAGCACCTTCTGGCCCAGGGCATTGCCATGGAATTCAACACCATGGTCAGGGACATCATCATTGAGGGCGATACCGTAAAGGGTATCATCACGGACAAGGACGAGACTTACTATGCGCCTGAGGTGGTTTCCGCCATTGGACGGGAGGGTTCTGACTGGTTCTCACATATCTGCGGAAACCATGGAATCCAGACCCAGGTAGGCACTGTGGACATAGGCGTGCGTGTGGAAGTCCGGGATGAGGTCATGAAGTTCTTAAACGAGAACCTGTATGAAGCCAAGCTGGTATACTATACCCCCACCTTCGACGACAAGGTCCGCACCTTCTGTACCAATCCTTCCGGGGAGGTGGCCACAGAATACTACGAGAACGGCCTTGCAGTGGTAAACGGTCATGCGTACAAATCCCAGGAGTATAAGACAAATAATACCAATTTTGCCCTTCTGGTGAGCAAGAACTTTACCAAGCCCTTCAATGAGCCCATTGAATACGGCAAGCACATTGCCCAACTGTCCAACATGCTCTGCGGAGGAAGAATCATGGTTCAGACCTTCGGTGATTTCCAGAGAGGACGCCGGACCACAGAGGAGCGTCTCTGCCGCAACAACCTGATTCCCACTCTGAAGGATGCCGTGCCGGGAGACCTGTCCCTGGTATTCCCCCATCGTATCATGACGGATATCAAGGAAATGCTTCTGGCCCTGGATAAGGTAACTCCCGGCATTGCCAGCGACGAGACTCTTCTCTACGGCGTCGAGGTCAAGTTCTACTCCAATAAAGTAGTTGTCAATGCTGACTTTGAAACCAGTATCAGGGGACTGCGGGCAATCGGAGACGGCGCCTCCGTCACCAGAGGGCTCCAGCAGGCATCCGCAAATGGCATAAGCGTGGCCAGGAGTATATTAAGGCAGATGGGGGTCTGAATATAGAGACGCCCATAACAGATGGACGCCGGCAATCTGCTGTCATACACGGGGCGGAAAATCCTGTGTGGCGGTTTTTACAATTCCAAAACGTTTGGATTCCCCCTTATTTTAAGGGGACTCCAAACGTTTTTTGGTTTTTTTCACACAAAAACAGGAGCCGTCCCGGTTAACTTCCCGTTATCCGGAAAACAGCTCCCGTTCATTATTCTGTCTGTATCTTATGCCATTCCATCCGCTGCCGCCTCATTCTCCAGCAAGGTTGTCTCGTATTTATTCAGAATGATGGTCTGAATCATATCCCTTGTGTTGGAATTAATAGGATGAGCAATATCGCGGTACTCTCCGTCCGCTGCCTTGCGGCTTGGCATGGCTATGAATAAACCCTTCTCCCCCTCAATTACCTTGATGTCATGAATGACGAATTCGTTGTCCAGTGTGATAGAAACAATTGCTTTCATCTTGCCTTCCTTCTCAACCCGTCTCACTCTCACGTCTGTAACCTGCATGTTTTCTACCCCTTCCGTCTTATCCCGCCGGTCCCCCGCTCTGCGCTCCCCGTGCGATTTGCGGGGCTATGTGCGTATTATAATGTATACCTTTCGTTTTTCTCCACAACGATTTTGATGTTCTCCGGTGTGCCGATGTGTGTGGTGTTGGCACGGATGGTATCCCTGCTCTCTACGATACAGTTCTCAATCACCGTGTTGTCGCCAATATAAACGTCATTTAAAATAATAGAATTCTTTATTACACAATTGTTGCCCACGTATGCCTTTTTAAAGAGAATGGAGTTTTCAACTATACCATTCAGGATACATCCGCTGGATATCAGGCTGTTTCTGACCAGAGCGCCAGGGTTGTACTTGGCAGGAGGAAGATCATCGATCTTAGTGTATACATCAGGATACTGCTTGAAGAAGTAATCCCTCACCTCAGGTTTGAGGAAATCCATATTTGTCTTATAATAGGAATCCACGGAAGCAATGTTGCTCCAGTAGCCGTCCAGCTTATAAGCATAAATTCTCTTAAGATTTTTATAGCGCACCAGAATGTCATTGACCAGGTCATACCTGTCCTCTGCAGCGCAGCGCTCCAGCAGTTCAATAAGCTGCCTTCTGCGGATAACATAGATACCGCAGGAAATGGTGGTGGCGTCAGATGCCATGGGCTTCTCCTCGAAGTCCGTGATACGGCCGTCATCATTCAGCTTCACACAGCCGAACCGGGTCACATCCGTGCCCTCTTCCATGTCCTTGCAGACAACGGTGATGTCTGCCTTTTTCTCAATGTGATACTCCAGGACCTTATTATAATCCAGCTTGTATACGCCGTCGCCTGCCGCTATGACCACATATGGCTCATGGCTGTTTTTTAAGAATGTAAGGTTCTGGTATAATGCGTCCGCTGTTCCCCTGTACCAGTCGCCGTTCTCCGGTGTGATGGATGGGGTAAATACAAAGAGTCCGCCCTGTTTACGTCCGAAATCCCACCACTTGGAGGAACTTAAGTGCAGATTCAGGGACCTGGAATTATACTGTGTAAAAACTGCCACGTTCTGGATGTGGGAGTTTGTCATGTTGCTGAGTGCAAAGTCAATGCTGCGGTAGCTTCCTGCAACCGGCATGGCAGCCACTGCCCTCTTATTAGAAAGTTCCCGCATCCTCTTGCTGTTACCGCCTGCTAATACGATACCGATTGCTCTCATTTTACGCCACCTGCCTTTATAATGTAATTTCCGCCAGCCAGTAATCCGTCAGGATAATCGCCTACGGTTGTCTCGCCTGCTATGGCAGTGTTCTTGCCTACCTTAACCCCGTCAGGAATCACAGAATTCTCACCAATGGTCACCAGATCGAACTGATATACCTTGGGGTCATATGTACTGGGCGCATACTCTCCTATACCCAGTTCCACACCAGAGCCAATCCTTACATTCTCGGCAATGATGGCCTTGTTCACAGCGGTACCCGCTCCGATGACGGTACCCTGCATTATAATGGAATCCTTCACCACGGCTCCCTTGGCAACGGTGACGCCTGCTCCGATAACGGAGTTCATTACCTCGCCGTAAATCTCAGTTCCCTCACCGATAATGCTTCTCTCAATATTTGCCTCATTGGAAATAAACTGGGGCGGAATCACATCATTCTTGGTGTAAATCTTCCAGTATTCCTCATACAGATTGAACTCGGGAATGATATCAATGAGTTCCATATTGGCCTCCCAGTAGGAGCCCAGCGTACCTACATCCTTCCAGTAACCATTATATTCATATGCGAATATCCTGTCGCCTCTTGCGTGGCAGTATGGAATGATGTGTTTGCCGAAATCGCACCCCGGCTCTTCCTTCATCTTAATCAGAGCTTCCTTTAATACAGGCCAGCTGAATATGTAGATACCCATGGATGCTAAGTTGCTTCTGGGAACAGGAGGCTTCTCCTCGAATTCCGTGATGCGGTTAGACTCGTCCGTAATCAGGATGCCGAAACGGCTGGCCTCCTCGATGGGTACTGGCATGGCAGCAATGGTGATATCTGCATTATTGGCTTTATGATAATCCAGCATTACCTCATAATCCATCTTGTAAATATGGTCACCGGACAAAATCAGAACATATTCCGGGTTATAGGATTCCATATACTCCAGGTTCTGATAAATGGCATTGGCAGTTCCTGTGTACCAATCGCTGCCTTTGCTGCGCTCATACGGAGGTAAAATGGTTACACCACCAACGTTCCGGTCTAAATCCCACGGTACTCCAATTCCAATATGAGAATTTAAACGTAATGGCTGATACTGTGTCAATACCCCGACCGTGTCAACTCCGGAATTGATACAGTTGCTCAGCGGAAAATCAATGATTCGGTACTTCCCCCCAAAAGATACAGCCGGCTTGGCTACTTTTTGTGTTAGCACGCCAAGGCGGCTTCCCTGTCCGCCTGCTAATAGCATAGCTATCATTTCTTTTTTAATCACGTTATCACCTCTTGCTGTTAAAATTTTTGTATTTTAATTATACCACAAACTTCGTAAATAGTACATAAATTTTTAAATTTATTTCATCATTTTTGTGCATTTTTCCGACATTTTTTCCGTTTTTAACCATTTAATGTTGTTTTATCTATATCTTGTACCTCTCTCAAAATTTACCACTAAATAACTCCCCCTCGCGGGCTGTATATTCACGGACATTTTTGTCAAAAACAGCTATAAGCATAATATCAGATAATCTGTACCCGGTGCATTCCAATTTCTGGAACGCGAAGTTCCGCGGTCATCTGACAAAATCCGCTACAGTTAAGTAACGTCCCTTTTGCGAATTTTTCCCCGTCTAAACATCATGATAATCTAATCATATTGAAAATACAGGCTTCGCACCTGGCTCCGGGGAAAGTTAAGCCTTGAAACATGGCGGGAAATATCATATAATCACGTATATGTAGTTACCGTCCATTTCCAGGGGAATTGGGGATACTGAATATATAGATGAGAGAAAAGGAGAATATCAGTCATGGATCTGATTACCGTAAGAGAACTTTACAAACATCCGGAGGAACATCTCGGCAAGGAGATAAATGTGGGAGGCTGGGTTCGCAGCCTGCGTGACTCCAAAGCATTTGGCTTCATTGTTGTCAGTGACGGAAGTTTCTTTGAAACATTGCAGATTGTCTACCACGATACCCTTCCCAACTTCGCGGAAGTTTCTAAATTAAGTGTGGGAACAGCCATTCTTGTCAGGGGAACCCTGGTAAGTACTCCCCAGGCCAAGCAGCCATTTGAAATTCAGGCCGCCGAGGTCACTGTGGAGGGAACCTCCTCACCGGATTATCCTCTTCAGAAGAAGCGTCACTCCCTGGAGTTCCTGCGCACCATCTCCCATCTGCGTCCCAGGACCAATACCTTTCAGGCTGTATTCCGTGTGCGCTCCTTAATTGCGTACGCCATTCACCAGTATTTCCAGGAGAGAGATTTTGTCTATGTTCACACGCCTCTGATTACCGGCAGTGACTGTGAGGGCGCCGGGGAAATGTTCCAGGTAACCACCATGGATTTAAACAATATCCCAAAGACAGAGGACGGCAAGGTGAATTTCAGCCAGGACTTCTTCGGCAAGGCCACCAACCTGACCGTCAGCGGGCAGCTGAACGCTGAGACCTATGCCATGGCCTTCCGCAACGTATATACCTTCGGCCCCACCTTCCGCGCCGAGAATTCCAATACCACCCGCCATGCGGCTGAGTTCTGGATGATTGAACCGGAGATGGCCTTTGCTGATCTGGATGATAACATGTGCCTGGCAGAAGGCATGCTTAAATATATCATCCGGTTTGTACTGGAGCATGCGCCTGAGGAAATGAACTTCTTCAACCAATTTGTGGACAAGGGTCTTCTGGACCGTCTCCACAATGTGTTAAATTCCGAGTTTGGCCGGATAACCTACACCGAGGCCGTGAAGATACTGGAAGAACATAACGATGAATTTGACTACAAGGTATCCTGGGGCTGCGACCTGCAGACAGAGCATGAGCGCTATCTGACAGAGCAGGTATTTAAAAAGCCTGTATTCGTAACCGATTATCCGAAGGAAATCAAAGCCTTCTATATGAAGATGAATCCTGACAACAAAACCGTGGCAGCCGTAGACTGTCTGGTTCCCGGTATCGGCGAGATCATCGGCGGCAGCCAGAGAGAGGACGATTACGGCAGACTGACAGCCAGGATGGACGAGCTTGGCCTTAAGAAGGAGGACTATGACTTCTATCTGGATTTAAGGAAATACGGCTCCACACGCCACGCAGGCTTCGGCCTTGGTTTTGAGCGCTGCGTCATGTACCTGACCGGAATGTCCAACATCCGTGACGTAATCCCATTCCCAAGAACAGTAAACAACTGCGAATTATAAAGACCCCAACATTTGACAGGAGGCAGACATGAAATTCATCCACACCGGGGATATCCACTGGGGTATGTGTCCCGATGCAAACAAGCCCTGGGGCAAGGAACGCGCCCAGGCCATCAAAGATACCTTCCGGATAATCATAGAAAAGGCAAAAGAGATGGATGTGGACTGCTTATTCATCAGCGGAGACCTGTTTCACAGGCAGCCGCTGATGAAAGACCTTAAGGAGGTCAATTATCTCTTCTCCACCATTCCTGCCGTAAAGGTCATCCTGATAGCAGGCAACCATGACCGCATCAGGGAGAACTCTGCCCTGTTAAGCTTTACCTGGAGTCCCAACGTGACCTTCATTATGGATGAAGCTCTGACCTCTGTCTACTTTGAGGACATTAACACGGAAGTTCATGGTTTCAGCTATCACACGGCCGAAATCAAGGCGCCTCTGCTGGAAGATATACAGGTTCCTTTAAACAGCCGCATTCAAATCCTCATGGCCCACGGCGGCGACACCGCCCACCTGCCCATTAATTTCAACAGCCTGGAGCTGTCCCCATTTTCCTACATTGCCCTGGGACATATCCACAAACCTCATGTCCTGGCGGACGGAAAGATTGCTTACTGCGGCTCTCCCGAACCTCTGGACCTGACCGAGACCGGTTCCCATGGCTTTTATGCGGGAGAGATTCATCCTGTCACCAGGAAACTGATAAACCTTCAGTTTATTCCTGCTGCCAGCCTCCAGTACATACCACTGGCCGTGAATGTGTCCAGGGACACTACCAACGGAGAGCTTTGCGACCGCATATCAAATGAGATTGAAAACCGGGGTTCCCAGCATATTTACCGGTTCCGAATCAGGGGCATGAGGGACCCTGACATTGAATTTGACCTGGAGCAGCTCACAGTCAGATACAGGATTGCGGAAATCATTGATGACTCTGAGCCTCAGTACGATTTTTCAGCACTGTTTGCCGAGCATTCCAGCGATATGATTGGATTCTATATCCAGGCCCTTCAAAAAGAAGATATGAGCCCGGTGGAAAAGAAAGCCCTGTATTACGGGGTAAATGCCCTTCTTCATACCACCGATGAAAGGAGCTGAACCCATGAAGATATTAAGTCTGCACATCGAGGGATTCGGTAAATTCCACGACCTGGACATTTCCTTTAAGGACGGGCTGAATGTAGTGTACGGCAAAAACGAGGCCGGCAAATCCACCCTTCACACCTTTATCAGGGGAATGCTCTTTGGTATTGAGAAACAGAGGGGCCGGGCAGCCAGGAATGATGTCTACAGCAAATACGAGCCCTGGAAGGGAAGCGGCACCTACGAGGGATGGATGCGGCTGGAGAGCGAAGGCCAGATATACCGTATCCAGAGAAGATTTCAGAAACAGAACAAGGAGCTGACCATTGTCAATGAAACACGGGGCAGAGAGGTTGAGCCTTCCCGAGCCCTTCTGGACCAGCTGCGCTGCGGCCTGTCGGAAACAGCCTACGACAACACCATCAGCATCGGCCAGTTAAAATGCGCCACGGACGGAGGCATGGTGGCTGAGCTGCGCAATTACATCGCCAATCTCAATACCTCCGGCAGCATTGCCCTGAATATAACCAAAGCCACCGCATACTTAAAAAGCCAGAGGCGGGAACTGGAGAATCAGATGGTTCCTGAGGCTGCACGTAGTTATACCGCCCTTTTGGGGGATATACGCAAAACAGAGCAGGAGATATCCGCGCCCCAGTATGCCAACCAGTTAATTGCGTACCGCAACAAGAAGAATGAAATCAGAAAACAGCTGGACAGCTGTCAAAAGGAAAAGGAAGGACTGCTTGAAAAGTCTGCCAAAGGACGGCAGATTCTTTTAAACAGCCAGTTTACTGATCAGGAATCCGTGCAGAAATACATGGAGGACACCAGAAAGCTTTACGGCGAATACCAGAACACCCTGGCTGCATGCAGCAGGAAATCCAGGACTGTCTGCGCCGTATTCATGTTCCTCATCACCCTGGCCTTCGCAGGAGCCTCCGGGCTGTGCCTGGCGGCGCCGGACCTGGTACGCTCCCTTGTGCTTCTTCCATTTCCTCTTACGGCCGCAGCAGGGATATCTGGCGCCATTGCCCTGGCTGCCTGCATAACCGGCATCCTTAAGCTGGGCAAGAACCGCCGGTTCCGAAAGGAGCTGGACACCAGCACCCGTCTTCTGCAGGAAATATTCGCCCGCCACCTGGGTGACTCCAGCATTTCCCAGGATGCCATGAACGCATTGGAAGGGAGGATGGCGGAGTTTCTTCGGCTCAGCAAGGCCGTGGAACAGTCGGAACAGACCCTGATGCAGTTATCAGAAGAGATTGCAAAGCTCCAGTCCAGCGAGGACCAGTTTTCCGGGGAGATAGAGCAGCAGCAGCGTATCCAGTGGGAACTGGAGCAGAAGCTGGAACGTCTGGCTGACTGCAAGACCAGAGCCGAAGCCCTGAAACATGTGCTGACGGAAAACGAGCGCATTCAGGAGGAACTGGACGCCATCGATCTGGCCCAGGACACCATGACCGCTCTGTCCACCTCTATCCGCGATTCCTTCGGATTATACCTGAACAGGGAGGCTTCTGACCTCATATCCGGTATCACCGGTGGAATTTACACCAGCATGAGCATTGACGAGAATCTGGATGTCTTCATGAACACGCCGTCCAAGCTGGTTCCCATAGAGCAGGTCAGCAGCGGCACCATGGACCAGATTTATCTGGCCCTGCGCCTGGCTGCCGCCAAGCTGGTCCAGAACGGCAGAAGGGATACCATGCCCCTGATTTTTGACGACAGCTTTGTGCTGTATGACGATGAACGCCTGAAGACAGCATTAAAATGGCTTGTGAAGGCATATGATAATCAGATTATTGTGTTTACCTGCCATCAGAGGGAGGCGCAGCTGCTGACGGCGAATCAGGTGAAGTATCATCTGGTGCGGATATAGAGCCGAAAAACGGGCAGCCTGCCGGCCGCCCGTTTTTCGTCCGCCTTATTCTGTTTTAATTGTATCATTCCTAAAGTACTTCCTGCAACCGTATATTTTCCATACGGCAAATATAACCGGCAGCGCGCTTCCTATCAGAAAACCCATGTTGATTATCCATAAAGGATATTTAACTACAGCTGTTTTTTCATTTGTGGAAAGCTGCATTAATATGATATTAAGACCCCAGTTAGTCGTCAGGACTCCAAATACCAGCCCAAGGGTATACTGAAGAATTTTTAAACCTCCATACGCCTTTTTGTTATCAGATATTTTCTCCTGAATAAGATCCAGACCGATTAACTCATCGCCCATAAAAGCCAGACTGGAACAAACAAATATAGACCATACAAACAGCATTTTCAGTGTTTCATCTGTCCAGGGCGCCGGCGCTTTCAGAACATTACGGGCAAAGACAGCATATGTCTCAATTAAAATCATTATAATTCCCACATAACCAAATATACTCTTTACCCCTGAATCAAGCTTTGAAACCAAACCCTTCATGTCCATTCCTCCTAGTATAATAATGGTGTAGTCAAGAACGACTACTGG
>UMID01040968.1_pt1 | contig 116307 bp, 99 predicted proteins | sample 1965691 | NCBI WGS metagenome assembly UMID01 (sample SAMEA4836115, study PRJEB28245) | human gut metagenome | biome: gut microbiome; material: fecal sample | place: Denmark | collected 2008 | reverse complement strand
CAGCAGATCAGGCTAAGACAGCAGTTATCGCTTACGAGCCAATCTGGGCAATCGGAACAGGAAAGACAGCTACAACAGAGCAGGCTGAAGAAGTTTGTGCAGGAATTCGTGCTTGCATCGCAGAAGTATATGATGAAGCTACAGCAGAAGCAATCCGTATCCAGTACGGCGGATCTGTAAACGCAGCTACAGCTCCTGAGCTTTTTGCACAGGCTGACATCGATGGAGGTCTTGTAGGTGGAGCTTCCCTTAAGGCTGACTTCGGAAAGATCGTTAACTACAAATAATAAGATCTAAGGCTGTTTCATTATAACAGATAATTAAGAAAGGTCATCTGGTCAGAAAGATATTTATATTGCCGGGCACAGGTAGTGCAGACAGTAGCGATATAGATAGCAATTCTGACAGGATGGCCTTTTTTCTTGACTTTGAAAATCATTTGAGTGTATCATAGAGGAGATTGATAAAATAATGTAACAGCTTAATGAAGAAAAATAAAGCAATTAGAAAAGGGAATATAAAAGATAGGAGATTAAGAAGCTATGGTAGGAATTATCGGAGCGATGGAAGAAGAAGTCCGTGAGCTGATCGAGGATATGACAGAATGCGAGATGCAGGAAAAGGCATCCATGAAATTTTATAAAGGTCAGCTTTATGGAAAAGAAGCAGTTGTTGTACAGAGCGGAATCGGTAAAGTGAACGCTGGAATCTGTACACAGATCCTTATAGACTTTTATCAGGTGGATCAGCTGATCAATACAGGTGTAGCCGGTTCTCTGGATGCAGAGATCAATATCGGAGATATTGTTGTATCTACAGATGCAGTAGAGCATGATATGGATGTCAGTGCATTGGGAGATCCTGTCGGACAGGTGCCGCGTATGGATGTATTTGCATTTCCGGCAGATAAAGAACTTGTGAGAAAAGCAGTGGAAGCAAATAAAAAGGCGAATTCAGATATTCGTACATTTACAGGAAGAGTTGCAAGCGGAGACCAGTTTATTTCTGAAAAAGAAGTAAAAGAACGTATTGTTAATAATTTTGGTGCGAAATGTGCTGAGATGGAAGGAGCAGCAATTGCTCACGGTGCATATTTGAATCATGTTCCATGTGTGATCATTCGTGCAATCTCAGATAAGGCAGATGGAAGTGCACAGGTGGATTATCCTACATTTGAGAAACAGGCGATCGTTCATGGTGTAAAGCTGATGAAAGAATTGCTTCCGACATTATAAGATTTTTAATGTAGTGATTTTTACATGAATTCAGGCGAAAATCTGCTTATTTTCGGATATATTTGACCAGAGCTCTGACTTGCAAAATTGTGCTAAAACTAGTACAATAAAGCGTAGAGTTAAAAAATAGACAATCTTAATGCAAAGGAGATATTGAGATGAGCAAAAAACCAACCGTATTGATGATTTTAGATGGATATGGATTAAGAGATAAGACAGAGGGTAATGCAGTAGCACTTGCGAATACTCCTGTTATGGATAAACTGATGGCAGAGTATCCGTTTGTAAAAGGAAATGCAAGCGGACTTTCTGTAGGTCTTCCGGATGGACAGATGGGTAACTCAGAAGTAGGACATATGAATATGGGTGCCGGACGTATCATTTATCAGGAACTTACAAAGATCACAAAGTCTATCGAAGACGGAGAATTCTTTGAGAACAAAGCTCTTCTTGCAGCTTGTGAGAATGTAAAGAAGAACGATTCTGCACTTCACCTGATGGGACTTGTATCTGACGGAGGAGTTCATAGTCATATTACTCATATTTATGGAATTCTTGAGCTCGCCAAGAGACAGGGAATCGAGAAAGTATATGTTCATTGTTTCCTTGACGGCCGTGATACACCACCGGCATCAGGTAAAGAGTATGTAGAGCAGCTTGAAGCAAAGATGAAAGAGATTGGTGTAGGTGAAGTTGCATCTGTATCCGGACGTTACTATGCAATGGATCGTGATAACCGTTGGGATCGTGTGGAGAAAGCTTACAAAGCATTAGTTGCAGGAGAAGGCAATACAGCAGAATCCGCAACAGCAGGAATTCAGGCTTCCTACGATGAGGATGTAACAGACGAGTTCGTAGTACCATTTGTTGTAACAAAAGACGGTGCTGCAACAGCAACAATCAAAGAAAATGATTCTGTTGTATTCTTCAACTTCCGTCCTGACAGAGCAAGAGAGCTCACAAGAACATTTTGTGATGACAGCTTTGACGGATTTGAAAGAGGAGACAGAGTGAAGACTACATTCGTATGCTTCACAGAGTATGATGCGACAATCGAGAATAAGATGGTTGCATTTGTAAAAGAATCTATTACGAATACATTTGGACAGTTCCTTGCAGATAATGGACTGAAACAGGCTCGTATCGCAGAGACAGAGAAATATGCTCACGTAACATTCTTCTTCAATGGTGGAGTAGAAGAGCCGAATGAGGGAGAGGACAGAATCCTTGTGAAATCCCCTAAGGTTGCTACTTATGACCTGAAACCGGAGATGAGCGCTTACGAAGTATGTGACAAGCTTGTTGGAGCGATCAAGTCTGAGAACTATGATGTGATCGTGATCAACTTTGCAAACCCTGACATGGTAGGACATACAGGTGTTCAGGAAGCTGCAATCAAGGCTGTAGAAGCAGTTGACGAGTGTGTAGGAAAGGCTGTAGAGGCTTTGAAAGAAGTAGACGGACAGATGTTCATCTGTGCTGACCACGGAAATGCAGAGCAGCTGATCGACGAGGAGACAGGTGAGCCATTCACAGCTCATACAACAAATCCGGTACCGTTTATCCTTGTAAATGCTGATCCGGCTTACAAATTAAGAGAAGGCGGATGCCTGGCAGACATTGCTCCGACACTGATCGAGCTGATGGGAATGCAGCAGCCGGCTGAGATGACAGGAAAATCTCTGTTAGTGAAATAATTCATAAGTGTTGAATTTGGATTCAGGCAACTTGAATGATTCTTTCAAGAGAAAAGAATCCAGAAGAAAATTGCGTGGATTAAGATAGAAGTGAAAAGGGAAAGCTATTGACTGCGATAACAACAGTGCTTGTTTTAGTTTATCGTAATTGATAGCTTTCCTTTTCCCTATAGGTTGTTGTTCGCAGTAGATGTGTACAGCAATGCCTATAGTTCAGAGAGGAAAGGAAAAGTCATGCGTGAAAGATTGACAAAAAATGATGTGGAAAAGATCCAGGCAGAGATTGAGCATCGAAAATTAGTAGAACGTAAAGAATTGATCGAAGCAGTGAAAGAAGCAAGATCTCATGGAGACTTGAGTGAGAACTTCGAATATCACGCAGCGAAAAAAGCGAAGAATCAGAACGAAAGTCGTATTCGTTATCTGGAAAGAATGCTCAAGACAGCTGAGATTGTGGAAGATCATTCGAAAGAGGATGAAATTGGCCTGAATAATACCGTAGAACTTTATTGCGAAGATGATGATGAAGTCGAAACATATCGTATAGTGACATCTGTAAGAGGAAGCTCTTTGAATGGACTGGTCAGTATAGAATCACCAATCGGAAAAGCCCTGCTCGGACATAAAGAAGGCGAGAGAGTCTATATTAAAGTGAACGATGATTTCGGCTATTATGTGGTGATCCGTAAAGTGATTAAAACAGAAAGTGAAGAGGATGATCAAATTAGAAAATTTTAACAGAGTGAGGAATTGGAAATGAAAATAACAACTGTACTGTTTGACCTGGATGGAACACTCACAGATTCAGGTCCGGGAATTATGAATTCTGTAAAATATGCGCTGGAGAAGGTGGGAGAACCGACACCTGACGTAGATGAATTACGTAAATTTATTGGGCCACCGCTGAAGGGTCAGTTTATGGAACACTGTGGAATTGATGAAGAAAAAGCAGCAGAGATGGTTACTCTTTATCGAGAATATTTCACAGTGACAGGTATTTTTGAAAACAGTGTGTATGATGGCGTAGAAGAGATGCTCAAGACATTGAAACAAGCGGGAATCAAGATTGCGATGGCGACATCCAAGCCGGAAAAATTTGCTAAAATCATCGCAGATCACTTTGGACTGGCTCAATATTTTGATGTGATCGGCGGGGCATGTATGGATGAGACACGTACAGAAAAACAAGATGTTATCCATTATGTCTTGGAACAGTGCGAAGAGAAAGAACTGGATAAAATCGTAATGGTCGGAGATCGTTCTTATGACATACTAGGAGGCCATGCGGAAGGGCTGAAAGTGATCGGTGTTCTATACGGATATGGAGATTTAAAAGAACTTTCAGAGGCAGGAGCAGACGCTCTGGCAACAACACCACAGGAAGTGGCCGAACTGGTTCTGGAAACCGAATAAAGTAAATCGATTTAACAATAGTTTGATTTATTTTACATAGATTTAGCATTGGAAGAAAATGAGACTTTACAAATACCCTCTATACTAAGAATTGTCAAAAGGAAAAACACTTAGACATTTTTAGTAGAAAGAGGGTAATTTTTATGTATGGAAAACTTTGGAGTTTTGTAAATCATTATATAGATGCAGGTCATGCACTTGCAGTATATCTGCCAATTTTAATTGTAGGATGGACAATCATTGGAACACTGTTTGGATTAGGAGTATGTTCTGCAATCAGGATAGATCTGATACAGAGTCTGGCAGATATCCTCTGTGCAGGAGGATACGCAGGAATTTTCCTGGGCCTTTTCGGGGGAATCCTTTACTTGTATCGTAAATAAAGATTTATCGTAGGGATTCTTTTTCGAGTTCGGACGAAATCAGATATCGCATATAAAGTTTATTCGAATAGACAGACATCGAGGGTTTGATGCAGGCTCCGGGTTCTGTATACAGGAAAGGCTAAGAAAAACGAAAGGTTACTAAGAACAAAGCAGTGTTCGGCAAACTCGCTGCCGCTTCAAACAGTAGTCTCACACTGCTTTAACGTAACCTTCCGTTTTTTAAGTCTTTCCAAGCACACAGAACAGTCACCTGAATCAAACCCTCGATGTTTGTCTATCGGTAAGTTTTCAGCGATATCAGATTTCTACTTCCTCGAAAGAAGAACTCTACTTGAGAGGTAGGCGCAACGGAAATTCTATAGAATGATATCCATATCTCAAACGTTTTTGCACCTAATAAAATTTAGCGTTGGAATCGATTTTTTAATAAACAGAAAACAGAAAATATGAGCTTCGAGGAGCTTTATGTTAGAAGGTGGGTATAGGGACGCAGACGAATGTGAAGCATGCTTGCTCATACTTGAAAAACAATAGATTGCGTCAAAGAAAGGATTGACAGCTGTCTGAGCGGCAGCGAGTTTGTCAATCCTTTCTTTGCTTTTAGCAGTCTATTGTTTTTCTTAGTATGAACAGTATGCGTAACCCTGAGTCGGCGTTCCTATACCCACCTTCTAACAATCAACTATCTAAAATCATATTCTCTGTTTTCGTCCGGACTCGAAAAAGAATCTCTACGCCAAATCTTTATTTTTCGAGATTTTTAAACGCCGTTGACAGCATCAGTTTAATACGATTCAACTGATTTACTTCACTTGCGCCTGGATCGAAGTCGATTGCTACGATGTTGGATTCAGGGTGTCTGCGGCGGAGTTCTTTGATAACTCCCTTACCTACAACATGGTTTGGCAGGCAGGCGAATGGCTGGGTGCAGACAATATTTCCGGCACCGCTGTGAATGAGTTCGAGCATCTCACCGGTCAGGAACCATCCTTCACCGGTCTGGTTTCCGAGAGATACGATCTCTGAAGCCATTTTTGCAAGATCTTCAATGTGAGCCGGCGGATCAAAGTGTTTACTTTCTGCAAATGCTTTGGAAGCCGGAGCACGGAACCATTCCAGAGCTTTGATTCCAAGATTTCCTGCTGTTGCTTTGGACTTCTTCATTCCCAGATGGGAAACTTTGAAGTTCTGATTGTAGAAGCAGTAGAGCAGGAAGTCGAGAAGATCCGGAACAACTGCCTCGGCGCCTTCGCTTTCCAGAAGCTCTGCCAGATGATTGTTGGCAGCCGGAAGGAATTTAACAAGGATTTCTCCAACGATTCCAACACGTGGCTTCTTGATATCAAGTGTCTCGATATTATCAAAATCATTGATGATCTCTTTACAAAGCTTCTTAAATCTTTTACGGGACGGATATCCTTCGGACACAAACTTCTTAACAACTTCAACCCATTTGCGGTGAATCTTATCTGTAGTTCCCGGTACGGCCTCATAAGGACGCATACGGTAAACACATTTCATAAAGATATCTCCGAATACTGCTGCGTAGATTCCGCGGAGAACCAGTGCAGGAGAAAGTTTGAATCCAGGATTATCTTCCAGTCCACTTAAGTTAAGTGAGATAACCGGAATATGCTCCATGCCGGCTTTCTTAAGTGCACGACGGATAAATCCGATATAGTTCGAAGCACGGCAGCCACCACCAGTTTGTGTGATGATAACAGCTGTATGATTCAAGTCATATTTTCCGGATAACAGTGCATCCATGATCTGACCGACAACGATCAGAGAAGGGTAGCAGGCATCGTTATTTACATATTTTAATCCCATATCGACAGCCTGTTTGTTATCGTTAGGAAGAACATCGATGTTGTATCCGGCAGCGCGGAAAGCAGGCTCAAGTAGTTCAAAATGAACCGGAGACATCTGCGGACAGAGAATTGTATAATCCTTACGCATTTCTTTTGTAAATGTAACCTTTTCGATAGAAGCCGGACGAATGGTACGTTTTTCCTGTTTCTTTTCACGCACACGGATTGCGGCGAGAAGAGAGCGTACGCGGATTCTTGCAGCTCCAAGATTATTTACTTCATCAATCTTCAAAGTTGTGTAGATCTTATCTGAATTTGTAAGGATCGCAGCAACCTGATCTGTTGTAACAGCATCCAGTCCACATCCGAAGGAGTTGAGTTGAATCAGATCAAGATTCTCTGTTGTTTTTACATAATTTGCGGCAGCATACAGTCTGGAGTGGTACATCCACTGATCCATAACATTCAGAGGGTGCTCTGCCGGATTCAAATGAGAGACAGAGTCTTCTGTAAGTACTGCAATATTGTAGGATGTAATCAATTCAGGAAGACCATGATTCACCTCCGGATCGATATGGTATGGACGACCGGCAAGTACGATACCGCGGTTTCCTGTTTCATTTAAGAAACGGATTGTTTCTTCCCCTTTATTTCTCATATCCTGACGACAGGCAGCAAGTTCATTCCATGCGTCATGGACTGCTGACTTGATTTCGCTTTCGGAAAGAGAGAACTTCTTACTTAATTCTTCTACAAGACGATAAGAAATCGTCTCTTCACTTTCAAAATTCAAGAATGGATGGATAAAATCAACTTCTCCGTTGACGATCGGGTCCATGTTATTCTTGATGTTTTCCGGATAAGAAGTAACGATCGGACAGTTGTAGTGATTATCAGAATCAGCAAATTCTTTCCGCTCATACGGGATTGAAGGATAGAAAATGTGTTTCACTCCCTGATTGATCAGCCACTGTACATGTCCGTGCGCCAGTTTCGCCGGATAACACTCGGATTCACTTGGAATAGATTCAATACCAAGTTCATAAACCTTTCTTGTGGAAGCTGGTGACAGAACAACACGGAATCCAAGTTTTGTAAAAAATGTGAACCAGAACGGATAGTTCTCATACATATTCAATACGCGAGGAATACCGATTAATCCGTGTTTTGCCTCTTCTTCGGAAAGCGGTTCATAATCAAAATAGCGATGTAATTTATATTCAAATAAATTCGGCATCTGATTTTTTGATTTCTCTTTTCCAAGTCCGCGCTCACAGCGATTTCCTGTGATGAATTTACGTCCACCACTGAAATGGTTGATCGTCAGACGGCAGTTGTTTGTACATCCACGACATTTTGTCATTGTTGTGGAGTATTCAAGGGAACGGATGTCATCAATGGAAAGCATTGTTGTGCCTTCGCAGTCAACATAACGTTCACGGGCAATCAGAGCTGCACCGAATGCACCCATGATTCCGGCAATGTCCGGGCGGATCGCTTCACAGTTCGCGATTTTCTCAAAGCTTCGAAGAACTGCATTATTATAGAAGGTACCTCCCTGAACAACAATATGATTACCAAGTTCAGATGCATCAGATACTTTGATTACCTTGAACAGGGCATTCTTGATAACAGAATAAGCAAGTCCGGCTGAAATATCAGCAACAGACGCCCCCTCTTTCTGTGCCTGTTTTACTTTGGAGTTCATAAATACAGTACAGCGTGTTCCGAGATCGATCGGATTCTGTGCATAAAGTGCTTCGTGAGCAAAATCCTCTACAGAATAATTCAGAGATTTTGCAAATGTCTCAATGAAAGAACCGCATCCGGAAGAGCAGGCTTCGTTCAGCTGAACACTGTCGACAGTCTGATTTTTGATTTTGATACATTTCATATCCTGACCGCCAATGTCCAGAATACAGTCTACATCTGGCTCAAAGAAGGATGCTGCATAATAATGAGAAACAGTTTCAACTTCTCCTTCATCAAGCATCAGAGCAGCTTTGATCAGTGCTTCGCCGTATCCTGTGGAACAGGAATGAACAATCTCTACACCCTCAGGGAGTTGATCGTAAATATCTTTGATCGCTGTGATCGTTGTACCAAGCGGATCCCCGTCGTTGTTGTGATAGAAGGAATAAAGAAGTGTTCCGTCTTCACCAACGAGAGCTGCTTTTGTAGTTGTTGAACCGGCATCGATTCCAAGAAATGCTTTTCCTTTGTATGAGGCAAGATCTTTTACCGGCACCTGATGCTTTGCATGGCGGGAAATAAATTCCTCGTAATCAGCAGTTGTTGCAAACAGTGGATCCAGACGTTCCACTTCGAAATCCATTTGGATTTTATTCTCGAGACGATTCTGCATATCACGCAGTTCCATCGGAGTATCTTTTTTGGAATTCAGTGCGGAACCAATCGCAGCAAACAAATGTGAGTGATTTGGTGCGATAATATGTTCATCATCCAGTTTTAATGTGCGGATGAATGCTTCTCTTAATTCTGAGAGGAAATGAAGTGGACCTCCTAAAAATGCAACATGACCACGGATCGGTTTTCCACAGGCAAGACCACTGATGGTCTGATTCACAACAGCCTGGAAAATGGATGCGGCAAGGTCTTCCTTAGCAGCACCGTCATTGATCAGTGGCTGGATATCTGTCTTGGCAAATACACCGCAGCGCGCAGCGATAGAGTATAATGCTTTGTAATTTTTAGCGTATTCATTCAGACCGGAAGCATCTGTCTGAAGAAGAGATGCCATCTGGTCAATGAAAGAACCTGTACCACCGGCACAGACACCATTCATACGCTGTTCTACATTTCCACCCTCAAAATAAATGATCTTCGCATCTTCTCCACCAAGCTCAATTGCTACATCTGTCTGAGGAGCGTAATCCTGTAGTGCAGTGGAGACTGCAATTACCTCCTGGACAAATGGAACACCGAGATGTTTGGCAAGTGTCAGGCCACCGCTTCCTGTGATGACAGGAGAAACCTGGATTGGTCCAAGCTTATAAAGCGCACGGCCGAGCAGATCGGAAAGCGTCTCCTGGATATTAGCGAAATGGCGCTCATAATCAGAGAAGAGGACTTCATTTTCATCATTAAGAATTGCAATTTTTACTGTTGTGGAACCAATGTCGATTCCTAAAGTATGTAGATTTTTTGCGTTCATAATTAATATCCCCAATCTTTTGTAATTCAGTTAATTTGTCAAATTTATATGAGTTACTACCTATTAAATGCGTTTGTTAGCTCGCAATAAATAACATTATACGACAAGATTCTCAAAAAGACAATGGTCATTGTAGTGTAGTAAGTGTGAAGAAATGAGCTGCAATATGGCAAAATGTCTAAGTAGAAAGGAACGGAAAATATCATATTCTTGTTAAAAGTGTATTAATATAAAAACAATCGTTTGACAAAACAAGTCTTCCCTTGTACAATTACTGCTATACAAAGATGTGAGTGCTGGCCACACGTAGTGGACAGTAATATAAAATGAAAATAGAAGGAGAATACAAGTTGAACTGGCTTGACAAATTAGAAAAAAAATTAGGTCGTTTTGCAATACCGAATCTTACGGTGTATCTGCTGGCCGGGTATGTGATAGGTTTCGCTATTTATTATTTAGCACCGGGACTTTTAGGATGGCTTACACTGGAACCAGCATATATTTTAAGAGGACAGATCTGGAGGATTATTTCCTGGGTATTGATCCCACCGACAGGAAGTTTGATTTCTTTACTGTTTCTAGTATTATTGTACTATTCTCTTGGTTCTGCACTTGAGAGAACCTGGGGAACATTCCGCTATAATGTATACATTTTTTCAGGAATACTTTTTACAGTGATCGCAGTATTCATACTGTATGGTGTGTTTTATCTTATCTATGGAATTGAACTTCCACTTTCAAGCATCGGATTGATCAGCACGAACTACATTACAATGTCTATCTTTTTGGCATTTGCTTCCATCTATCCGGATATGGAAGTTTTACTCTATTTTATTTTACCGATTAAGATGAAATGGATGGCTTTCGTATATGTAGCAATGGCACTGTATTATTTCTTTACAGGAAGTCTCGCAACGAAAGTTGCGATTGCGGCATCCTTATTGAACTTTGTTATCTTTTTCCTGTCCAGCAGGAATATGAAGCGTTTCAGTCCGAAAGAGCAGGCGAGAAAAGCAAAGTTTAAACAGCAGACGAGACCACATATGACTTATGCGAATGGGGCAAGACACCGTTGTGCAGTCTGCGGACGTACAGAACTTGATGATCCGACATTGGAGTTCCGTTTCTGTTCAAAATGTAATGGAAACTATGAGTATTGCCAGGATCATTTATTTACACATGAACATGTAAAGTAGAAAATGAGAATTGTGTAACGCATATTTCTCATAGTTTACCGGAGATGAGGTATGGCAGTGCAGTGTATCAGATCAGAGTTGCAGCCGAAAGTGATACGGTGCAGCTTCGCTCCAGGTGTATAGGAACTTTATGGTTATATTTTTTAAAGGAGAGATTGACTTAGTATGAAAAAAACAAAAGTAGTATGTACGATGGGACCAAACACAAATGATAGAGAACTGATGAGAAAACTCATCCAGAATGGCATGGATGTAGCTCGTTTCAACTTCTCTCATGGTGATCATGAAGAACAGAAGGGTCGTATGGATATGCTCAAAGAGCTTCGCGAGGAAGAGCATGCAACGACAGCTATTCTTCTGGATACAAAGGGACCAGAGATCCGTACAGGTGTTCTGAAAGACGGAAAGAAGATTAAGCTTGAAACAGGGAAGACCTTTACACTTACTACAGAAGATATTGTTGGTGATGAGAATAAAGTATCTATCACATATAAGGGACTTGCAGAAGATGTAAGTGAAGGAAAGATTATTTTGATCGATGATGGTCTGATCGGACTGAAAGTAATCGGAAAAACAGATAAAGAAATTCATTGTGAGATCATCAACGGTGGTGAACTCGGAGAGAAAAAGGGCGTTAATGTACCGGGAGTACCGGTAAGACTTCCGGCAATCACTGAGAAAGATAAAGAAGATATTAAATTCGGAGCAGAGCAGGGAATTGATTTTATTGCTGCATCTTTCGTAAGAAATGCAGAGTGTATTCTTGAGATCAAGGCATATCTGAAGTCTCTCGGAGCTCCTTACATTCCGATCATCGCAAAGATTGAGAATGAAGAAGGAATCAGCAATATCGATGAGATCATTCGTGCAGCAGATGGTATCATGGTTGCCCGTGGAGACCTCGGAGTTGAGATTCCGGCAGAGGAACTTCCATATCTTCAGAAGATGATGATCCAGAAATGTAACGATCAGTTCAAGACAGTTATCACAGCAACACAGATGCTCGATTCTATGATGCGTAATCCACGTCCGACAAGAGCAGAGGTAACAGACGTTGCGAACGCTGTATATGACGGAACAGATGCTGTAATGCTCTCAGGAGAGACAGCACAGGGTAAATACCCACTCGAGGCGCTTCAGATGATGGTTCATATCATTGAGCAGACAGAGAAACACCTTGATTATGATAGCATGCTTGAGAAAGAGCACGGTCATTTAAGAGGCGGAGTATCCAGTGCAATCGGATATTCATCCGTACTGGCAGCAGCAAACCTGAATGCAAAATGTATCATTACACCATCTGTATCAGGAGCAACTTCAAGAGTTGTATCCAACTTAAGACCAAGACAGGAAATCCTTGGTGTAACTCCGAACGAGAGAACACTGAGAAGAATGTCTATTTACTGGGGCGTAAGACCGCTGAAGTCTCTTGAAGTTGATACAACAGAAGATATCTGTGAAAATGCGATCGAACTGGCACAGGTAAAACAGTATGTTGAGCCGGGAGATGTTGTAGTTATCACAGCTGGAATTCCTTCAACAAATGTAAGCAAAGAGAGAAGCTTTACAAGTAATATGATGAGAATTGTGACAGTAGATTAAATTAGAAAAACTTTTAATAAGAGCCAGAACAGTTACCGTGCGAGGTGCCTGTTCTGGCTCTTATTAAATACAATCAATATATTGACATCCAACAATCAATGCTGTATAGTGTTCCTGTAAAGAACTACTAATCAGAGGGATGGTGCTATGGACGAAAGTAAAGCAATTGAATATCTGATGCATTTTGGAATGTCCCGGCAGGAAGCAACTGTTTATCTTCGGCTGATCGAAGCAGGAAAGCAGACGGGGTATGAGATTGCGAGAGATACAGGAATCTCAAGGTCGAATGTGTATGCATCACTGGCAGCTCTGGTTGAGAAAGGGGCTGCATATCTGGTAGAAGAGGATGCCAAGCGATATATTCCGGTTCATGTTCAGGAGTTCTGTGGTAACAGAATTCGCAGAATGGAAGAAGAACAGAAGTGGTTGGATATGAATCTTACGGGAGAACAGAAAGAAGAAGAAGGATATGTTACGATCGATGGTCAGGAACATATTTCAGATAAGATCCATAATCTTCTGGCTAATGTGGAAGAAAGAGTGTATTGTTCCTGTTCCGGTGTCTGTCTGGAACAGTTGAAAGGACAGTTAAAGGAACTGACAGAAAAAGGAAAAAAGGTAGTTCTTGTGACAGATCATCCATTTGAACTTTCAGGGGCGATCATTTATGTGACGAAAGAAAAAGGAAATCAGATTGGTCTGATCACAGATTCTAAATATGTACTTTCGGGTGAGTATGGACAGGAGAGCAGAAACACTTGTGTCTATTCCGGACAGAGAAATTTCGTTACGCTGTTTAAAACAGCACTTGCGAATGAGATAGAATTAATCAAAATACGCGAAGGAGAAAATGAAAATGAGTAAGAAACCATTTGTGACAAAAGAACAGGTTGAAGAGATTGTAAAAACATATCCGACTCCGTTCCATCTTTATGATGAGAAAGGGATCCGCGAGAATGCAAAAGCATTAAAGGAAGCATTTGCATGGAATCCGGGATATAAAGAGTATTTTGCTGTAAAGGCAACTCCGAATCCGTTCCTTTTACAGATCTTGAAAGAGTATGGATGCGGTTGTGACTGCTCCTCTTATACAGAACTGCTTATGTCAGATGCAGTTGGAATTGATGGTCATGATATTATGTTTTCCTCTAATGATACACCGGAGGAAGATTTTAAACTTGCTGATAAACTTGGAGCAATCATCAATCTGGATGATATTACACATATTGACTTCCTTGAGAAGACAATCGGACATATTCCGGAGACAATCAGTTGCCGTTATAATCCGGGCGGAATATTCAAGATCAGTAATGATATTATGGATAATCCGGGAGATTCAAAGTATGGAATGACAACAGAGCAGATCACAGAAGCATTTAAGACACTGAAGGCAAAAGGTGCAAAAGAATTTGGTATTCATGCATTCCTTGCCAGCAATACAGTGACAAATGATTATTATCCAATGCTTGCAAAAGTTCTTTTTGAACAGGCAGTACGTCTTCAGAAAGAAACAGGAGTACATATTAAGTTTATTAATCTTTCTGGTGGTATTGGAATTCCTTACACACCGGATCAGGAGCCGAATGATATCCGTGTGATCGGAGAAGGTGTCCGCAAGGTTTATGAAGAAGTACTTGTTCCGGCAGGAATGGGAGATGTTGCAATCTACACAGAGCTTGGCCGCTTTATGATGGGACCTTATGGCTGCCTTGTGACAAAAGCAATCCATGAGAAGAATACTTATAAGAACTACATCGGAGTAGATGCGTGTGCTGTTAACCTGATGCGCCCGGCAATGTATGGAGCATATCATCATATTACTGTTCTTGGAAAAGAAGATGCACCGTGCGATCACAAATATGATGTAACAGGTTCTCTGTGTGAAAATAATGATAAGTTTGCAATTGACAGAATGCTTCCGGAAGTTGATATGGGAGATTACCTTGTAATCCATGATACGGGTGCACATGGTTTCTCTATGGGATATAACTATAATGGTAAATTAAAATCAGCAGAGCTGCTCCTGAAAGAAGATGGAAGTGTACAGATGATTCGCCGTGCAGAGACACCGAAAGACTATTTTGCAACATTTGATTGTTTTGAGGTTGGAAAGAAACTTTGCAAATAAAAAACAAATAAAATCATAAAAAAATAGTTGAAAAATGTGACCGGATATGGTAACATAAAAAAAGCTGATTCGGACAAGAAGGTTTTCTTGTCCGGCAGAATAAGCCGCTGTGGCGGAATTGGCAGACGCACTTGACTCAAAATCAAGCGGTTAGTAGCCGTGCCGGTTCGAGTCCGGCCAGCGGCATCGAACTTAATCTCTGAATATCTTACAAATTCAATGTTTGCAAGATATCCAGAGATTTTTTTATATATTAGGAAAGTCCTTTCCTAATATATAAAAAACGCTCCGCTAAGGATGCGAACTGCGGCGTACAATGTAGATGTCGCAAGCGGTCTACGTTTCCACTTCGGTCCTTGCTAAACAAGCGCCACTGGCGCTTAGCAACGCCGCAGGCGCAAGAATGTGCAATGCACATTCTTTGTTCTTTGTAATTTCACTTTTTTCCACGACCAACGAGATAATCAATTGAGACTGTATAATAATCAGCAAGTTTGATGAAGACATCAATAGGAACGTTGATTTTTCCAAGTTCATATTTAGAATATGTAGTCTGTTTGATGTTGAGGTATGCAGCAACTTCTTTCTGCGTTTTATCATTATCTTCTCGCAAATTTCGTATGTTTTCGAATTTCATAATCCCATCCTCGTACCTTAAAGCCGGTGTGCGAACTTAACCGGAAGCAAGCTATCGTTCACAGTATCCAGTGAACAATAATCTGATCTCTTTTGTATTTTTGGATTATTATATAAAAGTCCTGACACGACTATTGAAATATAGTCGTACTACGACTATAATTGATAAAAACATGAAGAAATGTGCGAGAAATGAGACAGCATAAGAACTAAGGGGAATGGGAGAAAGTGATGAATAAAGAAAAAATAGATGATATGGATTATTATGAAAAATATCTGTTGAATGCGACGAAAGAAGAAAGGGATTGCTATATAAAAGAATATCCCGATTTTATGAATGAATATCCAGTATCGTATGAACATCGGGAACTGCTTCAGGATAAGATTTATCGTGGATTGATGCGTAAGATCCGGGATTATGAAAAGAGTCGTGAGCAATAAAAAACTGACAGATCACAACAGAAACAGAATGAAATTCTTAATGGACAGAAAATGTTTCGTGTGGTTTGTCAGTTTGTTTTAAATAAACAGAGATGTTAATCAAGCTCTCTTAAAATGTTTTTTAATTCTGAAAACGAATGTATCGTCGGATAATCTTCCTTAACATCTCCAAGTCCATATTCAGCAAAGATAAAAGGGATACCGGCTTTTTTGCAGGAATCAGCATCGCCCTGGGTATCTCCGACATAGACAGGGTTTGTCAGGTTATTTTTCTCCATTAATTTAAGAATCGTCTGGTCTTTGGAAGTCTGCGTCTGGCCAAAACAAAGGAAATCTTTGATATATGGTTCCATGCCTGCGCCTTTCATCATAACTTCAATATATCCGCACTGGCAATTGCTTACAATAAAAAGAGGATATTCCAGAGCCAGCTCTTTGAGTGTGTCCATAACGCCTTCGTAGTAAACACCGGGATGTGTTTCGAGATAGCGGTTTTCATAATCAAAACAGATATCCATCAGTTTTCTTCGAGAGTCCGGGTCGAGATCGGGAAAAACTCCGACAGCAATTTCGTCCATTGTCTTTCCAAACAGTCCCTGAAGAATTTCACGGTTTAAGTTTGGCTCAAGATCAGAGTTCTCTTTTATTGCAAGATTCCAGGATTCGGCTACAACTTCAACAGAATCCCAAAGTGTTCCATCTACATCAAATATAATTCCATCCATAATAATTCTCCTGATTGTATTTCTGAAAATATTGTTTACAAGATATTGGAGTCAAAAGCCCTAAATTATGATACCATAAAATGAACCTTTAAAAAAGAAGTTAATTAGTGTATACTTTAATAATGGTTAAAATTAAATGCAACAAAAAGTAAGGGATAATAGGAGAGAATCTGATGAGAGATAAAATTGTACTGATCGATGGACACAGTATATTGAACCGGGCGTTTTATGGAGTTCCGGATCTGACGAATTCGGAAGGACTGCATACGAACGCAGTTTATGGATTCCTGAATATTATGTTTAAGATATTAGATGAAGAGAAGCCGGAATATCTGACGGTTACGTTTGATGTGCATGCGCCGACATTTCGCCATGAGATGTTTGCAGATTATAAGGGTACGAGAAAGCCGATGGCAGAGGAACTGCGTCAACAGGTGCCTGTGATCAAGGACGTTCTGCGTGCGATGCATATAGAAGTGATTGAAAAGGCCGGACTTGAGGCAGATGATCTTTTGGGAACCTTGTCTCATCGTTGTGAGGAGAAAGGAATGGATGTTTCCATCATTTCCGGAGACCGTGATACGCTTCAGCTTGCGACAGAGCATATTAAGGTCCGCATTCCAAAGACGAAGCAGGGGAAGACGGAAGTAGAAGATTATTATGCGGCAGATGTGCAGGAACGCTATGGAGTAACACCGAAGGAATTTATTGATGTAAAGGCTTTGATGGGTGATACTGCTGATAATATTCCTGGTGTTCCGGGAGTTGGCGAAAAGACAGCGACAAAGATCATTCAGCAGTACCAGACGATTGAAAATGCATACGAGCATGTTGATGAGCTGAAACCGCCAAGAGCAAGCAAGAATCTGAAAGAATTCTGGGAGCAGGCACAGCTTAGTAAGACACTTGCGACGATTAAACTGGACGCAGATATTACCTTTGAACTTGAAAATGCCAGACATGAGAATCCTTATACAAAAGAAGCTCATGAATTATTCCAAAGACTGGAGTTTAAAAATCTGCTTGGAAGATTTGATGTAGAAGCGTCAGTGAATGATGTGGAAAAATATTTTCGTGAGGTAACAGGAAAAGAAGAAATTGAGAAAGTCTTTAAAGAGGCGGAGAAAGCAGAGACCGTTGGTGTGGCATTTTCCAAAGATGCTGGAAATGTTCTCCCATTGTTTGCACATGCTTCAGGATACGGAAGGATTTCTCTTTGCTATGAAGCAGAAAAGATTGTTACGATTCCTTGTGATATGGATGCTGACTTTGAATATCTGACAGGAAAGTTGTCTCACCTTGCAAAAAGTGTGAAACGTTTTTCAATGTGTGGATTGAAAGAATATCTGGAATGGTTGCCGGAGCTTACAAGTGAGAACGGGTTTGATGCAATCGTAGCAGCATATCTTCTGAATCCTCTGAAAAATGATTACAATGCAGAAGATGTGGCAAGAGAACATTTGAATCTTTTAATTGATGAAAAACTTGATGAGGGTACAAAATCATGTTATGAGGCATATACAGCTTATGCCTGTGTCCCGGTTCTTGAGAAGAAACTGGAAGAGAATGGAATGTTCCGTTTGTTTAATGAAATTGAAATGCCGTTAGTATTTACATTGTATGATATGGAACAGGCCGGTGTTAAGGTTGAAGGTGAAGAGCTGAAGCGTTACGGAGAAGAGCTTGGAGCAAGAATCGTTGAGCTGGAAAAAGAGATTTATGAAATGGCAGGGGAAGAGTTTAATATCAATTCTCCAAAACAACTTGGCGTGATTCTTTTTGAAAAACTGGAAATGCCTCATGCAAAGAAGACAAAGACCGGGTATTCTACAGCAGCGGATGTGTTAGATAAACTTGCACCGGAATATCCTATCGTAGCAAAGATTCTGGAGTATCGTCAGCTTGCAAAACTGAAGTCAACATATGCAGACGGACTTGCAAATTATATAGGGATGGATGGAAGAATCCACAGTAAATTCAATCAGACGATCACGGCAACCGGACGTATCAGCAGTACAGAACCGAATCTGCAGAATATACCGGTTCGTATGGAGCTTGGACGTCTGATCCGTAAAGTATTTGTACCAAAAGAAGGCTGTGTCTTTGTGGATGCGGATTATTCTCAGATCGAGCTTCGTATTCTGGCGCATTGTTCCGGTGATGAACAGCTGATCCAGGCATATCGTGAAGCGAGAGATATTCACCGAATGACAGCTTCCCAGGTATTCCATGTACCATTTGATGAAGTGACAGATCTGCAGAGAAGAAATGCAAAAGCAGTTAATTTCGGCATTGTGTATGGAATCAGTTCTTTTGGACTGAGCCAGGATTTGAGTATTTCGAGAAAAGAGGCGGCACAGTATATCGAGCATTATTTTGAATCCTACCCGGGAATTAAGACATTTCTTGATAAATGTGTGAGCGATGCGAAAGAAAAAGGATATGCAGAGACTTTATATGGAAGAAGAAGACCGATGCCGGAATTAAAATCCAGCAATTTTATGCAGAGAAGTTTTGGGGAGCGTGTGGCAATGAATGCACCGATCCAGGGAACTGCTGCAGATATTATTAAAATAGCAATGATTCATGTAAATGAAGAACTGAAGAAGAGAAATCTGAAATCACGGATGATCCTTCAGGTGCATGATGAACTTTTGATCGAAGCAGATGAAACAGAATTAGAAGAAGTACAGCAGATCCTTCAGGATAAGATGGAACACGCAGCAGAATTGTTAGTTCCGCTTAGTGTAGATATGCATACAGGGAAGAACTGGTATGAGGCGAAATAAGATGAAAGTAATTGGAATCACGGGTGGAGTTGGCTCCGGAAAAAGTGAAGTTTTAAAATTTCTTGAACAGGAATACGGTGCGGTAGTCTGCCAGATGGATGAAGTTGCAAAGCAGATCCAGAAGAAAGGGACGTGGGCATTTTCGAGAATTGTACAAGAATTTGGTGAACAGATTGTCGGAGCAGATGGTGAACTGGATCGCATGAAACTTGGAAGCTGCGTATTTGCAGATGAGAAGAAATTACAAAGATTGAATGATATTGTACATCCGGAAGTGCTGGAATGGGTTCGGAAAGACATCTTGAAGAAAAAAGAAGAGTGTTGTTCTTATTATATTGTAGAAGCAGCACTTCTTCCGGAAGTTGGGAAGGAACTGTGTGATGAATTATGGTATATTTACACAGATGAAGCGGTTCGGAGAGAACGACTGAAAAGTTCCAGACATTATACGGATGAAAAGATCACCAGGATGATTGCTTCACAACCGGTAGAAGAAGTATTTCGAAAGGCATGCACAGTTGTAATTGATAATAGTGGAGACTTTGAAGCAACAAAGAGACAAATAGGAGATAGATTGAACAAATGAGAATGTGCAGTATTGCAAGCGGTAGCAGTGGAAACTGTATCTATGTAGGAAGTGATAATTCCCATCTTCTGATTGATACGGGGATTAGTAAGAAACGAATTGAAGAAGGTCTGAATAAGTTGGAGATTAAAGGGGACGAACTCGATGGAATTCTGATCACACATGAACATTCGGATCATATTAAGGGACTTGGTGTGTTCAGCAGAAAGTACGAGATACCAATTTATGCGACTCCGGGAACGATTGCAGGAATCAAAGAGTCTTCCAGTCTTGGAAAGATGCCGGAAGGACTTTTACATCCGATTAAGACAGATCATCCATTTCGGCTTGGTGAACTGGACGTACACCCATTTGCTATTTCCCATGATGCAAATGAACCGTCCGGATATCGTATTGAACAAGGTGGGAAGTCCGTAGCAGTTGCAACAGATCTTGGAAAATATGATGATTATACAGTGAAGAATCTGAAAAATCTGGATGCGATCCTTCTGGAAGCAAACCATGATATCCATATGCTGGAAGTCGGAGGATATCCATATTATTTGAAGCAGAGAATTCTTGGCGATCGCGGTCATTTATCAAATGAATTGTCAGGACAGCTTCTTTGTGATATACTACATGATAATCTGAAACACATCATGCTTGGTCATCTGAGCAAGGAGAACAATTACGCAAGACTTGCTTATGAGACAGTGAAGTTGGAAGTTACGCTTGCAGATAATGAATATAAAGGGGAAGACCTGAATATGTTCGTTGCAAGCCGGGAATCGGTTTCGGATATTATTAATGTATAAAATTGAGTGAATCAAAGCGGAGGTACAGAAAGAATGAAGAAATGTATTGTCACAGTACTTGGAAAAGACACAGTAGGAATTATTGCAAAAGTATGTACATATCTTGCAGAAAATGAAATCAATATTCTTGATATTTCACAGACAATTGTTCAGGGATATTTCAACATGATGATGATCGTGGATGTTGCGAATCTGAAGAAAGATTTCAAAGAAGTTTGTGATGAGATGGATGTACTTGGCAAAGAGATCGGTGTAACAATTCATTGTCAGAGAGAAGAGATTTTTGAGAAAATGCACCGTCTGTAAGAAGTCGGAGATAAGGTGAGGATAAGACTATGATTAATATATATGAAGTATCAGAAACCAATAAGATGATCGAAAGCGAGAACCTTGATGTCCGCACGATCACTCTTGGAATCAGTCTGTTGGACTGTGTGGATTCTGATCTGGATGAACTGAACCGTAAGATTTATGAGAAGATTACAACAGTTGCAAAAGATCTTGTATCTACAGGAAAAGACATTGAGAAAGAATTCGGAATTCCGATCGTAAATAAGAGAATTTCAATTACACCTGTATCGCTTGTTGGAGCAGCAGCGTGTAAGACTCCGGAAGATTATGTGACAATCGCACGTACACTTGACCGCGCAGCGGAAAAAGTAGGTGTAAACTTCATTGGCGGATACTCCGCGCTTGTGTCGAAAGGAATGACACCAAGTGAAGAGAATCTGATCCGTTCAATCCCGCAGGCACTGGCCGAGACAGAGAGAATCTGTAGTTCCGTCAATGTGGGATCAACAAAGACAGGTATCAATATGGATGCAGTCCGTCTGTGTGGACAGATTGTGAAAGAAGCGGCAGAGGCAACGAAAGACAGAGATTCTCTTGGTTGTGCAAAGCTTGTTATTCTTTGCAATGCACCGGATGATAACCCGTTTATGGCAGGTGCATTCCTCGGTGTGACTGAGGCAGATACGATTATTAATGTAGGTGTCAGCGGACCGGGAGTTGTAAAGAAAGCGATTGAAAAAGCACGTGGAAAAGGCTTTGAAGAACTCTGTGAAACAATTAAGAAAACAGCGTTTAAGATTACACGAGTAGGACAGCTTGTTGCAGGAGAGGCTTCTGCACGTCTTGGAATTCCATTTGGAATCATTGATCTTTCTCTTGCTCCGACTCCGGCAGTTGGAGATAGTATTGCAGAGATCCTGGAGGAAATCGGACTGGAGCGCGTTGGTGCACCTGGAACAACAGCAGCACTTGCAATGCTCAATGACCAGGTGAAGAAGGGCGGCGTTATGGCATCTTCTTATGTAGGTGGACTCAGCGGTGCATTTATTCCGGTCAGTGAAGATCAGGGAATGATCGATGCAGTAAATGCAGGATCTCTTACACTTGAGAAGTTAGAGGCAATGACATGCGTATGCTCTGTAGGACTTGACATGATTGCAATCCCTGGAAAGACATCAGCAGCGACAATCTCTGGAATCATTGCAGATGAGATGGCAATTGGTATGGTCAACCAGAAGACGACAGCAGTGCGTCTGATTCCGGTCATCGGTAAAGATGTTGGAGACGTGGCAGAATTTGGTGGACTGTTAGGTTATGCACCGATTATGCCGGTGAATGAATTTGGATGTGATGCGTTTATCAACAGACAGGGACGTATTCCGGCGCCGATTCATAGTTTTAAGAATTAACGAGGGAGAAATTTGATGAGTAAAGTTGCAATTGTAACGGATAGTAATAGCGGTATAACACAGGAACAGGGAAAAGAGCTTGGGATTTTTGTTCTTCCGATGCCATTTTTTATTGATGGAGAACTTTATCTGGAGGATATCACACTTTCCCAGAGTGAATTTTATGAAAAGCTCGGAGCAGATTCCGATATCTCAACATCACAGCCATCCCCGGGAGAGGTCATGGATCTCTGGGATAAAGTTCTGGAAGAATATGATGAGCTTGTATGTATTCCGATGTCCAGTAGCTTGAGCAGCACATGTGCAACAGCAATTACTCTTGCAGCTGAATATGACGGACGCGTCCAGGTGGTTGATAATCAGAGAATTTCAGTTACACAGGAGCAGTCTGTTCTGGATGCAATGAATCTGCGTGAAGAAGGAAAGAGTGCAGCAGAGATCAAAGAAATACTGGAGAAAGAAAAACTTCAGGCAAGCATTTATATTACGGTGGATACTTTAAAATACCTGAAAAAAGGTGGAAGAATCACACCGGCAGCGGCGGCAATCGGAACTGTGCTTAACTTAAAGCCTGTTCTTCAGATCCAGGGAGAAAAGCTGGATGCATTTTCGAAAGCAAGAGGCTGGAAAACGGCGAAGAAGACAATGCTCAATGCAATCGAGAAAGATCTGAAGGGACGTTTTGCCGATGTTAAGGATCAGATGGCTCTTGGTATGGCTTACACATGCAGTAAAGAAGAAGCACAGGAGTGGAAAGCAGAGATCGAAGAAAGATTTCCGGGATATGAGATTATGGAAGGACCATTGTCATTGAGTGTGGCCTGCCATATTGGTCCGGGGGCACTGGCGATTACTTGCATGAAGAGATTGTAAACTGGTAACTGTGACGAAATGCGTAGCATTTTGGAAATTGGTTCTGAACAGTTACATAATCTGTATTGGTGAGAGGTGGTACTGTTCACACATGGTGTGAGCAGTACTCTGCTTTTTTAGGAGAATATTATGAAAATCGTTGGTCTTATTACAGAATATAATCCATTTCACAATGGACATCTTTATCATATTAAAGAATCTTTGCGTGTAACCGGTGCAGATGCAGCTGTTGTTGTTATGAGTGGTGACTATGTGCAGCGGGGAACACCTGCAATCATGCCTAAAAGGATACGTGCAGAGATGGCACTGATGTGTGGTGCTGGAGCTGTCTTTGAACTTCCGGTCTGTTATGCGACGGGATCTGCGGAGCTTTTTGCACTTGGATCCGTATCTCTTTTAGAGTCTCTTGGAATTGTTGATTCTATTTGTTTTGGCAGTGAATGTAATGATCTCCCAATCTTGGAACAGCTTGCAGAACTACTTCTTGAAGAACCTGAAGCCTACCAGATTCTGTTGAAAGATTATCTGAAACAAGGGATGTCTTTTCCACGCGCCAGACAGGAAGCAATTCTTTCTTATACAGAAGATCCTCGGTTTGCAGAGATTTTAAGAAATCCGAACAATATTTTGGGGATTGAATATTTGAAAGCAATCAAAAAACTTGGAAGCAGGATGGAACCTTATACGATTGCAAGGCGTGGTGCACAGTATCATGATGAAGAACTGGACAGTGATTACAGTTCCGCTACGGCAATTCGTTCACTGCTTGCTTATTCAAGTTCATCTTTCAATACAGAACCAGTAGAAGGAAATTACGATGAACTTTCGTTTTCGGGAATACTGTCAGAGTTGGAAAACCAGGTTCCAAAATGTTGTCTGGAACTTTTGAAGGATTATCATAAAGTACAGTATCCGATTTCACAGAATGATTTTTCTCTGATTTTGAAATATAAACTGTTAAATAAACAGCCAGAAAGTCTGGTTCGATATGTGGATGTCTCTCCGGAGATTGCATCCAGAATTGCGAATCAGTTAAACAACTTTTTTAATTATAAACAGTTCTGTGATTTGTTAAAAACACGAGAACTTACGCAGACCCGAGTTAACCGGGCATTGCTTCATATTATGCTTGGAACGAAAAAGGCAAATGTGGAAGAATATATTGACAATGGCTATCATATGTATGCACGTCTGCTTGGTTTTCGAAAAGACAATGCAAAGCTTTTGACAGCTATGTCGAAGGAAAGCAGTCTTCCGGTTTTGACGAAAATGTCTGAAATTGACGATCTTCCGGAACTTGGTCAGAAAATGCTCAGACATGATATGCTTGCTTCAAATCTGTATACCTCAGTGGTGACGGATAAGTTTAAGACGGCGTTTCAGAATGAATATAAGCAAGGGGTTTTGAAGGTGTAAATTTTAATACGAGCCAGAACAGTTGTCGTGAGAGGTGACTGTTCTGGCTCGTAATGTTCTTAGAAAAAGACAATGTTTGATAAAATTGTAACAATCTTACAAATATCCTATTACAAAGTTCGGATTGTATTTGAAAATGCACATAAAATGACTTGTATACAAAAAACGATTGAGTTATAATAGGACTAAGTGAGATAAAAAGAAAGGTGGCATTAAATCATGGGATTTATTGATGAAATCAAAGCAAGAGCGAAAGCTTGCAAAAAGACAATCGTTCTTCCGGAGACAGAGGACGAAAGAACTTACAAAGCAGCAGAGACAGTACTGAAAGAAGGACTCGCTGATCTGGTGCTTGTAGGAAGCAAAGAGGAGATTGAGAAGAACAAAGGTACATACGACATCTCCGGTGCAACAATCGTAGATCCTGCAACAGATGCAAGAACAGAAGGATATATTGCAAAACTTGTTGAGTTAAGACAGAAAAAGGGAATGACTCCTGAACAGGCAAAAGAACTGCTTCTTAGCAATTACTTATACTATGGTGTAATGATGGTTAAGATGGGTGATGCAGACGGAATGGTATCCGGAGCATGCCACTCTACAGCAGATACACTTCGTCCATGCCTTCAGATCCTGAAGACAAAACCGGGAACAAAGCTCGTATCCGCATTCTTCCTTATGGTAGTACCAAACTGCGACATGGGAGCAAATGGAACATTTATCTTTGCTGATGCAGGACTTGAGCAGAATCCAGATCCGGAGAAACTTGCGAACATCGCTATTTCATCCGCAGATTCTTTCAAACTGCTTGTTGAGAAAGAGCCAGTTGTTGCTATGCTTTCTCACTCAACAAAGGGAAGTGCTAAGCATGCAGATGTAGATAAAGTTGTTGAGGCAACAAAGATCGCTCAGGAACTCGCACCAGAGCTTGCTCTTGACGGAGAACTTCAGCTTGATGCAGCTATCGTTCCATCCGTCGGAGAATCTAAAGCACCGGGAAGCAAGGTTGCAGGACATGCTAACGTACTTGTATTCCCAGACCTTGATGCTGGTAATATTGGATACAAACTTGTTCAGAGACTTGCTAAAGCAGAAGCTTACGGTCCTCTGACACAGGGAATCGCCGCTCCGGTTAACGACCTTTCCCGTGGATGCAGCGCTGAAGATATCGTAGGCGTTGTAGCTATCACAGCTGTACAGGCACAGGCTGAATAATTGTAATTGTTTACAGATTTTTTAAAATAGTTACGGGTAATCAAAAGAAACAAAGAGGGTAGTGTGAGCTGCCCTCGGATAATAATAATAAGGTTTTTTCAGGAGGAAAAAAGAAAATGAACGTATTAGTAATCAACTGCGGAAGCTCATCTCTGAAATTCCAGCTGATCAACGCTGAGACAGAGAAGGTACTTGCAAAAGGACTTTGTGAGAGAATTGGAATCGACGGACGTCTGACATATCAGCCGGCTGGCGGAGAAAAAGAGAAATCTGATCTGGCTATGCCAACTCATACAGAAGCAATTCAGTTTGTAATTGATGCTTTGACAAATGAGAAGACAGGAGTTGTTAAGAGCCTTGATGAGATCGGAGCAGTTGGACACCGTCTCGTACATGGTGGAGAGAAGTTTGCTTCATCTGTAGTAATCACAGACGAAGTAAAGAAAGCAGTAGAAGAGTGTAATGATCTTGCACCGCTTCATAACCCGGCAAACTTGATCGGTGTTGCAGCATGTGAGAAACTGATGCCAGGAACACCTATGGTTGCAGTATTTGATACAGCTTTCCATCAGACAATGCCGGAGAAGGCTTATATGTATGGACTTCCATATGAGTACTATGAGAAATACAAAGTAAGACGTTACGGCTTCCACGGAACAAGCCACAGCTTCGTATCTAAGAGAGCAGCAGAAGTAATGGGAAAATCTTACGATGAAGTAAAGACAATTGTATGCCACCTCGGAAATGGATCCAGTGTAAGTGCTGTTCTTAACGGAAAATGTGTAGATACTTCTATGGGACTTACTCCACTTGAAGGACTTGTAATGGGAACACGTTCAGGTGATATCGATCCTGCAATCATGGAGTTCATTGCTAAGAAAGAGAACCTTGACATTGAAGGTGTTATGGAAGTACTGAACAAAAAGTCTGGTGTATTTGGAATTTCAGGCGGACTTTCAAGTGACTTCCGTGACCTGACAGACGCTATGAATGCCGGAGATAAGAAAGCTAAGATCGCTATGGATGTATTCTCATACAGAGTAGCAAAATACATCGGATCTTACGCTGCAGCTATGAATGGTGTAGATGACATCGTATTTACAGCTGGTATTGGTGAGAACGATGATTATGTAAGAGAAGAAGTATGTAAATACCTTGGATACCTTGGAGTAGACTTCGATTCAGAAGTGAATAAAGGACTCAGAGGAAAAGAAGCTGAGCTTACAAAAGAAGGATCAAAGGTTAAAGTATTCGTTATTCCTACAAACGAAGAGCTTGCAATCGCCCGTGAGACATTAGCGCTTGTAAAATAATTGAAGAAATCTTAATTTGAGAAAGTGTATACGATAGTGATCTGTAAAGATTATATCGTATATGAGCGCAGGACTGAGGTGCCAAGAAAGCAGTTCAGTCCTGCTTTTGCGCATAGAAGAAACAAAAATGTATCCAATACATTTTGCTCTTCATAATATTTTTGATAGAAATTATAAATATCTGTTGACAAACATTTTTTCCATGATATAATAGTTTAGGTATGAATAGGAGAAATACATTATGTTGATTAACCTATCAGACGTTTTGTCAGACCAGCATAAGACGGTTGAAGAAACTGTGCGGCTGGAGATGGAAGAGATCCGGTTACAATCCGGAACCTACCCCATTATCAGCAAGGAGCCGGTTCATGTTAAAGTAGAGCATATAAGGGGAAAAGAACTGCTCATCACAGCTGAGACCAGATTGAGTGTCATGATTCCATGTGACCGTTGTCTGGAGGATGTGAAACGGGAGTTTGAACTGAATTGTGTGAAACATGTGGACGTAGGCCTCTCCGACGCAGAACTGACAGAGGAGCTGGATGAATCAAACTTTATTGACGGATATCATCTTGACGTGGACAAACTGCTCTTTCATGAGATTTTGTCGAGCTGGCCGACGAAAGTACTTTGCAGGGAAGACTGCAAGGGATTATGCAATGTATGCGGTCAGAATTTAAATACGGGGTCTTGTAACTGTGAAGATACAGGGCTTGATCCGAGAATGTCAGTTGTCCGTGACTTATTTAAGAATTTTAAGGAGGTGTAACCTATGTCAATCTGTCCAAAGAATAAATCTTCAAAAGCAAGAAGAGATAAAAGAAGAGCTAACTGGAAGATGAGCGCACCGAATCTGGTGAAATGCAGCAAGTGCGGCGAGCTTATGATGCCACACCGTGTATGTAAGGCGTGTGGATCTTACAACAAGCGCGAGATCGTTTCAGTTGACTAATGATCAATAAGATATTGAGTGTACTGCGAACAGAACACTTGAGGGCGTAAAAACTTTGTGTTTTACGCCTTTTTTTATTGATTTTTATACTGATATCCAGTAGAATAATTTCAGTAGCGCAAGGAGGAAATGATATGTCAGAGATTACAAGGGTTGCTCTTGATGCCATGGGTGGAGACAATGCACCAAGAGAGATGGTAAAAGGTGCCGTAGAGGCAGTGCGGAAGAGAAAAGATATCAAGGTACTGCTGACAGGTAAGGAAGATGTGATTCGCAAGGAACTCTCCGCTTATACGTATCCTGAGGAGCAGATTGAGATTGTGAATGCTACAGAGGTTATTGAGACGGCAGAACCTCCGGTGAAAGCAATCCGTGGTAAGAAAGATTCATCCATTGTTGTTGCGATGAAGATGGTGAAGAAAGGGGAAGCAGATGCTTTTGTATCTGCAGGAAGTTCAGGAGCTGTTCTTGTTGGAGGACAGGTTCTTGTAGGCAGGATCAAAGGTGTTGAAAGACCACCGCTTGCACCACTGATTCCTACATTAAAAGGTGTTTCACTTTTGATCGATTGTGGAGCTAATGTAGACGCGCGCCCATCTCACCTGGTACAGTTTGCAAAGATGGGATCCATTTATATGGAAAGCGTTATGGGAAAGAGGAATCCGACAGTTGGTATCGTGAATATCGGTGCTGAAGAAGAGAAGGGAAATGCGCTGGTGAAAGAGACATTCCCACTGTTAAAAGAATGTCCTGACATCAATTTCATTGGAAGTGTTGAGGCACGAGATATTCCTTACGGAGCAGCAGATGTTATTGTCTGTGAAGCATTTGCAGGTAATATTATTCTGAAGCTTTATGAGGGTGTTGCAGGAGCACTGCTTAAGAAAGTGAAGAAAGGAATGCTTTCTTCTTTGCGTAGTAAGATAGGGGCACTGCTTGTGAAACCTGCTTTAAAGGGCGTACTGAAAGATTTTGATACAAGTGAGTATGGCGGCGCACCGCTTCTTGGCCTGAACGGACTTGTAGTAAAGACACATGGAAGTTCAAAGTCAAAGGAGGTATGCAACTCAATCATTCAGTGTGTTGCATTTAAGGAGCAGAAGATCAATGAGAAGATAAAAGAGGCAATTCAACAGGAGACCCTGGAAGAAAAGAAAGAAGTCGAATAAGACAGGAGGAGTTTTACAATGACAGAATTTGAAAAACTGCAGGCAATTATTGCGGACGTACTTAATGTTTCACCGGAGACAATCACACCGGATACTACATTCGTAGATGATCTTGGAGCTGACTCTCTGGATATTTTCCAGATCATTATGGGAATTGAAGAAGATTTTGACATCGAGATCGATAACGAAGAGGCAGAGAAGATCACAACAGTGCAGGATGCTGTTGATCAGATCCAGAAAAAGAAGGCTAATGAATAATCAGATAGTGAGATGAAAAAGCCCGTTTGGGCTTTTTCGTTTATTAACACGAAGGAGGCCATTTAAATGGACAGAGTAAAAGAACTGGAACAAAAGATCGGATATGTGTTTAAAGACAAAAGCCTGATTGAACGTGCATTGATGCATAGTTCTTATACAAATGAGAAACATTTGAAGAAATATGAGTGTAATGAACGCCTGGAGTTCCTTGGAGATGCAGTATTGGAATTGGTATCAAGTGCTTATTTATTTAATGAATTTCCAAAGGTATCTGAGGGAGAACTGACAAAGACACGTGCAAGTATGGTATGTGAACCGTCTCTGGCAATGTGTGCAAGAGATATCGGACTTGGAGATTACCTGCTTCTTGGAAAAGGAGAAGAGGCGACCGGTGGAAGAAAAAGAGATTCTATCACATCTGATGCGATGGAAGCATTAATCGGTGCTATCTATCTCGACGGTGGTTTTACTAATGCAAAAGAGTTTATCCATCATTTTATTTTGACAGATTTAGAGGATAAAAAACTCTTTTATGATAGTAAAACGATCTTACAGGAGATCGTGCAGGCGAATATGACGGGGAATGTAAGTTATGAACTGATTGATGAACAGGGACCGGATCATAATAAGATTTTCGAAGTGGAAGCAAGAATCGGGGGAAAAGCCTGGGGACGTGGAAAAGGAAGCTCGAAGAAGTCAGCAGAGCAGCAGGCAGCTTATGAAGCAATTCTGAATCTCAGAAAGAAAAAGTAAAGAGGACTTTATGTATTTAAAGAGTATAGAAGTGCAGGGATTCAAATCTTTTGCCAATAAGATTAAATTTGAATTTCATAACGGAATTACAGGTATTGTAGGACCGAATGGAAGTGGTAAGAGTAATGTCGCTGATGCTGTCCGCTGGGTTCTTGGAGAGCAGAGAGTGAAGCAGCTGCGTGGAGGCACCATGCAGGATGTGATTTTCTCGGGAACCGAGAACCGGAAGCCACTTAGTTATGCTTCGGTTGCAATCACACTGGATAATTCAGATCATAAACTTCCGGTAGAGTACGAAGAAGTCACTGTTACACGTAAATTGTACAGATCCGGAGAGAGTGAGTATCTGATCAATGGTTCAGCCTGCAGACTGAAAGATATCAATGAGATGTTCTATGATACAGGTATCGGTAAAGAAGGCTATTCGATTATCGGTCAGGGACAGATTGATAAGATCTTAAGCGGTAAGCCGGAAGAGAGAAGAGAACTTTTTGATGAGGCCGCCGGAATTGTAAAATATAAGAGAAGAAAGTCCCTTTCTTTGAAAAAGCTGGAGGATGAACGGCAGAATCTTACCCGTGTGAATGATATTCTTGCAGAGCTTGAGAAACAGATCGGTCCCTTGGAAAGACAGTCAGAGACAGCCAGAATCTATCTGAAGATGAAAGAAGAATTAAAAACATATGACATTAATATGTTTTTGCTGGAGGAAGAGCGGCTGCAGGAGCGTATTCGTGAAGTCGGTGGGAAATATGAGATTGCTTCTCAGGAGATGCAGGAATCAAATGCCCGTTATGAGAAGATGAAAGCAGAATACGAGGCAATCGAGGAAGAAGTAGATCAGATTGATCTTGCAATTGAAACTGCGAAGAACCAGATGAATGAGACGAATCTTTTAAAGCAACAGCTGGAAGGCCAGATCAATGTCCTGAAAGAGCAGATTAATACAGCCCGTATGAATGATGAGCATTATGATCATCGCCTGAGTACGATCGTCAGTGAGATAGATACAAGGCAGCAGCAGAAAAGAGAGCTTGAAGAAGAGAAGAAAAGAATTTCAGAACAGTTAGAATCAGCCAGTGGACAGGATACGGAAGCACAGCAGAGTTTAATTGAGATTCAGTCAAAGATTGCAGAACACAGTACTGAAATTGAGCAGAAGAAGCGGGAGATCATGGATCTGCTTGGAAATCGTGCTTCAACAAAAGCTAAGATTCAGCATTTTGATACGACGAAAGAACAGATTCAGACAAGGAAGGCTGTCGTTGCCAGAAATATTCTTGAGATTTCGACGGTAGCAGAAGGACAGAACAACAGACTTAAGAAGTATGAAGAAGAACTTGGTCAGATCCGTGAGCGCATTCAAACCTATAAGGATAAGATTTCCCTGAACGAACAGGAACTTGGCAAGCTTCAGAATGAGCTGAAAGAGAAGCAGGAAAAGTTACGGATCGGACAGACCGCTTATCACAGAGAGTCTTCCCGTCTGGAGTCATTAAAGAATATTACAGAGCGCTATGACGGATATGGTAACAGTATCCGAAAGGTAATGTCGAATAAAGAACGTGAGAAAGGTCTGATCGGTGTTGTAGCGGATATCATTAAGGTCGATAAGGAATATGAGATCGCTATTGAGACAGCGCTTGGAGGAAGTATTCAGAATATTGTTACAGATAATGAAGATACAGCCAAGCGTATGATTGATTTCCTTAAGCGTAATAAATTCGGAAGGGCAACATTTCTTCCGCTGACAAGTATGCATGGCGGCGGAGGAATCAGGAATCCGGAAGCACTCAAAGAGCCGGGCGTGATCGGACTTGCGAATACATTGATCCATGTGGAATCAAGATTTGACGGACTGGCAGATCAGCTGCTTGGGCGTACGATCGTAGTAGACCACATCGATCACGGAATCGCAATTGCGAGAAAATACCGCCAGTCTCTGCGTCTGGTCACATTGGAAGGTGACCTGATCAATCCGGGCGGATCCATGACAGGTGGTGCATTTAAGAATTCAAGTAATCTGCTGAGCAGACGCCGCGAAATCGAAGAATTTGAAAAGACGGTTGCTATGCTCAAGTCTGACATGGATGTGCTGGAAAAAGAAGTTACAGAGGCGAAGAACCGTCGTGCAGCATGCTATAGTGTAATCGATGAAGTACAGGAACATTTAAGAGAAGAATCGGTGCTGGAGAATACTGCACGAATGAATGTTGCGCAGGTACAGAGAGAACAGTTAGAATCGAAACAGCGTTACGAAGGATTTCTGAAAGAACAGAAAGCATTGCTTCAGGAGTTGGATGAAATCAATGAGAATGAAGATTCTATCCAGATGGAACTTGAGACATCAGAGAAGTTGGAAAAAGAACTGAATGAACAGATTGAAGCTTTGCAGATGCAGTTGGAGAAAGAAAGAGAGGATGAGGCTGTCCAGATGAAACAGTCTGAGGAAGTCCATCTTTCACTGGCAGGCCTGGATCAGCAGAAAACTTTTATTGTAGAAAATATTTCCCGTATAGATGAGGAAATCACCAGATATGAAAAAGAGCAGGAAGAACTTGCCGAAAATCGTGGAGATGTATCTGAGGAAATTCTGCAAAAAGAAAATGAAATCGAAGGACTCAGGAAAACGATTGAAGATTCAAAAGAACTGTTTACAGAGATTGGTGAAGAGATTAAAGTACAGAGTAAAAAACGCGAAGAACTGAATCAGAAGCACAGAGATTTCTTACGACAGAGAGAAGAACTTGCAAAGCATGTGTCAGATCTTGATAAAGAATGTTTCCGTCTGAACAGCCAGAAAGAAGGCTATGAGGAAGCGTCAGAGAAGCAGATGAATTATATGTGGGAAGAGTATGAACTCACTTACAATCATGCGAAAGAACTTCGTAATGAGACACTGACAGATCTGGCATTGATGAAGAAAAAGATTCAGGAGCTTAAGAATGAGATCCGAAAGCTTGGTTCGGTCAATGTCAATGCAATTGAGGATTACAAAAATGTATCTGAGCGTTATACATTCTTAAAAGGTCAGCATGATGATCTTGTAGAGGCAGAAGCATCTCTTGAACAGATTATCGAAGAATTGGATGTGGCGATGCGCAAGCAGTTTACAGAACAGTTTGCAAGAATTGCGACAGAGTTCAATGATGTATTTCGTCAGCTTTTTGGAGGCGGAAAGGGATCATTGGAATTACAGGAGGATGTGGATATTCTTGAGGCAGGAATACGCATCATCGCACAGCCACCTGGAAAGAAACTGCAGAATATGATGCAGCTTTCAGGTGGAGAGAAGGCGCTGACTGCAATTGCATTACTATTTGCAATCCAGAATCTGAAGCCATCTCCGTTCTGTCTCCTTGATGAGATTGAAGCGGCACTGGATGACAACAATGTAGATCGTTATGCGAAATATTTACATAAGCTGACAAAATATACACAGTTCATTGTCATTACCCACAGACGTGGTACAATGGCAGCAGCAGACCGGTTGTATGGAATTACCATGCAGGAAAAAGGGGTATCCACACTTGTTTCAGTGGATCTGTTGGAAGATGATCTGGAAAAATAAACCTGTTTTTATTGTAAACAGGGTATTAAGAGAACAGGAGGCTGAAAATGGGAGAAGAAAAAAAGGGATTTTTTAAACGACTTGTATCCGGTCTGACAAAGACAAGAGATAATATTGTGTCCGGCATGGACAGTATTTTCCATGGATTTTCAAAGATTGATGATGACTTTTATGAAGAACTGGAAGAAACTCTGATCATGGGAGATCTTGGTGTCAGAGCAACAATGGACATTATTGAAGATTTAAAGGTTAAAGTAAAAGAGCAACATATCAAGGAACCGATTGAATGTAGACAGCTTGTGATCGACAGTATTCGTGAACAGATGGATGTCGGAGAGACAGCATATGAGTTTGAGAATCGTCAGAGTGTGGTTTTCGTGATCGGAGTAAATGGTGTTGGTAAAACAACAACGATCGGTAAACTTGCAGGAAAGCTGAAAGCACAGAATAAGAAAGTGATCCTTGCGGCGGCAGATACATTCCGTGCGGCAGCAGGAGAGCAGTTAAAAGAATGGTCCAACCGTGCCGGTGTTGAGATGATCGGCGGTCAGGAAGGTGCAGATCCGGCATCAGTTGTATATGATGCGGTTGCTGCTGCGAAAGCGAGAAGGGCAGATGTACTTCTGTGCGATACAGCCGGAAGACTTCACAATAAGAAGAACCTGATGGAAGAGCTTAAGAAGATCAATCGTGTGATTGACAGAGAGTATCCGGATGCGTTCCGTGAGACGCTGGTTGTGCTGGATGCAACGACAGGACAGAATGCACTTGCCCAGGCAAAGGAATTCAATGAAGTAACGGATATAACAGGAATTGTTCTGACAAAGATGGATGGAACAGCCAAAGGAGGAATTGCAGTAGCAATCCAGTCTGAACTTGGTATCCCGGTAAAATATATCGGTGTAGGAGAAACAATTGATGACTTGCAGAAATTTGATTCAGAGGAGTTCGTAAACGCGTTGTTTTACAGAGAGGAAGAAAGACCATGATGACATTAGAGAAATTTGAAGAAGCTAGCGAACTGGTAAAAAAGGTAACAAATCCTACAAAACTCATTTACAGTGAATACTTAAGTGCACAGACAGGAGCAAAGGTTTATTTAAAACCGGAAAATATGCAGCACACAGGAGCTTATAAGATCCGTGGTGCATATTACAAGATCAGCACACTGACAGACGAAGAAAGAAGCCGTGGACTGATCACAGCATCAGCAGGAAATCATGCACAGGGCGTTGCATTTGCAGCAAAACAGTTTGGATGCAAAGCTACGATTGTTATGCCTACAGTTACACCGCTGATCAAAGTAAACCGTACAAAAAGCTTTGGAGCAGACGTAGTACTTCATGGTGATGTTTATGATGATGCTTACGCATATGCATGTAAACTTGCAGAAGAGAACGGATATACATTCGTTCATCCGTTTAATGACCTTGATGTTGCTACAGGACAGGGAACAATCGCAATGGAGATTGTTCAGGAACTCCCGACTGTAGATTATATCCTTGCACCAATCGGTGGAGGCGGACTGATCACAGGTATTTCCACACTTGCCAAGATGCTGAATCCAAAGATCAAAGTAATCGGTGTAGAGCCGTCAGAAGCGGCCAGTATGACAGCAGCTCTGAAAGCAGGAGAGCCTGTAGAACTTCCATCTGCAAATACAATCGCAGACGGAACAGCTGTAAAAGAAGTTGGAGATAAAGTTGTTCCTTATGTGAAAGAGAATGTAGATGATATTCTTCTCGTAGATGATGATGAGCTGATCGGTGCATTCCTTGACATGGTAGAAAACCATAAGATGATCGTAGAAAATTCAGGACTTCTTTCCGTAGCTGCATTAAAGCAGATGGACATCAAAGGAAAGAAAGTAGTCTGTGTATTAAGTGGTGGAAATATGGATGTTATCACAATGTCCTCGATCGTCCAGCACGGATTGATCCAGAGAGACCGTATCTTCTCCGTATCCGTACTCCTTCCGGATAAGCCGGGTGAACTCGCACGTGTGGCGCAGACAGTCGCAGACGTACAGGGTAACATCATTAAGCTGGAGCATAACCAGTTTGTAAGCACAAACAGAAACGCAGCAGTAGAGCTTCGTATCACAATGGAAGCATTCGGAACAGATCATAAGAAGAAGATTCTGGATGCACTTGATAAGGCTGGATTCAGACCAAAACTGATCAGTGCGAAGCTGTATTAATTGGTGTATGTTTGTTGAACTTGGATTTTAAGAGTTGAAACAATCAGTTTTGTGGGAAAAGGGAACGCAAGGCCAGCCCTGCTATTATCACGAGCACCGGCCCGCTTTACCTCATCCCTTTGAAAGTATGTAACATAAGAGCCAGAACAGTTACCGTGTGTGGTGCCTGTTCTGGCTCTTACTAACATACTGAACAAAGTGTATTCGGAACGCTCCTGCCTTACATGTGCTCGTGGCAACAGCAGGACTGTCCTTGCTTACATATTCCAAATGGGATATTTAATTCCAATCAGACAAATCCAGAAAACAAATCACAGAATCTGTAGATAAACGTAAACGGATGTTTTATCGACTAAGATAATCGTCCCCTTTTTACGCACGTACTAAGTTTGTATTTTGTTTTCTGGATTCGTTCCACTTGGAACAGGTACTACTCATTTGAAAAACCGAGTGAGGGAGCCATTGTATTGTTGAGGACACATTTAAGGCAGGAGCGTTCCGAATACACTTTGCAGAATCTGTTAGAAAAAGCCAGACACGAATCACACACGGTGAGTGCTCTGGCTTTTTCGTTACAGATTGTCAAAGGGATGAGGTAAAGCGGGCCGGTGTCCGATGCAATACAATGGCTCCCTCACGTCTGTTTTTATTAAAAAGTACTTATTTGAGTGATAATGAATCCAAGTTCAACAAATTACAACACCCCTATAAAACGATGGAATGCCTCCAGTCCTTTTTCATTACACTTATAAACTCCGGCATCTTCGAGTACTTCGCAGAATACTTTTCCGACTTCCTGCTGAAGGATCTCTTCAACATTCTCCTCTGTGATGGATGTGTAATTCGGAAGGAATTCATCTACCCAGTCAGCGTGTTTTGCAATCTGTTCATTGCTGCGGATATCTTTTCCTGTCAAGATGTAATCTTTCAGAAGTTCCATCTCTCCTTTTAATCTTGCAGGGAGAACAGCAAGTCCCATTACTTCGATAAGACCGATGTTTTCTTTCTTAATATGGTGCAGTTTAGCATGTGGATGGTAGACACCAAGCGGGTGTTCTTCTGTGGTGATATTATTTCTCAATGTCAGGTCGAGTTCGTAGAGATCTCCACGCTTTCTTGCAATCGGTGTGATCGTGTTGTGCGGTGTACCGTCTGTCTCAGCGAAGATGAAAGCATCTTCATCTGTATAAGATCTCCATGCATTTAAAATGTGTTCAGCCAGATCAATCAGAGGTTTTACTTCTTTGCTCTGAAGACGGATAACAGACAGAGGCCATTTTACGATACCGGCAGTTACATCTTCGTAACCTTTCACAGTGAAGTGTTCAATGATCGGAGCTTTAGCCATTGCGAAAGTATAATTTCCACCCTGGAAATGATCGTGGCTTAAGATAGAACCGCCAACGATCGGAAGGTCTGCATTGGATCCCAGGAAGTAGTGTGGGAAAAGTTTGATGAAATCAAAAAGCTTTTCGAAAGCGTTGCGGTCGATCTTCATTGGAACATGCTGTCCGTTGAATACGATGCAGTGCTCGTTATAGTATACATAAGGGGAGTACTGGAATCCCCAAGGGTTATCCTGAATTGTGATCGGGATGATTCTGTGGTTCTCACGAGCCGGATGATCAAGGCGTCCTGCATATCCTTCGTTTTCCATACAGAGCTGACATTTTGGATAGGAAGAGGATTTTGCTTTTCCTGCTGCTGCAATCGCTTTTGGATCTTTCTCTGGTTTGGAAAGATTGATTGTAATGTCAAGAGTGCCGTATTTTGTGTCAACCGTCCATTTGCGATCCTTAGCAATACGGTATCTGCGGATATAATCACTGTCCTGGCTTAATTTGTAATAATAATCAGTAGCTGTCTCCGGAGAAACTTTGTATTTTTCCCAGAAAGTCTGCTGGATCTGTGATGGGCGTGGCATCAGTGTATTCATCAGTTTTGTGTCAAATAAATCACGGTAGCCGATGCTGTTTTCAATGATTCCGCGTTCTGCGGCGATATCTAAAAGTTCTGCAAGAATGTCTTCCAGAACAAGATTGTTCAGATCACAGTCAACATCTTCATAGTTATCTTCGTGGAACAGATCCAGAAGAAGATTCGTTGTATAAATTCTTTCGGATTCCGGAGTGATTCCGGTATTGATTCCGTACTGTACTAATTTTTTGATCGCATCATAAAGCATATGTCAAGGACCTCCTTAAATTAAGGAATGCCAATGGCATTCCTATAACAAAATATACGTTATTTCATATCTGATCTCAGTAGAGACGAGTATTAGTCGAGACGAGAAGCACCGTCTCCGATATCTACTGTGTAGAACTCGGCTTCATGTCCTACTTTTTCAAGATATGTTTTTCCGATTGTTTCGATAAATGTATCTATGGATTCATCTTTTACGATGCTGACTGTGCAACCGCCAAATCCGCCGCCTGTGATACGGGAACCAAGAACACCAGGAATCTTCCATGCAAGGTCTACAAGGATATCAATCTCTTCACAGGATACATCATAATCATCACGCAGTGAAATGTGAGACTGATTCATTAATTTTCCGAAGCTTTCAATGTCTCCGGCTTTCAGCGCTGTAACAGCATCGATTGTACGCTGGTTTTCGTATACAGCATGTTTTGCACGCTGTAACGGAATCTCATCTTTGATCAAGAATTTGTGTGCCTCGAATTCTTCAGGAGTAAGATCGCCAAGTGCCTGAATGTCAAGTTCGCTCTGAAGTGCTTTCAGTGCAGCAGCACATTCGTTTCTTCTGTCGTTATAAGCAGAATCAACAAGACTATGCTTTACTTTACTGTTTGTGATCACAATCTTGGCACCATCAAGAATGCAAGGTGCATATTCGTAGCTTAAATCACTTGTGTCAAGGAAAATTGCGTGGTCTTTTTTACCCATGGCAACAGCAAACTGATCCATGATACCACAGTTGCATCCATTGAAGTTATTCTCAGAATACTGGCCGATCAGTGCAAGATCTGTCATGGAAAGATCTTTGATCTCGAACAGGTCTGTCAGGATCACACCAGTGAGAACTTCAAGGGAAGCAGAAGAGGAAAGTCCAGAACCGTTCGGGATATTTCCCCAGATTACCATATCAAAACCACTTGTGATTGTATGTCCTTTTTCTTTGAATGCCCAGACTACACCAAGCGGATAGTTTGCCCAGTTGTATTCTTTTTTATTTGTCAGATCATCGAGAGATGCTTCTACAACATCAAAGGAGTCCAGATTCATGGAATAAAAATGGATCTTGTTATCCTCTCTTTTGCGTGCGGCACCGTAAGTACCAAGTGTCAGTGCACATGGAAATACATGTCCACCGTTATAATCTGTGTGTTCACCAATCAGATTCACGCGTCCAGGAGAAAAGTAAAAACGAGCTCCTTCGGAATCACCAAAAAGTTCTGCAAACATATCAAACAATTTTTTCTTCATCATTATTTACCTCCATTTAAAGTAATTGTATCGATCTGATTTATTTATATTTATTATAGCGTTAACGAGTGGAAACGTCTATAAAAAATACGTGCTGTGGTATGTAATAATGTTGCATTAAAAAGACGAGGTGTTATAATAATGATGATGAGGATTGCGGGAATTGCATAGCAATGGAGCAATCCGGTTACAGCAGTGAGTGGCAAAATTTTCTTTTGGCACTCACATCATAGATCACAGGATACGGGAAAGGAGCCGGAAGATGGCAGAGACTTACAAACATTCGTATAAGTCAGGAGAAATTCTGATGACTTCGCTGTCTGTATATAACACGGGATATCAAAGGTGTGAAGCAGGATATCAGTGGGGCCCCGGAGTCAGGGATCATTATTGTATCCATCATATTTTGTCAGGAGCAGGATACTATACAGTTGGAGAAAAGACATGGAAATTAGAAGCCGGAGATACTTTTATCTTATATCCGGGCGTGGAAGTAAAGTATTATGCCGATCAGCAGGAACCATGGGAATATGCCTGGGCAGGATTCATGGGGACGGATGCGGCATCGATCATTCGAAATACAGGGTTTTTGAAAGAACGTCCTTTTTTAAAAAGAGGAAATGTGCCGGATGACCAGATTCGGAATGGATTGGAACAGATTTATAATGCAAAGGGCAATGGGTATGAAGAAGCGGTTGCCATGACAGGAGCACTTTACAGTCTTCTGTCAGTCTTTATGCACTATCATGAAGGGGAAGATCAGGAAAGAGATGCAAAGCTTTTGTATGTAGAAAAGGCAGAAAACTATATAGAAACCAATTATTCTTATCCCGTGACGGTGGAAGATATTGCAGACTATGTAGGAATCAGCAGAAGTCATCTGTTCCGCTCTTTTCAGACCTATATGAATTGTTCGCCAAAAGAATATCTGACAGAATACAGAATCCAGCAGGCTTGCCGTCTGTTGAAAGAGACGGGGCTGTCGGTTTCGGCGATTGCATATTCTGTTGGTTTTGAGAATAATCTTTATTTTTCGAAGGCATTCCGGAAAGTGAAGAAGACAAGTCCGACGGAATACAGAGAAAAGCATAGAAAAAAGAAGGAATGATGCCGAGGTGCAGGACATAAGAATAGAGTAAGAATGTCAAAGGCGGGAAGCTGTCATGATGTCTGGAAAAAGATGGGGTTATGTAGTACAGTTTTTCTGTCTTCTGGTGTTTTTGGGTATGTCCCCATTTCTGATAAAGATGGATGGGAGAAAAACAATGAGCGTTTCATCTGATTCAGTGCGAAGTCAGAATGTATCAGATGAGGTAAAACCGGTTGTTGCGCTTACATTTGATGACGGGCCAAATGCATCCTCGACCCCGATTCTACTGGATGGATTGAAGGAACGTAAAGTGCGGGCAACCTTTTTCCTGATCGGCGAAAATGTAGAAAAAGACGAGAATGAAAAAATTGTGAAAAGAATGTATGAAGAAGGTCATTTGATCGGAAATCATACTTATACACATTGCAATCTGTCAAAGCTGGAAACGGGAGAAGCAAAGAAAGAACTGGAACAGACAGATACAGTGATTGAAAAGATAACGGGAAAACAACCGGTGTTCGTAAGAGCGCCTTACGGGGAACTCCCGGTGGACAGCGAACAAGATCTGAACAGAATATATATCGGATGGACGGTGGATCCGCTGGACTGGATGACCGAAGATACAGGGGCGGTTGTAAAAACAGTTGTGGAAGAGATAAATCCGGGAGATGTTATTTTATTACATGATTGTTATCCTTCTTCTGTGCAGGCAGCTATACGGATTGTAGATCTGCTGCAGGGAAAAGGCTATGAGTTTGTGACAGTGGATCATCTGATTATGGATTGAAGATGTGAATATAAGATTGAAAACAGGAGAGAAAGATGGATTTATTTGATTATATGAGAGAGACAAATAAAGAGAAGGAATCCCCGCTTGCATCCAGGATGCGTCCGGTGACACTGGATGAAGTAGTGGGACAGAAGCATATCATAGGAAAAGATAAATTGCTTTACCGGGCAATTAAGGCAGATAAGCTGAGTTCTTTGATTTTTTACGGACCTCCGGGAACAGGAAAGACAACACTGGCAAAGGTGATCGCACATACAACCAGCGCAGAGTTCAAACAGATCAATGCGACAGTTGCCGGAAAGAAAGATATGGAAGAAGTAGTGAAAGAAGCAAAAGATCTGCAGGGAATGTATGGAAAAAAGACGATTCTTTTTATTGATGAGATTCATCGCTTTAATAAAGGGCAGCAGGATTATCTGCTTCCATTTGTGGAAGATGGAACGTTGATCCTGATTGGCGCAACAACGGAGAATCCTTATTTTGAGGTAAATGGAGCTTTGATTTCGAGATCAAGTATTTTTGAATTGCGTCCATTGGAGAAGAAAGATATTAAGGAACTGCTTCTCCGTGCAGTGAATGATACTGAGAAAGGTCTTGGAAGCTTTCATGCAGTGATAGAAGATGATGCACTTGAATTTTTGGCAGATGTGTCAGGTGGAGATGCAAGAAACGCACTGAATGCGATTGAACTGGGTGTACTGACAACGGACAGAAGCGAAGATGGACAAATTCATATTACTCTGGATGTTGCGTCAGAATGCATCCAGAAACGAGTGGTGAATTATGACAAAAAAGGAGATAACCATTACGATATTATCTCTGCATTTATTAAGAGCATGCGCGGCTCAGATCCGGATGCAGCGGTCTTTTATCTTGCAAAGATGTTGTATGCAGGAGAAGATGTGAAGTTTATAGCGAGAAGAATTATGATCTGTGCATCTGAAGATGTTGGAAATGCGGATCCAATGGCACTTACTGTTGCGGTTGCGGCTGCACAGGCAGTTGAGCGGATCGGAATGCCGGAATCTCAGATCATTCTTTCACAGGCGGTGACTTATGTGGCATCTGCGCCAAAGAGTAATTCTGCCGTTAATGCAATATTTGCAGCGAATGATGCAGTACGGAACAATAAAACAACGGTTCCGACACACCTTCAGGATGCACATTATAAAGGTGCACAGAAATTAGGACACGGAATAGGATATAAGTACGCACATGATTATCCGAATCATTATGTGGATCAGCAGTATCTTCCGGATGAAATAAAAGACGCCAGGTTCTATGAACCCGGCGACCTTGGTTATGAGAAACAGATCAAGGAGCGTTTACAGAAGCTGCGAGAGCAGTAAAGCGTAAATCTCCTGATTCTTTCGATTCCAGTTATTTACAATGGCTTCTGCCTCAGTCTGAGTTGGCACAGTGAGTGTCATATCAATGAGGTGGGAGCCATTTTCTAAAATCTGGCATTTTACTTCATATTCATGGTTTGTATTTAGATAGTAATCTGATTTAACAGAAACCTCTTCTTTCAGATCATATTTTTTCTCATTGATAAAATTATCAATTTCCTGACGAATCTCAGGAGAAATTTTATTTCTGAAATAGTTGATCGTAGCAGCCCCTTCTTCTGTAAGATTATAAAGCGTACGATTATGTGTCAGCTCAATTTTCAGAAGCCCGGAATCTGTTAATTCTGCAAGTGCAGACTGAAGACGGAAATAAGTTGTATACCCTTTATCCAGAATGAATTCTGATATCTGGGAAGTTGTAAGCGGAAAATCGACTCTATCCAACATGTACAACACGATCAGTTTATATAATGTAAATGTTTCAGCCATAATACTCCTTTCCCTGGTACAAGTCATGATCTTTCATATATTTGTGAATCTGATTTAAAACAGTTCGTTTTGCGCCTGTCCACAGAGGTGCGATCAAGAGATCCTTCGGTCCGTCACCGGTCAGTCGGTGAATGACAATTCCCGGACGCAAATGCTGGATACATTCAGTGAGCAGACGGATGTATTCGTCCGCATCCGGGATATGGAAAGCAGGACCGGTATAGGCAGGATCTGAAAGAAATTTCTGATATTCAACTGCAAGATCAGTTCCTTCCAAAATGTGGAGAAGCTGCAACTTGATTCCGTCAATATCTGAATGATTCAGATAATCGATTGTCTCAAGCATCATTTCGTGAGTCTCTCCGGGCAGAAATAAAATGACATGTACGATAACAGTCAGATTCCGGCGTTTCAGTTCATGCACAGCAGTATCAAATACCTCTAAAGGATAGCCTCTGCGAATGTATCTGGCGGATTCTGGATGAATGGTCTGAAGACCAAGTTCAACCCAGACAGGCTTAATCTGATTCAATTCATCTAAAAGTTCCAGAACATCAGAAGCTAAACAGTCAGGGCGGGTTGCGATTGCAAGTACTTTCACATCGGGGTCCTCAATTGCTTCTGTAAAAACTTTCCGCAAATATTCTATGGGGGCATAGGTACTCGTAAAGGCCTGGAAATATGCGATATAAGCATGCACCGGACGCTTTCTGGCAAGAATGGCTTTCCCTTCTGCAAGCTGTTCTGTAATCGTTTTGCAGGCAGAACCGGCAAAATCTCCAGAACCCATACCACTGCAGAAAATACAGCCACCATATCCGATCTTACCATCACGGTTCGGACAAGTCATACCGCCGTTCAATGCAATGCGATATACTTTCTCTCCAAACTGGGATTTCAATGCATAGTCAAGAGAGTGGTAGCGCTTCTCTCCCCACATATTAGATTAAATCCTTAATTGCTTTGCTTACTGTGTCTGCTACACGAGGATCAAAGGCTTCCGGAAGAATGTTGTTTTCATTCAATTCTTCTTCCGGAACAAGACCTGCGATTGCATTGGCAGCGGCAAGTTTCATTTCTTCTGTAATCTGTGTGGCACGTCCTTCTAATGCACCTTTGAAAATACCAGGGAATGCAACAACATTGTTTACCTGGTTCGGGAAGTCAGAACGTCCTGTTCCGACAACTTTGGCACCTGCTTCTTTTGCAAGGTCAGGCATGATCTCCGGTACAGGGTTCGCCATGGCGAACAGAATCGCATCCTTATTCATGGAAGCAACCATCTCTTTAGAAACAATATTCGGAGCAGAAACACCAACGAAAATATCAGCACCTTTTAATGCATCGGCAAGTGTTCCTGTGCGTTCTTCCAGATTTGTAACTTCAGTCATCTGCTGCTGCATCCAGTTCAGGTTCGGTGAGTTCTTGGAAATGATTCCGTTGATGTCACACATTGTAATATGAGGGAAACCATAAGTGAGAAGCAGCTTTGTGATAGCAACTCCGGCAGATCCGGCTCCATTCACTACAACACGGCAATCTTCCTTTTTCTTTCCAGTTACTTTCAGAGCATTGATGATTCCGGCGAGGACAACGATAGCTGTTCCGTGCTGGTCATCATGGAAAACCGGAATGTTCAGAAGTTCTTTCAGGCGTGTTTCGATTTCGAAACAGCGTGGAGCTGAAATATCTTCCAGGTTGATTCCGCCGAAAGCCGGTGCGATGTTGACTACAGATTTAATGATCTCTTCTGTGTCCTGTGTATCCAGACAGATCGGAACTGCATTGACACCACCGAATTCCTTGAACAGGACCGCTTTTCCCTCCATAACCGGCATAGCAGCAAGTGCACCGATGTTTCCAAGACCAAGAACAGCACTTCCGTCAGATACAACAGCAACTGTATTGGCTTTCATAGTGTATTTATATGCGGCTTCAGGATCCTGTGCGATCACCTTACAAGGTTCAGCAACACCCGGAGTATAAGCGATGGCAAGATCTTCTCTTGAGTTGACATGCGCTTTGGCAGTTGTCTCTATCTTACCATTCCATTCTTCATGCATTTTTAAAGCTTTTTCATTGTTTGTCATGATTTTATACCTCTCTGATTTGATTGAATTAATGATACCACTGAAAAAGGAAACACGCAAGTACAGGAAAACAGAGAAAAGTTCAAAAAGTTCTTTCTTTTTAGAAAAATATACTGTATAATAACACCATATTTAAAGCAAATTTCCATTAAAGTCGAATCAGACTTGTATTCCCGAAGTATGAATGAATAATCCAGTATGTGAAAAGGGCACATGTGAAGTGGATTGACAGAACAATTTACCTGAAAAGAAAGGAAAAGAATATGACACGAGAAAAATATGAATCATTGCCGCTGGCAACATTGAAAGAACTTGCAAAAGCAAGAAAGATGAGAGGTGTTTCTACATTAAAGAAAGGCGATCTGATCGATGCAATGCTTGAGCTGGATGAGCAGGAAGAGCAGAAAGAGGCAGCAGAAGAAGCGAGAGAAGAAGTAAAAGAAGAGAAAAAAGAAGAGACAGATATTGAACAGCTGGACAGTGGTTTTACAGCAAACGGAATCCTTGAGGTGCTTCAGGATGGATATGGATTCATTCGTTCTGACAATTATCTTCCGGGAGATGGAGATGTCTATGTTGCTCCTTCCCAGATTCGCAGATTCGGACTTAAAACAGGCGATATCCTGACAGGAAATACAAGAGTTAAGACGCAGGGAGAAAAGTTCAGTGCACTTCTTTATGTGTCTACGATTAATGGACTGCGCCCGGCAGAGGCAATGAAGAGAAAGAACTTTGAAGACCTGACTCCGATTTTCCCGAATCAGAGAATCCGTCTGGAGAATCCGGGCTGTACAACAGCAATGCGTATTGTTGATCTTGTTTCCCCTATTGGAAAGGGACAGAGAGGTATGATCGTATCTCCACCGAAAGCAGGAAAAACTACATTATTAAAAGAAGTTGCATTATCTGTACAAAAGACAGAACCGAATATGCATCTTCTGATTCTGTTGATCGATGAACGTCCGGAAGAGGTAACTGATATTCGTGAGGCAATTGAAGGCCCGAATGTAGAGGTGATTCATTCTACATTTGATGAACTTCCGGAGCATCATAAACGAGTATCAGAAATGGTTATCTCAAGAGCAAAACGTCTGGTAGAGCATGGAAAAGACGTTATGATTCTCCTTGACAGCATCACAAGACTTTCAAGAGCATATAACCTGATCGTTCCACCATCAGGAAGAACACTTTCCGGTGGTCTTGATCCGGCAGCACTTTACAGTCCAAAGCGTTTCTTCGGAGCGGCAAGAAATATGAGAGAAGGTGGAAGCCTTACGATTCTTGCAACAGCACTGGTTGATACAGGAAGCAAGATGGATGATGTTGTTTATGAAGAATTTAAGGGGACAGGTAACATGGAACTGATGCTTGACAGAAAGCTTCAGGAGAAAAGAGTATTCCCGGCAATTGATATTCCAAAATCAGGAACAAGAAGAGAAGATCTTCTTCTTACAAAGGAAGAACAGGATGCAGTTTATATTATGAGAAAAGCAATGAACGGCATGAAATCAGAAGAGGCAGTGGACAATCTTTTGAATATGTTTTCCCGTACAAAAACAAACGAAGAGCTTGTTCAGCAGATCATCCGTCAGAAATTTATCTAAAAAGGTGTTGCATTATTAAAAAATGTGTGATACAATTAGAAAGCTGTTTAGAGAAAATAATAAGTAATTTAAAAATAGAGAGGTGAAAATCATGCGCGAAGGTATCCATCCTAATTATTATCAGGCAACTGTAACATGCAACTGTGGAAACACATTTGTTACAGGATCTACAAAGGAGAACATCCACGTAGAAATCTGCTCCAAGTGTCATCCATTCTACACAGGTCAGCAGAAAGCAACACAGGCTCGTGGCCGTGTTGATAAGTTCAATAAGAAATACGGTATTAAATAAGAAATACGAAGTGATGAGGGCTGAGGTGGAAATCTCAGTCCTCTTTGTGTTTAGGAGAAATATATGAAATCATCGAATATAGGCGGCCAGGCAGTGCTGGAAGGCATTATGATGAAGAATCGGGAAACATATTCCGTTGCCGTCCGGAAACCAGATGGAGAGATTGAAGTTGATATTCAGGAATACAAAGGAGTTCTCCCATGGAAGGCACCGCAAAAGATTCCTTTCATTCGGGGGATTTTTAATTTTGTGGATTCTCTTGTGCTGGGAATGAAGACATTGACTTATTCTGCAAGTTTTTTTGAAGACGAGGAAGAAGAAATTCTTACAGAAGATGAGGCAAGAAAGCAGGAGAAGAAGGAAAAACTGATCATGAATCTGACAGTTGTGGTTTCTGTCTTGATTGCGGTTGGTATTTTTATGGTTCTTCCGTATTATCTGAGTAGTATTATAGAAAAGCATACCTCTTCACATCTTGTGATGACTGTTTTAGAAGGTGTGATCCGCGTTGCTATTTTCCTGATCTATATTGTTCTGATTTCCAGAACAAAGGATATTAAGAGAACATTTATGTATCACGGGGCAGAGCATAAATGTATTAATTGCATCGAACATGGATTGGAATTAAATGTAGAAAATGTACGGAAGAGTTCCAAACAACATAAGAGATGTGGAACGAGCTTCCTTTTCTTTGTCATGATCGTAAGCATTATTGTCTGCTTTTTTATTACGGCAAAGTCCCAGATTGTGAGAGTACTTCTTCGGATCGCCCTGCTTCCGTTGATTGCAGGAATCTCTTATGAATTGATCCGTCTGGCAGGAAACAGCGATCATCCGGTAATCAATGTACTTAGTAAACCGGGACTCTGGGTTCAGAATCTGACAACAAAAGAACCGGATGACAGTATGATCGAGGTTGGGATCAAAGCAGTGGAAGCAGTGTTTGACTGGAAGACATGGCAGGAGGAGAACCTGAAGCAATGAGAACAGAATCAGACAAGAGGACAGTGTATAAAACAGATTGCAGCGATTCAATAAGTTTGAAAAATGCATATAAAGAAGGAAAAGAAATTCTTGCGAAAGCAGGAATTACAGAGGCAGATCTGGATGCGTGGTATCTGTTGGAATTTGTGACAGGGATTACGAAAGCTCGCTATTATATGGATCCGGATCAGAGCATGGATCCGGAAGCATGGGAAAAGTATAAAGAATATCTTGAAAAAAGAAGAAATCATATTCCATTGCAGCATATTACAGGAAGTCAGGAATTTATGGGGCTTGAATTTCTGGTGAATGAACATGTGCTGATTCCAAGACAAGATACAGAAGTGCTTGTGGAAGAGGCACTGGAGATAATGAAACAAGAGATATTCAGATCAAAAGGTTGTTTGCAACTGTTGGATATGTGTACCGGGTCAGGATGTATTCTTCTGAGCGTAATGCATTATGCAGAACAAAAGGGTATATTTATAGAAGGAACAGGTGTTGACTTTTCGGAGCAGGCTCTTATGGTAGCGCAGAAAAATGAAAAACATTTGAGAAGCACGAAAAAGGATGAGAATGGAAAAGTGAACTGGATTTTGAGTGATCTTTTTGAAAATGTCAGTGAAACCTATGATATGATCTTATCAAACCCACCTTATATCAGAACAGCAGAAATTGAGAAGCTTCAAGACGAAGTGAAACTTCACGATCCATTCAGTGCATTGGATGGGAAAGAAGACGGATTGTATTTCTACCGGAAGATTGTTACTGATGCAAAACAATTCCTGAAAACAGGAGGAATACTTGCTTTCGAGATTGGATATGACCAGGGCAAAGAAGTTTCTGATCTTATGAAAAAAGCAGGATATGACAAGGTGTTCGTAAAAAAGGACCTGGCAGGACTTGACCGCATCGTCTGTGGCGTGTACTATTAAAAAGATAAAGAAGATAAAAAATAGAAGAGGATATAGAACTATGTTTGACAGATTAGAGGATTTGGTAATTCGTTACCAGGAAGTAATGGGTGAACTTCAGGAGCCGGATGTGGCAAATGATCCGGAACGTTTCCGTAAGCTGATGAAAGAGCAGAGTGATCTTGCACCAATCGTTGAAGCTTATCAGGAATATAAGAACTGTAAGCAGAATGTAGAAGAGAGTCTGATGATCCTGGAAGAAGAATCAGATGAAGAGATGCGTGAGCTTGCAAAAGAAGAGTTGAATGAATCTAAAGCCAGAATTGAAGAATTGGAGCAGGAACTTAAGATTCTTCTTCTTCCGAAGGATCCGAATGATGATAAGAACGTTATCGTTGAGATCCGTGCCGGTGCAGGTGGAGATGAGGCTGCACTTTTTGCGGCAGAAATTTATCGTATGTATGTGCATTATGCAGACAGCCGTAGATGGAAGACAGAGATGATCTCTCTGAATGAGAATGGAATCGGCGGATTTAAAGAGTGTGTATTCATGATCACAGGACAGGGAGCATATTCCCGTATGAAGTACGAAAGTGGAGTACATCGTGTACAGCGTGTGCCGGAGACAGAAAGTGGCGGAAGAATTCATACTTCAACAATTACTGTAGCCGTAATGCCTGAGGCAGAAGAAGTTGATGTTGTAATCGATGAGAAGGATATCCGTATCGATGTAATGCGTGCATCAGGAAATGGTGGACAGTGTGTCAATACAACGGACTCTGCGGTACGACTGACTCATTACCCGACTGGAATCGTGATCTACAGCCAGACAGAGAAATCACAGCTGCAGAATAAAGAGAAGGCATTCCGACTGCTTCGTTCCAAACTGTATGACCTGGAGCTTGAGAAGAAACAGGCTTCTGAGGCAGCAGAGAGAAGAAGTCAGATTGGTACAGGAGATCGTTCTGAGAAGATCAGAACTTATAATTTTCCACAGGGAAGAGTAACAGATCATAGAATCAAGCTGACACTTCATAAACTGGATAGCATTCTGAATGGTGATTTGGATGAAGTGATCGACAGCTTGATTGCAGCGGATCAGACAGCGAAGCTTGCAAAGATGGAGGAGTAGTACAAGGATGATACCGGAATTCAAACGACCGGAACTGGAAGACAAAGAACTGATTGACTATTATTTTGCACAGGCTCCAAGCAGAAGCTGCGAGAGAACATTTGCGAATGTATATCTCTGGTCCAGACAGTATAAAGTGAAATATGCAATCCTTCATAATGCACTTGTATTTCGTGATGAAGGAGATGGGCATACTTATGCTTACCCTGTAGGAAAGCCGGAAGCCGTCAAAGCTGCACTGGAAGAATTGATGAAGATCTGCGAGGATGAAGACTGTGAATTCGGTCTTTACTGTGTGACACCGGAGAATTTTTCACAGATGGAAGAGTGGTATCCGGGACAATTCCGGATTGAATATGACAGAGATCAGGCAGATTACATCTATGAGACGGAGAAGCTTGCAACACTTGCAGGAAAGAAACTTCACGGAAAGCGAAACCATATTAATAAGTTTAAGCAGCTTTATCCAGACTGGTCTTACGAATCACTCAGTGATGAGAATGTAGAAGCGTGCTTTCAGATGGCTCTGAAGTGGAGAAATTCGAATGGATGTAATGATGATCCTGAGAAGAACGCAGAGATGTGCGTTTCGTTGAATTCCCTCCGTTTATACAAAGAACTCGGCTTTAAAGGCGGAGTGTTGAAAAATGGCGAAAAAATTGTTGCTTTTACAGTAGGGGAAGAACTGTGCAAGGATACATTTGTTGTTCATATTGAGAAAGCATTTGCAGATGTACAGGGAGCATACCCTATGATTAATCAGCAGTTTGTTGAACATGAATGTATGGATTACACTTATGTGAACAGAGAAGATGATGCCGGGGAAGAAGGACTTCGTAAGGCAAAATTATCTTATCGCCCGGCTTTTTTGGAAGAGAAAGGGTTTGTGACGAGAATAGGAGGACAGCAATGATTTCAAAAAAAATGGAAAACATGGTAGCGAACAGTTCTGCAATCCGTGCAATGTTTGAAGAGGGCAACCGTCTTGCAGCAAAATACGGAGCAGAGAATGTATTTGACTTCAGTTTGGGAAATCCGAATGTTCCGGCACCGGAAGCGGTAAAGAAAGCAATGATCGAGATCCTTTCCGAAGAGGATCCGATCGTGCTTCACGGTTATACGAACAGCAATGCAGGTTATGAGGATGTGAGACAGGCAGTTGCTGATTCTTTAAATGAACGCTTTGGAACAAACTTTGCTTCCCGCAATATTACGATGACAGTCGGAGCAGCAGGAGGTCTTAATGTGATTTTGAAATCACTGCTGAATCCAGGTGATGAAGTTGTTGTGTTTGCTCCTTATTTTGGAGAATACAGAAGCTATGCGGATAATTATGACGGTGTGATCGTGGAGATATCTCCGGATACAGAGACATTCCAGCCAAAGCTTGATGAGTTTGAGAAAAAGCTGTCGCCAAAGACAAAGGCAGTCATCGTTAATACGCCGAATAATCCGACAGGTGTTGTTTATTCCGAAGAGACGATCCAGAAGCTGGCAGCGATTCTTGAGAAGAAACAGAAAGAATTTGGAACAGAGATTTATCTGATTTCAGATGAACCATACAGAGAACTTGCTTATGACGGAGTGGAAGTTCCATATCTCACAAAGTATTATGCAAATACAGTTGTAGGATATTCTTTCAGTAAATCACTTTCTCTTCCGGGAGAACGTATCGGTTATCTTGTAATTCCGGATGAAGTGGCAGACAGTGAGAAACTGAACGCCGCAGCTAACGTTGCAACGAGAATTCTTGGATTTGTCAATGCACCGACACTGCAGCAGAAAGTGGTGAAGGCATGTCTGAATGAGAAGACAGATATTTCATATTATGACAGAAACAGAGAGACTCTTTATAATGGATTGAAAGAACTTGGATTTGAGTGCATCAAACCGGAAGGAGCATTTTATCTCTTTGTAAAATCACCGGTTGCAGATGAAAAAGAATTTTGTAATACCGCGAAGAAATACAATATTCTGATCGTTCCGGGAAGCTCTTTTGGATGTCCCGGATATGTCAGAATGGCGTATTGTGTAGCATATGAAACAATTGTAAATGCACTTCCCAAATTTGCGGAGCTTGCGAGAGAGTATAGATAGAGGTAGTACCATGGCTGTAAGAGAAGAACTTTTGAGAAATATACGTAGCGTAGAACCATATGTACCGGGCGAGCAGCCACAGCATAAGGTTGTGAAACTGAATACAAATGAGAATCCATATCCACCGGCACCGGGAGTGGAACGTGTTCTGAAAGAGATGGACACAGACCGTTTTCGCCTGTATCCAGATCCAACTGCGGACGAACTCGTTGGAAGTCTCGCAGATTATTATGGTGTAGGGAAAGACCAGGTCTTTGTAGGAGTTGGATCTGATGATGTGATTTCGATGTGTTTCCTTACATTTTTTAATTCAGATCTCCCAATTCTCTTCCCGGATATTACATATTCGTTTTATAAAGTCTGGGCAGAATTATATCGGATTCCTTATCACTGTCCAGAACTTGATGAAAACTTTAAGATTGTGAAAGAGGATTATTATGCTGAAAACGGCGGAATTATTTTCCCGAATCCAAATGCGCCGACAGCAATTTATGAAGATCTTGAATTTGTAGAAGATATCTTAAAGCAGAACAGGAATTCTATCGTGATCGTAGATGAGGCGTATATTGATTTTGCGGGAAGATCTGCGATGGAACTGATCGATAAATATGATAATCTTATTGTGACACAGACTTTCTCAAAGGCAAGAAGTATGGCTGGTATGCGAATCGGATATGCAATCTCGAATCCAGATCTGATCCGCTGCCTGAATGATGTGAAATATTCTTTTAACTCTTATACGATGAATCAGACAGCTCTTGCCTGTGGTGTGGAAGCGGTTGAAGACAAGGCATATTTTGAAGAAGGAGTTCGTAAAATAGTTGAAACAAGAGAATGGGCAAAAGAAGAGCTCAGGAAACTTGGTTTTGTTTTCCCGGATGCAAAGGCGAATTTTATTTTCGCAAGACATCCAGAGGTTGATGCGAATGAACTTTTCCAGGCTTTGAAAGAGAATAATATCTTTGTCAGACATTGGAATGCACCACGAATCGATCAGTATCTGAGAATTACAATTGGTACAAGAGAAGAGATGGAGAGGCTTTTTGATTTTTTGAGAACATATATAAAGGAGAAATAACTGAATGAGTGAAGCTTTGATCAACTGGTTTATGGTGACACTGGGCGGAAAGGTCGGTAAGGAATTTATTCTCTTCCTGATCTCAATGGTTCCGATTCTGGAATTGCGTGGAGGACTGCTTGCAGCAGGACCGGCATTTTTGAATGTGGAACTTGCAAAAGCAGTACCTATCTGTGTGATTGGAAATCTTGTTCCAATTCCATTCATCCTTTTACTGATTACAAAGATCTTTGACTGGATGAAAGGAACGAAGCGTTTGAAGCCGATGGTGGAGAAGCTGGAGAAGAAGGCAATGAGTAAAAGTGACAAGATAGAGAAATATGAATTCTGGGGTCTTGTACTTTTTGTTGGAATTCCTCTTCCTGGAACAGGAGCGTGGACAGGATCACTGATCGCAGCTCTGCTTGGAATCCGCTTTAGAAAAGCTTTTCCGGCAGTTGTTGTTGGTGTCTGCCTCGCAGCATTTATTATGTCAGTCATTTCTTATGGAATTATTGGCGGTATTTTTGGATAAGATAAATATGCAAAGGAAGTGATTCTTATGTTACTGAAAGATAATGAAGAAAAGAGAAATATAGCCTGGAGAACAGTTATGACGGTTACTTCAGTTCTGATTATTCTGATCGTTGTTTTTTTCGCTGTGAAGCTTTTTACTTCCAATCCTCTGACAGGAAATTGGGAGAACACAGATGATGGAATGAAGTTGACGATCAAGAATAACGGAACAATGGATATTGTGCAGACTTTGGACGAGAGTACAGTCAGCGTTCCTGTTGATTATACAATTGATATGGAACATAAGCGTTTTGCAATTCATGTGAACGAAGAAAAGATAGCAAAACAGGCTGAAAAAACAAAAGACTGTTCCAAACAGGAGCTTCAGGATATTGCGGATGTGATGGAAGGAGCTTACGAATACAGCGTGGAACAGAACGTACTGACACTGACTGATTCAGAATATGGAAGTCAGAAGACATTTGAAAAAAGTGGAAAGTAAACGGTGATTCTGCCTCAGCAGATGACACAGAAAGAACTTGCAGAGCAGTGGAAACAGGGGGTACAGATCATGTACAGAAATCAGACGAAAGAAGTAAGAATTGGGGATGTTGTGATTGGGGGAGACCATCCGATAGCAATCCAGTCTATGACAAATACAAGGACAGAAGATGTAGAAGCCACAGTGGAGCAGATCCTGCGTCTGGAAAAAGCAGGATGTGAGATCATCCGCTGTACAGTTCCGACAATGGAGGCTGCAAAAGCAATCAAAGAGATTAAAAAACAGATTCATATTCCGCTTGTTGCAGACATTCATTTTGATTATAAGATGGCAATCGCAGCAATTGAGAATGGAGCTGATAAGATTCGTATCAATCCGGGGAATATCGGTGCAAAAGAACGGGTACAGGCAGTAGTAGACAAAGCGAAAGAGTACAATGTTCCAATCCGTGTCGGCGTAAACAGTGGTTCTCTTGAGAAACATCTGCTTGAGAAATATGGTGGTGTTACTGCAGAAGGGATCGTGGAGAGTGCGTTGGATAAAGTTCATCTGATCGAGTCTATGGGATATGACAACCTTGTTGTCAGCATTAAATCTTCTGATGTTCTGATGTGTGTGAAGGCGCATGAGCTGATCGCTAAGGAATGCCCATATCCGCTTCATGTTGGAATTACAGAGTCTGGAACTGTATATTCAGGAAATGTGAAATCTTCTGTAGGACTTGGAATCATTCTCCATGAGGGAATCGGTAATACAATCCGTGTTTCCCTGACAGGAGATCCGGTAGAAGAGATCCGTACAGCAAAACTGATTCTTAAGACACTTGGACTTCGCAAGGGAGGTATTGAAGTTGTATCCTGTCCGACTTGTGGAAGAACAAGAATTGATCTGATCAAGCTTGCAAACCAGGTAGAAGAGATGGTAGCAGACATTCCGCTTGATATTAAAGTTGCAGTTATGGGATGTGTTGTAAACGGACCTGGAGAGGCAAAAGAAGCCGATATCGGAATTGCAGGAGGTATTGGGGAAGGACTTTTGATCAAGAAGGGTGAGATCATCAAGAAGGTAAAGGAAGAAGAACTTCTTGATACTTTAAGACAGGAGTTATTGAATTGGAACAAATAAAGAATGAAAAAACATTTTTTCATGTATTTCCCACATTGAAAGTAGAAGAGGAATTTAAAGTCCTCTTTGCTGATGTGGAAGTTAAGAAAATCACGACTAATTCCGGTCGTGATTTTCTGCATGTACATTTAAAGAGTCATCATCTGATCCCAAAGAAGAAAATATGGCAGATGGAGCAGCGGATCAAAGAGCAGCTCTTTGGAACATCTTCTGTAAAACTTCAGATTCTTGAAGAGTATGAGCTGTCTGAGCTTTATACACCGGAAGCGGTGATGGAAGAGTACAAGGAGAGTTTGATTCTTGAACTGAAAGAAATCAGTGTCCTTGCTGCAAACATGTTTTCACAGGCAGAAGTGAACTATGAAGAGGGAAATGTCGTCCGTCTGGAGCTTCTTGATACGATTGTTTCCGAAGGAAGAAAAGAAGAAATCATGAATCTGCTGGACGATGTATTCAGGAATCGTTTTCATATGAATGTTGATATCCGGGTTACATATAAAGAAAACGAGGGTCAGGGAAGCAGAGAATATGACGAGCAGAGGATTCAGCAGGAAATTAATGCAATCTTTGAACGGCGCGCGAAACAGAGAGGCGAATATGAGGAGCGAAAGTCTGCTGTGGAGGCAAAGAAGAAGTCATCCGAATCAGGAAGCTCGTCTTCCGGAGAAAAGAAAGCAGAGACTTCAGGGAAATCTTCTTCAGGAAATGCATCCGTTTCGGGCGGAAAGAAAGAGTTCAAAAAGAAGGAATTCCGCAAGAAGGATTATGTGCGTCCGGTGAAGATCGGAGACGATCCGAACCTGATCTACGGAAAGAATTTTGAAGATGAGCCAATCAAATTGGAACAGGTTGTTTCTGAGATGGGTGAGATCACAATTCATGGTAAGATTATCAATTTTGATACACGAGAGATCAGAAATGAGAAGACGATCATTATCTTTGCTGTGACTGATTTTACGGATACAATCACGATCAAGATGTTTGCCAGAAATGATCAGTTACCGGAGATTCTCGGAGATTTGAAGAAAGGTGCTTTCGTTAAAATCAAAGGCGTGACGACAATTGATAAATTCGACGGTGAGCTGACAATTGGTTCAATTACCGGAATCAAGAAGATTGGAGACTTTACGGTCTCAAGGCAAGATCTCAATCCAACGAAACGTGTAGAACTTCATTGCCATACAAAGATGAGCGATATGGATGGAGTTTCTGAAGTAACAGATATCGTCCGCAGAGCACATGACTGGGGACACCCGGCGATTGCAATTACAGATCATGGTGTAGCCCAGGCGTTTCCGGTTGCAAATCACTATATAGAGACATTGGATAAAGATGATCCGTTTAAAGTTCTATATGGTGTGGAAGGCTATGTGGTCGATGACTTAACTGAGATTGCAGTTAATGCAAAAGATCAGACATTGGATGATACCTATATTGTTTTTGATATCGAGACAACAGGATTCAGTTCTATCCGTGACAGAATTATTGAGATTGGAGCTGTGAAGGTTGAGAATGGGCAGATTGTAGACAAGTTCAGTACCTTTGTAAATCCGGAACGCCCGATTCCTTTCGAAATCACAAACCTGACAAGTATTACAGATGAGATGGTGCTGGATGCTCCGACAATCGAGGTTGTGCTGCCACAGTTTCTCGAATTTATTGGTGAGGGCGCATTGGTTGCGCATAATGCAGGATTTGATGTTGGGTTTATCGAACAGAATTGTCGTGTGCTTGGTCTGGAACGGGAGTTCACATCTGTTGATACAGTGGCTCTTGCACGTGTGCTGCTTCCGACCCTTTCGAAATATAAATTGAATCTGGTTGCAAAAGCACTTGGAATTTCATTAGAAAATCATCATCGCGCGGTTGATGATGCAGGGGCAACAGCAGAAATTTTTGTAAAATTTGTTGAAATGCTCAAAGATCAGCACATCATGAACTTAAAAGAAATGAACAAGTTTGGGGATCGTAATGTTAATGCAATCCGTAAGATGCCGACACATCACATTATTTTGATCGCACAGAATGATATTGGAAGATATAATCTGTATCAGCTGATCACGGCATCTCATATGACATATTATGCAAGAAGACCGAGAATTCCGAAAAGTCTGATTAATGAACACAGAGAAGGAATCATCATCGGAAGTGCCTGTGAGGCAGGAGAATTATACCGTGCGGTTCTTGAAAAACAGTCTGCACAGCAGATTGCGAGACTGGCAGATTTCTATGATTATTATGAAATCCAGCCAATTGGAAATGATATGTTTATGCTCGAAGATGAGAAAACGCCGAATATCAATACAGAGGAAGATCTGCGTAACGTAAACCGGGAGATTGTTGAACTTGGAGAGAAATTCGGTAAGCCGGTTGTAGCAACCTGTGACGTTCATTTCCTTGATCCGGAGGATGAAGTTTATCGCCGGATCATCATGGCAGGAAAAGGATTCAAAGACGCAGATAATCAGGCACCGCTGTTCCTTCGCACAACAGATGAAATGTTGGAAGAGTTCGCATATCTTGGTTCTGCGAAGGCAAGAGAAGTTGTTATAGAAAATCCACAGAAGATCGCACGTATGGTAGAGAAAATCTCACCGGTAAACCCAAATAAGTGTCCTCCGGTAATCGCGGATTCTGATCAGGAGCTTCGAGATATCTGTTATCGTAAAGCACATGAAATGTATGGAGAAGATCTTCCGGTACAGGTGTCTTCCAGACTTGAGAAAGAGCTGAACTCTATTATTTCCAACGGCTATGCCGTTATGTATATCATTGCGCAGAAACTGGTATGGAAGTCCAATGCGGATGGGTATCTTGTTGGTTCCCGTGGATCAGTAGGTTCGTCTTTTGTTGCGACAATGTCCGGAATCACAGAGGTTAATCCGCTAAGTCCTCACTATTACTGCGAAAAATGTCATTACAGTGATTTTGAGTCTGAAGAGGTTCGGGCATTTGCCGGAGGCTGTGGTTACGACATGCCGGATAGAAATTGTCCTGTGTGCGGAGAAAAACTGGTCAAGGCCGGGTTTGATATTCCGTTTGAAACATTCCTTGGTTTCAAGGGAGATAAAGAGCCGGATATTGACCTGAACTTCTCAGGAGATTACCAGGCGAAGGCTCATAAATATACAGAGGTTCTCTTTGGTGAGGGTCATACATTCAAAGCCGGAACGATCGGTACGCTGGCAGATAAGACAGCATATGGATTTGTGAAAAACTATTATGAAGAACGTGGTCAGAGAAAGCGTGGCTGTGAGATTGAACGAATTACAGAAGGATGTACCGGAATCCGGCGAAGTACCGGACAGCATCCGGGAGGAATCGTAGTACTTCCGCACGGACACAGCATCAATGAGTTTACACCGGTGCAGCATCCGGCCAACGATATGGAATGTGGCATTACAACGACACATTTTGATTACCATTCCATTGACCATAACCTTTTGAAACTTGATATTCTCGGACATGATGATCCTACGATGATTCGTACATTGGAAGACTATATTACCTCCGATGCAATGGAAAATGAATATAATGAGGAGCATCCTTTCGTTGCAACGGAGATTCCGCTGGATGACAAGAAAGTAATCGAACTATTCCATGGTACAGAAATTCTCGGAATCAAACCGGAAGATATCGACGGCTGTAAGCTTGGATGTCTTGGAATCCCGGAGTTCGGTACGGATTTCGTTATTCAGATGGTGCAGGATACAAAACCTCAGACGTTATCAGATCTGATCCGAATTTCCGGTCTGTCACATGGAACGAACGTGTGGCTCGGAAATGCACAGGAACTTGTAAAATCCGGAAAAGCAACCATTTCTACGGCAATCTGTACCCGTGACGATATCATGATCTATCTGATCAACAAAGGAGTGGAAAGTGCACTGGCCTTTACAATCATGGAGAGTGTGCGTAAAGGAAAAGGATTAAAACCGGAGTGGGAAGAAGCGATGAAAGCCCAGGATGTACCGGACTGGTATATATGGTCCTGTAAGAAGATCAGCTACATGTTCCCAAAGGCTCATGCGGCAGCCTATGTTATGATGGCTTATCGTATCGCTTACTGTAAGATCAATTATCCGCTTGCTTATTATGGTGCATATTTTGGAATCCGTGCGGATGCATTTTCTTATGCAATCATGTGTCAGGGCAAGGATAAACTGAATTATTACATGAAAGATTATAAAAAACGAAGTGATACCCTGACGAAAAAAGAACAGGATGTCATGAAGGATATGAAGATTGTCCAGGAAATGTACGCGCGAGGACTGGAGTTTATGCCGATTGATATTTACCGGGCGAAGGCGAAGATGTTTCAGATCATTGACGGAAAACTGATGCCGTCTCTTGCCAGCATTGAAGGAATGGGAGATAAGGCGGCGGAAGCTGTGGAAGAAGCTTCAAAAGACGGTCCATATCTCTCACTGGATGATTTCCGTCAGAGGACAAAAGTAAGTAAGACAGTGATCGATCTGATGGCAGAACTGGGATTATTTGGGAATCTTCCACAGAGTAATCAGCTTTCCTTGTTTGATTTTTCGTAGGAAATGCGCTAGACGGATGTAAAGTGCTGTGCTATAATGACTACAACGCTTTGACGTGGTAAAGCTTTAATGGAGGAAGAGATAATGTACGATTTCGATGAGATTATGAACACAGACCCAGAGATAGCAGATGCAATAAAAGCAGAGATGGAGAGACAGAACTCCCATATCGAGCTGATTGCCTCTGAGAACTGGGTGAGCAAAGCAGTCATGGCAGCTATGGGAAGCCCTCTGACTAATAAGTATGCAGAAGGATATCCGGGAAAGAGATATTATGGCGGATGTCAGTGTGTAGATGTAGTAGAAGACCTTGCAAGAGAAAGAGCAAAGAAACTGTTTGGATGTGAGTATGTTAATGTGCAGCCACATTCAGGAGCACAGGCGAACATGGCAGTTATGTTTGCCATGCTTGAGCCGGGAGATAAGATCATGGGGATGAACCTTGATCATGGCGGACATCTGACACACGGTTCACCGGTTAATATGTCCGGTAAATATTTTGATGTAGCACATTACGGAGTGAATGCAGACGGCGTGATCGATTATGATGAAGTGCTTCGTATTGCGAAGGAACATAAACCGAAACTGATTGTTGCAGGAGCAAGTGCTTATGCAAGAACGATTGATTTCAAGCGTTTCCGTGAGATCGCAGATGAGGTGGGAGCATATCTGATGGTAGATATCGCACACATCGCAGGACTTGTTGCTACAGGACTTCATCCAAGTCCGATTCCGTATGCGCATGTGACAACAACAACAACACATAAGACACTCCGTGGACCAAGAGGTGGAATGATCATGTGCAGCGAAGAGATGAATAAGAAATTCAATTTCAACAAAGCTGTATTCCCGGGAATTCAGGGAGGTCCGCTGATGCATGTGATCGCCGGTAAGGCGGTTTGCTTCAAGGAAGCACTTGAGCCTGAGTATAAAACATATATGGAGCAGGTTGTTAAAAATGCGAAAGCACTCTGTAACGGTTTAAAAGCACGCGGAGTTAAGATTGTTTCGGGAGATACAGATAACCATCTGATGCTTGTAGACCTGTCGGGAACAGAGACAAGCGGAAAAGAGCTGGAGAAGCGTCTTGATGATGCTCATGTAACAGCGAACAAGAATACAATTCCGAATGATCCTCGTTCACCGTTTGTAACAAGTGGTGTAAGACTTGGAACACCGGCGGTTACAACACGTGGAATGAAGGAAGATGATATGGATAAGATCGCAGAGATTATTGCAATGGTAATCGAAAGTGAAGAAAATGTAGAGAAAGCAAAAGCAATGGTTGCTGAGCTGACTGCAAAATATCCACTTTGTTAATAAAATAATTATATCCGGCAAAACTGCATTTCGCGTGTAAGCGTAATGTAGATTGCCGGGGTGTGCAACAAAAAAAGAGCTTAAAAAAGCTCTTTTTTGTTAATCGAATTTCTGTATTACTTTTAAAAATTAAATACGGTCTATTTATTAATTAAAAGGTACATAAAGTCTTGATTAAAGTTTCACTACGTTAACAGCCTGAGGTCCTTTAGCGCCTTCTGTTACTTCGAACTCAACAGCCTGGCCCTCTTCGAGAGATTTGAATCCATCCATTACAAGTCCTGAATAATGAACAAAAATGTCATTGCCTTCAGCGTCAGAGATAAATCCGTAACCCTTCTGGTTATTAAACCATTTTACTGTACCTGTCATTGTGTTGCCCTCCATTAAAAGAATATAAGTTGTTAAATCATCACAGTTTACAATGCGCTGAAAACTGTAATATTGTGTCAGTATAAATTCATATTGACACTTTGTCTATTGTAGCATGTTTAACAAAGAAAGTCAAATGTAATCTTTTTTGATTTGTAGAAAAATGACAAAAACATGTGAAGTGACGTAAAATCGATTTCAACAATTTGTAAATACCATTTAGCATATCGGATTTATAAGATTGGTAAAAAATAGAAGTGCGAGGAAAGATTATTTTACGAATGGATTGGAAAAATAAAGGATGTCGATTGAAAAAAGAATTGAAGTATTATATAATTTAACCAATGTCTATGAAATATTTTATTTCAAGGAGGATTTGTGTATATGATAACGATTGAAGGAAAAAGCGTATTTGGTGGAGTATCCATTGGAAAGCTGATGTTCTATAAGAGAAACGAAAAGGTGATCAGAAGAACACATGTAGATGATGTGGATGCAGAATGGAAGAGATTCGAAGAGGCTAAGAATACAGCAATCGACCAGCTGAAAGTTCTCTACGACAAAGCCATTGAAGATGTAGGTGAGGCCAACGCCATGATCTTTGAGATTCACCAGATGATGCTAGATGATCTGGATTATCTGGAATCTATTGAAGGAATTATCCGTACACAAAGTGTAAATGCAGAGTATGCTGTTTCAACAACAGCTGATAACTTTGCACAGATGTTTGCATCTATGGATGATGCATATATGCAGGGACGTGCAGCAGATGTGAAGGACGTTTCCGAGCGTGTACTTGATATTCTCTGCGGAGTGAGCAACGGAACACGTGAGATGACAGAACCTTGTATTGTTGCTGCAGATGATCTCGCACCGAGTGAGACAGTACAGCTTGACAAAGAGAAGGTACTTGGATTTGCTACAATGTATGGTTCATCTAACTCCCATACAGCAATTCTTGCAAGAACAATGAATATTCCGGCTGTAATCGGAATGGGAGAAGCTCTTAATACGAAATATGACGGAGAGATGGCTATCATTGATGGATTTACAGGAACACTCTATGTGGATCCGGATGAAGAGACACTTGCAAAGATGCAGGAGAAGCGTGCGAAAGACCTTGAGCAGAAAGAACTTCTGAATCAGCTTAAAGGAAAAGAGAATGTGACAAAGAGCGGACAGAAGATCAATGTCTATGCGAACATTGGTAACGTATCTGATCTTGGTGCAGTACTTAAGAATGATGCAGGCGGAGTAGGTCTGTTTAGAAGTGAGTTCCTTTATCTTGAGAACAGTACTTATCCGACAGAAGAACAGCAGTTTGCAGCTTACAGACAGGTTGTAGAAAGCATGGCAGGAAAGAAAGTCATCATTCGTACACTTGATATCGGAGCAGACAAGCAGGTTGATTATTTCAATCTTGCAAAAGAAGAGAACCCGGCACTTGGATACAGAGCAATCCGTATCTGCCTGACAAGACCGGAGATCTTCAAGACTCAGCTTCGTGCACTTTATCGTGCATCCGTATATGGAAACCTTTCCATTATGTTCCCGATGATCATTTCTGTAAAAGAAGTTCGTAAGATCAAAGAGATCATCGAAGAAGTGAAGGCAGAGTTGAGAGAAGAAGGACTTCCATTTAAGGAAGACGTAGAACTTGGTATTATGATCGAGACACCGGCATCAGTTATGATGAGCCGCGAACTTGCGAAAGAAGTTGATTTCTTCAGTGTTGGAACAAATGACCTGACACAGTATACACTGGCAATTGACCGTCAGAACCTTGCGCTTGATGAGTTCTATGATCCACATCATCCGGCAGTGCTTGCTATGATCAAGATGGCAGCAGATAATGCACACGCAGAAGGAAAATGGATCGGAATCTGTGGAGAACTTGGAGCGGACCTTGAACTGACAGAAGAGTTCCTGAAAATGGGACTGGACGAGCTGTCTGTATCTCCGGCGATGGTACTGCCGCTGAGAAAGAAGATTCGCGAGTGTGAGTAATTTGTGTTTTTGAGGGGAATAAAAAAGCCGAAACAGGCACCGTGTGTGGTTTCTGTTTCGGCTTTTTCTAGTTAATTAATACGCAAATTATATACTAAGTGCATAAGGAACAGATAAAAAGTTCCCTATGCACTTATTTTTTTTACCAAAAGCCCCATGGTTGAGAGGAAAGGAGGTATTTGGGTTATGGGAAAATTCAAATATTTAACATATGACGATAGAAAAATTATAGAAAAAATGTACAAATCCGGAATGAGCACACCGAAGATTGCGAATGCTCTTGGAAAAAACTATAGTACAGTCTATCGAGAGTTACATAGATGCCCTAAGGATTACACTGCTGACAAAGCCCAGGCAGATGTAGATAGTAAGAAAAAGGATAAGTACGATATCACAATAACTCCAAAAGGAAAACATTTCACTTATAGTGATAGAGTTGAACTGGAACAAATGATCAAAGCAGGAAAATCTATTCCGGAAATGGCAGCACATTTTGAAAAATGTACCCGTTCCATTACAAGAGAAATGGAGAGATGCATAGGAGACTATTCTGCGGACGAAGCACAGAAAGATATACAAAAAGCGAAGGAGAGACAAAAAATGGCAGCCAGAACTGCAGTGGCAACCCGGATAGAAAAAAACGAGAAAGAATATAAAAAAATTATTCGGGCTTGTTTGAAATTAGATCCCAAGGCTGACATCATTGATATAAAAATAGCAACGGGATTTCCGATTGAACGAGTTGAAAAATATTATGACGAGATATATCAAGAGGTTGTAAAAAAGAAATAAAAAAAGAACACCCCGACCAAAGCGTGTTCTTTAAGGAATTGTTCCTAGCTTTTGAAAAATTCCTTGTACATTTTTATTATATCGATTTTGTAATATTTGTCAAGTGGTGAAAAATAAATCAATGTGCCGAAATTCGGCACATTGTAGAAGGGAGGGTTCAGATGTCAGGAGAAGGCGGATATCTTAAAATGGATAGTAAAAAAATTAAAGATGTACTTCGGCATCATAGTGAACTAACCCAGCAGATACACAAACAAGTGCTTGAGATTCGGGAAAAATTAGATGAAGTACAACAGCAAACGATAGAAATGGCATCTTATCCAAAGATAGATTTGTCCCAGGAAGGTGGAGGAAGAGGAACACATAAAGATCTTGCAGATGTATACCTTAGATATCAAAAGCTTGTAAATGAGCAGGAAGAACAATTAGCTGCTGAAATGCATGTTCTTACTATACATGCTGAAGGAATTCACAGATTATATCTATGCTTTCAAACATTGATCGGGGAGGAACATGATATTATAGATCGACTGTATGTGAAAGGTGAATTGTATAAATCAGTAGAGCAAGATATGGGATTAAACCATCGAATATTCGAGGGTAAACGTAAGCAGGCTATCAGAGATATACAAAAGTTGTATGAGAGTGATCTGAGTAATGCGCAAATTATTTGCATTCAGAAAGAGAATGCTTGTGGGAAAAAAGGGAAAAGAAAAGTCGAACAAGAATATCAATATGAGCAGATGTCATTAAATGATCTTTTTAAAGTATAGAGAAATAGGCGAGATGAAAGAGAGGAAAAAATATGAGTTGGCAGGAAGAACAGCAGGAAGAAATTGAAACAATCAGAGAGAGAAAAATCACAGTGAAATTGTCGGACGCAGATTGTGACCGACTGGCGAAAAAGTGTGGGGAGTATGGTCTGACAATCGGAGAGCTGATAGAGAATTTTGTCGGAGATTTGGTAGACGGTACTTACTCCAACGGAAGTGATGAGAGAATGTATGCACAACAGTGGTTTAAGCGTTGTTGGTTTGGAATGTTCCCAGAGCCTACACTTCTCAATCATCTACTTTCCGAAGGATATGAACCACAGCATTTTCTTGATGCATTAAACAACATTGAAACTGCAAAAAGAGATATAAAGAGATCCCAAAAGGACATCGCAGAGCCTACAGACGAATGGAAGAATATTTGTCATATACAACGATACAAAGATTATACCAGTTATGAAATTGTTCATACATATAGTAGCCTGGAAGAATTCATTGAACACGAGAAAGAATGTCTAGAATCGTACAAAGATGACCTGAGAGAGTGGACAGAAGAAAGAGATATGATGTTAGAAAACTGGAATTCGTCAAATGCTGATTTAGAAGAAGCACTGGAAGAGCAGAAAAATATGGATGAAGAAATCGAACGTATTAAGAAATGGGTAACAGACAGAAATCTTATTTTTAATCATAAATAAAAGAAGACAAAAAATAATAATAAAATAAAATCATGAAGTAATTCATAAAACCAATCAACACAACACATAACATGTACCGAATTTCGGTACGGAAAAGGAGCTTAAAATGAAAACAATAGCAATTGCAAATCTTAAAGGCGGAGTAGGAAAAACAACGACATCAATTAATTTGGCATACAGCTTGATGTCATTGGGAAAAAAAGTACTGTTAATTGACTTAGATCCACAGTGTAATAGCACAAAATTCTTTGCGAAAGTGAATTATACTGGACAAACAGTACGGGATGTGCTCATGAATCCCGAAGTAATTAATCATAGTATTTACCGCACAAAATATAAAGAAATTGATATTATGCGTGGTTCAGCAGAAGAAAATTGCCAAGGAGAATATCAGTTACAGACTGCATTCGGAAAATTAAAGAAAGAATATGATTATTGTCTAATAGATACACGACCAGTCTTTGACAGTCTGACAAGAAATGCTTTTCACGTTGCCGATATTATGCTGACGCCAATTAAGTTTGATAATTACTGTAGAGATAATTTGGCATTGGTTGAACGTTTCGTAAACGAATATGCGGATGAAAATATGGAATGGAAGATCTTTGCTAATATGGTTGCGAATGGAAAATCGCAAAGGGAGACAATGGCTGATCTAATTGGAAAACATGACTATCCGATTATGGAAACCTGTGTGAGCCGTTCAGCAGTTGTAGACAATGCATTGAATCTCTACAAACCTGTGTTAAAACATCGAAAAAATAGTTCTGTGGCACAAGATTACCTGGAACTGGCAAAAGAATTGATAGAAGCATAGGGGGAAAGAATCATGGCTAAGATATCAAATGTGTTTTCAAAAGAAGAAGTAAAAAAGTCGGTACATCCTAAAAGGATTACGAAATGGATTCATTACACAAAGCTTGTTAGAAATGAGAAACAATATTGTGATGCAAAAGATAAAGAAGAGATTGAGGGGTTGGCAGATATTATTGAAGCAGACGGAATGGTTCTGCAGGATTTACTGGTAAAAAAATTAGATGCGGATGAGTACAAGATTATTGCAGGACATAAAAGACATGCTGCATGTAAATTACTGGTTGAAGAACGAGGAAAAAAGGAGTTTGAATTCTTGCCTTGTTTTGAGCAGAATATTAGTGATATTCAGGCAGAATTCCAGATCTATAGCAGTAATTGTCATCATGAGGAAACACCTTATGAGATTATGCACAAATTGGAACGAATGCAGTATTTAATTAATAATTATCCGGAGGAATTTCCGGAAATTCAAGGTGGTCGAATGGTAGATCGTCTTGCAAAAAAATACAATCTCAGTAAATCTACGGTAGGTGAATATTTGACAATCTCCAAAAATTTGGGGGATACAGCAATGGATGAATTCCAAAAAGGAGAAATTGATAAGTCAGCAGCGGTAACATTGGCAAGTATGCCGGAGGAAAACCAGAATCAGGCATTATCCCAGGGGCGAAAAACAGATAAAGAACTAAAAGCATATAAAAAAGAAGTTCTTGAGCCGACTTCAAACGAAATCCTTACAGCTTATGACGAACTTGATATACGGGAAATAGATTGCCCGGATCGGAAAGAAACATGTAAGAAATTAATCGAACGATATGGAAAATCACACTTGGGACAAACTTCGGATACAATAAACATTTCTTATACTCCAAAAACAATTACAATTAATGGAAAAGAGATTACATGGAATCGTTTTGTAAAACTGATTGAAAAAGTAATACCAGCTTATCAAGTAGAAGTTCAGGCAAAAAAAGAAAAGAAAAAACTGTATTTTGAAAAAAGAGAATTGCAAGTCTCATATGAGACATATGACAGACTCATTTCCGGACAACAGAGATGTATTCTTGTAAAAGACGATACCTATCAAGAAGCAGAGCTGGTAGATATTTATGCGATTGGTTCTGATGGATCTGAAACAGAACCAATCGAGTTCACGATTACTTATATTAATAAGCAGGATTCCGGAATTGAGAAAGGGTATTCGATTCTAAACCTGGAAATGATACCAATATTTTGTTAGGAAGTAAAATATGAACAGAAGAGTGAAACAACTAATAAAAAAGTTTGCGTTATTTATTGTATTGTTCATCCTTAGACATCTGGCAGATTATCTGCCGGATGCACTTTGGAGTCTGGTGATTCAGATTGGATTAGATGGAGCTGCATTAATTGTTGGAATTAGATTGTTAATGGCGGTAAACCAAAATATGAATAATCATGGTAATAATGAAGATTAAACTAATATACCACCTTGCGGAATTGCTGCATGAATTGGTGAAGTCCGTGGTCTCAAAGACACAAGGTGGACTGCATATATACGATGCAATTGCCGTATATATGCTTGTGTTGATGGTGATGGCAGAAATTTGATTGATTTCTGCCATCAGTGAAGCAAAAAAATTATATGAAAAATAGATGTACCGAATTTCGGTACGCCAGTGAAGGAGGATGGACTGATGAGTTACGGTGAACAGCAGAAAGAAATCGAAACAATCAGAGAGAGAAAAATCACAGTGAAATTGTCAGCCGCAGATTGTGACCGACTGGTGATAAAGTGTGGGGAGCATGGTCTGACAATCGGAGAGCTGATAGAGAATTTTGTCGGAGATTTGGTAGGAGGTACTTACTCCAACGAAAGTGATGAAAGAGATTATGCGGATAGATGGTTTGAGCGTTGCTGGTTTGGAATGTTTCCAGAACAGACACTCCTAAGTCATCTGCTTTGTAATGGATATGAACCAGAGAACTATCTGGATCTGTTGGATTGTATCAAATATGCAGAATACGATAAGGAACGAGCAAAAGAAGTTCCAGAAGAATATGATGAAGAAGAATTGTCTTTCATTGATGGCGATATTGCAGAATGGGAAGAAAAACTGCATGATATGAGAGAAAACTGGGAGCCAGAGACAGAGCCGAACATGGGTGAAGAAATCGAACGCATTAAGAAGTGGGTAGAAGAAAAAGAGGAACTTCTTCTGAAAAATGAAAACAGAAGACCACAGACAATAGAACAGTTTCATATCAAACAATGGATAGATGACACTTTTGTTAAGGGTTGTTTACGAGTGGAATATACGGGAAAGGACACTGCAAAAATTATGGACAATAAGGGCGATATTATCTGTGTAGAATATAAGGATGGAGAAGTACGCGAATGTCAGGAATAGAGGAACAAAAAGTAGTGAGCGTACCGAATTTCGGTACGGAAGAAAAGCAGAATATGAAAAAACGAAAAAAAATGACCTTTTATAGAGTATTACAAGAAATTACTGATAAAAGAAATGTGGAGGGGGAGATAGTAGTTGTTGATCCGAAATGTGACAAATTGAACAAATAGAAAGAACCTTGAAAATAGAATATTGGAAGTTGGTATAAGAATATGATATGATACTCCTAAAAACAAAGGGGGAATCATATGGAACGAAATGATAAATGTTTTTGTGGAAGCGGAAAGAAATATAAAAAATGTCATTATCATATTTCTGGAGAAAGCAAATTAGCAGATATGTATAGAAAAAATGCAGCATTTGATGAAGCTTGTCAAAACTTAGAAATTACTAATCTTTGTGTAGATGGATGTAGTATATGTTGCTCAGATTATTTTTTTGTTAGTGAGAATGAGTTCTTAATGATAGCAGAAAATTTAATGAGTGAGGGTGAGAGCATTGAATCTTACATAGAAAAAGCGAAAAATACTGAAAAAATTATACAAGAACAATATCCAGAATTAATTGAAAAAATGAATAAGAACATGTCTGGAGGGCAACATGACTTCTTGAGTTCAGAGTATTTTTTAGATACTGAAAGATTGGAAGATTTTCCAAAATGCATTTTTTTGAATAAACACCACAAATGCTCTATTTATAATGTCAGACCGATTATTTGTAGGACTTATGGGACTATGGATTGCTGTGCTATTATTGCAAATCCTAAAGTTTCGATACAACAGCAAGATGAGTTAATGAAAAATATGCTGATCAGATCGAAAGATAAAAAAGTAATAATAAAACGTCCGTATCCATTGTTTTATTGGTTTGCTAGATTTTTTGATAAACCATTGGTAGAAGTAACATATAGGAAAATAGAGCAAATAAGAAAAGCCACGGAAACAGATTATTTTGAATTTAGCAAAAATTGTATAAAATGAATCGTAAAACCAACTATCAATAGCGACAGTTGGTTTTTTCAATAAACAATCATATTAAAAGTGTATGTACCGAATTTCGGTACAGAAGGGAGAGGAAAGTATGAATAAAGCAATCTTAGTAGGAAGGCTGACAAGAGATCCGGAAGTAAGATATTCCCAGGACGAGAATCCCACAGCAGTTGCAAGATATACAGTTGCTGTAGACCGTAGATTCAAGAGAGAGGGTGAAACAACAGCAGATTTTATTCCTTGTGTCGTATTCGGACGTTCTGCAGAGTTTGCAGAAAAGTATTTCCGCCAGGGAATGCGTGTCTCTATCTCAGGACGTATCCAGACAGGAAGCTACATGAACAAAGATGGAGTGAAAGTATACACGACAACAGTAGTTGTAGAGGAACAGGAGTTTGCAGAAAGCCGGGCAGAAAATGCAACGAACAGAGGGGTGTATCATCAGTCTGCTCCTAACCAGGATGTTTCAACAGCAACGAATGACACAGGAGACGGTTTTATGAGTATTCCGGATGGAATTGACGAGGAACTACCGTTTCACTAAATAGTTTGTACCGAATTTCGGTACATGGTATGAGGAGACAGGTATGTGCAATATAGAGATAATATTTTTTGTATTTGTCATAATCTTTGTTTACATAGCGTTTGTATTATTTTGCTTATGCAAAAAGTCTATAAATTGGCGTTTGGGACAACATGATTATGAGTTTCAAGAAATTGTAAAAAGACAACAAAAGAAAAATTTATAGGCAATAAATTACAAATAAGATTGTTAATGTACCGAAATTCGGTACAAATAAGTACGGAAGGAGAAAAACAATGCAGCTTGCTTACGAAACATTATTAAAACTCAATAATCTCAGTAAGACAGAAATGAATATTTTTCTCCAATGCGTACGCTATCAGGATGCACAGGGAAAGATTATTGGGGCATACTACAAATATTTCATGAAGTTATTAGGATTTAAGAGTAAGCAGACATTTTATAATGTTCTGCGCTCTTTACGTGAAAAAAAATTACTGACCTATACGAAAAATGTAAAAGGTGATTATGATATTAAAATCGAAAATCAAACGTATTCACAGCAGGAGAAGCCAGATTATATTGATTTGAATAAGAAGATTTTTCAAAGTACTGAATTTATGAAGATGAAAGCTCATGAAAAATATATGTTGCTTGATTTAATGCGTTCTACAGCACTTAACAGGGGAATCCGAGTAATTAATGTACACGAATTCTATAATAAATACTGTAAAGCGTTACATGTGTCTAAAAGAGTAATTCAAACATATTTACATACTTTGCGAAAATATTTCTCAATCCAGATAAAATGTGGAAAGTATTATATCAAATTTTTAGGTGGTAAATTATTTGAAAAGCCGAAAAAATCAATCAAAGGGAAAAGAACGATCTATGTAGTTGATAATACAGCCGCTGATCAGCAGAGAGAGTATGTAGGAAGTGTATTGCTGCGTCGAGAACAGCTTGCAAAAAAACGAGAGCAGGATGCGTCAGATCTTGGGAAATTGATACATCAGTATAGTACGATCATTAAGGAAAGAGGAGGGGATACGATATCGATCATATCTGCAGTATTACATCGTTATGCAGAGGAAAGTATCATATTTGATGTCAAACATTTCCATAAGATGCTTAGAAAAGCCCTAGAACTGGAAAATTCACTGTGAACATTTTGCTCATGGTTTCTTTATGGTGCAAAAAATAGGGAATAGTCCATAAAGAAAAAGGGATAAATGAAATTTATGGAGAAAACAAAGGGTGATCAGAAGAAAACCAGTAGCATTATAATAATGTTTTGGTGATTCTGATAGAAGCCTTATTTTTTTGCTGTTTTGTGTGGTCTAAAAAATATGTAGAAAAATATAGAGCAGTCTAATATGAACGTGTTTTTTGAAAAAATAGATGGTGGTAAGTCTAAAAAACAAGTAGAAGTTTGTGTTTGAAAGTCCATTTTTGTGCATATCGGAAAAAGATGATAATCCATTAATAGAGCCGTTTATGGAGCATATTCGGTTGAAGTATATTAATTCTGTATACATTCTTATTTTTATGTACCATATATTCAATCTGTTACGAAATAATTTCATACATTGTATAAATAAAAGATTAATAAAACATAAAAAGTCTTTAGATTTTAAAATAGATATGTTATAAGAAAGATGTATAGATATACAACAGAATCAACACTTGCAAATTTATATCATGAATTCAAAGAATCAAATGAAAATAAAATAAGAAAAGAATTAGATGAACTAAAAAAAAAGAATAGAAGAGTTGGAAAATAATAATAGGTGATTAGAAAAGAAAATCAAAAAAGTGTACCTAAAGTAACCTAGATAAGTAAAAAAGCCTTTGCTATAATATAATTAGCGAAATGGAAATAAAAGAAAATGTTGCACAGAAAAATGTTAAGTGTTCTGGGAAATATATCTATTACAAAAAAGATTTGATCAGAAATTTGGATTGAATCTTTTTTTATTGAAAAAAAGAGATATGCCGGGAGATGATTCTGATTTCTTTGATAACGTCATTGAGTGGAAAAAAGGTGCACAATGTGCGTAAAAAGGATTGAAAAAACACACACTGTGTGTTATATTAAAACTAGAAACACGTACAAAGTGTATAAAAGTTGGTGGTAATGATGAATGAAAAAAAGAAATATATTGACATAGATAGTGTCGTTGGAAATCTGGATGAAGTAACGGTAAAAGACTTACGAAAACAAGCGGGGATGAGCCGTAAGGATTTCTGCAATAGTTTTGAAATTCCGTATCGCACCTTACAGTCCTGGGAACTTGGAGAGAGAGAAATGTCAGATTTTTCAAAACGATTACTGGCATATGTCATAAAAACAAGTGAACTGGTGGAGAATTATAAACGAAATTTAGAGAAGCAAGTGGAAGGAGAGCAGGATGGAGAAAAAAAAGAATAATACAGAATTAGATTTGGACGAGGATGGAATTCCAAAATTGGAATATATTCAAGTAGGCGAATTCCTACTGCCGAATCTGTCACTGGAAAAGGTGGATGGATATATAGGAAGATGGGGAATCATGAGAAAAGAGTACCTACAAAAATACAAACCAGCTGTCTATTCTTCGATGCTTTTGATGGATGAATTAAATCAACATCTGATTGATATTCAGAAGACAGCAGATGAAAGAATGGATGTGTTGGAAAAACAATTGCTGGAACGTGATCCGGCACCGGATAAAGCCAAAGATGGTATGGCATGGACAAGACATATGAATCAGATCAGACATCAGGCAGAGGAATATGTAAAAAGTGAGATCATTTTCAATTAAAAAAGGGAAATCTATTTTTCAATGATTGTCCCCTTAAGAAATGAAATTAAAGTAGCTGCCGCCCTACCATATCCGGTCGCATATGCTCCGGGTGAGACGTGCTAGGTACTTCCTACATAAAGTAAACAATTAAAGTGTATAAAACTTACGTTTTTTTGGAAAATAGTAAAAATATTTGAGGGTTAATGTTAGATTCAAAGAAGGGGAAGAAGTACAATGTATGGAAGACCAAATTATAGTCGAAATTATGTGGCTTATGAAAGGGTTTTATCAAAGGATGAACTCATTACAGAATTAAAGAAACGCATTGATTTTCTGGAAGATGATCAAGTGAAAAGAGCGACAGAGCATATAAATTTAATGGGAGAAAATATGAATCTGCGGCAGAATCTTTTAAAAGCGAAAAAAACAATTGAAGTATTGAAAGAACAGCAGAGTGATTTTGATATAAGAATTTACCAAGAGAGATTAAAGAAACTTGAAGCAGAAAGAGATCATTTCCGCTTGTTATTACAATGGACGGAGTACGAACTGAAAGAAGAAAAGCAAAGACAAATGAGTGAAAGTTTTGATTTCTTTAAAAATTGTAATTCTCCTGGAGAATTGGCAAAAAGAAAAAAAGCATTGATTAGTATTTTCCATCCGGACAGTGAATGTGGAGATACTGAAATTACATGTATGATACTAGAGCAATATGGTCAGAAAATAGAAAATTACGAATAAAAATTGACTGTTTACATTAAAAATCACGGAGAAATAGATGTACCGAAATTCGGTACGAAAGCAGCATGAGAAGGAGAAAAGGTATGAGAAGAAAAATAGTAGCAATTCTGTTAGCAGTAATGACAGTTTCTACAGCAGTAATTGGTTGTGGAGATAATAAAACAACTGAGACAGAAAGCAAAAAAGTTCAAACATCAACAGAAACATCAGACCATGATGAAATCAAGAAATATATTAAAAATGCAGATGAAATTGTAATTGTAAAAGATGCTAAGAACCTGGATCTTGAAAAAGCGGTGAACAGTCTGGTATCCGAGGAACAGAAAGCAAAGGTAGAATCTGTTACTGTAGACGATAGCAAGGTTGACTCTACAAAGGCAGGAACCTATCCTCTTACAATTACAGTGAAATTGAAAGCTGAAACTACAGAACAGAATATAGCATCCTCAACAACAGAAAGCAGCACAGAAAGTCAGGACGCATCAACAACGGAGAAAGAGCCGGATACAGTGAAAGATACCGTAGATGTAATTGTAGCTGAAAAGAAGGATGCAGAGGATCTTCTGAATAAAGGATCAGCTGTCATTGGTGATGACAGTAAAGTAGAAGTAAAAGAAGATAAGAAGAATGCTTCCAATGCTGGAAAGGAAGAGGAAAAGAAAACAGAAGATTCTTCTAAGCAGGAAGTGTCTAATAAGACCGATTCCAAGAAAGAAGAGTCAAAGAAGGAAGATACGAAGAAGAATGATACAAAGAAAGAACCTTCTAAGCAGGAGAAACATGCAAAGAATGATTCTAAGAAGAATGAGACATCAAATACATCTACTTCTAATAAAAAACAGGAAACAACAAAGCCTACCCCATCAACGTCTACTACTACAAAACCGGCAACAAATAGTGGAAGTAACAAAGATAATTCCAATAAGACAGAAACAAAACCAGTTCATCAGCATAACTATGTAGCACAGACGCATGTTGTCCATCATGAAGCAACTGGACATAATGAGCAGTATGTAATCCAGGATGCATGGGATGAACAGGTGACAACATATGAGGATTATGCATGGGATTGCTGTAACGTATGTGGTGCGGATTGTACAGCAGACCCAGGTGGTCATGCATATCAACATGCAATTAAAGGTGAAGGCGGCGGACATCATACCGAATATGATTCACGACCAGTTACAAAAACGGTACATCATGATGCTGTTTATGGAACACGTTGGGTGCAGGATACAGCAGCATATGATGAAACAGTAGTAGATGGATATGTTTGTTCCTGTGGAGCAAGAAAATAAAAATGTACCGAAATTCGGTACAAAGAAGAGAATCACAAAAAGTGGTTCTCTTTTTTGTGCTCAAATTTAAAGGAAAGGAAGAAAAATGTAAATGAAAAGATGTTCCAGAGCACCGCCCGGTGGAAAATATCTCCATTAAAGATGAATGGCAGGAAGGAAAAAATAATAGTTTGACATAACTATAAGAAGGGAAGAGAAAATGAAAAGAAAAAAGAAAAAGGCTAGTCGGATATTTTCATTTATCTTAGCCATGATGTTTTTGACTACAGCATTTTTTTCTAATTTGGTAGATGCCAAGGAACGCAACCTTTCAGATAATTCAAGTGTTGATAAACAAGAAAGAATACAATTAGCTCAGAAATTAGGTCTGGAAAAGTGGATTGATTCGGATGGATATCTTTCAGAAGATTATTATAAGGATAAAACAGATTTGGAACTTTCTGAAATGGGTGTTGCTCCCTTGATACATACAATCGACCTTAATAGCGAAGTCATGACATTATCTGTAACGAAATACCAGAAAGTTTCATATGGAAATACAATTGTTGGATATTTTGAAGTTGATGGTTATCCGTCACTATGTTGCGAACATGATCGAGGTACACCAGAAGCCGGTTCCTCAACCGGATCTTGGGAAGAAATTACAGACGCGAATTTACGAACAGTTATGTACTATGGCTACACCGGTCCAGGCAATATTTTCAGTGACTATAATAAAGGCTGCGTAGGTACATCTTTAGCACTTAGCTATTATGTCCGTGGTCTGTCCTCAACTGGTATGGGAGGTCCGCATTCAGCTGGAGCAGAAAGAGTTGGAATGTCGCAGCTGATCTATAAGGCTGAACAAAAAGCATCTGTTCCAAGTGGATTCAAAGTGTATCGTGTCACTACAAATGGTGGATCAACACAAAGATTAATGTTCTCAATTTATAATCCTAAAACTTATACAAGTTTGACAGTACAAAAGACATGGAATGATCAGAACAATAAATATAATCTTCGTCCATCTAGTGTGAAAATTAATTTGTATCGGTGGAGTAATAAAGATTCAACAAGAGTTCTTATTGGTAGTGCCAACATTGCTCCAAGTAATAATGAATGGAACTGGAAAGTGACATGGAATAATCTGATTCGTACAGATGGGGATACGATCTATGATTACACGGCGCAAGAGGAAGCAGTTCCAGGTTATACAGGAAAAATGTCATGGGAAGGTTCGTATGAAAAAGGTTGGGTAGGCAAACTTACAAATACGCTTCAGACAGGTTCAGCAAATTTACAAAAGACATCAGCTATGTCAGATATAACAAAAAATAATGATTGTTATTCGTTAAAAGGAGCTGAATATAGCGTATATAATAATTCATCACTTTCAGCAGCATCAAAAGTTGGAACATTGATTACCGATGAAAACGGAAATTCTAACACATTAAATTTGAACGTCGGGGATTATTATGTGAAAGAAACAACAGCTCCTAAGGGTTATGCATTGGATAAAAAGGTTTATCCAATCACAATTAAACCAGGAGAAACATATACATTGAAAGTATCGGATAATCCCACGATGGACCCGGTTGGAGTACTACTTGGCAAGGTTGATAAAGAAACAAATTTGAATAAACCGGAAGGATCACTCCCTTTGGAAGGGGCTTTATTTACGGTTAAATTCTACGAAGGAGTACAATCGGATTCAGACCCGGCGGTAGAGGGAAAGACTGCTGACAGAACCTGGATATTTAGAACAAACGAAGATGGATTTTGCTATTATGAGGAGAAATATTTAGAGTCTGGTGATGAATTATATTTATCACCCACCAAAAATCCGAGTTTGCCAATTGGTACACTTACTATTCAGGAAACCAAAGCTCCAGAAGGCTATTTAATCAATCCAGACATATATACCATCAAGATTACTAGCAATAACAATGGATCTGAGTTTGTTTATACTTATAATCAACCGACAATTCCAGAGCAGTCCTTAGATCTAAACATTGTTAAAAAGGAAAAAGGCAAGGAATATGCGATTGAGGGGGCTGTGTTTGAGCATGTAAAACCGGACGGAACAACAGAGACCGTGACTACAGATGCAAACGGAGTATGTAAGTTCAAGACATTAGGCTATGGACAGCACAAGGTACGAGAGGTATCTGCACCGGAGGAATATACCGTAAATAGTGGAGTTGTAACCTTTACCGTTGCTAAGGACAATAAAATCACTTTAGATTCTAATACAGCAAAGGATAATTCCATGCAGTTTGAGGTTGAAAAAGAAGGAACCGCACGATTATGTGTAGAAGATACCTTAGCTCCATATCAGCTGAAAATAACAAAAGTCAACGAGAAAGGAAAAACACTGGAAGGTGCAGAGTTTACGCTCTACGAAGATGCGGAAGGTACGAAAGTGGTTTCTAAGATCGTTACAGATAATACTGGTGTTGTGACAACAGATCCGTTAGAAGTTGAGAAAAAGTATTACCTGAAGGAAACAAAAGCACCGCAGGGATATCGAATCCCAAAAGATATCAACGGGAATGATTATGTTTATGAAATCTATACCAAGATCAATGATAAGAGACAGTATGAATACTATGTAAATGGTGAAGTTCATACAAAGGATTCCGGAGATTATGCAATCGAGGGAACTCCGCATGAGCGAATTGTGAATCTGAAGGTAGAAAACCACACCGGACTACAGATGCCGGAGACAGGTACTCATACCACATTACTCATAGTATTACTTGGTGTAGCCTGCATGTCTGTGGGAATTGTTCATCAATTTAAGAAAGGGAGAAGAAAAGGAAATGAAAAAAATGACAAGATTTAATAACAAGAAAAAAGCAGCGATCATGTTAACAGGAACACTTGCACTGACAGGAGCAATCAGTGCGATACCAATGCCGATGTTCCAGAATGGAATGGCTGCGGTTGTTTATGCGGCAGATGGGACAGAATATAGTACGGTCAAGGGTATTGCTACAATGGGAACTGGACAGGCACACATTGATATTGCAGGAAATGAGGGACAGACACTGGTTGGAAAGAAGTTTAATGTATATAAGCTGTTCGAGGCAGAAAATGCAAAAGGTGGGGAATCCATCAATTATACATTCAATCCAACCTATGAGCAGGCTTTAAAGAATGTTGTTGCAAAAGCACTTACAAAGAAAGGAACAACGACTTCGGCGGCTGACGTTACAGAGTATCAGGTAATTGACTATATCCAGTCCTTAAATAATTATCCAGTGGAAGGAGCTATAACAGATCAGACATTAGAAAGCCGTTACAGTGACTTCCGTTATTTCATCGAAGAACTGAGAGATGAGATGACAACTTTAAAGGAATCACCGGAGGTTGTCAATGTAAAAAACGTCCGTTCTGATAATTCCATTCGTCTGGATGGACTGCAGTATGGATATTATGTTATTGACGAAGTATCCAATGTAGAGGGAACACATTCAGCATCTTCCCTCTGCATGGTCAACACAGCAAACCCGGAAGCACAGATCAAGATCAAATCGGATTATCCAAGTGTTACAAAGAAGATTCAGGAAGATGATGCAAACGCCAATATTACAGATGGAGACAGATGGAATGATATCGGAGATTATGAGATTGGTCAGACAGTTCCATACAAGTATACATCCAACGTTCCTGACATCAATGGATACGATACTTATTACTATGCATGGCATGATGTTATGAGCGATGCACTGACATTCAATAAAAACAGTGTAAAAATTGAAATCTCCGGAACAGTAGATGGAAAGGCAAAAACATATACTCTCAGTAACACAGAGTTTGCTGTTAAAGAGAAGCCAGGAAACGGGGATACTTTTATGATTGCTGTTGCAGATCTGAAAGCAATCGTAGACCGTGAGTTTGATGCAGTGGATAACCGAAAAGAAAATACTTATGGTCAGACAGTTACCGTTACATACAACGCAACACTCAATGACAAAGCGGCAGAGAATACAGGCCGTCCAGGATTTGAAAATGATGTACGTCTTGAGTTCTCCAATGATGCAGATTCTGAAGGAGAAGGAAAAACTGGCTATACTCCATGGGATACGGTAGTCTGCTTCACTTACCGCTTAAATCCAATCAAGACCAATGACCATGATAAAGTTCTGGATGGAGCAAAATTCCGTCTGTACTCAGATGCTGATTGCAAGAATGAAGTATATGTAAAAGAAGGACAGGATGGATATATTGTCATCAACCGTGATTCCATTGGAGGTACAGACCACACAGGTGGCACAAAGCCAGATACAGCTGTAGAAATGGTATCTAATGCAAATGGAACATTTAATATCTACGGACTTGATAGTGGTACTTATTATCTGAAAGAGACTGACGCTCCGGACGGATATCGTTTACTGACAGATCCAATCAAATTAGAGTTAAAAGCTACATTTACGACAGAACGTGACAGCTATGTAAAGGGCGATGGTGCAACAGATAAGACGCTTACAGCATTTGATGCAAAAGCCAATATCAAAACCTTCTACAATGGTATCAGTAAGTCAGAGGACAAAACACTGGAAACAAGCGTAGAAGATGGTTCAGCCAATATTACAATCGTCAACCAGGTTGGAAAGAAGCTTCCAATTACTGGTACATCTACAGTAGTGATCATGCTTGGAGCAGGTGTTGTTCTTATGAGCGTTGCCATTGCAAAAGGGCGTAAGAAAGACGAAGAGATCTAAGCAAAAAGGAAGGAGATTGCATGAGAAAAAAATGGAGTACGGGAGTCATATTCATCATTGGATTTGCACTCTGCTGTCTACCAATTATCTGGAATGTGATCGAGCAGCGGCATCAATCAGATGCCGTTGCTACTTACCAAAACGCAGTAAGCAAAAAAGATGATACAAAGCTTAAGGAGATCATGGACAATGCAGCTGCATACAATGACATGCTTTACCAGACAGGCGGTGCAGTTGTAGATAATTCTGATACCGAGATCTTAAGTGACGAAAGCTATGAAAAGCAGCTGAACATATCCGGGAATGGAACAATGGGAAGTCTGGATATCCCAAAGATCAATGTGGAACTGCCGATCTATCATGGAACGGATGATACCGCACTGTCAAACGGGATCGGACACCTGCAGGGAACGAGCCTTCCTGTGGGCGGAGCAAATACCCACTGTGTTCTGACCGGACACAGAGGACTTCCAAGCTCCAAACTATTGATCCGCCTGGATGAGATGGTGGAAGGAGATCTGTTCTTCTTAAGGATTGGAAATGAAACACTTGCATATAAGGTAAATAAGATACAGATCGTAGAGCCGGAAGATGTCTCCGGTCTGCAGATCGAAGCAGGAGAGGACCTAGTGACACTGGTTACGTGTACACCGTATGGAATCAACACCCACCGGTTACTGGTAACTGGAAAGCGTGTGGAATATAAGAAGGCACAGCATGATGCAATCAAACAGGAACTTCCATCTGCGAGAGAACTTATCTTTTTCCTCTTGCCATTTTTGTTTGCTGCGATAGCAATCGGATTGTATTTATGGAACAGAAGGGAGACATATGAAGATGGTAAGATATAAGCAGATACTGGCCGCAGCGTGTGTATTTGCAGCTCTTAGTGCATCAAATGTAGCTGCGGCAGAGACAACATTAAATGAGAATGATCTTGTGATCGATAAAACGGTCACGGTCATTGGAGATCAGGTGTTGCCGGACAGTGAGGAGCTTGCAAAGGTCGAAGAGGTAAGAACCGGAAGTATTGAGGTGGTGCTGACCGACGGAAAAGCAGGAACAGAAAAAAGTAACGTAAAGATTAGCTGTCAGAAAGTTGCAGATATTATGGATGGAGAGTATGTACTGACAGATACTTATAAAAAGAGTGAAGTAGATTTAAATGCGATCGAGAATGCAAATGATCTAAAAACTGCGGCAGAAAAATTGCTTGCAACTGCAGGAGAAAGTACAAGTGCAGCACCGACAGATGCAGAGGGATTCGTAACATTTAAAAACTTAGAAGTAGGTGTATATCTGATTTTTGCACAGGATACAGAAACCTATGACACGGTGGAACCGTCATTGATCGCAGTACCAACCTGGAATGATTCAGAAGGTGAGATGCAGTATGATGTTATGATCGCACCAAAACATACAGAAAAGCCGGAAAAAGAAGACAATGTTGCACCGCAGACAAGTCTTCAGGAGAACACTTGGAAGTATGTAACAGCGGCAGGAATCTGTGTGTGCGGAGCATTGTTTTGTACGATATTGTATAAGAGGAAACATTAAATGAGAGACAGAGTATACAGATTTCTGAGCGTGCTATTCCTTGGAATGGCAGTAGTATTTTGCATTCTTGCCTATCACGAACATAAACCATTTCTGGATGCAAAGATCAGTCATGAAGCAATCAAAAAAACGGCTGTAGTACCGGAAAGTAACGAGGATGCATCAGATCCTATGAACAGGAGGATTGATTTTGAATTACTTAAGGAAGTCAATTCAGATATCATTGGATGGCTTTATATTCCACAAATCGGAGTGGATGAGCCTATCTTACATGGCAGAACAGATACAGAATACTTAAACAAAGGATTTGATGGAAAACGAAGTGTACTAGGTTCGGTATTTAGCTTTGCTCATGTAAATGAAAACTTGTCAGATCCGCATATCTGTCTTTTCGGACATAACATGATGTCCGGACAGATCTTTGGAAAATTAGATGAACTTACAGTGGATGAAGACAAAGTACAAAGCATTTATATCTATACGCCAGAGCGAACCAAGGGACTTACAATCGTGTCTGTATATTCCTGTCACAAAAAGGATGCGGTATTCCAGGATGATTGGAAACCAGATCAAGAGGATGTACAGACCTTTACTTTAGCAACTTGTACCGGCTATTCAAGGACTCCGTATCGTTTGGCTGTCAATTGCAAAGTGACAAAAGAAAAATTCATCCTTTAAGGGAGGAAAAAAGTGGGATGAAAAGAGTAATCATTACCATCCTGATCTTTTTATTTGGCATCGGCTGCGGCTTCGGTGCATTTTTTATGCTCAAAACGGGTGGAAATATGAAAAAAGAAGAACTAAAAAGTGTACAGCGGCTAGAAGTTCCTAAGACAAAAACAAAAGCAAGTAAAGAACAAAAGAAAAAGGAAGAGCCAAAGAATAGCGAACAAGTGAAAGAAAAGGATGATGTACCGAATTTCGGTACACAAGAGGAGGAAACAAAAGCAGTAGAAGAAATCTTAAGTGGTCCTGCACCAAAAACCGGAGAAGAAAGCAGAATTTTAGTGTTTTCTGTTTTGCTTGGGATGTCTGTAACTGTGATGGGTGGAACTATTTATAGAATTAAAATGAAGAAGGGAGCGAATGGAACATTATGATAAACGAAGCAAACCAAGATCCGTTGTACCGAGATTTGAATGAAATCTACCAAGAACGGGAGAAACTGTTTCAGCAAAGAGAAAGGGATTATCTGGAACAGAAAAAAACATTAAATAACTTACTCGAATCGATCAAGCAGGAAAAAGAGACGTTGAATCAAAAAGGGCAGGAACTAAAAAAACAACAAGAGGAACTGCATAAAGAGGAACAAAATCAGCAAACTTGGTATCAGCAGCTCTGTGAAGAAAAAAAACAGCTTGAACGAGACAAAGAAGAACTGAACAAAAAAGAAAAGGAGTTTGAGACGGCAAAGGATTCCATGGAAGTACGTTATCAGGTGCAGATTGAAAAAGCAAAAAACATGGAAATCCAGGCAAAACAGTCAAAGGAAACTTTTGAGCATAAGTTAGATATGCTAGGACTTGTTTTGGATGCAGATGGCAAGCCAGGAGGAGAAGCAACCAAGTTTTTCGAATCTTTACTTGGTGGAATGAATAAGTGGAATGAAGAAGAACTGCAGAGTCTTGAAGAAGAGAATAAAGCTTACGAAAACGAGAGCAGATATTTAAAAGAGGAACTCGAAGAGCTGAATAAAAAAAGTAAACAGCTTGAAGAGGAGAATAATCAGCTACAAAGTGAAAAGGAGCAGCTTTCTGAGGAAGTTAAGAGAATTGAAGCAGAAAAGAACCGTTTGTTAACACTGCTATCAAGTATCTCTCAAAGCGAAGAAGAGGAAGCTGTACCGAATTTCGGTACAAATGAGGAAGAAGAGGAAGACGCACCGGATTCCGATACAAAAGAAAAACCTTATGTTCCAACCTTTGGAAGAAAGCAGGAGTCCAATGAGTCAGAGCGAAAGAGTGAAGTATTTGAAGAGCTGACAGCATCCGTTTTAAACAGATATTTGATAAAAAATGAACCAAAATATATTTCTGCTGAAATCAAACACTCCGAAGAGGGGGAACAGCTGCATGTTAATATCAATAACTTAGATTATGTGTTCCTGTTTTCAAGTCCGGCAGCGTTTGACATTTCAGCTCCAAAGAAGAAAAGCAGAGCATTAGATAAGCTGCTTGTTCGTTTAAATACACAGCATCCGGGAGTGAAGTTTTATTATGATGAACAGGAGCATCGGGTTTATGCATCCGGATATTTTAGCAATACCATGGCGCCAGATTCTTTAATGGAAAAAGTTCATGAAGTAAGTGACTGTTTCCGTCAGAAGTAGAGGTGAGTAACGATGACAGCTTTACAATACATGGGAACAGGCATTCTTTTTGCATTAGTTGCCGGAATTTGTTTTGTGGGTGCGATCGTTTATTTCCTTCTTACAAAGCAGAAACACTATCTGTATACCGAACGATTGGGAAGAATGAAATTCCCGGAGCAGTTCTACAAAGATATGAAAGAACAATATGAAAAGACGGAAAACATTTCACAGACGCTAGATCTTCTGTTGGAGCAATATCCGAAAGGAAAAGTAGCAAAACGTTTACGTGCATCTAAGGATTATTTAAAGAACAGTCATTATAAGGATTATGAAACCGCTTTGTATCGTTATCTGTCAGATAGTGATACAGCAAATGTGATCACAGAGATTCTGTTAAAGGATTTACAAAAAATATGCAGGATTCCATGTAAGCAGGAGAAAAATACTGGAGAGGAGAACAAAAAATGAGAAGAAGTAATTGGAAAACAAAAGTAGTAGTAGTAATTGCATTTATTTTAAGTGTTGTAGCAGGTGTTGTAGCAGCAATCTTTACACCGGATATATGGAAAGGTTTAGTAGGGTTTGGAACCTTTGCAGTTGTGCTGCTTGTATTAGTATTTATTTTAGTAAAAGTTTTACATATTGGGAGGGATTAAAGAAATGAGAAAGAAATTAATGAAATTGGATCGAAAAAAACTGGTAACACTGATGACACTTTCTTTAATGATGTCTGCAGTATTTGTTTTGCAGTTAGGATTTCCGGTACTTGCTGCAGAAACTGATGGAAATGCAGTAATCAAGACTGGTTTTAATACAATCTATGGGCTGATTGCAGCAATCGTGTCCTCCATCGGAAGTTTGTATCTGTTATGGGGTGTTTTTGAGTGGGCACAATCCATGAACTCTCAGGACGGTGGTGCACAGTCTATGGCATTTAAACGAATTGCAGGAGGTCTTGTTGCAGTTATCACACCACAGTTGATTCCAGTGATCACTTCAAGTGTAGGAGCATAAAAAGGAGGAGAAGAAAGATGCCAGACTGGTTGCCGGATTTTCTAAATGGCAGTTTATTATACGGACCATTCTATCAGATTGCCAGTGCGATATGGAATACTGCCATGTCAGCATGCATGGGAGTCATGACAAAGACACCGGAAGGATTTTCATCTGCTACATGGACTTATGTAAACAATGAATTGTATCCGTGGGCTTTGTCCATCGGAATTATGAGTCTGAACTTTTTTGTGATGATGGGGTTTTTTAAAGCAGTTGGAAACTTCAAAGAAAATATGACAATTGAACTTATGATCGAAGCAATGATCAAGGTGGTTGTCTTAAACGTACTGTTGGTAAAAGGATTGGACGTGATCAAAAAGATTTTTGAAATGGCATCGGCAATGGCAGGAACGGCGGTCATGATTGAACCGCCGGCCTTCTTTACTGGTGATGTGGATGTCGGTTCTGTTATGTTTTTCTGGATATATGGGTTGTTCTACTTCCTTGTAGCAATGGTTTGTGCATTTCTGATTCTGATCACGCTGTACAGCCGCTATATTAAGTTGTATCTTCTGGTTGTAACATTTCCACTTGCAATGCCTTCTATCACAGGAGGACGTGGAATCGAAGGAACAGCCTATGCATGGATGAAAAGCTTTCTATCCAATACGTTTGAAATTGTCATTATAGCACTTGCCATAGCAATCGCAGGAAGAATCACCTCCGGTATCTCCATTTTTACATCTGATAGTGCCATTTTTAATACGTTTGATGGGTTTGCCCAGGCACTTAATTCCATGATTTATATGATCCTGATGGCGGTTTCCGTAAAAGGAGCACCAACGTTTTTAAATAAAACATTCAATCTGTAATGAGGTGAACGTGCATGAAAATAGACTTAAATAAAGATTTTGAGGAACAATATAAAAATGAGTTATGGAAAGGATTTACCGCAAGAGAACTAGGGTATGGTGTGGTTGCTCTGCTTGTTGCCGGAGGAATTGCATTTTCTGTGTGGAAAGCAACAGGCCTTGCAATCAATCTTTCTATTTATGCCGGAATCCCATTCATGGTTCCGATTATTTATCTAGCAATGGTGAAGCACCAGGGACATACCTGGATTGAATCATTAAAAAATATGTGGTTTTATATGCAAACCAAAGAACTGCCTTGTGAAATGGAAGAAAGGAATGTTTCACAGCACAGAATCTTTTCTATGGATACAAAATGTATCAATGAGCCAAAGAAAAAAAGAACTACAAGGAGGAAGAAATAAATGTCAATCTTTAACGGAAACAGTCTGTTTCTGTCAAAAAAAAGCAAAACAATGCCGGTAGTAAAAGTACCAAAGAATGTAAAACAATCTCTGCAGATTGACAGAGCCTTTGAGAATGGGATATTTAAGATCGAGCCAAAAGAAAAAATGGCGGTTTATGACAGATGCTATATCTTTGAAGATATCAATTACATCAACAAGAATATCGGAGAACAGAAAGATTTTCTAATGGATCTGATGTTCTGGTTAAACTCGATGGATGTGGAATTTAAAATTACATTAGCCAATGAATATCAGAGCATGGAAGAGTTTTTGGAGTCTATTCGTGCAGAAAAGAATAAAGCAGAGTATCCGGACATTGCAAAGGGAATCAGACAGTGGCAGGATGAAAGAATCAAGGAAACCAATCCGAATGTAACTACGCTGCGTTATCTGACCGTGACTACAAGAGCAGATAATGAAGCGAATGCAAGAGTGTATTTGAATGCGATTGAGACAACCATTATGGAAGCATTTGCTGGATGGGGAAGTCGTATTGAAAAGCTAAGCACCTTGGAACGTTTGGAATCACTGCAGAAACTGATTTGTCCGAATCATCCGGAGCAACAGGACTATATCAATCTCCCATCCGATAAAAAGAAACATCAGAAAGACTGGAAGAATGATATCCTGCCACGAAGCATCAAACAGTATCCAAACTACATGGTCATGGGAGATACCTATGTTACTGTTTTATTCGGACACAGATATCGTCAGGCAATTGATACCGACAAGTTTATCCATTCCATGTCGAATGTTTCTTATCCATCTTTTCTTACACTGGATTATGCTCCGGTTGAGACAGACCTGGTAAACGATAAGCTGATCAATGCACAGGTCAATAATGAAAGAGCAATCACCGAAGAGATTGAACAGAAGCGAAATGCAGGTATTCCAGCCATTAATGCTTCCTATCCAAGAGAGAAGAAAAAGAATGAGATCGAGTCCTATATCGATCAGCTTGATGAAAATGATGAAAAGGGATTCTTTCTAAATTTGTTGGTTGTAATCACTGCTCATGATGAGGATGAACTTGCAGAACGTATGAAAGAAATGCAGGCGATCGGAAAAAGAGAAGGTGTAGTACTAGAAACCTGTGATTATACACAGTTAAAAGCATGGAACACGGCACTTCCAATCGGTGGAAGACAAGTTGATTATATGCGTTTCTTCTTAACTTCTTCCCTTGTTGCATTTCAGCCTTTCTTTGCACAGGATGTCATTGAGCCGGGAGGACAGATGATGGGACTGAACCGTACGACAAAGCATTTCATTGTGGGAAATCGAAAGAAACTGCCGAACCCACATGGAATTATCGTAGGTTTTTCCGGTTCCGGTAAATCCATGCTGATCAAACTGACAGAGTTGTCACAAACGTTACTCGCAACAGATGACGATATTATGATAATCGACCCACAAAATGAATTCCGGGATATTGTGGAGAAAGACAAAGGAAGTTATTTCGATCTGACACCAAAAAGCGGAATCTTCCTAAATGGATTTGAAGTATCAGAAGAAGTGTTTGCATCTTCCGTAGCAGTGCAGAAAAAATTTATTGCACAACAGACGGAATATGCCAAGACCTTGTGTGCAGCTGCAATGAAAAACATCAATGTCACACAGGAGCATGACTCAATCATCAGCCGATGTACGGAACGCATGTTTAAGGAAGTGTTTGGACAGAAGAAACTTAAGAGACAGCCGACACTTTTGTGGCTGAGAGAGGAAATCTATAAGGAATTACAACGAGTCGATAATGAGCATGATGCAGCCTTGATCCGAGTGATCTACAACAGTTTGGAAGAATATACCATTGGTAGTTGTGATATGCTGGCGCATCCATCCAATGTAAGTCTGAATCGACGTATGATCGGTTTTGGAATGTCCAATGTGCCAGAGAATAACTGGGAGGCAGTTATGGTCACAATCCTGCATTATCTGTCTGTCCGTATGGATTACAATAAGAGGTTCCAGAAAGCAACGCATCTTGTGATTGATGAAACACAGGTTGTATCTAAAAAACCGGGAAGTGCAAGACAGCTTAATAATGCGGTCATTACGTTCCGTAAATTTGGCGGAATCGTTACAATGGCCATGCAGAATGTAACGGCAGCCTTGTCTAATCAGACACTGATCGAACTGTTTCAGAACTGTTCCTACAAAGCTTTTCTCGATCAGGGTGGTGTAGACGCACAGAGCCTTGCTGCTATCCAGGAATTTAGTGCAAAGGAATTTAAAGCACTGTCTTCCGGAAATGTCGGAGAGGGTGTCATGGTGTGGAATAAAAAGGTTGTGATGTTTGATGCACTGATCAGCAAGGAGAACGTACTGTATAAGAATTACAGCACCAATTTCCATGAAAAAGCGAAGGAACAAAAACGGTTATCTTTTGAAGAAGAGGTTGTACCGAATTTCGGTACAAAAGAAAAAATAGAGCCACGTTCTGTGTTGAGTAAAAAAGAAGAAGAACTGATTCTTGAGGTTGCCTGTATTATGGATATCACAGTAACAGATGTGGAACGTTTGTTTAATCAAGACACGGAAACCTGTCTTGGATATCTGAAATTGTTAGAAGAGAAAGGGGAACTCAGAGAAGTAAACGGCAGATACAGAAGGGTTGGATAGGATGCGGATTAATGCAAAAGACGAAAAAACATTTAAAGCAACAGCACTTGCCTTAAATGCTGCAAAGCAGTCAGTTAAAACTTCCAAGCAGCATATGACAGCCTTGAGCATGGGAAATGAACCAGACCGTCAAGAAGAACAATCAGCTTATGTAGATCCAACAAGGTTTTTAGATGGAAAAGAGATTCATAAATGGAATCAGTTACCGCAATCATTAAAGAAAAGATATATAGCTGAAGGAATAAAAGAAGCTAAAGCAAGTTCAAAAGCAAGAAGCGGAATTTTAAAAGACAATTATGATTTCACAGAAGAGATTGAAAAAAAAGTAGCAAATGTTTATACAGCAGATCTTTATCGTATGGAGGAAACAGCAGGGATAAATACATATCAAAGATTTGAGTACAATCCGTTGAAAAGATTCCAAAATCATTGGAATCACAGAGAGAAAAACAAAAAGCTATCATCAGAAAATGAAATACAAGGAATTACGGACAAGAGAAGTTCAGCTGCAGGACAAGAATCCATCCGAAAAGGAGAAAGGTATCTTTCCAAAGAGCAGGAGCAGATAAAACTACAAATAAAAGTAGGAATCAATAAGGAGAGTGCTACGGGAAAAGTGGTAGCTGATTCTGCAACAGCAACAAGTACAGCAACTTCCGGAGCAGTTACAGCAGGAGGAAGTCTGGTTGTCACGGCAGGGAAAAAAGCAGCTGATAAGTTCAAAGATTATATGCAGGAACGCTCCATGGCAAGTGAACAGGCAATTAGAAATGTAGAATCCAAAATGACAGAGATCAAGAATGCAAACCATGAAATGGATTCCTTGCCATCCTCTTTGAAATATATTGGTGCGGCAGTTGGTGCGGTATTACTATCCGTACTTGCCGTCGTGGTTCAGGCAGTATTTTCATTCCTTGCAGTTATAATTGGAGTGATCATTGCAATCTTAGTTCCAATCATTGTAGTGGTAACAATCATTTCAACGCTCATAGGGATTATAGCTTCCCTGATGTCTTCGACTCCTGTGATAGCAGGAGGTGGAGAAAGAATCGTACAGATCGCTTTGCAGGAAGAAAATAATCCAAGTGGAGCAAAGTACTGGCGATATGTTATGGGAAGCCAATTTGTAAATGGAGATGTGACACCGTGGTGTGCGTGTTTTGTTTCCTGGTGTGCAAATGAAGCAGGACTGATTGATTCCGGTATTGTTCCAAAAGCTGCAGCTGTTCGAGCGTATCACAGGTACTATGCCGAAAGAGGACGTTTCCATTACGCATCCGAAGGCTATACGCCGCAGCCTGGAGACTTTATCGTGTTTGGTGCGGATACACACATTGGAATTGTTCAGTATGTGGAGAATGGTAGAGTCGTTACGATCGAAGGGAACACTTCGGATGCAGTACATTCAAGAAGCTATGCATTGAATAGTTCGTATGTTACGGGTTATTGTAATCCGGAATATCCGGCAGGAACTACGATTGAAATCCCGGAAGGAATGGGAACAACTCACACTTATATGGGATGGAGAACAATTACAAGTCGGACAAGTCTACAGTATCAGCTAAGAGAACAAAGTGGAGAACATTATGACAGTGAAGGATTTGGAATCATCGATGGAAGATATGTAATCGCTTGTACAACCTTATATGGACAGGTTGGAGATTATGTAGATTTTTATCGGGAAAATGGAGATGTCTTGCATTGTGTGATTGGAGATATCAAGAATCAAAATGATCCGGGATGTAACCAGTATGGACATCAGAATGGGGAGCGTGTGGTTGAGTTTGTTGTTCAATATAGTACGTGGTATCCATCTCATGCGAATCCTGGAACGCCAAGCTGTAAACCAGAATGGAACTCAAGAGTTGTTAAAGCAGTGAACTTGGGATATAACTATTTTCATTAAAGAAATGGTGAGAGTAAGATGAAGAAAAGAATTGTTATCAGTGCACTTTTGCTTGTTTTAGTGTTTGGTATTTTATGTGTTGGAATTATTCTGATCAGAAAAAATACAGAGAAAGAAGCAAAGAAACAAACAGTCGAACTAGCAAAGGAGCAGGAAAAAATTAGTGAAACAGAAGAAGCAAAAAAGGAAGATGCATCTTTAGAAGACATTGTATTTGAAAATATGAATCTATTAGAGAACTATTTTTCAAGTGATGAAATAAAAAGTCTAGAAGAACAAGCAGAGAATTTTTTGCGGCAGGATGAAGAATTTGCTTCAACAAAAAAACTTACCTGCACAGAAGAAACTTATGAAACACAAAGCCAAATTCGTTTTTATTTCACAACGGACGATGGTAGTTTACTATTTTCTGTTTATCATAAAGAAGATAAACTCTTTTCCTTTTGGACAGAAAAAAAGGAGAATTCTGAAACAGCTGTTGCGGACTGGTTAAAACAAAAAGAAGAGGAAACGAAAGCAGTAGATACGAAATCCTGGGAAGAAGAGCAGTATCTTCCAAGTGAATGGACAGAAAAAGGACAGGAAAATATTCCGGTAGTTTTATCCGGAAAAGAAAATTTGCAGGGAATAATTCCGGACGAGGATTTGAATTGTTTGGAAATCAAACTGCAAAAATTTCTAGAAGAGAACAATGAGTTGAGACGGGAGATTTCAATTCCATCAGATAAAATTGTGCAGACAGATCAGGAGATTACATTTGAAGCAGATTTCATAACAGAGAGGATTGATAAAAAACATCTTCAGGGAACTTATCATATTGCGGAGGGAACATTTGGATTTTCATTGCAGTAAATCTGTGGAACTGTTGAAAATAGTCTGGAAATTTTGTACACTTATATTAATTGAAATCACAAAAATATGCTGAGAGGGTGATGATATGGAGAAGTGGCAGGAAGAAGCAGTGAAGAAAAGTTTGAGCAAATTTAACGTAGTAAAAGGTAAAAACCTACCAAAACAGATATATCAGGAGAAGAGAGATTGCTATTCAGATCTAGCAGATTACGTGACTTCGACAGATTTAAAATATTTTGGTAAAATTTGTGCATTGTATGGACTTAGAAGAACCGGTAAAACAGTTATGATGTATCAGTGCATTGCAAATTTAGACCCAGAAATTCAAGAGCAGAGTGTATATATTTTTTGTAAAGAACCGTGCGATATGCTTGAATTAGAGTATGTTATGGATGATTTATATGAGCAGGGATTTCGATATTTTTTTATTGATGAGATTACCAGAGTAGAAGATCTCCAGGCTTATGGAAATGTACTTTCAGATTATTTCATTACAATAGGAACAAAAGTTGTTATTGCAGGTACAGATTCTCTTGGAATTTATCTGGCAAAGACGGACATCTTATATGACCGGGTGGTGTTATTGCATACTTCGCAAGTGCCATATGCAGAATTTCATAGACTATGTGGAGGAAATTTGGAAGAGTATATTGAATATGGAGGAACTCTTACAAATGCTACTTACAAAGATAATCAGTCGGCAGAGGAATATTTAAATACTGCAATTGTAAAAAATATTTTACATGGATTGATAAGTCGTGAAGAAAAGAGAAAGCACGCTACAGTTTTAACAGACTTATATGATGAAGAAGAATTAGTTTCAGTTATTCAGAAAATGGTAAATAAATTTAGCTATGAAATCACGTTACGAGCAATTAACCGGTCATATAAAAGTGGAGCTTTATATGCAATATTTCAAAATTCAAAAAAGAAATATTTTGATAAATTAGATATTGATGTTGTTAATACAGCGACGAAAAAAGCATTAGAAATAAAAGATTCAGAGGAAATGAAAATAACTCTTACAGAAGAAGATTTAGAGAGTGTGAAACTTTATCTGAAGTTATTAGATCTGTATATATCAATAGTAAGTTTCAAATCTTTTAAACGTGGAGGTGGAATAGAATTAGAAATTTTACAGCAGCCGGGAATGATTTATTCCCATGCTACAGAATTATTAAATCAGCTTGAAAGAGATGATGTTTGGAGTCAGACGTGTGAAATCGAAGACAAAACAGAATTCATTCAGAGAGCAGATTATTTTGTAAAAGGAATTCTGCTTGAAAATATTATTCTTTCAGAAACTTATAAGTGTTACCAGACGATTGACAAAAAAAGATTTTATGTCTCTCAATTATCAGTTGGGGTGCAAGAAGGTTTATCTGATTCAGAAGCTGATCTTATCATTGTAGACAGAGAAAAAAAGGAAAGTTATTTATTTGAAATCAAACATTCTGATAAAGTTGTAGACAGACAGACTCGCCATTTACAAAATGAAGACTTTATAAATTATGTCAGTGAAAATTTCGCTCCAGTGAAAAAATGTTGTGTCATTTACAATGGACAACCTACAAAAATAGATTCTATTGATTATTTGAATGCGGAAAAATTTTTAATGACTGTTCATGAAATGGAATTATCAAAAAATGCGGACTTGCAAAATTTGTTTCAGCAAAAAGAAATAGAAGAAATCAAAAAGCCGGATGCGAAACCAGCGAGAAAACAAGAGAAGAAAAGTTCGATTCACCTGACAAGATAGTATATAAAATTCAATGACAAAGAAGTAGATGTAAAAAAGGAACAGTAAAAAATGCTGTTCTTTTTTTATGGATTTATCCGGAAGAGGAAAGAAAAAATGAAATTATCAGAGTATTTAAAAATCGGAACAAAGATGAAAATTTTAAGAAAAGAAAAAGGAATTTCTCAAAAAGAGATGGCTGAAATTTTGGAAATGATCCCATCAGCGTATTCAAATTATGAAAATCATTTTACAGATATTCCGGTTGAGATTATGAAAAAATTTTGCGATACCGTTGGATGCAGCATGAGCGAACTGATTGGATTTGATGTAAGCACTTCAGAAGATGTGCATCCAATTTCTTTGCTTTCCGATTTGATGCTGGCAATCATGGATCTGAACAAAAAGAAGCTTCCTGTGTCGGTCATGTTTCGTTCAGATGGAGAAAAGATGAATGTGGATTTTCAAGTGGAACAGACAGAGTGTGCTGAAATTTTGGATGGACTGGAATGCGAACTGGAAAAGTACAGAGAAGAAAAAACTGACAAGAAACAATTTCAGCAGAATATAAAATTACTCTTAGATAGGGAGAATAACTACCAAAATAACATAAAAAAGGGTCTTAGGGAACTTCCCTAACAAGAGAGTGAAATGTATTACATTTTGCGTATCTTGCAAATCACTTTCAGTGATTCATGGAAAGTCATACAAGTTGCTGTACAGAAAGTCATACAATTTGCTGTACGAAAAAGGCAATCAGCCATACAGTTTGCTGTACAGTACATACGAACTGCTGTACAGATGTCATACATATAGCTGTACGTGCCATACAAGTTGCTGTACAAATGCCATACACTTGTCTGTACAGTGCATACAGACTGCTGTTCAGATGTCATACATATAGCTGTACAGTACATACGATTGGCTGTACAGTACCAAAACATTATGAAACGAGGAAGGAATAAAGATGAGCAGAACACGAAAAACTTACAGATTATCAGATGAAGCAGTACAAGTTATAGAAAATAGGGATAAGTCAGTTTATCCAACTGCCACAGATTTTTTAGAAGCAAAAATATTAGCTCCGACAGAGAACACAACGGAATTATTAAATAAAGTTTCCATGCAACTTGATGAGATTAAGCTGATGGTAGCTCAAGAGCATCAGAAAAAAATCGAAGAGCAGAAAGCGTTCTTCTGAAAAAAGCGTACCTAAAGTAACCTAGAAAAGAAAATATAGATCTGATAAAATATAATTAGAGAAATAGAGGAAAAGATTGTGCCGATGCCAAGAGTTAGACCTAAAAATCTGATGAGTGGAGATCGGTATTTTTTATGCGAAGAAGAGAGGAAATACAGAATGAATTTAAAAGATCAATTAAAAAAAGTAATGGACGATCAGGAGAAACTGGAAAGAAAAAAAGATAAATTTTTAGAAGAGTATGATGAGAAGAAGAAAAAAATTTTACTGAAGAAAAAAGAACTCAAACAAAAAATACAGAAAGAAAAAAATGAAAAAATTTTACAGGCAGTTCAGGAGAGTTTTGGAGAAATTGATGAAAAAAATATGGATGCTTTTTTAGATATCCTGAAAAAAAATAGGGAAGAATTTTCACTGGAGATGGAAATCGCATCAGAAAATTTGGAAGAATCTGATAGAGAATCAGAGGAACATATACCGGATTTCGGAACAGAACAGAAAGAAGAGGACAACCCGTATCCGTTTGGTGGCAATGAATCATGAGCCAAAGAAATATCATCTATACGATCCGCTTCACAGAAAAAGAATGGAAACTTCTGGAACAAAAAATCAGGGAAAATGATGGGTGGAAATTCAGATATGGAACAAAAGAAGGAAGGGTAAATATAGCTGCTTATATCAGGGATGTTTTATTTCGGAAAGAGATGGAAGAGATAAGATACTACAGGGAACTGAAAAATCTAACCTATCAAATCAGAAAGATCGGAGTCAATATTAATCAGGCAACCGCAAAGATAAACAGCGGTTACCAAAATTATGACTCCATTTTTTATTTACAGAAAAATCTTTCACAAGTTGAGGAAGAGCTGAAACGATTAATTGAAAAATTGGAGGAAGACCGTGGCAATCACAAAGCTGATGAACATCAAACAGGGGAAGATGGGAGGGAGCAGACATCTGAATAATTCGATTCAGTATATTATGAATCCGAAGAAAACAGAGGACGGAAAACTGATCGGAGGAAATGCAGGAATGACTCCGAAAGAAGTATATCAGACGATGATGGATACGAAAAGTGATTGGGATAAGCTGGACGGAAGACAGGGCTATCATTTTGTGATCAGCTTTAAGCCAGGAGAAGCAAATGAAGAAATTGCATATCAGGTAATCAAAGAATTCTGCGAAGAATATTTAAGAGATGATTTTGATTATGTGTTTTCTGTTCACAATGATCAGAAGCATATGCATGGACACATTGTTTTTAATTCGGTCAATCGTATGAGTGGATATAAATATCGATATGAAAACGGGGATTGGGAAAAATTTATACAACCGATTACGGATAGAATCTGTGAAAGGCATGGATTACCGCCGTTAGAATTCGATGCAGAAATCAGAAAAGGAAAGTCTTATGCACAGTGGGAGGCGGATCAGAAAGGAAAACCAAACTGGAAAAAAATAATCCGTGCAGATATCGATTATATTATTTCTATTTCTGAAAACGAAACAGAATTTCTCCGTAACATGGAAAAAATAGGTTATCAGATCAGGAAGGGAAATTCACAGAAACACGGAATCTACTTTGCATTTAAGGCAACGGAACAGAAAAGAGCCTGGAGAAGTTATAATCTTGGAAATGGTTATAGTTATTCGGAAATACTTTCCAGAATTAAAACAGAAAAATTTGTTCGTAAATATCCGACAAGTCCGAAACTCCGGTTTTATAGAATAGGTGAAAATGTGAAGTACATTCCGATGTTGGAATTTCAAAAAAAGAGAATCCGAAAAATCTATTTTATTTCTGTTGGATGCCATAATCTAAAGAATCCGTATGCAGTAGATTATCAGCAGGTGCGGAAAAGCATGTTACATATTAATCAACTGTGGGAAGATGTAACGTATCTTAGGCAGGAAAAAATACAGACGTATGAGGAACTATTATGCAGAGAGACGGAAATAAAAGAACGGGAGAAAGCATTAAAAAATCAGAAGTACAGCACAGATTTTCTGCAGAAGAATGAAGTGTATTTAAAATATAGAAGTTTGAAAGAGAGATTAAAAGAGATTCCAGAATCAGATGATGAATTTGAAAAAGTATTGGACGAGTTAGAAGAACTCGAACAGAATCTTCCGGATGCAGTTCTGGAAGGAAAGGTGTTTAATGACCGAGAACAGATAGAGCAGAAATTACAATTGATCCGGGAAGAAAAAAGAATTATTAGACACATCAAGAGAGAGGAAAAAGAGAATCAATTTTTCTCTACGCCATTACAGCCGATGGAACGATCAAAAGATAAGAAGAAAGAGGTGCAGGAGCAATGGGTGAAAGCCAGGTAAATATGATTAATCTCAATGAAATATTCCAGGATGTAAAATCAGATCTGATTGGACAATTGTTAAATGAGTCTAAGGACAGTAAAACATGTATGTGGTATCTCATGTGTGCGTTGGATGGAATGCCAGATAATGAAATTCTGGAACTTGCAGGATTTACGATCCCTCAAATACAAGCGGCACGTACGGAATTCCTGATGAAAAAATATCAGGGAAATAGTCCAGTGTACAGTGAAGTTCAGAAACTCAAAAGCCAAGTTAAAGAGATTGTTCAGGAGAATAGAGATGTCCGATCCTCGATTGAAAAAGGACTGGATAAGGCAATCCAGGAACAGATAGAAAAATCAGACCAGTTAATAAAAGCCAAAGATGAAATGATTCAGATGTTAAAACTACAGAAAGTTGAGCTACAACGGCGGATTGAAGAACTGCAGTCAAAGGTAATCCATTTAGAAAAGCAACAGAAAGGCAGAGATGATCTTAGGCAGACACCAGGAACTGCGAAAAGTGTATTGCCCCAGCCTGTAGAATATCAAAATAAAAATGAAGACGTAAGCAGTGAACTGGAAATTATCTCAGAAGAGATTCGCCCGGTAGAAAAGAAACAGGGAGTAGGAGAGCGACTACGGAATTATTTTTTTTCTACTACAGATACAAAAAAATTCATTGAGAAATATCTAAACAATGACAAACTGTCTGATGAGCAAAAAGAGTATCTATTGGAATGTCTGGAATCAGGTATGAGTGTAAAAGCGATGGATAGCTTTGCTTCAGAACATCTGTCAGTAGATCAGATGAAACGGTTAAGTTTGCTTTATAGAAAACGAAAGGAATAAGAATGGATATTCATGTAGAAATTCATCTGTCTTATGATTCCGATGTATGGGCATACGGAATGGTGACATTGGAAAATATAATTAGATTTCCGGTACAACTTAGAAAATATAAGAATAAGGAAACGGATAAAGAAGTGTCATTCATAAGTTATCCACGAAGAGAACGGAATGGAAAGTGGGAAAATCTTCTTGTGCCGGACAAAGCATTAAGAGAAGAGATAGAAAAGGCAGTTGGTGAAAAAATAAAAGAAGAGATGAGGAAAGATTTTTATCTGCCGGAAATCGAAGATCTTTCTGTTTGTCCGATCGTCCCCCGGTGTCCACCAGGTGCAAAAGCATATGTATGTGGAGTAGCATCCGTTAAAGTTCTGGGACTTACAATCCATGGAATTACAGTTAAGCATGGACAGAGAGGATATTTCATTAATATGCCACAATACAGAAAAGCAGATGGATATCATGATGTAGTCTATGCCATTGGAAAAGCCATGCAAGAAAAAATTTCAGAGTGTGTTCTTCAGGAATATCAGAGAATAGTGGATGTACCGAATTTCGGTACTGAGGAGGAATGAGGATGAACAAAGAAGAATTTATACAATTTATTGCAAAAAATATAAAGTATCATCTGCCATCCGATTTTAATTCTTATCAGATAGAAGTAAATCATATGCGGTTGACGATATCTGACAGTAATTCTTCTAAACAATTAAATGTGTATCTGGATCGAGCATATGAACAATTTATGCAGGTTAGAAGTATGTTTCCCATAATGGAAAATGTAGCAAAGAATATTGCAGAAAAATGGTCGCTTATGAGTAAAAGAACAGAGGAAAAAAAGCAGGCGGTTAATTTGGTAAATAATTATAACGAAGCAAAGAAATATTTGCAGGCTACATTGTGTGATCCAGATATGAGTGCTATTGCTCCGGATCGGGTTACAACAAAGGCAGGAAGTTATATTGTATTATATCAATTAAATCTTGATACAAATGATCTGCATACGTATATACCGATTACAAATCGAATGATCGATCGCTGGGAAATTACAAAGGAACAACTTTATGAGGACACAATGAAAGTCATAGCAGTGTGGAATCAACCGTTTTTGGCAGAGTGGGAACAAGAAGCATTTTATTTACAGTTTGGTACTCTGAAACCAGAGAATCTGTTGGAGTCAGATAGAGGAAAAATTGAATCAGACACGATATATATTTTATCAAATAAAGCGTTAGACAATGGTGCGGTACTTATAGTACAACCTGAGATTATTGAAAAAGTGGGAGATTTGCTGCAACAAAATTACTATCTATTCCCTTCTTCCAGGCATGAGATGCTGGTGTATCCGAATAGTGGACACAGTATGACAGCTCAGGAAATGGAAACAATAGTGCGAAGAATGAATGAACAGGAAAGATCACCAGAAGATCTGCTTTCTGACAAGGTATTATTTTATGATTATCAGGAACGAAAATTGAAACTTGCTGCGGAAAGGGAGAAGGAGCTTGTAGAAGAGAACGAATTGCAGGAAGATAAAATTTCTGAAAAAGCAGAAAATCAGCCGAAGAAAAAAGAAGAGAAGACGATGGGAATTACTCCAAGATTTTAAAGTCCAATTGTATTGTACTGAATTTCGGTACATTTTTTTATGTCCCAAAAGGAAGAAAGTGAGGAAAGGAAAATGACACATCAGGAAGAAACGGAGAAAAAGAACTATATTACACTTGAGGAGTTGGCAAAGGAAATTCAAATGACAGAGGGGGAGATTTTCTTTTCCGTGGATTTCTCGAAAGGAGAGATGAAAGATGATGAATAAGGAAGTACAGGACTCTCTGAAACATGTGGGAATCCGTATGGTAGAAGAACCGCCATTGTTGAGTTCAGAACCTATGAATAATCCAGAAGCGGCAGTCAGAGTATTAGGAGAATGGTTAAGTGAGATGGATCGGGAATTGTTCTGTGTTGTAAATCTGAATACAAATTTAACTCCTATTAATATGAATGTAGTCAGTATGGGGGCGTTAAACACAGTCTATGTAAATCCAAGAGAGACCATGAAAAGTGCAATCCTTTCTAATGCTGCATATTTGATGCTGGTACATAATCATCCATCAGGTTCACTGAATCCATCCAAAGAGGATATTACAATCACTGATCGGATACAGAACGCAGCCGCTGTTATGGGAATTCCTGTTTTGGATCATATCATCGTTGGAAGGAATCAGGAATTCTTTTCTCTCCGGGAAAACAATATTTTTTCGTTTGCAAATGATATTCAGTATACTTCTGAATTGTCAAAACTACAGTGGACACAGCAAATGAGTGCTGCAGAACGCTCTTCTTATGGAAATCGAGGAAGTGAAAAGGAATCAAAACTCGATACAATCATGAAATCATTGGAGGAAGGAGTAGAAAAGATATTTACGTCTGATCAATATCATATTTATCTGGATACAATGGCAAAATTTCATAACTATTCCTTCAACAATACGCTATTGATTGCAATGCAGCGTCCGAATGCAACGCTTGTAGCAGGATATCAGACCTGGCAGAAAAAATTCCAGCGTCATGTGAAGCGTGGTGAAAAAGGAATTAAAATTATTGCACCTGCTCCGGTAAAGGAAAAACGGGAAGTGGAGAAGGTGGATGAGGAGACACAGGAAATCATTATTGGATTGGATGGACAACCGGAGACAGAAGTTGTAGAACGTATTTTACCAAGATTCCGGGTGACAACCGTATTTGATGTAAGTCAGACGGATGGTGAGCCGTTGCCTGCACTGGAGACGAGAGAGCTAGATGGAGATGTAATCATATATGAAGACTTTCTAAAGGGACTGGAAGAACTATCACCAGTTCCTTTTCAATTTATAGAAATTGAAAGTGGTGCAAAAGGATATTATAGCAAAAAATATATTGCAATACAGAGTAATATGAGTCAGGCACAGACAATGAAAACTGCTGTACATGAAACTGCTCATGCAATCCTTCATGACAGAGATATCATGGAAGAAAATGGAATGACAAAAGATCGGATGACAAAAGAGGTAGAAGCGGAAAGTGTAGCTTATGTGGTGTGTAATCACTTTGGTTTGGATACGTCGGATTATTCATTTAGTTATATTGCAAGCTGGTCTTCAGGGAAAGAAATGTCTGAACTGAGAAGCTCAATGGATACGATCAGAACAACTTCATCACAATTTATTTCGGATATTACAGATAGACTGCAGGAATTGCAGAAGAATAGGGAACTGGAAAAAGAGAACGATGATAAGGTCATAAACTCAGATGCTGATACGGTTGTAACAGAATGGAGAAAAGCAATTGATGAAAGAACTATGTTTGCAAGAACGGATGATTCCTATGCAATCTACCAGTATGATCATACGGATGGAGATTGGGGATATGAATTTATGGGACTTGATTTTGTGGAAAATATGGGATTATCTGTGGATGGTCAGGACTATCGGATAGTGTATATAGGTACATTGGATCAGACAGAAACATTAGATACATTATTCCAAAAGTTCAATATTGATAAACCGGAAGACTTTGAAGGACATTCACTGTCAACATCGGATGTGATCATCATAAAGCGTAACGGAGAGATGAAAGCATATTATGTGGATAGTGTTGGATTTAAAGAACTTCCTGAATTTGTATTACAGAGAGCTGACTTGTTAGAACGCTCTATGGAGCAAGAGACTCCCTCGGTCTATAGGGGAACATTAGAACAGGCTGTAGAGGAAGGAAAAGCAGATGCTTATTTAGATTCAAGAAGATTGAATATCGACTGTAAAAATGCAATTGAGAAAGCAATATCAGAAAACTATGATGGAATCTCTTTGAATCCGAATACTGCCAATGCAGTATTAAATATAGTTAAGATATATAGTGAACAGAGAGTCTCTTTTGTTTTGGCAAATACATTACATCAACTATCTAAAGATGGAAGATTCTCTGAAAGAAACAAACAATGGGGACAGACAATCGAGATTCCAGAAAATATTCGTCAGGGAGTGGACTTGAACAGGGACTATATCATAAACAGTCATCCGGCAGTTTTAAATGTTTTTATTGATTTGGTGCGCAAAGAATTCAGGGACAGGAATTTAGAAGAAACATTAGGGAATCAAGCGGTACATATTACAGAAAATACCAAAGGGTTTGAAGCGGAAGGTCATGAGGGAACCTGGTATACCTTTGATCAAAAAGTATATCAGGGAGAAACTTTTTCCTTGATGAGACATGAACAGTATGGATCAAGAGTAGCAGATATCGTAGTGGCTGAAGATGGAACACTTGTGGCTGAAGATGTGTGGTATGGATTTGATAGCAAAGTTCAAGAAGTCATATTTGATTATCTGAAGGAACATGGAATTACAGTGGAAGACAATGAACTTAAGCAAGTAGAAGAGTCCATTTCTTTTTACACTGCGGAATGTATGGAATTTCCAAACCTGGGAGAATTATATGAGAATCTTACATTGGAAGAAGTAATAGAAAAATATGAAAGTATTCCCGCAGAACGTATGAATGCAGTGAAAGGAATTGGATTTGAACTACATGATGGAAGTGACTATGAAGGAAAATATGATTTGATGCATTTAGGACAAGTGGATAGAGGAAATGTTGAAATGGTTCAACATTATAGAGAAAACTCTTCTATCATGAATGCACTGGATCAGCTGGAGCAGTATTGCGAAGAGAAAAAAACAGCTGTAAATGAAAAAATCCAATCGGAAAGACAACAGGATACAAACAGAAAGAAAAAACAACATCAGATTGAAAAGGGACTTCACCGATAGAAGTCTTTTTTATTGTACCGAATTTCGGTACAGAAAGGGTTTGTATGGCAACAACATTAGTTAGGTTAAAAGAATTATCACAGCGAACAGTAGATGCAATCGTAAAGAGTTCAGATGCATGGAAAAAGTATCTAAATGCGGCTCCACGTATCTTTCGTTATTCCTTTGAGGATCAGTTATTAATCTATGCACAAGCACCAAAAGCAACAGCCGTTGCAACCTATGATGTGTGGAATAGGATTATGCATAGAGCGGTTAAGAAAGGCAGTTCAGGTATTGGATTAATACATGCGAAAAGAAGATATGAGAAGATTGATTATGTATTTGATGTGAGCCAGACAGTAGAAAGATATGATTCACGTCCACTAAATATATGGGAGGTTACAGATGAGAATGAATCACAGATAAGAGAATACTTACAGGATATGCTCTCTGCCGATGAATCGTCTGCAAATATCCCGGATTTAATGCAGCTACTCGTAAAGGAGAGTGTTGAGGATGTAATTGATGATCTCTATGATGCATTGAAGGAGGATGTGGATGGAACATACCTGGATGGATTGGAGGATGATCAATTAAAGTATGAGTTTCGTGAGCTGCTTAATCATAGTATTTATTATGTGTGTCTGGGCAAATGTGGATATGATCCGGATATGTATATTACAACCGATGCTTTTGATTTTATCACTAACTTCAATGATCTGTCAGTGCTTCGACATTTGGGCTATGCGACTACTGAAACCTGTAACTCAATTCTACATGGAATAACAATCTGTCTGGAAAGGAATAGAAAACGAATCTCTCAGGAGCGGGCGGTACAGGATACTGTATCAGTCGATTCCAAGAAACAGGATGTACCGAATTTCGGTACGCCAGAGCATGAAGAGATAGTATTACCAAGCGAACCGGATAATCGTGTTATGAGAACACTCCCAGAACATCCAGTACCGATAGAGGACGTGGAAAAGGGTGAGAATGATTATATTCAATTAGAATTCTTACCTTCAGAAGAACAACAGACAGAACAGATTCAACTTGAAATAGGTTCACATGAGTTAAAAAATAATGAAAATCTCATATTAGATTCAGAAATAGATGTAATTTTACGTTTGGGTGGTGGAGAAAATAATTCTCAGTATTCTATTGCAGCACGACTGATCAAAGGAATCAATCAAGAAGCATTTGCAGCTTTCCTTTCAGAAGAATATGGAACAGGTGGAAAAGGTGTCTATCTGAATGAAAGAAAAATATCAGTGTGGTACGACCAGGAGGGACTACGGTTTGCAAGAGGTGACTCAGCACAGGAACAATATGACCGGATTATGACATGGCAGGAAGCATCGGAGCGGATTATTTCCATGTATGAACAAGGAAATTTCCTGCCGAATTCCATTGTGACAGACGCAATGAAAGTAACAGGAGAAGAATATGCTGTCAGATTGGAACTAATGTTCCGGGATGCTGGTATCCTGCCGGATGAAATGCGACATACCGAAGAATGGGGAGACACCATTCAAGCGATGCTGTATGAAAAGTCCGGACAAGAGAAGATAATGGAATTGTTTGACGAAATCGATCAGGCTTTTCAGGAAGATCCTTCTTTGCCAGGATGGATACAAAGCAATAATAAAAAATATCGTAGGATCTTTAAAGAATTAACACCAGATAGAAATCATTATGTCTTACAATCAACGGATATTGATATTCCGCAAGAGCAGTTTATTACAGAAGATGAGATCTTATCCACATTGGGTAGAGGGTCTGGAGTGTCTAATGGAAAAGAACGGATTTATAACTATCTGACGGACATTAGTGAACAACATTCAGTCCAGGATAAAATAAAGTTTCTAAAAAATGAGTACGGAATCGGTGGACGAAAACCAGGAATCATAGGAGCATGGCATTCGTCTGAAGATCACGATGTGAAAGGTATTTTACTTGAAAAAGAATTTTGTGATAAAGTACAGCTCATCTGGAGCAGTGTATTACAACGGATTGAAGCATTAATTCAAAGAGATCAGTATTTAACAGAAGAGGAAGCAATAAACGTATGGTTTAACGATGCACAAAAGATTCAAAAGGATTTAGAGAATGTAGAATCACAAGAAATTGTACCGAATTTCGGTACACCGCAAACTATGGCAACTCAAAATGATCGTATCAGGGTTGCAATCGAAAGTACTGAAGACTTTGAAGACCGCAAAATAGGATTTTTTACTTTTCACTATCCAGATGGCAGAGTCGGAATTCGTTTCCGTCTTGTAAAAATTGGTGATTATGGAGTGCTACAGGCATATCCGCAGCCAACCCGGTTTTTTATTAATTTTGAAGCCATCAATGAATATATTCGGGAGCATGTCGATGAACTTGATGTTATTTCTTATGATGACATTGTACATGAAGCAGGGAAAAAGCGGATACCGACAGAAATTGTTCCGGATATACAGCAGGAAGAGAATATAGAAAAACCACAGCAAGAAAAACAGGAAAATGAAAAAACAACCAAGGTGGGTAATTTCCATATTACTGACGAACAATTAGGAACAGGAACTCCGAAAGAAAAATATCAGAGAAATGTAGAAGCAATTCAGCTATTGAAACAATTGGAAGAAGAAAACCGTCAGGCGGACAGATTTGAACAGGAAACTCTGTCAAATTATGTCGGATGGGGTGGTCTTTCAGATGTTTTTGATGCAAATAAACAGAACTGGGCAGAGGAATATAATGAGCTGAAAGAGCTTCTCACAGATTCAGAGTATAAAGCGGCAAGGGAATCTGTTCTCAATGCACATTTTACACAGCCAGTTGTCATAGAAAGCATCTATAAAGCTTTAGAACAAATGGGGTTTAAGAGTGGAAATGTTTTAGAACCATCTATGGGAATCGGAAACTTTTTCGGAGTTATGCCGGAGTCTATGCGTGAATCGAAATTGTACGGAGTGGAACTGGATGATATTAGTGGGCAAATTGCAAGACAACTCTATCCTGATGCCGAAATCCGGATTACAGGTTATGAAAATTCTGGTTATCCGGATGATTTTTTCGATGTTGCAGTGGGAAATGTACCGTTTGGCAATTACCAGGTCTATGATCGTAGATATGAACGTCAGCATTTCATGATACATGATTATTTTCTTGCTAAAACACTAGATCAGCTACGAAGCGGTGGAGTGGCTGCGTTTATCACGTCGAAGGGCACGATGGATAAGAAAAGTGATAGCGTCCGCTTGTATTTATCTCAAAGAGCCGAGCTTTTGGGTGCAATTCGACTGCCGAACACCGCGTTCAAAGCGAATGCAGGAACAGAAGTAACGTCAGATATTCTATTTTTCCAAAAGCGGGAAGGAATTTCTTATGATACTCCGGAATGGTTGCAGATTGGAGTAAACGAGGAGGGTATTGAGCTGAATCAATACTTCATCAACCATCCGGAAATGGTTCTTGGACATATGGAAGAAATCAGCGGTCCTTATGGGAAAGATACTGCATGTATGCCAATCGAAGGTGCAAGTTTAAAGGAACAACTGGAACAGGCAATCCGAAATATTCATGGAGAGATCTATGTAGAAGCAAGTACTGAAGCTGTATTAGAAGACAATAAGGGAGATGTTCCTGCTGATCCAGATGTGAAAAATTACTCCTACACACTTGTAAAGGATCAGCTCTATTACAGGGAAAATTCCAGGATGTATCCGGTTGATCTTCCGAAAGCTACGGAAGAACGGGTTCGTGGAATGCTTGCAATCAGGGAATCTGTAAGAAAACTGATTGCATTACAAATGGATGAAAATGGTACAGATGAGGAGATTAAGGAAGAACAAAAACAACTGAACGATGTCTATGATGAGTTCTATAAAAAATATGGTGTGATAAGCAGTAAGGGAAATAAGAGAGCATTTTCCTCAGATGCTTCGTATTGCCTGTTATGTTCACTGGAAATATTGGATGAAAATGGAGAACTGGAACGAAAAGCGGATATGTTTTCCAAACGGACAATCAGCAGAGCAGTGCCGGTTACGAAAGTAGACACAGCAGTAGAAGCACTGGCAGTATCGATGAGCGAATATGCAAGGATTAATCTTTCCTATATGGCTCAATTAACGGATCGCAGCAAAGAGACAATTATAGAAGAGCTTCGGGGAGTTATTTTCTTTGATCCGGAGACGCAACAGTGGGAAAACAATGATGAATATCTTTCAGGAAATGTTCGGAGAAAATTAGCGGTTGCAAGAGAGTATGCCAAGGATGATCCACGGTATCAGGAAAATGTTCATGCTTTGGAAGAAATACAGCCGAAAGATCTTGATGCATCTGAAATTGAAGTACGGATCGGTGCAACCTGGTTAGATCCAGAGATTTACGAACACTTTATGGAAGACGTGTTTCATACACCGAGATATCATCTTAACAGTAAGCGTATTGCGGTATATTTTTCTAAGACAACAGGAGAATGGAGAATCAAAGGAAAACGATTGGATGGTTCTTCTAATACGATTGCCTACAATACTTATGGAACAGAAAGAATCAATGCATACGAGATTCTTGAAGCCACTCTGAACCTTCATGATGCAAGAGTCTATGATCGTGTAGACCGTAACGGACAGATCAGATATGTTCTGAATAAGACAGAAACGATGTATGCAGCACAGCGGCAGGATTCTATGAAAGAAGCCTTTCAGGACTGGATTTATAAAGATCAACAAAGACGGGAGACAATCTGTAAAACATATAATGAAAGATTTAATTCAGTACGTCCACGGGAATATGATGGAAGTTATTTGAAATTTCCTGGAATGAATCCAGAAATCGAGTTAAAACCACATCAGAAAAATGCGGTCGCACATCAGATTTATGGAAAAAACACCTTGCTTGCACATTGCGTAGGAGCGGGCAAGACTTATGAAATGGTAGCAGCTGCAATGGAGTCGAAAAGACTTGGCTTATCGCAAAAAGCACTATTTGTCGTGCCAAACCATTTGACGGAGCAGTGGGGAGCGGAATTCCTGCAGTTATATCCGGGAGCGAATATTTTAGTTGCAACGAAGAAAGACTTTCAGCCAATGAACCGAAAGAAGTTCTGTGCCCGTATTGCATTGGGAAATTATGATGCAGTAATCATTGGGCACAGTCAGTTTGAGAAAATTCCATTAAGTGACGAACGTCTGAAGAAAATGCTGGAAAATCAGATTGATGATATTCTTTCAGCAATTGAAGTGGCAAAAGAAAGTAATGCAGAGAATTTTACCATTAAGCAGATGGAAAAGACTAGAAAACAACTGGTTGTAAAGCTGGAAAATCTGAATAGGAAGGAAAGAAAAGATAATATTGTTACATTTGAGGAACTTGGAGTAGACAGGCTGTTTGTGGATGAGAGCCATTATTATAAAAACCTCTATCTGTATACGAAGATGAGAAATGTTGCTGGTGTATCACAGACTGAAGCACAAAAGTCAACAGATATGTTTAACAAATGCCAATATATCAATGAAGTAAATGGTGGGAAAGGAATTACTTATGCAACAGGAACTCCAATCAGCAATAGTATGACAGAGTTGTTTACAATACAGCGTTATTTGCAAATGGAGAAACTGCAGGAGATTGGACTGACACAATTTGACAGCTGGGCGGCTACTTTCGGTGAGACGGTAACGGCAATTGAATTAGCACCGGAAGGAACGGGATATCGGACAAAGACTCGATTTTCCCGCTTTTTTAATATTCCGGAACTTATGAGTATGGTAAAAGAGGTGGCGGACATTAAGACATCGGATCAGCTGAATCTGCCAGTTCCTGAAGCAGACTATAAGACAATTGTTATTAAACCAACCGAAGAGCAGAAAGAATATGTGGCAGAGCTGGGAGAACGTGCAGAACAGGTAAGAAATGGCGGAGTGGATTCTTCCATTGATAATATGCTGAAGATTACAAATGATGGACGTAAGTTAGCATTGGATCAACGGTTGATTGATACTTCTTTCCCGGATGCTCCGGATGGAAAAGTTGCAGAGTGTGCAAAACAGTGTTATCAGATATGGAAAGATACAAAAGAGAAAAAGTCGGCACAGTTAATATTCTGTGATCTCTCAACACCGAAAAATGATGGTACATTTAATGTATATGATGACCTGAAAAGGAAATTGATGGATATGGGTGTACCTGAAAGAGAAATAGCCTATATTCACGGTGCAAATACGGATATTAAAAAAGAGGAGCTGTTTACAAAAGTAAGAAATGGACAGGTTCGTTTTTTATTGGGATCAACAGCAAAAATGGGAGCCGGAACGAATGTGCAGGACAGACTGATTGCGTTACATCATTTGGATGTCCCTTGGAAACCATCAGATATTGAACAGCAGGAAGGTCGTATCCTACGGCAGGGTAATCAGAATAAAAAGGTGCAGATTTTTCGGTATGTGACGGAAGGTACATTCGATTCCTACATGTGGCAATTGCTAGAAAACAAACAGAAATTCATTGGTCAGATCATGACCAGCAAATCCCCGGTGCGAAGCTGTGAAGATGTGGATGAAGCAGTATTGTCCTTTGCAGAGATCAAGGCACTTGCAACGGGAAATCCGTACATTAAGGAAAAGATGGAACTGGACATCGAGGTCGCAAAATTAAAGGTGTTAAAAGCTAACCATAATGCTAATATTTACAGGCTGGAGAATCAGATTGTGCATGAATATCCATTAAAAATCTCAACAGAAAAATCAACAATCCAGTATCTGAAGGAAGATTGGAACTATTATCAGTTAAACCAGATAAGAGATCCGGAGCATTTTGATATGGTAGTGGAAGATGTACATTATAACGAGAAAGAGGCGGCAGGTAAAGCAGTTTTAATAGCTGCGAAGAAGGTAAAATCCAAGATGTCAAAGGAAAGCGTTGAGATTGGAAGTTACCAGGGCTTTACAATGGCGGTGAGGTACAACCATCTTACGGAAACTTATAATGTGAAGCTGCAGCATCGGATGTCTTATCTTACAGAAATCGGAGAAAATGGATTTGGAAATATTATTCGCATCAATAATGCATTGGATAATATTCCTAAGCGTATTGCACGGTCAGAACAAAATCTGCAGATATTGGAATCACAGTTGGAAGATGCAAAAGTGGAAGTACAGAAGCCATTTTCTAAAGAAGCAGATTTAAAAGAAAAAAGCGACCGGTTATCGGAGTTAAATGCATTACTCAACATGGATGAGACAAATAGTCCGGTTATTGAAGAAGAGCAAATCGAGGAACAACAGATAGTGGAAGGAATCAATAAACTACAGTCAAGAGATAATGTACCGAAATTCGGTACACGGTAAGGAGAGGAAGGTAAAACCATGAATGAAGACAGCAGAGAATTAGAGCAGATGAAATCAGAAATCAGATTAGAAATGGATGAGATTCGTAAGATGCTATTAGAGATAAAGGATAACACAGCGTATTTTCGAAAATTTATGGAAAAGTATAATATACCGATGCAGGAAGAAGTGGTAAAAGAACAAAAAGAAATAACTTCAACGCCAGAGTCAAAAACTGATGTCCGTCAGAAAAAGGAAAAGGTGATTACACCAAAATTGTGATTGTACCGAAATTCGGTACAAAGGAAAATGGTTGTAAGTTTCAGAATAAGCAAGGATACAAGGAGTGAAATAGATGAGAGAAGAATACAGAGATACAGAAGAGGTCTTAATGATCATAAGAAAGGCAACCATGTTTGTTGATCCGATTATGAAAATCAGTGCAAGAGGGCTTGCAAAAATGATACAGTTTCTTGCAAGAATGGCAAAAGAGAAGATTATTGATAAAAGAGAGTTTAAAGATTTCCAAGATTTTGTTAAACGGACAGATGGGGAGTTTGATGTAATCAATATCCCGGTAGAACATAAAATAGGATTTGGTGAAAATGCATCTGTAGTAAGAGAATTTGCAGATTTGAAGGAAAATGGGGTACGTTTTTATGAGATGCCGGATTTAAATATGGATGATAATTATGTTCAGATTGCTGTCAGCAGAGAAGATAAAGAACTCTTTTCTGCTTGGTATACAAGATATCTGGAAAATAGAATGTCTAATGGAGGTGTTAAGACAGCAGAAAGCCTGAAGGCATTTACAGGTGGAAGAACGAGCATTTTCAGTGTACCATTAGAAGGAAAAGAAGATATTTTCAGAGATGATTTTGCAGCATTAAAAATTAATTATACAGTTTTACCAGATCTGAAGGTTGGAGATGGTCAGATTCAGATGATGGTTGCAAACAGTGACGCATTAAAAGTAGAACAGTGGTACAAATTATATCAGAAAGACATGCTGAAAAAGGGAGAAAAAATCCCGGATCTGAATTTGATTGACATGTCTACCTATCAGAAAACAGCGGAAATGTCAACGGATGAGTATATTGATACTGGAGATGAGAAAGTCACTGAAGCAAATCAGAAGTATGAAAAATCATCAACGAATAAGATTCAATTAGCCGAGGATGGAAAAGGGTATGAATTTTATGAAGGCAATAAGATGTATCAAAAACTTACAATTGATAAGGATACTTTGGTAGATAGATTAAAGAAAGATGATGTTGTGAAGAAAGAAATGATAGATACAGATAGAAAAGGCTTTTTTATGAGCAGAGTTCCTGGAACCTATGGGAAAGATATACAATACCTAGTAGTTCAAAAGGAGAATGTATTTTTGTCTGAGGGAGGAAAAACTTATACAGCATTTCTTGACAAAAATTCCACACCAACGATTTTGGATAGAAATTTTCATCCGATAAGCGTAGTATATCGGTTAAATACAAATGAATTGTTCAGGAAACATTACGATCTATCAGAAAGAGAGCAGAAAGCAACCGCAAGGGCTCAGGAGAAAGTTGAAAAAGCCGCTGGAAAAACATTTCAGAAAAAGTCTGTAAAAGCACCAACGCCACCGATGAAATTAAAATAAGCCGGAGGTGAAACAGATGATTGAAAAAAGGAAAACTCCTTGGGGAGTCTTTCTCATAGTGCTTATAATTATGATGATCGCAGCTTATTTTGGCTGCGGTCTTTTTAAATTAGATGGTGTTACAATAAACAATTATCAGAAAAAATTATTATATATTGTTAGTCATCCATTTCAGAGTTGGTGGACAGATAAAACGCCTGCTTTTATAGGTTTGGCTTGTGTTGCATGGATTATGTTGATTGCATATTATCTGGATCAGAATCGAAATTATCATTTTGGAGTCGAAAATGGTTCGGAGCAATGGGCAGACGTCAAGAAGTTAAGCAAAACATTAAGAGATCCTAAGAACAAACAGAATAATACGTATCTGAGTGAAAATATCGCTGTAGCGAATAATGTTCTGTCAAACATGAATATGCTTGTGATTGGTGGTTCAGGTTCCTATAAAACAACGTCCGTCCTGACTCCTAATATATTGTTAGCAGGAATGACAAACGTAATTTTGGATATTAAAGGTGATTTGCTGCGAAAACATGGATACTATCTAAAATCTCATGGAGTAAAAGTAAAATCTCTCAATCTAATTAATCCGGAGGAGTCAGACCGTTATAATCCTATGGCATATTTGGAGACAGAAACAGATGTAATTCGGCTAATTACAAATTTACAGGCATCTGTAAAACCACCAGATGCGATGAAAGGTGATCCGTTTTGGGATGATGGTGTTGCACTGTATCTTCAGGCAATGTTTTTCCATGAGTGGCTAACTGCAAAAGAAGAAAAGCGAAAACCAACCTTTAACAATATCTTAAAACTTGTAAATATGGAATCGAAGCGAGTGGGAAATGAAGAGGATGAGAAGACGGAATTGCAGATCGAAATGGATAGGCTTGCAGGAATTCATGGGGATGATTATCCACCAGTACGGGATTACCGGAAACTGAAAGAAGGAGCATCAGAAACGGTACGTTCGATTATTATTATGGTGAATGCAATGCTGCGATTGTGTGAGACCGCTGCATTGAAACGACTCTTTGAGGATGATGATATTGATATCCCAAGTTTGGGATTGGGTGTAGATGGAGACCAGGATAGAAAGACTGCATTGTTTTTGGTTATGCCAGACAATGATCAGTCTTTTAATTTTCTGATTTCTATGTTCTATACACAGTTATTTGATGTTTTGATCAGGATTGCAGACCATAAATGTAAGGGTAGTCTTCCGATACATGTCAGGTTATGGGCAGATGAATTCTATGCAGGACCGAAGCCGACCAATACAGAGGTACTGATGGGAACCATTCGAAGCAGAAATATGTCGATTGTACCTATTTTACAGTCAATTGCTCAGATTAAAGCAATTTTTCCACAGGATAAGTGGGAGGTATTCTTGGATAACTGTGCTGTTATGGTCTATTTGGGTTCCGGTCCTGCAGCGTTCTCTACGCATGAATATATCTCCAAATTGTTAGGTGAAATGACAATTGACACGAGGAATGATGGAGTAACAACTGGAATGCATGGTAATTCAAGCCTGAATAATCAAAGAGCCGGGAGAGGGCTGATGACCCCAGGAGAAGTGAAACGAATGGATCGGAAATATTGCATAATCTTTATTGAAGGGCAATACCCAATAATGGATCGGAAAAACCTTCCATTTAATACGCCTGCCTGGAAAGAATCGGAAAAGCTTGCAGGAAAAAATGGATATAGACATCCGGTTCGTGTTATATATAACCCGAAAACAATGACCTATCGAACAATCAAAAGTGAACCGAAGTTTCAGATGATTGATAAAAAAGATGTAGCTTTTTATAAGGAAGCTGAAAAAACTGATAAAAGTATAAAAGTTTGTGAGATTGATGAGAAAGATTTCTTATACCTTAATTTTGATGAAGATCCAAAACCAACGGAAGAGGAACTCCTGCAGATGTTTGAGAACAGCAAGAAAGATATGAAAAAATCACAGAACATGGAAAAAAGATTGGAAGAGTCACCAAGGGAAGAGAAAAAATCCAATGTACCGAATTTCGGTACATCAAAAGAAATAGAAGATCTTGAAAAATGGGACTTATCAGGATCTGTCAATCAGTGTATTCTCCGCTATGCCGCAGAACTAGATGAAGATCAGATTAATGAGATTCTCTTGGGACTGGAAAATGGATTAACAGAGAAACAGGTGAAGACTTACTTTACATTGCCAGCAGATAAAATGAAACAGTATCGTAGAGCATATCAGTTCGCAAAAGAATGAAAATCAGGATAGATGAAAACGGAACTTAGTTCCGGATTGATTGTCTGAAGATGTAATGTTTTTCAGTGATCATATACAAGATGTAGGAAATAAGTGGATAGGGGTATACATAATGAACATGTAAAATCTTCACTCGAGGAAAAATTCCATATTGTCTCGTACCTAATAATTCGGCTTCTAAGAAGGAGACAATATGGATATTTTGGATTTAGTAGAAAAAATTGTACAGATTACATACTATGCCCTGAATGGTGTAAATCTTGTAACAGTACTGAAAAAAGAAAGAATCCCACGTAGGCAGAAAAAAAGAATTCGTTACCGCCAAAGAAAATGGTATAAGAAGAGAAAACGAAATCATGTGAAATAATGAAAAGGTGTTGGCGCACTACCTGTGATATGTCCCCTTCTAAGTGACATTTTTAATTATTTTACTTGTCTACCTAGAAGGGATCATATCAAGCGCGACAGCATCTTCATGATTTACTATTGTTAGAAAATATATATTCTTGTTGTGACATTCAAAATTCTGATTCATATGAAAGGAGACTATATGAGCCAAAAGGAAAAAATAAAAGAAAACATCCTCCAAATGAATGCATCCTATATTGTGACAGATCCATCGGGAACGACACTTAAATCAGTGGGAAAACCTCTTGCAGATCATGGATATAAAATCCAGCTTCTTAATCTAATGGACCTATCACATTCCAACAAATATAACTCTTTTAAATATTTTAAAACGAAAGAAGAAGTGAACAATCTGGTTGACTGTATCTTAGAAAAACACACAACCGATTAACACAAAAATTGATGATAGCTTGATTGCAAGCATGATTCTGCTTACAGCATCTATATTTACTGGGTGTGGTTCATCAAATAAGACAGATTCCGACATTCTTTCTGTCTTACAACAAAAGTACGGTGAAGAGTTTAACCGTCCGGCATATCAGGCAAGGAAACTGATAAGGACACAAGGTGAGTATTTACAAGAAGATCCGAACGAATGACTGATGAGGATTGGGATAGATATAAAAGCGTGCGTGGGAGGTGGATACCATTGAGCGTAAGAGAAACTTATCTGAGTGATTACGGCATCACTCATGAGCAAGGGAAGAAGATTATTGACTACTGCCGGAAAGCTACTGGATATGAGCAAGTGCTTCTTCTCCAAAGCTGTCAGAACGTAAAGCCAGAGATAGCAAATTTTCTCTTCATCAATCTGACAACAGGACTTGGATATGACAACATCTGCAAGAGGGAGTACATCCCTATGTAGCGGAAAGACTTCCAGGGATACAGACGAAAGGTGATTGAAGAGTACAACAGATTAATGACATTACTTGGAAGACCGATAATTTAATGACATACAAATAAAAGCGGATGGCGGAAATCATTCGCTTTTATTTTATCAAAAAACACTGAAAACAGTGTTGACAATACACCGAAAAGGTGTATTATATAGTTGTAACAAAGAAGAGCACATGAAAAGGAGAACGACCATGACAGTAGAGGAAATCAGAAATTTAATCAGTGAAGCAGAATATGATTACATTGGAATCAGAGCGGATAGCAGAGATTATCAGATTGGTGAAGTGATGGATAACTCGCATCAGCTCTTCCAGGATCCTCAGTACGTAGACTTTGAATGTACAGAGTTGTTATATCCATACATTTCAGAAGGAACTTATGCTGGATTCTACGATGGTGGAGAACTTGATGGCACATGTGCGCTTGAAGTATCTGAGAGCAATATCGAAGAAATGCTTGAAAGAGTAATGTCATATGGAAACAAATATTATTTGATCGGTGGAAACTCAATGGAATACGGAAATGACGATGACGAGATTATTATTAATGACGCAGAAGTGATTGCAAGAATATAGAGGAGAAAAATAATGAATGGGAATATATGGAAAGAAGTTCTGAAGCAACATGAAATGCTAGGTATTGAAAATATAATTCCTGTATCTCATATAAGAATAAGACCAGATATAGGAATATTATTAGATGATAATGGTAATTTTGTAGGTGCGACTATAATCAAAAACGAAAGATGTTCAATCCCATGCACCATAGACTCAGAAAGCAGAACCAATGGAATATCGCCACATCCAATACATGATAATATGAGTTATATTTGCGGAGATTATCCAAATTATGAAAAACGACACGAAGCATATATGAAACAATTACAAAGTTATACAGGAAGCGTAGACGATAATCTTGCAAAGAGCGTATATAGATACTTGGAAAAGAAAACAATCCGGCTTGATATCAAAAAATTGACAAAGCAAATAGATAACATATCAGAAGAAAAATTGATGGTTGTATTCGCAACGTTAAGTCATCGAGACACGATAAGCAAAAAAT